>Ga0210409_10000313_pt1 | contig 90932 bp, 61 predicted proteins | sample IncBWH17MmetaG_FD_161649 | JGI IMG/M metagenome (GOLD analysis project Ga0210409, IMG submission 161649) | Forest soil microbial communities from Barre Woods Harvard Forest LTER site, Petersham, Massachusetts, United States - Inc-BW-H-17-M | ecosystem: Environmental > Terrestrial > Soil >... | reverse complement strand
GCGGGCCAATTGAAGCATGACGAAAGTTCCCGTTACGTTGGTGTCGATGACGGGGGCGGGTTCGTAGATGCTCCGGTCCACGTGCGATTCGGCGGCAAAGTGGATCACGGCGTCGCAGCCGCGCATCGCGGCTTCGGCCGCGCTCGCGTCGCAGATGCTCCCTCTCAAGAACGAGTAATCCGGATGGTCCGCGACCGATTCCAGGTTCGCCAGGTTGCCGGCATACGTTAATTTATCGTAATTAACTATCTTGTAATCCTTGCGCAGGGAGAGAACGTGCCGGATAAAATTGGAACCGATAAATCCCGCGCCTCCGGTAATAAATATTTTCATCGGCCCATTTCCTTTGGCGCCGCCAATTGCGCCTCGCGATCAACCGGCATTTTATTCGCGCCCGTTTCCGCCACCAGATTGTTGGCGCGCAGCAGGGATTCGAATGTGCCGGCATCGGTCCACCAGCCATCCAGCTTGTCGTAAGTGAGAGTGCCTTCCTCGATGTAGAAATTGTTCACGTCGGTTATCTCGAGTTCGCCGCGTCCGGAGGGCTTCAGGCGGCGAATCTTTTCAAAAACGGTGGAATCGTAGAAATAGATTCCAATCACGGCCAGGTTCGATTTCGGGGCCTTGGGCTTTTCTTCGATGCCCACAATGCGATCGCCCTTGATTTCCGCGACGCCGAAACGATCCGCATCGGTGACTTGTTTGAGGATGATCTTGGCGCCTTTGCCCGCCTTGCGGAATTCATCAGCGGCGTGGCATACGTTGGTCTCGATGATGTTGTCCCCGAGGATGACGCAAATCGATTCTCCCTCGGCAAAAAATTCGGCCAGCCCCAGCGCCTGCGCGATTCCCCCCTCGCCTTCCTGATAGGTGTAATTCACATGCTTGAGGCCAAATTCCTTGCCATTGCCCAGCAAGCGCAGGAATTCACCGGCGTTTTTTCCGCCCGTCACCACCAGGATGTCCTGAATTCCGGCATTCACAAGCGTCTGGATGGGGTAATAAATCATGGGCTTGTCATAAATCGGGAGAAGATGCTTGTTGGTCACCTTGGTGAGCGGATTCAAGCGGCTGCCCAACCCCCCTGCGAGTACGACGCCTTTCATGAGTGTCTCCTCCTATGGCCCTGGGGTATTCCAGATATTAGCAAATGCGCAGGGATTGTTCTCAAACCGAATTGTCCACGCGTGCTCGCCCCGCAACTGGCCTGAGCGACTCTTTGACCAGAGCCCTCGCCGAGTGCCCCAAGTTAATTACTCTTACTGTGCTGATAATAAACAGGTTATAAGGCTGGCAACTGCAGGACGTATTCTAGCTGGTTTCAAAACCACGCCTGGAAAAAGGGGGTGTTTTCTAGTGGATCATCCAGCAGCCTGCGCGAATAAGGGCCAGCATCATAAATGAACTGGCTGCTGCCCCGGCCGTGGTTTTGTTTCCGTATGCAAGTCCGCTGGCACAAGGGGTAGGGCAGACGAGTCGATCACACTTTTGCGGTTAATTCTCGGGCGCTGGGCGCGACAAGCTTGTCCACCAGATCAAGGTACATGCTCTTATTCTTCTCCCAGGTGTAGTCCTTGATGAACTCTCGCGCGTTCCGAACCAATTCCTGGCGCTGCTCTGGATTCTGGATCAATTGGAGCATCGCTTCGGCCAAACTGTTCTCGTTGTTGGCCTCAAAGAATTTTACGATGGAATCATTGAAGTAATAGCGGTCGATCGCCGTGCTGGAAACGATTACGGGCACGTTCTCCGTCATAAATTCGAAAATTTTCGTGCTGAACGCTTCATTGCCAAAACCATCGTTCCGTTTGGGAACAACCCCCAGGTCGGAGTTCTCTTCAATCTCCGCTATCTCCTGAAGCGTCCGGCCGCCCTTCAGAAACACGCGCTCCTGGAGATTCAGCTCGGCGATCAATTTCTTCAAATAAGGGACTTGATCTCCGCCGCCATACAGGTGAAATTCCGCCTGCGGGCATTGGTCGGCGATTTGCGCAAACGCGCGGATGGCGATGTCCACGCCCTGGTGGTGGGTCAGAGTCCCCGGATACACCATAATAAACTTGTCATCATTCCGGGTTCTGCCCCGAAGATGAAAAATGTCGGTGTCCGGGAAATTGAGGATGACGGTGCAATCCTCGCAGCGCACGGACCTTCCGTAGAGCCGTTTCAGCCAGATGTGGTTGGCCGCGATCACGTGGTCGGCAAAGGAGGCGGACATACGCTCCACGCCGACGAGCAGCCTAAAAATCAGAGAATCCGGCGTGGTCCTGAATTTGGTGAGATAAAACTCGGGCACCAGGTCATGAATATCCAAAATGACTTTCGCTCCCATGAGCTTCGGAACGAGAGCGGCGAAGACTTCGAAATCCGGCACGGAGTGGACGTGAATTAGATCGTAGGGATCCCGCAATTGCTTCCAGGCCAAAAAAAAGAAGGAGCGCGCGAAAAATAGGAGAAGCTTGGCGAGATAGGTGATTTTCCCTTTCTCATTAATGACCCGGCGCTGGATTCGATGAACGCGGACGCCTTCGATCACCTCAACTCTTGCAAACTGCCCTTCCTTGCGCAGGACCACGGCATCCACCTGGTCCCCGCGCTTTACAAGGGTTTCCGCATATCGCCGGACGCGGTTATCCGGCTCATACCACGTGTATGCAAGCATGCACACTTTCATCCGCGAAGTCCCAGGGAAGCGCCGGCCCATTTATGTTGTGGATACAACGGTGTGGCAAGGCGGAGAGCACATGCCTCGATCTCGCAATGTCCCAACTTTATCTTCCTCCGTAAATCACTGCGTCGCGATTCGCACGCAGTTACTGTCCTACCAGTTCTGCACAACCGGCACAATCAGCAATTGCCTACTATTTGTGTTTCTCGATTTTGGCGTGTCACCTCAACATTTAACCGCTCAATGAAGTAGACAATGAGGAAACAATATTTCCTTTCCTCCACGGAGGCATGCTTTCCGCGGATGGCTCCGAACCGGGGCTGCCGGCAAGAACCCTTTTAGATAATAGATTGCCCTCGGCGGGTTTGCCAAACATTTCGTTGCAAATGGTGAATAGATCGCTAACTTCGATATCTTTACGTGCTGGTCATCAGACCGGGGGCGGGATCCAGGGCGTCAACTCTCGAAGGGGCATCCTGGTTTTTCAAAAACTCGCGGTGCCAGAGCTCCAGGACGGCGAGCGAAAAAACCTCTTTGGAGTATGAACCGCCGAGGGCGCTGTTCTGCGAAATCAGGCGCTCGATGCAATCCCTGTTAAAATAACCGCGCTGCAGGGTCTCGCGGTCCAGGAGCAGATCCCGGATCCAATCTTTCAAGTCGTTCCTCAGCCAGGAATTGTAGGGCACCGGAAATCCGACCTTTTTGCGATTCAGAATTTCCTGCGGGACGCGGTTGTTGAGAACCTTCTTGAGAATATATTTTGTCGTAAAACCGTGGACTTTGTATTTTCCCGGGAGGGAAGCCGCGAACTCGAGCACCTTGTGGTCCAGGAAGGGAACTCGCAGCTCGAGCGAGCTGGCCATGGTCATTTTGTCGGCTTTTAGCAGGAGGTCGTCCACCAGCCAGGTTTTCGTATCCACATAGAGCATCCGGTTAACGTGGTCGCGGTTGGCACTATTCTTAATATGTTTCTGAACGACGCTGATGGACCCCTCGTGGCTCACAAAAGGAGCGAATTCCTTGGAATACAAGGTGTCCAGATTTCGATTGAAAAAATTAAACGCGTTGGAAGTCCCGCTATGATAGTAAGACTCAAACGGCACGCCCATGAGGGGCGCATATTTTGAGATCAAACCCAATTTAAGGTAGGGATTGAGCTTTAAAAGGCCCCTGGAAACGCTGCCATTCATGGGCTTCAGAGCACTCTTTAAGCGTTCCAGCCACATGAGATTTCGATAGACTTGATACCCGCCGAATCCCTCGTCTCCGCCCTCTCCGGAAATCAGCACTTTCACGTATTTCCGGGCCAGTTGAGAAACGTAATACAGAGCGACCGCCGGCGGCTCGCAAACCGGTTCCTCCATGTGCCAAACATACTGCGGCAGGAAATTCTCAAAATCCTTGGAGGAGATGGTCATCTCATGATGTTCGGCGCCATACGCATCGGCCGCCAGCCGGGCGTAAGGCCGCTCATCCGTGACGCCGGGATCGGAAAAACCAACCGTAAAACTGCGCAGCGAATGGTCGGTCTTCCCTTTGGCCATGCAAAGCATGGCCGTCGAGTCGACGCCCCCGCTCAGCAGAAATCCGACCGGTACGTCGCTGATCATGTGCAGGCGGACGGATTCCTCCAGCATAGCCGCCAATTGTTCTTCGGCCGCGGCAAGGCTCAGCGTCGATGGGGGAACCTGCAGATCCCAATACTGCCTGATCTTGACGTCGCCATCCTTGATCAGCATGCAGGATCCGGGAGCCAGCTTATGGATATTCTTCAGGAGAGTGTCTTCGCCCGGCAAATAATTAAAACTCAGAACGCGATCGATCATGGCCGGGACCACCTCCGGCTTTACTTCCGGATCGGCCAGAATCGCTTTGATTTCCGAGGCGAAAATAAAAGAGCTGCTCGAGGAATAAAAATAAAGCGGCTTGATTCCCACGCGATCCCTGGCCACGAACAAAGTTTTCCGACGGTCATCCCAGATCGCGAACGCGAACATGCCGCGCAGACGTTCCAGGCAAGACTCGCCCAGTTCTTCATACAGGTGGACAATGACTTCCGTATCGGACTGCGTTCTGAATTGATGCCCTTTGGACAGCAGGAATTGGCGCAATTCCTGATAGTTATAGATTTCACCGTTGAAAACGATCCATACGCTGGCGTCCTCGTTGGAGAGAGGCTGATGGCCGCCTCCGAGGTCGATGATCGAAAGCCGGCGGAAGCCGAGACCAATCTGCCCGGAGAAATAGAACCCCTCATCGTCCGGCCCACGATGGCGGATGGAATCCGTCATCGCTTGCAGCACGGCCGGGGAAACCCGGGATTCTCTATCGAAAATTAATTTACCGCAGATTCCGCACACATGAACCTCATTTCAAACGGAAAAGATGAAGGTGAAGGATTTCTGTCGCGACGCCGTTGCTTTGTTGTCGAAGACCAACAAAACGAGAAGGAGCCGCTGGCGCTCGCTCATCGCCAGATCGTCTCCCACCCCAAAAGCCGCCCGAGTTGCTGGCGCCGCAGATACCGGATCGTTTTGGGATCATCCACCTGGGGGATCCGTTTCCAATACCCGCTGAGAAATCCGTAAAACAAGGCAATCGAACCGATGAGATAGGGCCTTCGAATCAGCCGGAGCAGGCACTTGGAAATCATGAACAGCGGGTGATAGCCGCAAATGTAATTCGCCCGGCCGTTCTTGACGAGTCCGGACCACCGGCCTTCGGCGGTGCCTGTGTGCCTATGATGAACGATGTGCAGGTCCGGAAAACTGCGCGTGGTCCAGCCAAGCATGCTGGCTTTTACCTCGTCCATGGTGTCCCAGCCGGGCGCGGGCCAGAAGCCGCCAATTTCATCCCAGCATCCGCGCCGGTAAATTTTCGAAGCGCCGCGCACATGAAACGCGGGACACGTCTCGAATTCCTTTACCCCGTTTTCAACGTAGCAGATGGTGCCGCCGCCGACTCCCAGGCGCGGCTCGTCTTCAAAATTTTTGAAGCATTTTTCAAAGTAATCAGGCTCTAAGGATAAATCGCCGTCCAGCTTGACGAGGAAATCCCAATCGCGGAACTGCAGCGCTTTGTATCCCTCGTTAAACGCCTCGACCACTCCGCCCCCGGCTTTTCGGAATCCGCGGTTGGCGCGGTGAACCACGCGAATCCACGGGTATTGCCGGGCATATTCATCCAGGATCTCCCCGGTTTTATCCGAGGAGCCATCATTGATGACCACCCATTCCCTCGGAACAATGGTCTGATGAATCATGCAGTCGACTGTAAATCGTATATAAGCCTCTTCGTCGCGGACAGGGCTTATGACCACATAATTTGTGCCGGATGCGTTCATATTTGTATTTTACAGAGGATCGCCGAATTCAGGCGAAAACGGGTCTTTTCAGTTGCTTAAGAATCAAATCCCGATGCCCGCCGTTCCACCCTTCAATGGGCTTCTGAACTCCGCGGGATTCTCAATTGGGGACGGATTGCGTCAACAAGACGTTCAGGATGATGCGCCATTTTCGGAAAGACATGCGCAAGTCGGCTTGCTGCCCGAACCGATTTCCAAATGCGCAGGCAACCCGGATGGCCGCGAGGCGGCACATCGCCGTGGCGGCCAGGACGGCTCGAAACGCCAGGCCATAAAAGCGCCCGCGATTCTTGTCGCAAAAGCGCGGGATCGCCCTCCACTTCATCCGCGTGGCCGATTCGGGCTCGCTGCTCTTCCCCCCGTAATGGATGACCCGGCCTTCGCCCGAATAATAATTTTTATAACCGGCGTGGGCCACCTTGTAACACAGGTCCAGATCTTCCGCGTACATGAAGTACTCTTCGCTGAACATGCCCACTTTTTCAAATGCCGCCCGCTGAATCATCAGGCACGCGCCGGAAACGACTTCCACCTTGGCGGGTTCCGTATTCTCCGCGTAAAGCGGACCAATTCCCCATAACGGGTTGCGAGGCCAACGATCGCGGAGGACATCGGCGTCCAAAACCTGGTTCAAAATTGTAGGAAACGACTGAATGCAACTGGTCTGCAGAGAGAGGTCTGAGTTTAACAACTTGCAGCCGATGATTCCGGCATCGGGCAATTCCCGCAGCTGGCGCGCCATCACGTTGATCGCCGGATTCACGAGCTTGGTGTCCGGATTCAGAAAAAGAATGCATTCGCCCGAGGAACTCTTGAATCCAACATTGTTGGCTCCGGCAAATCCCAGATTTTTGCCGCTCTTGATCAGAGTAATCTGGGGAAAGAGTTCCTTGAGGATGTCTACGTTTCCGCGCGGGGAAGCGTTGTCCACCACGATGATTTCAAATTGGAGTCCATGCGTATGTTCGTAAACGCTTTCGATGGACTCCCTGATGTAGTCCTCCGAATTCCAATTCACGTAAATGATGGAGACGTCCATAAATGTTTCCGCTAACGCGCCGCCGCCTGCCTCTTCATTTCAATCGTTTCCCGATCTGCGGCGAGGCGTATTTCCCCTGCCGCGGTCCCGCGGATGGAGACGCCGGAGCAAATCGCGGGTTGGCAGGTCCCATCTGCGGAACGAGCCCTTTGCGCTGGGGACTTGCGAGCGGGCGATAAGCGTCCGCCAGCGGTTCGTCGAATGCCGGGCCGTCGGCCAGGGCAGGAGAAGTCTGCGCCCCCAGGATTGGCAGCGTGGCTGCTGAAATAATGGCCAGAAGCGTGTACCAGGCAACCTGAGTATTATCAAAATAAGTGATTCCGAAATACGCGATGACGTGGGAGAACAGGGCTGCGCCTAGGAACCACATGAACCATTGCTTCTTGGCATCGTCATCGACCGCTCTCCGCGCATTGCCCAGCCTTGCAAAGCCGCGGGAAATCACGGCGATGAAAAAAATAAATCCCAGCAGGCCTCCGAGAATTCCTTCCTGGACGTATGCGTTGGACGTGTCCCACATGTCAAAACCCCAGGTGGGACTCGAGGCGGTACCCACCAGCCACCAATCGAAGAAGTGCCTGACAAATTGATCGATGAGCATGGCGCGGTGGTATCCCGAGTTTCCGGACACCAGATCGATGTGGTTGATCAGGAACCAGACCGGCGATTTCATGATCACATGAAGCGTAGTGAGAAGAAGGACCAGTCCCCATCGAATCGGCCGCATCTGCCTGCGGAACGGCCAGAAGCAGATCGCCGCGATTCCCGCTACATACGCGAGCAGCGGCGTGCTGGAGGCCGACGTCACCGTGATAATTGTCGCCGCGACCATGCCGAATAGCGCCAAGAGCCGGGACTTTCCATCTTTCCAAGTCCAGAGGAACAGGGGCAGCAGCGTGGCCCCGAACGTTCCTGCCAGGATCGAAACCGCAAACGGTCCCTGAGCCCTGATCGCGCCGTCGCGGAGCAGAGGCACGAGAGGGATACTGCTGATATAGCCGTACCAGTTCTGGTCCCGCAGCTTTTCGTTGACCATGCCGACGGCCAAAACCGCCGCGATGACGGCAAAGACTTTGATAACCCGGCGAATGTCTTCTTCATCCTGAATGAGATAGCGCAGGAGAAAATAGGCGGACAGAACGTCCCACAGGAAGCTGCCTTGATTGATGACCGCCCCCATCTCACGGTATTGCAGAACGAAGGCGAGGCTGTGAAAGATCGCCCAGAGCGTGAACACCTTATCGATCGAATTGAACCCGCCGGAAACGAGATTCTTCCCGGAAAAAAATTTCACATAGGCCAAACGAACCCAGGTGAACATCAGCAAGACTCGCAGGATGAAAAAGTGCAGGCCGGCGATGTAAAAGCCCTGGCCGTAAGGAAGCAAAAAGGCGCAGATAAAAAGCGGCCAAATCATGTGCTTGCGCGGCAGGACATACATGGCCACGATCGCAAGGATCATCACGGTCACGAGGAACGGATGCGGCAGCATCGCCGTTGATCCACCGCCATATCTTAGGTGTTCTGGGACCACGAAGGAGACCTCGGTCTATTTTATTCGGATCGGTTTTTGCGCCACGATCTGGCCTGTTTTAAGTAGGCCGGTATTCTAATTCAGAACGCGCGGAACTTGCGGGAGCGCGCCCATCAGGCCTACCGCGGAGGCTTCTCGAATACTGCTTCCATGCTTGCGCCGGAACCGGCAACGGAAGCTATCTTCCCGAAAGGCCCCAGCAGCGACAAACGCAGAGCTTTGCGAAAGATCCTGAACGGGATGCCTGGCCGTACCGCCTTCGCCTGCGGCACGGGCGATCCTCCGAGCCGTTGCACCATGCGGCCGCGAAGATAGCCGGCGCTGTATTCGATATAAGTGGTCGGACTGGTCCTGGTCGTGACTTCCGCAAATCCCAGCGAATTCATCAGCGTCGCAAGCGACTTGGGAGAAAAATGAAACAGGTGGCGAGGCAACTCCAAGCCATACCAATACGAACCCAGCATGCGAGCTTCCCAGGAGTCGATATTCGGCAGCATCGTGTAGTAAATTCCGCCCGGTTTCAGCCACTGTTTGATCTTGGTTAGGAACTCCCGCGGTTGATAAACGTGCTCGAGCACGTCGAAGGTGGTCACCACGTCGAAGCTTTCCGGCGCGAACGGGGCATCCATGGCGTCGCCCGTGAAAACTTCCGCCCCGGTATTCTTCCGGGCGCGTTCGGCGGTGGAAGGCTCCATTTCGATTCCATGGAGCCGCCAGGCGGGGCCTTTCATGGTGCTCAGGAACCCGCCGGAGCTGCAGCCAATGTCCAGGATGGAGCCGCCGGGCTTGTGCCTCTCAATGAGCTCCCGGAATCCCTTCCAGCGGATGGCGGCATCCCCTTCCCCGGCTATGGTGATGGCCCGGTGATAATCCTCGTCGTAATGGCGCCACATCTCCTGCGGCGGCGGCGGGCTAGCCAGCCAGACGCACGAGCAGGAGGAGCAGCGCATCAAACGGTACAACTCCGGCCGCATATGAAAGCGGTCGGGTGCAACCAGGAATTGCGCGACTTCGCCGCTTGCGCATAGCGGACAGGAAGACGATCCCGCAAGCAATACCTGCCCGCTGGCATTCTCGGCCACGGCCTTGTCGAAGTCCTTCGTTTCTGTGCTATGCATTTGGATCGACCCACTTTCCTGTTTGTTGATCGTAGATTCGCAGAAGCTTTGCGGGATTTCCGGCGACAACGCTGAAGTCCGGAAAACTCCGGGTGACGACAGCGTTGGCGCCGAGGACGCTGTTTCGCCCGATGGTCAAGTCCTTCTGCCCGGAAAGGACCACGACACCGCAGCCCAGCCAGCAATTCCTACCGATGGTGATGCTCCCTCCCGCCGTCACGCCTTGCGCGTGAATGGGCGCCGAAACGTCCCCATAGGCGTGGTTATGATCCATGATCAGAACGGAGGGAGCCGTCAGTACATTCTCTTCCAGGGTAATGCGATTTTTTGCGGAAATCGTCGCGCGGCGGCCGATCTTGCATCCGTTGCCAATCGTGATCTTCGGACGCGCAGCCCGGGCGCCGTCCGTGACATTCAGCCAAACGTCGGGAGCCAGGTACACATCCTCCCCGAGCGATATGGCCCGCGCCATCGAGCGTTGAATGTCGCAAGAATAATGGATCGAAGTCCCGCGCCCGAATTCCGCGAATGGATATGTTTTTTTTATCCAGCGGGTATGAAGCCAGGTCCTTCCCTGGGTCACGATGTCGAGTAAATCCTCGCGGTCCGCCGGTTTGTTCGGGTCGCTGCTCATGGGCTTCATTGAAACGAGTTCTAGACGCTGGGCGCCGGTCGAAACCTGCGGGGAAGAAACATTTTTATGAGCATCTGCCCTTCACCCGCGGTGACCGACCCCGTGAGATACAACGCAGGCCAGGCCGCCGCCAAGCAGCCCAGACCGCCCATCCCCAGGTGCAGGGTCATCAGAAGCCGCGCGTTCGCCAAATGCGGGAGCGGGATGCGCGCAGCCAGCGCCCCCACAGCAAGGATCGCGGCGGTCGCCACCGTCAGCTTTGCAAAGTCGCGCGCCAGATCCCTCGCGTTGAACCCTTCAAAAGTCACGGACATGGCGTAGCCCATGAAGATCATCCCCACAAACTCCGCGCCCGCGAGTCCTGCCAGCACGCCGGCGAAACCCAGGTGCTTGGCGAAGAGGCCAACGGAGAGAACGATCACGATGCGCAGAACCTGGCGAATATTGTCGAGCAGAGCCTTGCCTGAAACCCGGTACAATACCAGGCCCAGCAGCGATAGGGCTGACAAAAGCACATTCAGGCCGACCAGACACAACGCCAATTCGTAGGAAGGATTCGTCGTCCCGGTCCAGGCGTACAGGACCATGGTTCCGAAAACGGCGAAGAACGCTGTCGGGAATAAGGTCAGTCCCAAGGTGACCTTAAAGGCTTTACTTATGAGGCGCCGCATTTCCCCGATCGAGCCCGAGGCGAACACCATCGCTCCACCCGAGAGGATAGGAAGCAGCATGGAATCCGGAAGCATGCCGGCGGAACCTTGCAAGCGCCCGGCAATCGCGAAAACCCCCGCGGCGTCCGCGCCGAATACGCGCAGCAGCGCAATCGGAACGATCGCGCCGTAAACCACTTCCAGAATATTCACCATTTGGTAGCTGCCGGCGTAGCGGATCAGCTCGGGGATCACGCTCAATGTAACGTGCCGCATTTTCACGCGGATCTGCGGCGCCACCTTCTTCGCGGCGATGCTGCAGCAGGCGATGAATCCAAGCTCGGAAAGGCCCATGATCGCCGCCAGGGCGAACAGGCCGAAGCCCAGGTGCAAAAGAATGACGATGGCCACGGCTTCGGCGACGGTGAAAAAAGTGGTGAACTTTCGCGCCAAGTCAATGCGGTGCGCGCCCATCACGGTGGCCTCAAACGCCGCCCCGACGTTGGAGATCATCATCACCACGGCCAGCATGGAGATCGCGCCGGCGGCGGAATTCAAAAAGTTGGCGGGAACGCCGCCCATCTGCGCTAACCGGTGCGAGAAAAATGCGATCGGGATGAGTCCGGCGACGGACAGCACCGCCATCGCGGCCGTCCCCGTGCTTAACAGCTTGTTCGCGGTTTCGTAATCTCCATTGCCGGTGGCTTCGGCGACATACTTCTGAAACGCCGACTTAATGCCCACGCTGCCAAACCGCATGTAAGCCCCGGCGGTCATGATGATGGCCCAGATCCCGTACCCGCCAAGCCCCAGGTGAGCGATCACAATGGGTAGCGTGACCAGACGAGTGCCTACTTGGGCCAGCCTGGCGACCACCCCGAACACCGTATTCTTGCCGATCGAAGTCGCTAGATTCGAATGGGCGGAATTACCGGGGATCGAAGCAGGCACCGTGACCGGTTCCAATATGTCATTCTGGCTCATGCATAAACCTCATGGGATACGGAGTGGCTCGCGGGAGATCCGGATGGACTACACGCCCGGGATACTCGACTCGGGCTGCGGATGAGTCTCCACCAGCAACGCGGTCGAAGGCGTTACGACACTTGCATTTGCGGATTGCGCTTCGGACTTCCTGCCTTGCCCGTGCACCGGTCCGAGCATTCTCGGGCCGGCGCCGGGGCGTGCATAAAGCAAAATCAATGGGCGACTGCCGTCAATCCCGTGGGAGGATTGGGCTGCTGCTGCGACGCGCTGCTCGATCCCGACTGGTAGGCTCCGAGGGACCAGCCACTCGGCGGGCGCAGGGTTCCGATAATATCGCTATCGAGAGTAACGAGGCCGACGCCCGTCAGGGTCGCCCCGCTCGAGGTTGCCGGCGATCCGGCCTGGATCGACAGATTGGAGGCCAGCATGGGATTGGAGGTGAGGGACGACGAATCGCAGGAGCAGGCGGATTGCCACGCGCCCAGGCTAGACTCGAAGGCGGAACCCATGATCCATGGTGTACCAGAAGGAGAGTTAAAATAATCGTTATTACTGGCGGTTATGCTGGAAGACTCATTGAACACCATGTAAGCGCCGCCCTGAAAAATATTGTTCTTCAGCGTCCAGCCCGACGCGCCACTATAGGCGTGAAACGAGATGTAGGCGTTGTTTCCGCTGCCGCCGGCATCCACAACCGTGTTGTTGTAGAAGAAGCCGTTCGGGGACAGGACGGCTACCATGCCGCTGGAGGTAGGCACGTTGGCGTTGGTCTTGTCAAAAATATTGTTGAAAATGTACCAGGATCCCATCGAGCCGCCTGCGCCGCCGTTGTTGTTTTCCAGGAAGATCATGCTGGTGGCGGTAGCGCCCATATTGCCGTTCAAAATGTTGTCGTAGATTTGCAGAGTCCCGCCCATCGAGGCTCCCGAAAGGTTCGTGAACGGGTGAAAGAAATTGTGGTGGAACCCGTCTCCCGGCTCGTCCCAGTTCACCCAGTTGCTGGCGGTGTTGTGATCGACCCGCACGTTGGTCATACTCGCGCCGCTATTCGCCGGGCCCATTTCAATGTCCTGGTTTATTCCGGACCAGTTGTTCCCCGTGATCACCAGGTTGGACTCGCCGCCGTTCCATTCAAACAGGAAGCCCACGTCGGCCTGGGTGAAAGTGTTGTTTGGACCCACGGTAAAATTGGATACTCCGCGGGCCAATATGCAGTAGTTCCCGCCGCCGCTGCCGTCGCCGTTGGCATGCACGTAGACGTTGAGCATGGACAGGTTTTCGATGGTGTCATTGTTGCCCAATCCCCCGATCAACGTGCTGGACTGGTGGTTCGACAAGCTCGTTCCGTTGGCGGTATTTTGGATGATGCCGTTGCTTCCGCCATTCAGGACGATCCACGATTGCCCGCCTACATTGATGCCGTAGTTCGCCGAGCTGAAAACGGGCGACTGCACGATAGCCCCGGATTCCCAGAGCAGCGTGATGGGATTTCCGCTTGATCCGCTGCCTTGAACGGTAAGCAGGGTGCCGCCCGACGGCACATTGAACGTGCCGCAAAGATGGATCGTATTCCCCGCCGTCCAATCCCCGCCGCCCAGGGTACCGACTCCCCGCGCGTTGCCGCAATCCGCACCGGAATTGCCCCCTGCTGAATTCTGGGCTACGTAAATGTCAGCTGCGCGTGCGGGAGATGCGCTGAAGAAAATTCCCAGCGCGAACAACAAAAAGATCCCCATTCGTGCCCCAATCGTTTGCAGTATCCGAGCTTTGCATGCTTCCAACCGTTCGCTCATTTCGTTCACAGTGCCTCTCCCTCGCGCAATCTCAAACGTGCCATGCCCTATGCATTCGCAAGGCTAGCAACCGCTCTTCTTAGCGACCTACTGGCCCTTCGTACAGGAAGCGGCCAGGGCTTGTTTCCTGTACTGCCGCATGCGAAATAGCGTGTCCGATGATTGAGCATGGAATTTTATGGAGGAGCGCCTTCTTCCGCTGGCCGGGCGGGAAAGCGGGCGTCGTCTCTGACTAGTATCGATTGGCTGGCCTTCCTGGATTAGCAAGGCCCTAACTCACTTGTAATCTGTGCGTCCCATGGAGGCAGGGTCGTGCTTGGCCTCCCCCGATTCGATCCGGCTGGAGCGCTGCATCAGGCTCATGTTGTGGGACAAGAACTTGTGGGCCCATTGCGGCCAGTGCAACCAATCGTAACCGCCTTCGAGCTTGGCGCGCAGCAGCGCGGCATCATCCCAGGAGTTCACCGGCAGGCGCGGCAGATTGAAACAATTATTGCCGAGCCTGGCGCGGCCGATGATCGTGGAAACTCCATTCTCGAAGCCGTGATTTGCCAGGGTATCCACGAGATAGCGCGTGAAGTCGCGGTCTTCCTCCGGAAAAGCGAACGGATAGGAGAAAGATTTAACCGCGGCGCCCAGCTTCTCTTCGATCGTTTCTTTGGAATAGCCCAGCTCGTAATCGATTTGCTCCGGCCCGAGCGAGCGCAGGTCGGGGTGAGTCACCGTGTGCGAACCGAAACGGATCCCCTCGGAATGCAATTCGCGGACTTCGCGCCAGGTCAAATAATCCGCGCCTTCGACCCGCACCGAGGAATCTTGGATGCGGTCGGTGGCCAGGAAAATCGTGGCCGTGAAACCGCACTGCTTCATGACCGGCAAGGCATCGGTGTAAAAATCCTGATAGCCGTCGTCGAAGGTGATCACCACGGTCTTGGAGAGGTCCAGCCCGGCCTGCATGGCCTCCAGCATCTCCGTCAAATCCATGGTCCTGTACCCGTTGCGGCGCAGCCATCTCATCTGTCCCGCGAAGACCTCCGGCGATGTATTGATCTGATAATAGCGATGAGACTTTGCAAAAAGGTTATCCGAGATGCTGTGATACATCAGAATCGGCACGCGCGCCCCGGAATTCAGTCCCAGGATACGCGACGCCGGATGACACAGGTAGAGCGTGGCCAGCCGGTCTAGACGTGGCATTTGGATTCCGTTGTAAGCCATGGGATTTAGTGAAAGTCTCAAGCCGCGCATTGCATTTCAGAATTTCCGCGAGGTCTTTTTGCTGGCGGGCGAACTCGTTGCTGGCACCGGTAACTCGGACGAAGCCGGCGACTCTGACTGCGCTGCAAAAATCCGGCGGGAGCCGCGTTGCTAAACATGACGTGAATACGACTCTGGCAGCAGGGGTAGATAGGCTACCGCCGTAATGGTCCCATCGATTCCCTTACGCCTATAAAACATGGCAATTCATCTGCCAGGGGCGGGGAGCAACGACGCTTGTCCTGCAACCAAGATTACGCCAGCAAGTCTTTTGCATACTATAGCTTGCTGGCGTATTGCCGGAGCGTTAAGTACGCGGATTGGCCTCCATGTTGCAATCCATCCGCGGAATGGGAAAACTGCTGTCCCATTGCTGTAAATAGCTTCCTTCCAGGACGGTAGGGCTGTCACCAGGTGCGCCCGTTTCTTACGCGCAAAACGGATGAGCTGTGCAACTGTTTCCCCACACGGATCACAGCCCGTGAGCGCGCTTACTTGACCGCTTCCCGGCAAGAAGTGTTCTCCAGGTGATAGGCCAGGCGGCCATTCTCAATCTGCGCGTAGGCAAGCCGCGCACGCTCTGAGCCCGGACCCACGACTCTCCACGAGTCGTCAGACCATGCAACACGCATCCGGCTTCGTTCGCGCCACCAGCGCGCCGCATCCCGCGGCAATGGCTGCCAGAGATTTCCCTCACGGCAAAGTTCAGACAGGTAATGCAGCAGATCCTCATACACGTGCCGCGCCTGGGAATCGATCACGTAATCGGGATGCACGATGAACGAGGCCAGCCCATGGCTCGAAGCGATCTGGTCCATTTCCTCTTTCCAAAGATCGATCGAATACTCGTCGAGGATATGAAACAGGGAATAGTCCTGCGTGGTCGTTAGAGGCAGTTCGACCAGGCTCCCCACAAAATACGGCATGACCGAGCAGCATCCGCCCCTTTGCGGTTCCAGGTGCGCGGCGCTCGGGAAAGACATGTCGTAGCTGAACTGCAAGGCCTCGCTCCACTCGGCATTGCGATACATTCCGCCGGCGCGAAAGCCTTCCGCGCCCCATTTTCTTGCGTATTCGTTGATTTTGGCGGCTCTTTCCAGGAACAGTTCACGGCTTTCAAATAAATAGCCATCATGATTGAGATCATGGACATTCAGTTCAAAACCGCGGGCGCGGATGTTATCGAGAAAGGCGCCGGAAAGAGCGTAGCGCCCCTCGGGGATCACCTGGAACGAACTGCGGATGCCGCAGCGTTCGTCCAAATCCATCAATTCGCCGCAAAAGGCGCTGCCTTCTTCATGTTCGACATCATGGGTCATCAGCACGCAGCCCTGGTAGTCGTTCGGCCAGAACCACACAAAAGGGACCCGCTGGTTTTCGTTGGCGCGGACACAAAAAGACATCAGCTCCGCGCACAAATTGTCCACGGTCTTATCGATGGGCCAGGACGGAAACTCGATGCTTTTTCGCTCCCGCAAATGAAACCGCTGAACGTGCTTGCGAACTTTCACGGAAAGGAACGGGCGCACGGCGTAATACGCATTTCTGACCAGCTTCTCCAAGGGAGAGGAGGCGTCCCCGGCGCTGACGTATCGCTCTCTGCGAAGATTTTCCAGAATTTCGTCCGTGTCGAACGGCAGCGTGATCTCGTCACCCTGGACGTGAAGGAGGGGGAGAAGATCGGGAAGGCCGCTGTAAGCCTTTTGTCCTCGCGGCGCGGCGCTGCGTCCGAAACAAGTAATCTTCTTTCCGAAACGGAAGAAGCCCGGCGTTTCGCCGAGTTCCCGGGCCACGCCAAACTTGGCAAACTCTTCCGGACACAGGTAGTAGTCTAGGAAAGAGGAGTTCATGATATTTCGTTAAGAAAATAATTGCAGCATGAGCCCGGCTACCTGGCAACGATCACTCTGGCTGTTCGCTCGCCCTCGCGCCCATCTGGAAGAGCAGGCGCGCAAGGGTTCCTGAACGGCGCGGGAATCGCCAAACACGCACGCGGCTCGCGCCGCCACGCGCGGCAACGCCGCTTTTCTTCCCTCTCGGCTAGCCGATATGCCTGTACAGAACTTTGCCGGCTGCGGACAAGACTCCGTCCGGAAGAAGAGTAAACATGCGGCGCGCCAGGCGGGAATCTCCCCAGGAGCGCGCCTTTTCTTTGGTGGTCTTGGGATAACGGAAATAGGTCAGCGTCCGCTTGACAGTGCCAAATTTATCCTTGAAGGCAACCAGGCCATCGTTCTCCATCTCCGAGCGCCCGAAATCAATGCGCTCCGCTCCCGTCGCCTTGCCTTCCTCGATGAGCTTCCAGAAGAGAAACGGCATGCCGCCCATTTGGTGAAAAGCCCCGTCCGAGCAGCCGTACTTGTAAATGAGGTTGCAGCGGTGCCGCAAGGTGAGCAGTGCGGCGATCGGTGCCCCGTTTTTCCGGGCCACCCGGATCTGCAACGCGTCGCCCATGTTGTTGGCCAGGTTGTGGAACCAGCTGACCGGTTGAGGCGGCAACTGATGACGCCGCCTGGTGATGAGCAACAGGCGGTAGAACGTCTCAATCAAAGCAGCGGTGCGGCCCGTTTCGTAGGACAGCTGTTCCTTCTCGGCGCGCCGTATTTTTCGCTGGATGGAATCTTTGTGCAGGCCTTTGAAGAGCTGCTCGAGGCTCGGCCCGAGATCAAGCTCGTGAAAATAAAAAGTTTCGCCGGGCTGGAACTCACTCCCGAGATCCTCCGGCGCCACGAGTGGGCGGATTTCCAGGTATTTGCAGTGTAGCCGGGCGCATTCCTCAACCAGGCGGCCCATTAATGCGTGCTTGGCGCCGGAATCGCCGAACAGCGGTTCGCAATGGTCGGCAAACGGCAAGGAGACCAGCCGATTCCCCGTCAGCCAGCTGGTGATACGGCAGGCCACAATTCCGTCCGTCAGGGATTCGGCGGGAGAAGATGAGGTCAGCACGAAAGGCTGATACCCGTACGTCTGCTTCAGTGCTTCGAGCCAGCCTCGCCCATGGAACGCAGAAGCCCGCGGATGGCGAGCTACGAGGTCGTCCCAGCGCGGATCGGAGAGTGGATCGATAATGTTCAATGGTTTTGCCAATCCTGCCGGGGAATTAAAGGCAGCGCCTTCGGAATGCGCAACGTGCGGAAAATAAATCTACGGGATTTTCGGGGATGCGCTCGCTGGCGCCTCAGGTGATCGACAGTCGAAGAAATGAATCGGTCATCTCTGCTTGGCCGTCGCGGATGCTCCCACCGCATCGGGCGCCGCGGCGACCGCTTCCTCGACCGCATCGCACAGCGCATGCCCGATGAGGATGTGGCACTCCTGAATGCGCGGCGTTTCGTTGGACGGCGCGGCAATCAGCACATTAACGAGTTCGCGCATGTGCCCGCCGTTGGCCCCGGTGAGCCCGACGGTATAGACGCCCATCTGGCGCGCGATCTTGAGGGCTTCAATCACGCTCTGCGAATTTCCGGAAGTGCTGATGCCGACGGCTACATCGCCGGGGACCGCGAGAGCCTGCAATTGCCGCGAGAACACCTGCTCGTACCCGTAATCGTTGGCGATGGCCGTCACGGCGGATGTGTTGGCATGCAGCGCCGCGGCCGGCAAGGGGCGCCGTTCGCGCAAATAGCGTCCCAGGAATTCCGCGGCCAGATGCTGCGCGTCCGCCGCGCTCCCGCCATTTCCGAAAAACAGGGCTTTGCGGCCGTTGCGGTAAGCGGCGATGAGCGCGTCGGCCGCAACAGTCATGGCGGGCAAACACGCTTCCAGGACGCGCTTGTGAACTTCGATGCTGCTCTCGATGTTTTGGCGAAGAATGTTGCCTGTCATGGCCGCCCCCCGTTTCAACAGCGTCCGCTGGATTGAGTATAGCGCCGTTGCGGGTGGAAGCAGGAGAGATCGCTATCTTGCGTGGGACGGTTCGGCACTATCATGAAAAAGGGGCCGTCTGAAATTGCGGATCGGCCCCGTTATGCCATTCTGGCGCGGGTTTCGAGCAGCCTGCCGGCTAGCGCGCCATTTCCACGCGCGCCGAGCGCAGTATTTCGCGGGCCACGCGGGCCTGTTGTTCCGCTTGCAGAGTCGGGTACATCGGCAACGACACGATTTCCGAGGCGACTTTTTCAGAGACCGGAAAATCGCCCTGCCGGTAGTTCAAATAGTCGTAGGCTTTTTGCATGTGCAGCGGAATCGGGTAATGGATGCCCGTGGCGATGCCCGCTTCCTTGAGGTGTTTGATCATTCCGTCGCGGTCGTGCGTGCGCACCACATACAGGTGGTACACCGCGCGGGACCAGGACGGTTCGTACGGGCGAGTCACGCTGCCTTCCGCGCTCGTGAGGAGCTCATTGTAATTTGCGGCCCGCTCGCGCCGCGCTGCATTCCAGTTCGCCAGGTGCGCCAGCTTCACGTGCAGGAATCCGGCCTGCATGGCGTCCAGCCTGCCGTTGTAGCCTTCCATGTCGTGGTAATACTTCTTGGCCTGGCCGTGATCCCGCAGGACTTTCACTTTGTCGGCCAGCCGGGCGTCGTTCGTCGTGACCGCGCCGGCTTCCCCGCACGCTCCCAGATTTTTCCCCGGGTAGAAGCTGAACGCGGCGGCGCGTCCCATCGATCCGGCCTTCATCCAGCGGTTGTTTTCCTTGGAAAAATATTCCGCGCCGTGCGCCTGGCAGGCGTCTTCAATCACCACCAGGCCGTACTGTCCGGCCAGCGCCAGGATCGCGTCCATGTCCGCCATTTGCCCGTACAGGTGCACCGGAATGATGCCGCCCACGCGGCGCCCGCTGCGGCGGCTGATGAGTTTTCCGGCGGGGTCCTTGGAGCACTGCGTTTCCAAATATTCGCGCAGCCGCTGCGGGCTCATGTTGTAGGTGCGTTCGTCCACGTCGACGAATTCAGGATGCGCGCCGGCCTGCGAAATGGCTTCGCTTGTGGCGATGAAGGTGTGCGGCACGGTCACGATGACGTCGCCCGGCTGTATGCCCGCGCACATGATGGCGAAGCGCAGCGCGTCGGTTCCGCTGCTGACGGCCACGGCGTGGCTCGTTTCGCAGAAAACCGCAAACGCTTTTTCAAAATCCTCCACCATCGGCCCGCCGATGAAACCCGCGGTGCGCAGCGTCTGCTGGAACACTTTGGTCAGTTCCTGTTCCAGCTCGACGTGGGGAGTAACCAGATCCAGGAACGGAATACAATTGCCGGCTCCGTTTCCATTTCCATTTCCATTTGCTGTGCTCACTTGATGGCCTCCACTGCGGATTCAATCTTGCGTAACACCCTGGCGGGATTTCCCGCGACGATGCAATTCGCGGGAACGTCCTTGGTGACCACGCTTCCGGCGCCGACGATGGAATTTTCTCCGATGGTGACGTTGGCGAGAATCGTGGCGCCCGTGCCGATGGATGCTCCGCTCTTGATGACCGTGCGCTCGACTTTCCAGTCGGCTTCGGTTTGCAATTGCCCATTAGCGGTGGCGCGGGGATAGATGTCGTTGATGAACATCACGCCGTGTCCGATGAAAACGTTGTCCTCGATGGTCACTCCCTCGCACACGAATGTGTGGCTGGAAATCTTGCATTGACGCCCCACCGAGGCGTTCTTCTGAATTTCTACGAACGCGCCGATTTTGGTGTCGTCGCCGATTGCGCAGCCGTACAGGTTGATGAACTTGGAAAGCTTCACTCCCTTGCCGAGCTTTACGTCCGGGGCAATGCTGCAGTATTCGTTCACAGGCGCACCAACTCTCCTCGCTGCTTGATGGACTGGTCGGCGGCTTCGAGCATGCGCACCACGCGCAGGCCGGCCATGCCGTCGTTGAAAGGCGTTTTGTTCTGGAGAATGCAGTCGGCGAAATAATCCAGCTCCACGCGCAGCGCTTCCAGCTGTTCGAGCTGGGGCGCCCACATGTCCCCGGACCGGTAATTCACCAGCAGCTCGCGCACTTTGTCGCCGGAAGTGATGTTGACGCCCTTGTCGTACACCCGAATCTTTTCGTCGGCCACCAGATCGTTCCAGACCAGCATTTTTTTCTGCCCGCCGATCATGGTCATGCGGATCTTCACGGGAGAAAGCCAGTTGACGTTGATGTGCGCGATGACGTTGTTTGGAAAATAGATGGTCATGAAGGCCACGTCTTCGACGCCGTTCAGGTGGCACTCGCCCGTGGCCACGATGGCTTCGGGATCCCCCTTGATCAGGTGGTCCATGATCGAGAGGTCGTGGGGAGCCAGGTCCCAGATCACGCTGACGTCGTGCTGGAACAGGCCCAGGTTCACCCGCAGCGAATCGTAGTAGTACAAATCTCCGAGCGCGCCGCTCTCGGTCAGCTCGCGGATCTTGCGGACCGCTCCGGTAAACAAAAAGGTGTGGTCCACCATGATTTTCAAATTCTTGCGCTCGGCCAGGTTGATCAGTTCCTCGGCCTGCTCGGAACTGGAAGTGAATGGCTTTTCGACGAACACGTGCTTGCCGTTTTCCAGAGCGGCCTTGGCCAGTTTGTAGTGCGTCCACACTGGCGTGACGATGGCGACCGCGTCTATGTTTGCCGATTTGAGAATTTCGTCGGGGTCGGTGGTCACCTCCAGGCTGGGATAGTTTTTCTTGGCGCGGGCCAGGGCGCTTGGATTCATGTCGCAGAGCATGTCGACGCAGGTATGGTCCACTCCGAATAAGTTCCGAACCACGTTCGGACCCCAGTACCCGTAACCGATCACGCCGACCCTTATCATGGCTTGTTTTGCGCCGTGAGAATTGCCGTTTTGACTCATGATTTCTCCCGACCAATTCCGGAGAGCCGTTTTCCGGCTTCGCTGTGGATGGAACGCCTGCCTTCGATCCATTCCCGTTCTGCGTTTCGGGGGGATCCGGGAACTACTTTGCAACCGTCTTGCAGCGTCCTGTTGCGGCTCTCTTCCTTACCGAACGGCCACTTCATTGAAAATCGAAATCGGAACTCTCGCCTGCATTCAGGCTCGGACTGCCTCAAGCGCGGGCAGCTCTCCAGCCGTTCCGGTCGCGGCTTTCCGCGGGGAACCCAGCGGGGTGATCCGCGCACGATCGATTTCGAGCGCCACGGACCGGCGAAGCAAACTCACGGAAATGATGACCCGGTGGCTTCCTTTAAAGCTCGTTAAAATTCCTTCCATCCCATCCAGCACATCGTCCTTTACTCGAACTCGTTCACCGATTTGAACGTAGGGCCAGGGCTCAATATGCACCCCGGACCGAATGGCCGCCTGAACAGAGAGAATCTCCGTATCGTCCACCGCGATAGGCGTTTTGCCCCTCCCCACGACCGAAATGACGCCGGGGGTAATCAATACGGGCAGCCGGTTATGGACATCAAATCGGCAGAAGACGTATCCGGGAAAAAGAGGTGATTCAACTACCTTGAAGCGATCCGACCATTTACGCTTGGTGGTGTAAGTGGGCAGGAGAGTTTCCAAGCCCTTGCCCTGGAGCAGACCCGCCGTGGTTCCCTCCCACCGGGACCGTACCTGAAGGGCAAACCAGCTAAAGCCGTTCATCGATTTGGGTTCGTTCATTGTGTATCGATTCGCGCTGCTTCCACTCGTACGCTGGCGCAACCCGCGGACAAGCTACCGCCACAAAGTCCCCGGCACATTGTTCAAGGACTCACTAGAGCAATCGCAATCAGGCTTCCAAAGAGTTCTTAGAACTGTGGAAAGGTTCTTGAATCGAAATTCGTCTAAGCTATTGTAAATAAGTAACATATGGTTGCAAAATTGGAGCCTGGTCCGTCTCCTCATGTGCCTCGGGCCCGGATTAGGAAATATCAAAGAAAAGTGTTTCCACTATGTACCAAACGGCTTCCAAGAACAGCCGAACTTACGTTCGTATCATGTCGGAAGCGCTTAAGGGGATCGGATTTCTGAGAACTCTTTTACAATGAATCGATTACAAAGATTCCATGCCTCTAAATTTACGTTCTTCAAATTTTCAGCCCAGCAACCATATCAAGCGAACGGCGTGGCAATGTTTTCAGACTCCGGAAAGCTCGTGAGCCCGATCCTGCCCTATTCGGAAAGGGCGCCGCCCAGTGCGCCGGCAGGGGAAATCCCTTGCCGGGGCCATCCACCTTTGTGGGCGGCCCTGTCTGCTAGGGAGTGGGGACTGTGGCGGATGTCTGCACTGAATCAGGGCTCTCCAAGCCGGAAGACGTTAGCGAAGTCACCACATAATAATAGGTGAGTCCGGCTTGAACGGTGGAATCAGTATAGGTATCGGCTGCCACAAAGTTGGAGTCCAATTTTGAATACGGACCCCCGGAAACCTCGGAGCGGTACACGTTGTAACCCGCCACGGCCGAAGCACTCGGAACCCAGGTCAACGCCACGTAATGGGCAGACGTTTGCGTGCCGGCTCCCGAGAGAGCAATTGTCGCCGGCGAATTTGTGGCATTGCTCGCCACCGTCACGCTGCCGGAAGAATTGCCGGTCGAGGCGGGGGAAAATGTGGCATCCAGCGTGGCGGATTGTCCGGGAGCCAGAATTAAACCAGCTGAAACACCACTTTCGGAAAAGCTCGCGCCGGAAACGCTGACTTTCGATAATGTGACGTTGGAATTTCCGGCGTTCGTGAGGGTAACGCTCAAGGCGCTGCTTTTTCCCACGGTTACGTTCCCGAAACTCAAGACGGAAGCGCTCGTGGTGAGAAACGCCGTGGCCGCCATTCCAGTTCCGTTCACGGAGACCGTGCCCGGCGAACTGGAGACGTCTGTCATCACGGAAACCTGGCCCGAAACGGCTCCGGGCGCTTTCGGCGAAAAAATGACGTTAAATGCGGCCTGTTTTCCGGCTGCAATCGTCAATGGCAGTGACATTCCCGTAATCGAGACCCCGGCCGCCGCGCTGCTTGCCTGCGTAACCGTGAGGTTCGATCCGCCCCTATTTGATATGGTGACCGATTGAGAAGCCGTATCTCCCAGAGCCACAGAGCCAAAACTGACCGACGCCGGCGCGATGGAAATCGTGGCGGCTCCGGGTGTGCTTGGCTGGTTTGACGCGGGCTTGGACGCGCTGGTAAGGCCGATGCAGCCCGTGTTCGCCAGGAGTGCGGAAAATAGGAGGGCCAGAGCGGCAACGGGGATTGCCTTCTTGCCCGTGGAATTCGTCTGCGGCGCGTATTTTTCAACGCCCACGAACCATTCATTTTGATTTATTTTTTTCATCGCAGCGATTGTGGTGTCAGGAAAGAGAGGGGGCCTACTGTCCCAAGGGACATCAATAGGACAGGTGCAGTAACCTACACCTTGCACACGACAGTGGAGGGAAGCGGCGGGCCGGACTCCGATCAAATCGCGCGGCCCGCCGAACTGGATCCGTTTTGATCCGCCCCAGTCTATGGGACGGTGGCTGAAACCTCGGTCGAGTCGGCGCTCTCTACGGCGCTGGAATCGACCGCTGTTGCAACATAGAAATATGTCTGGCCGGACTGGACTGTGGTGTCCGTATACGTTGTCGCTGCGACCAGCGTGGAATTCAACTTCGTGTACGGGCCGCCGCTCACGGTGGATCTGTATACGTTATAGCCGGACACCGTGGACGTGCTGGCAGTCCAGGTCAGTGTGACCGAGTGCGATACCGTCTGCACGCCTGTTCCGGACAGCGCAACCGCCACCGTGGAATTGCTGGCAGTGCTGGTGACCGTGGCGCTGCCAGGTGTAAGCCCAGTCCCTGCCGGGGCGAACATGACATTCAGCGTGGCCGACTGTCCGGGTCCTACTATTTGTCCGGACTGAATACCCGTCGCCGAATATCCCGCGCCGGATATCGTGACGTTAGAAATCGTGATGCTTGAATTCCCGCCATTCGTAAAGACCACGGGGAGAACGCTGTTGTTGCCGATATTGACATTCGAGAAATTCAAGCTGGTCTGATTAGCGTTGAGAACGGACGTAGCGGCGTTCACCGTCAGCGTGGCGGCGTTGCTGGTGATAGCGCCCGCGGGATTGCTAACGGTCACGGTAAATTGCGCGCCGCTGTTTCCTGTGGTCGTCGCGGGAGTGGTGTATGAAGAGGAGTTCGCGCCGTTGATGGCGTTTCCATTCATATTCCACTGGTAGTTCAGGGGCGCCGAGCCCGCGGCCGTCACCGAGAAGGTCGCTGTCTGCCCGGCAATTACGGTCTTGCTGGCCGGCTGGGAGATGATGGACGGCGGACCATTGACGGTCAGCGTGGCCGCGTTGCTGGTCACGCTGCCCGAAGCGCCGGTAACGGTCACGGTGAAGGACGCGCCGTTATCGGAAGCAATCGCGGGCGGAGTCGTGTAGGAAGCAGCGTTCGCGCCGCCAATGGCGCCGCCATTTTTATTCCATTGATAAGTCAGAGTGCCAGTGCCCGACGCGGTTACGCTGAATTTTGCGGTCTGTCCGACGGCCACCGTCTGGCTCGCGGGCTGCGTCGAAATCGTGGGAGGAACACCGACGGTCAGAGTGGCGGTGTTGCTGGTCGCGCTCGATACGCTGTTGCTGACGGTCGCTGTAAACTGCGCGCCATTATCCAAGGCGGTCGTGGCAGGAATCGTATACGAAGCCGAGTTTGCGCCGCTGATGTCGCCGCCGTTCCGCTTCCATTGATATGCGAGTGGCGCCGTGCCTGTCGCCGTTACGCTGAACGTCGCCGGTTGCCCGGCCGTGACGGATTTGTTTGTGGGCTGCGTCACGATCGATGGCGCTACGGGAGCCGATGTCACGGTCAGAGTCGCGGGATTGCTGGTCACACTCCCTGTGCTATCGGTCACTACGACCGTAAATTGCGCGCCATTTTCCGAAATCGTCGTTGCCGGAATCATGTAGGACGCAGCCGTTGCGCCGCCGATTGCTTTTCCTCCATTCTTCCACTGATATGTAAGGGTTCCTGATCCCGCCGCCACGACTGAAAAAGTGGCGTTTTGTCCGGCGGTGACGCTCTGGCTCTCGGGCTGGGTCGTAATGGCGAGCGTCGACGTTCCCGCTCCGCTGAGTGAAATTGCCAGAGTAGAATCGGTCGCATCGCTGAATATAGAGATGCTTCCGGAGGCGTTTCCGGCGCCCGACGGTGCAAATTCAATCAAGAAGGCGTGATTCTGCCCGGCGGCGATGGAAACTGATGACATGCCCCCCACCACGCTGAAACCCGCGCCGGTGACGGTGGCCCGAGAAATTGTGACCGCTGCCGTGCCAGTATTGGTCAGAGTCATGGTCTGGGGGCTGCTCGATCCTGGCGCCACATTTCCAAAATTCAGGCTCGTGGGGCTGGCCGCGAGTGTTCCCGAAGAAGCGGGATTTGAAGTCGAACTCGACTTAACCTGGGGTGTTCCGGCGCCCGTCAAACCTATGCAGCCAGAAAGCGACAGGACTGCGATGAATGCAAGAATCAGGGCGAATGGGCCGAGCGGCGCTCGGCGAATGTGAGTTAGGTTGAAGCGGCAGGGAAGATTCGTGTGAGCGATCATGTCGAATCGACATTAGGTTTGGCATTGAAGAGCCCTCTACTGGCCCACGGAACAAACATGGGACAGGCGCTGATACTGTACGGAGGAACAACAGGCGGCGAACTACATTTCACCTTGGTACAGGCGACCGCTAGTACGCGGCAAGATTGCCTAGAGCGCGCGGAAAAATAGAAGACGCCGTGTCAATGGAACGTGAGCTGTGTGAAGCCGCTCTTCGGCGGAGAATTGCGGTGCTGTGATAAACTGAATGACGTTGGTGCACGCGATTCGATGCTGGAATCATGAAAACTCAGGACCTTCCTCACCAACAAACCAGCGCTCGGTGGTCGAATCGAATTCTCATTCTTTCCCTGTTAGGAATTGCTTGGCTCACGCTTTTTCCATTTCAAATCCATTTTGCCGCTGGCCATGCCTTTCTCAGATCTCCCTTCCTTTTGGGGTCGTCATTGAAAGAGCTGCGCTATAAGAATTTTTTTCTGAACATTCTCTTGTTTGTTCCCTTCGGATTTGGTGTTTGCGCGCAGTTACGTAAGCGGGGCGCCGGCCGGTGGAGTTCGCTTCTTCTGGCGCTGGCCGCGGGTGCGGGCGTCTCCTACTCGGTGGAATTTCTGCAGCTCTACATCCCCGACCGCGATTCGGGATGGGAGGATGTAATTTCCAATACGACAGGCTCGCTCGCCGGATTTTTTCTGTTCGAGGTTTGCGGCGGCGCCATCCTGAACGCGCTGACGAAATGCGAGGATTTATTTGCAGGCTGGCTCTCGCCGCGCCGGACCGCCTTGCTGCTAGCCGTCTATTTCGCGGGCTGGTTTGGCGTTTCCGTCATTTGGCAAAGAGAAACGCGCCTGAGCAACTGGGACCCTCAATGCATTCTTGTCGCCGGGAATGATGCCTCCGGCGAAAATCCATGGAGAGGGCAAATCTCTCGTCTGCAAATCTGGAACCGGGCCCTTCCGGAACAAGCGATGCGCCGGATCGGCGCGGGGGAATCCGCAAAGGATGCCAGCGCGGGCCTGCTCGCATCCTATGACTTCACGGGCCCACCGCCGTATCAGGACCAAACAAATACTTTGCCCGGGCTTGGCTGGACTCCGGCCCGGCCGCAATTCACGAACACCCGGGTGCTCGAACTGGACGGCAAGGCATGGCTGCGCACCAACGTGGCCGTCGAAAAACTCACTCAAGAGATCAGGAAGACGAACCAGTTCACGATTCATGTCCTCTGCGCGCCGGCTGCAACTCAGGATGCGAATGGCCGCATCGTTTCCCTATCGCTATCGGACGAAAATGTGAATTTTCATCTGCGGCAGCAGGATACCAGTCTCGTATTCTATTTCCGCAATCCCCTGTCGGAGACGGGCTCCGTGCTGGCCTGGCCCGTGGACGATGTGTTCGAGGCCGGGAAAGCGCGTGACATCGTCGTGTCTTACGACGGCTCGGACGCATATCTCTACCTGGACGGGATTCGTGTGCCGCAGAGCTATCACCTTGGTCCTGGCGCAAGCATCTTGCGCAGTATCTATTTGGTTAGGCCCGTGGATCTGGAGGGATGCTTGATCGTGTATTTGACGCTGGTCTTTTTGCCCGCGGGATTGTTGATTGGGATGGAGGCCGCGAATTGGCCAAGACTGGAATCCTCCAGCCGATGGCTGGTTGCCTTCGGTCTGGTTTTTCCCGCGGTGCTCCTTGAACTTTTCCTGGCCGGAATGAGCGGGCGAAGGATCTGGGTGTGGAATATCGCGCTTGCGCTCGTTTTCGGAGTGGGAGGAATGCTGCTCGTCAATGCCGACCGGCGCTCCAAAAATTCCCCTCGCGCCTCTTGAGTTTCCTGGGAACGCCAATCTCCCGATTGGCGGTCTGCAATACAAAATGCCATTCGGGAGAATGGCGTTCCCGGGTCTAGCCCGAAACCGCGGCGGACATTCCCCACTTGTGACGGATCGAGGCGTCGAGCTTGCGGAATACAATGCCGTCAACGATGTATCCGAGCAGCGCGATCAGGGCCATCACCGCCACGACCAGATTGATGTCGTTCAAATCGCGGCCGGACATGAGCAGTTGGCCGAGGCCCAGCGAAATATAAATCATTTCGCCGGTGATCAGCGAGCGCCATGCGAAGGCCCATCCCTGCCGCAATCCGTCCAGCAGGTACGGCAGGCTTGCAGGCAGCAGCACGTGCCAGAACATCTGCGGCCCTTTCGCGCCCAGATTGCGCCCGGCCATGGACAGGATGCGCGGCACATTGTCGAACCCTGCCTTGGTCGATTGCGTCACGGCCAGCAGGGAGCCGGTAATGGTCACGAAGATAATCGCCGTCTCGCTCAATCCAAACCACAGCAGGGCGAGGGGCACCCAGCATGCGCTGGGAAGGCTTTGCAGGCTGAGGATCACTCGCCCCAGCGTGTCCTCCAGAAATTTGTTGGAGGCCAGAACCATGCCCAGAAGAATTCCGAGAACCACGGAAATGGCGTAGCCGATCACCACGCGGCGCAAACTCACGCCGATGCCGATCCACAGGCTGTGATCCTTGAATCCGTCGTACAACGACTGCGCCACTCCCTGCGGCGTTGGGAAAAGATACGGCGGCCAGATTTTGGCGAGCGCCAGCGATTCCCACACTATCAGCACGCCGGCGGCAAAAATTAATTGGTTAACGCTTTTCTTCACGGGAATACTCCGCGTTGAAGGAACGGTCGATCTCCTCCCGCAGCTGCCCGAGAATTTCCTTGGACAGGTGAGCCACGTCGGAATCCTCGACGTGCCGCGGGCGCCGCAGATCGATTTCAAATTGTTTCTTGATGCGCCCGGGCCGGAAACTCATCAGCAGCACGCGGTCGCCGAGGCGCACGGCTTCGCGCACGTTGTGCGTGACGAAAACGATGGTCGGCGAAGTTTCCTTCCAGATGCGCTCGAGCTCATCGTGCAGCATGTCGCGCGTCTGGGCGTCGAGCGCGGCGAAGGGCTCGTCCATTAAAAGGATTTTCGGACCGAGGGCCAGCGAACGGGCCAGCGCCACGCGCTGCTTCATGCCTCCGGAAAGTTGATGAATATAATGGTCTTCAAAGTGGGAGAGGTGAACCATGCGCAGGAAAACTCGCGCCCGGTCTCTCCTCTCGATTTTCGATACGCCTGCCATTTTCAGGCCGAACTCCACGTTCTGCCGAACCGTCAGCCACGGAAACAGCCCCAGTTCCTGGAAGAGCAGGATTCTATCGGTGCCGGGGCCTTTTACCGGGCTGCCGTCCACGGTGATTTCACCCGTCGTAGGGTGGTCCAGTCCGGCGAGCAAATGCAGCAACGTGGATTTTCCGCAGCCCGACGGCCCCACGATGCAGACGAACTCGCCTTGCTCGATTTCCAGGTCGATGTTTTGCAGGGCGGGAGTGAAGGAGCCTCGCGAATTGGCGTAACTGCGGAAAACGCCGCTCAGGGCAATGCTTTCTTTTCGGGCGGGGCGAGCCGATTGCAGCATTTCGGATGGCGCGGGCTCGAAATTTTTTTTGCCGATTCGCGGCGGCTTCGGCAGCTCTTCGTTTTCAGGCAGCGCCCGGCCCCCGCCCATGGAACGGTTGATCAGGTCCATCACGTAATTCGTCATTGAATTGTCCCCGCCTTCTTTTCGCGCAGAACTTCGTTCAATAGGCTGAGGTCATAAAGTCCGGAAATATCCGGCGGCGTTTTCCCGAGAAAACCTTCCTCAAATGCCTGCTGCGTGGATTTCTGAAGCGACGAGCGAATCGGATCGTAGGTCACGGCCATGCGCGAAAACGCATCGTCGAGCACTTCGGGCGCCAGCGGCTTTCCGGTTTCCTTTTGCAATTCCATGTTGATGACCTGTTTGGCCTGCGCCGGATTTTTATTGATCCAATCGGTGAGCTCCACGTGCACGCGGAGAAAACTTTTCACCACGTCGGGATGCTCCTTGAGGAATTTGGGGCGGATAATAAGATTGGTAATAACGAACTGGTGATCGGGCCAGAGGTCGCGCTCGTCCAGGAAAATCCGGCCGCCCGCTTCATGAACCAGGCGCGCCGCCCACGGCTCGGGAGCCCAGGCCGCGTCCAGTTGTCCCTTCAAAAAAAGCGTGAATTGGTCGGCGTTGCTGATCGGAAGGACCTGCACGTCGCCGCCCTTCTCGCGCGGCTTAAGCCCGTTGGCCCGCAACCAGGACCGCAGCGCCACATCCTGGGAGTTGCCCTGCTGCGGCGTGGCCACTTTCTTGCCGTGAAAATCCGCGGCCTTCTGAATTCCCGCGCCCTGCCGCACAACCAGCGAAGCGCCGCCGCTGGCGGCCCCGGCTATCACGCGCACCGCGTCGCCCTGCGAGCGAACATAGCCCGTAACCGTCGGATTCGGGCCGACGTAGGTGAGGTCGATGGCATTGGCAAACAGTGCTTCGATCGCGGAGGGCCCGGCATTGAACGCTTTCCATTCGATCTGAGCGCCCGGTCCGGCAGCCTTCTCAAACTGGCCGCCGGCACGCCCCACGAGCGCCTGGGCGTGCGTGATGTTAGGGAAATACCCCACGCGCAGGACGAGAGGTTTTTGTTGGGCGTTGGCGGCTAAGGTGGTCAAAAACAGAATTGCCGGCAGAAGGCTCAAGTGCCATGCTCTCTTGAGGCATCTACTGGCAAACCGCCGGTTTGTGGAAATTTTTCCCATTATGAGATTCAAGCACCTCGCATTCCAAAATAAAAATCCCACCGCAATAAGGTTCTGGCGGTGGGATTCTAGAATGTATCGCTATGATTCTAGAGGATTTATCTCCCGGCGCCAGAAGACGGACACATACAGCAGGTACAACAGAGGCAAGCCTGCTTGGTCTTCTGGACGTGGGAATTCACGGAACAAGAATACTGAAACAGGGAGAAGAAGTCAATACCACATTCTGTAGGAAGGGGGTCCAGGATGCTATGGAAACAGGACACTTACGCGCGCATCATCGCTCGTTTCACTCATTCCAGGCCGCGGAAAAAAGCGTCCCACACTCTTGTCTTTCTCAGCGAAGCGCAGAATCTCTCTTTCTTTTGTTAAGCTTAAACCCGAGAGAGATTCTGCGCTTCGCTCAGAATGACGAAATAAATTACAATTTCCGCAGCCTGATTCAAGAGAAATTCACTTGCTGCGAGATTTGGAGGCGCGGGGCGGGATCGAACCGCCGATAAAGGTTTTGCAGACCTTTGCCTTACCACTTGGCGACCGCGCCTCTGGGGCGAATTTATTCTACCACTTCCTGTGGGACAGCCACTCTTGGCTGTCCACTTCCGTCATGCTGCCACTGTGGGGGACAGAAGAGGACAGCCAGGAGTGGCTGTTCTAAGAAGACAAATCGAGGGGAGCGATGTTCCGCTCCCCTCGAGGTTGTGAAGTTGGTTTCGCCGGACTGAACTAGAACGTGAGCTTCAGGCCGACTTGGATGGTGCGAGCATCTCCCGATCCTACGACGGGGTTTCCGACCACAGTGTCGGGAGTTCCGGTTGTACTGCCGAAGCCGCCCGGCGACGCAGGGTCATTGTTTCCGCCACTGAACCCGCCCGATGCACCGTATGGATTGGCGAAAACGGGGTGATTGAGAACGTTAAACATCTCCAGCCGGAACTGTGCGTTGTACCGTTCCTTCCACGTGAAATTCTTGAACACGGACAAGTCCCAGTTACGGAAGCCCGAATCGCGGAACATGTTGCGGCCCATATTGCCGAACGTGCCTGCCAATTGGGGAACCATGACTGAGCCGCCGTTTGCAAAGCATCCGCCAACCGCCAGGGTATTGGGATCTGGGGCTTTGGCCGCACAATTCGAGATAAGTGTTGAGGCGTTGGCAGGAGTGGTCTGTATGAGGGAAATCGCCGCAGTTGACGAGCAAGAGGCGCCGCCACTGTTGACCGTGTTGCCAGCGCCAACCGTGAATCCCGAGCAGTAAGGGATGGAGATCTGGGTGCCCTTAAAGTCGCCAGGATTCCCAAAGAAATCCCATCGGTCCGAGTTATCCCCAGTCCCGCTGAATCCGTTCGGGAAGCTTATCGCACTGCCGCCAAGTCCACATGTTTTGCAGGCGTAAGCATTAGCCGCATCATTGTAGTCGTTCACGAGCCAAGGCTGCGAACTCTGGAGGGTGACGATGCTGTTGATCTGCCAGCCTTCCAGCGCTTGTCCGAAGCCCTTGATTCCGGGAATGTTGTAAGTGGCGGTGAACGTCGCACGATGCCGGACGTCGAAGTCGCTATTCCCGTATTCGGCTCCCGGAGCAAAGGCGTTCTGGGGCAGAAGCCCGAAGCGATTCAAAGAACCGTTGTCGAGGCCATGAGCGTACGTGTATCCGACGATCAAAGACAATCCGTGAGACATGCGCTTGGTCAGAGTCGACTGCAAGCTGTTGTAGTTGGAGCGGACATCGTTGGTCATAAAGTTAATGAAGTTGAAGTAAGGAAATTTTGAGCCATACGGGTTAGTGCAGGTACCTGTATTCGGCGGGCATTGATTGATGTCGGAAAACCCAGTCAGTCTTGCGCCGTGGTCGCCAACATAGCCAACCTCTAATGAGAGGTTTGGAGAGAAGGCGTGCGTGACGCCCAGGCTGAAATTCATGACATAGGGAGTCTTCAGGTTCGGGTCTACGCCCATGATTGCGCACTGCGAACCGGCAGTACACGATATCCCCGCACCCGATGGGAATACAGTTGTCTGACCGGCTGGACACGCCGAACTGGCCACAGCAGGATCCCAGCACATCGTGTTGGCCTTGAACTTGGCGGCCTTGACGGCGATATTACCGCCCAGGGTTGACCCGCCTTGCCCAGCGCACGTTTGCCCTGGATTTACCTTCACCGTGCAAGCTCCTGTCGGGTTGGAACCGAGGCCGACCGCCGATGTATTCTGGAACTGGTTCTGTTGCTGCCACTCGATCATGCTGAATTCCGAGTAAATGATGCTGAACCCGCCGCGGACGACGGTCGTTCCTTTACCGTTGACGTCATAGGCAAAGCCAAAGCGGGGGGAGAAATCCCCGCGGTCGGGATGCCAGAGCGTAGGTAGGCCCGGTTGGCCCTGCTGTACCAATCCCGTCGGTGAGGTCGGATCGAAGTTGGCCCAGTTGTTGCTCGTCTCGCGAAGCGGTGAAAAGTAGGAGTAACGGAGCCCAAGGTTGAAGGTAAATCTTGGGGAAATACGCCAGTCATCCTGCACGAAGGCTGCGTTCGCTGTCCAGGTGTCCTTGCGGCTCGGGTTGCCGACGAGGAGCTTTCCATTCGTCACAACCCCCGTGAAAAAGTTTGTGAGGTTGTCGAAACTGATCTGGCCCCGGCCAGTGTCCGGGATGTCAGTATCCGCTTCGATGTGCGCCCACTCGTATCCGAACTTGAGAGAGTGCTTGCCCACCAAGTAAGAGAGGCTCTCCTGAGCGTCCCAATACGGGTTGTTGTCCGAGTTTTGGGGACGGCTGTGCCATGTGCCCAATTGGCCGAAGTTACCGATATTGACGACCGGCAGCCCGGGTACAGAACCGCCCACGTTGACTGGATTCTTTACGTTTGCGTCGATATTGGTCTGGCCAATGGACATACGGTTGTAGCCAAACCGGACTTCGTTCACCATGCGGGAATTGGGGGTGTAGTCCCACGTCCCGGAAGCCGTGTAGGCAGAGATCGGAAAACCGTTCAGGAAGATGGAGTTGATAAAGCCGCGATCCTCCCCGAGGCCCGTGTATCTGCTGATAATCGCCTCGCCATTCAGGGTATTCTTCTCGTTGATGTGGTAGTCGATTTTTCCGACCCCATTGTCGCTGACATTGGTATTCGGGAAAGTGCTGAGGAAGCTGGTGGTGGTTTGGCCGTTCGGGAAAAAGCCGCCCGTGCAGGTTGTGCCACTTGCTGTCGTTCCGACCTGGCAGCCTGTCAACGCCAGGCTGACCGGGCTGATCAGCGAAGCGGTGCAGTTACCGCCTCCAGCGCATCCCGCCGCGGAATTAATCGCATCGACCATACTCTTCGACGGGTCAGGACCGCCCGGATTGGTGACTGTTTCGGGTACGCCGCCAGACCCGTTGGTCGTGCCGAACACGTTGCCGATCAAGTCGCGCATGCCCTCATAGTTGGCGAAGAAGAAAAGCTTGTCTTTTTTGATTGGTCCACCGACGGATCCGCCGAACTGCTTCAACTGGGCGGGTGTCTTGGCGCATGGCGAAGTGCCGGCAATGGAGGGGCCAAGGACGCAATTTCCATTGCTATCCGAGGCGAAGTTGAAATAGTTGCGGGCGTCCCAGGCCTGGCTGCGGTAAAACCCGTAAGCCGAACCGTGAATCTGATTGGTCCCCGACTTAATACCGACGTTCACCACGGCGCCCGGATCCCAGCCGTACTCGGCTTTGGGATTCTCCATCAGGTTGAATTCCTGAATGGAATCGAGGGGAAGGATGGTCGCTCCATCGGTGATCGGACTGGGCATTCCGGCGATGGGACGGTGATCGTAGAAATTGTGGTTGATGACGCCGTCAATCATCCAGACGGATTCATCAGGACGCACGCCGTTGGTGCTCTGGGTCCATGGTCCGCCGCCCACCTGCTGCATGACGCCGGGACGCAGGCCCATCAAATTCTGGTAATCGCGGCCATTCAAGGGCAGGTCGGCGATTTCCTTGTTCTCCAGGGTTCCGCCCAAGGTGGCGGTGGTGGTCTCCACCAGCGGCACAGCTTCGGTGACCGTAACCGTCTGCTCTTGCGCGCCGGGCTGAACGGTCAAGTCAATTCGAACTTCCTTGCCGACTTCCAGGACGACATTCTGCCGCTCGAGCTTCTTGAAACCCTTCGCCTCCGCGCGGACCGTGTAGGTACTGGGCGTGAGATTGGGAGCGTTATACTCTCCGGCATCGTCCGTGGTCAGGGTTCGCGTAATGCCCCTTTCCGTGTCTATGACGGACACCGTGGCGCCGGCAACCGTGCCGCCGCTTTGGTCAAATACCGATCCGAGAATCCGGCCGGTGTTGCCCTGCGAGAACGCGGGCACGCTGATTAAAAGGACCACGAGCGCGCCACCCAACAGCTGGATCGCCTTCCCCCACCAACTACTCGTCTTTTGGGATTTCATTTCTGAACCTCGCGTTGAATTTAAGGATTCGAATCTGATCCAGGGACCCATACCCTACCCCTGCTGAAATCACTAGCCCCAAAAACACAAATAAAATGTTGAGAAACCGTAATTCACCCATTAAATGCACGTCGATCAAACTAATCCACCGTTCAACTTGGGGGCTGTCAGCGCGCTCGGTCCACCAAATCGCAGGACTCTTAGCGAGCGGCATCTCGGAGGGCGAATGCTGCTTTCGATGAAATTTCCGATCAAAAAACAACTAGCGACAAAGTTATAGACAACACCCGACCCCGTTGATGGGGGGAAGATTAGTTCCAAAGGACTACCAAGTCAAGGGGTATTTCGTCACATTATTGTCTCTTGGACACAGCCTGCCCGGGAAACCGGCGGCAGGAGGGGTGGGTAGCTTCAAATGCCTGGATTCGAGATGGGGAGGCGAATCTGAAAAATCGAGCCGTGCCCCGGGGAACTATGGACTTCAATCGTCCCGGCATGGACCTCGGTGATCCAGCGGCCGATGGAGAGCCCCAAACCAACTCCTCCCGATTCGCGGCTGCGCGCCTTATCCGCACGATAGAATCGCTCGAACACGTTTGGCAAATCCGTGTCGGCAATGCCGATTCCCGTATCGCGCACCTCCGCCACGGCGTAACCATTGTTCCGCTGCAAAGAGACTTCGACCTTTCCGCTCGGGGGCGTGTACTTCACGGCGTTATCAATCAGGATCAAAAACAGCCGCCGCAGCGAGCCGGCGTCTCCCTGAATCCACACGGAGTCGCCGGAGATTTGTTCCTGGAAGGCGATCTGTTTCGCCTCCGCCAGGGCGCTTCCCTGATGGCAGGCCTCGCGCAACACTTCGGAAACGTTGGTGGGGTTGAAGTGAAGCGTTTCGGCGCCGGAATCGGCCCTGGCCAGGAACATCAGCTGTTCGATCAACCCGGAAGTCTTTTCCAGCTCGGTGAGAACTTCGGCGATCACCTCCCGGTACTCGTCCGCGGAACGCGCTTTCCGCAGGGACAGCTCGGCCCGGGTGCGCATCACGGCCACCGGGGTGCGCAATTCATGCGAAGCGTCAGCCGTGAATTGCGTGATCTTCTTGAACGCGGCTTCCAAACGCCCGAGCATGCCGTTCAGGGTTTCCGAAAGACGCTGCAACTCATCGCCGGTATGGTGCACGACCAGGCGGCTCGACAGGTTTTGCGCGCTGATGGTCCTGGCCGTTTGCGTGATCTGGTCCACCGGGGCCAGCGCCCGGGTGCTGATCCAGTAGCCTCCGGCAGCCGCGCATAACAGAAGCAAGGGAATGGAAATGACCAGCAGCAGCGCGAAGTCGTCCAGCGCCGCGTAGAAATCGTCCATTTCAAATGCGGACTGAATGAGGTAGGTCTGGCCTCCCACGCTGACTTTTTGGCTCCAAATGCGCAGAGGGACGCTGCTCTTCAGATAATCGACGGCTCTCTTCGAAATGGTCGTGGGCCGTGGAACTCCGTAATCGCTCATGACCTTGGACCGATAGAGCCAATTCCCCTGATCGTCGGAAACCTGCAAAAGAGCGCCGCCGGCGCGCAATTCGGTGTGCTCTCGAAGCCCATCCGGCAGATCGTCCTTATGGCCTCGCTGGACATCCCGCTCGATGAGCTGGCGCACGCCCTCGGCGCGGACCTGGAGTTCCTCGTCAACCGTGCGGTGAATGCTGTGACGCATCTCGATGTAGGCGCTGACTCCAAACGCGGACAACACCACGGCGAGGACCGCGAAATACCAGGCAGTCAGGCGTAGCCGAATGGGAAGCGTGATCATGACTTGGTGGTGTCCCGAATGGTGTATCCCGTTCCGCGCACGGTTTGGATCAGCTTCACCTTATGGTCCCGGTCCACTTTGTTCCGCAACAGGCTGATGAAGGCGTCCAGCGTATTTTCCTCCACATCGTCGTTGGAATCCCATACCGAATGGACGATCGTGTTTCTTGGAACCACCCTGCCGGCGCGGCGCATCAGGAACTCCAGCAAACGGAATTCCGTGCGGCTCAGGGAAATCTCCTCTCCGGCGCGCTTCGCCTCGTGAGTGGCCGGATTCAGGACCAGGTCCGCGACTTGCAGAAGCGTGGGACGCGGGACCGAGCCGCGCCGCGAGACCGAGCGAAGCCGGGCGAGAAATTCCTCGAAAGAAAACGGCTTGGTCATGTAGTCGTCGGCGCCGATGTCGAGTCCTTTGACGACGTCCGGCACGGTGTCGCGGGCGGTCAGAACCAGGATCGGAGTTTTGTTTCCGCCCTTGCGCAGGCGGCGCGCGACTTCGAAGCCGTCGATTCCCGGAAGCATCAAATCCAGAACGATGGCGTCGTATTCGAGTTCCTCGGCCATCGCCAGAGCCTCGCGGCCTTCAAAGGCCAGGCTGACCGAATGATTTTCTTCCTCCAGACCTTTCTTGAGCAGCTCCGCCATTTTCTTCTCGTCTTCCACGATCAGGACATGCATCGCCGGCACGCTCCCATCAGACCATAACAACCTGAAAATGTACTGAAATGGCCTGACTTTAATTCTAGGCCTTTCCTGGCGCGCATGGAAAGAGAACGTATGGAGGCTAGCAAACCAAATCCACATGTTGAAGAATCGGAAATTTTCATCCTTCATTCCAGCCGGTCTGGTAACCTGCGTAAACACGGCCCCGCCGGATTCCGAGAGGACAAGAATGATGAAACGAACGAAATTGATCTTTCTCGTCCTTTTTGCGTGCGTCGCTTGGGGGTTCCTTTATGGCGCGGCGGTAATCCGGCGAGGATTCAGCACGGTCGATGAACCTTCCGCTGTCGAGCGGATCGTGGCGCGGACAGTGAGGGATCTGGGAATCCCGCGCGGCGCGCGGAACCAAAAAAATCCGTGGACCTCGACTCCTGCCTTGTTGCAGGAAGCCCGGGATAATTTCACCGGGCATTGCGCGAACTGCCATGGCAAGGATGGCGACGGGCCAACCGGGATTGGACCGAATCTTTATCCCAAGGCGCCGGATTTGCGGCGGCCCGAAACGCAAAATCTCAGCGACGGCGAAATCCATTACATCATTACGAACGGCGTTCGCCTGACCGGCATGCCGGCGTTCGGAAATCCGCGCAGCGTTCAGGATGACAACAGCGCGTGGAAGCTGGTCCTCTTCGTGCGCTCCATCGGGCTGGCCACGCCTCAGGAAAAAGTCGCACAGAACGCCACAGCTGCTTCGGCGCGCTACGTCGGTTCGGCGGCATGCCAGAAATGCCACGCGGAAATTTACGAGAGCTGGAAGAAAACTCCGATGGCCAATGTGGTGCGCGATCCTCGGGAACATCCCGACGCAATTATTCCCAATCTCGCCACCAATAACGTGAGTTCGAAATTCACGAAGGATCAGGTTGCCTTCGTCTACGGCAGCCTGTGGAAACAGCGCTATTTCACCAAACTCGGCGACGACTATTTTCCCGAGCCGGCCCAATGGGACATCGGCAACAAGAAGTGGCTCAAGTATTTTGTGCCCAACGGAGGTGACTGGTGGGCGCCGTTCTATCCCGCCGACAATATGAAGCGGCCCACGGGGCCCACCTGCGACGGCTGCCACTCCGTGGACTACAACATTCAGACCAAGCAGGTGGCCGAATGGAATGTGGGCTGCGAACGCTGCCACGGTCCCGGGAGCGCCCATGTGGAGCACGCCACGCGCGCCAATATTCTGAATCCGGCGCGCATGGATGAAGTCAGCGCCAGCGACACCTGCATCCAGTGCCATTCGCAGGGGCGCCCGCTGACCAATCCCATCGAAGGCAAATATTATGACTGGCCCGTCGGGTATCACGTGGGGTTGAATTTGCGGGATTACTGGCAACTCGAAGACCACAAGCTCGGCGAACTGAGCTTTACGCATTTTCCAGAGGGCACCGCGCATAAGAATCGCATGCAGGGGAATGACTTCGTGCAGAGCGTGATGTACCGGCGCGGGGTCACTTGCTTCGATTGTCACGACGCGCACGGCACGAAAAACTACGCGCAGCTCCGGAAACCGGTCAACGAAATTTGTCTCGATTGCCACGGAGCCGGTTCGCGGAACGGGCCGCGCGAGGCCACGCTTGCGGAACACACGCATCACAAGGATGGTTCGGCGGGCAGCGAATGCGTGGCCTGCCACATGCCCAAGATCGAGGCCGAGATTCCCGGCGTCTTCGTGCGCGCTCACACGTTCGCCTTTATCGCTCCGGCCTTGACGGACAAATACAAAATTCCGAATCCGTGCACGTCGTGCCACATGGACAAGAACACCGCATGGTCCGCCGATGCCATCCGCCATTGGGCAGGTGAATCGCCGTGGCGGATGGAATAGAATAGCCGCCGGGTCTTAAGGTTCCATTCAGATTGGGAGAATAGGATCGTCAATCATGGGTGCTGTCGGGTCTGGAAATGGGTTTGTTTCAAATTTTTGTAGCGAATTCCACACTGATCGCGTCAAAGCCATCAACGGAGTCCCTGTGAAATTCGCCATCACTACAGTGGTCCTGCTGCTATTTTTCTGTCTGCCTGTGAACGCGCAAGTGGGCGGAGGGTCGATTACTGGCACGGTGACGGGAGAATCCGGCGCGGCTATGCCAGACGTCCGCATCACTGTGAAAGACGTGAGTAACGGCCTCGCCAGAACCGCCACGACCAACACCGCCGGCCTCTACAGCGTGCCGGACCTGTCCCCCGGAAATTTTGAAATGACGGTTTCGGCGTCCGGATTCACGACCCAGCTGTGGACGAGCATTGCCGTAACCGCGGGCGTTGAGCGCGTCCTCAATGTTGTCATGCGAGCGGGTGACGCGCAGCAGGTGGTGCGCGTCGTGGCGCCGCCGGCGCTGGTGAGCGAGCCGTGCCCCGCGGTTTGCGGAAGCGCCAATTCCTCCACGGTACGCGACACGCCGCTCAATGGGCGCGACTGGGCGGCGCTAGCGACCCTGCAGGCAGGCGTTTCTTCCGTGCAGAACGGGAGTGCGACCGGCGGGGGCAACACGGATCGCGGCTTTGGAGCGGCAGTGAGCATTTCGGGATCACGTCCGGACCAGAACAGCTACCGGCTGGACGGCATCAGCATTAACGATTATTCAAATGGAGCTCCGGGCAGCGTGCTCGGGGACAATCTGGGCATTGACGCGGTCGAGCAGGTCTCCGTCCTCGGGAGCAACTATCCCGCCGAGTACGGGCGAACTTCCGGCGGTGTGATCAACGTGGTGACCCGCTCCGGCAAGGATGCCTTCCACGGCTCTCTCTACGAATTTCTCCGCAACAGCGCTCTGGACGCCCGTAATTTTTTTGACGGCCCGGTCATTCCCCCCTTCAAGCGCAATCAATTTGGAGGCTCGGCAGGATTGCCGATCAAGAAAGGCCGCACCTTTATTTTCGGTGACTACGAGGGGCTACGCCAATCGCTGGGCGTGACTACAGTGAACACCGTGCCTTCGCGGGCTGCGCGCGGCATTCTGCAGGGTGATACGACACCCTCCGTGCCGGCGGTCTTGTGTTCGATTCCACAAACAGCGCAACAGCAGCCCCCGAATGGGTGCACGCCCACACAACTGCCGCTCAGCGGCCCCGGCGCTGCTCCCAATCCGGATCCGACGACGCACATTGACAAATCCATCTTGCAATTTCTTGGCGGGAACTTCTTTCCACTGCCCAACGGGCCACTGATCGGAAACGGGGATACAGGAATTTTCTCCTTCGCCGCGCAGCAGATCACGCCCGAGAACTATTTCACCATACGCTTTGATCACAAATTCAACGATAGTGACAGCATCTATGCAACCTACATTCGGGACAACTCGACAACTATCCAACCGGGGACCTTCGGCGAACTTTCCTCCAATATCGTATCCAATCGCCAGGCCGCCACGCTTCATGAGGACCATATCTTCAACTCCAACCTGCTGAACTCCGGGCGAATCGGATTCAGCCGCGCCATCGGCATCATCGGCAAGGTAAATCAGATCCTCAATCCCTCCATGACGGACTCCTCTTTCGCCTTCGAGCCGAAGGCGTTTGCCGGCGACATTCAGAGCATTCCGGGCGTCACCAGCTTTTTGGGCGCTCCCACCGCGCAGGGATTCATTCCTTCGAGCCGCGCGCTGTACTGGACCACCTACCAGGGCGGCGATGATGTTGTGCTCACTCGCGGAAAACATTCCATCAAATTCGGCGCCGAATTTGAGCGCATGCACGACAACGAAGTTTCCGCCAGCAACATCAACGGGCTCTTCCGTTTCGATTCCCTGACTCGATTCCTTACCAACCAGCCGTCCCTGTTCTCAGGAACCGGCTCACCCATCCCGTTCGATGTCGGATTGCGGGAGTCGCGTTTCGGCGCCTACGTCGAGGACGATATCAAGGCCAAAAAAACGCTGACGCTGAATGCCGGACTGCGATACGAAATTTTGACCGTGCCGACCGAAGCACAAGGCAAGACTGCGGTGTTGCCCAGTTTGAGCGCCGCAGCGCCCCTCTGCGGAGTTATGGCCACCGGCTGCGCCGGCACGGGCCCTTTGTTCGCGAACCCCACGCTACGAAATCTTGAGCCGCGCGTCGGGTTTGCCTGGAATCCTCGCGGCGGAAAAACTTTGTTCCGCGGAGGTTTCGGTATCTTCGACGTCCTGCCGCTGCCTTACGAGTTCACCCTCACCACTCAGCGCGCGGCGCCCTTCACGCGAACCATCGTCGGAGAGAATCCCGCTGCCGGCTCGTTTTCGATGGACCCTGTGGCGGGGTCGCTTGCCTATCAACAATTTTCCAGTCAACCCGATACGAATTTGGCGTATTACGCCGATCCCCACCCGAAGCGCAATTACGTCATGCAATGGAATTTGAGCGTGGCGCGCGAGCTGACCTCCACTCTGGCTCTGACCGTCGGCTATGTGGGATCGCGCGGAGTTCACCAGCCGTATCGGGTCGACAATATCGACATGGTTCTTCCCAGGCTGGTGCCATCTGTAGGCTACATGTGGCCCTGCGGACCAGACGGCCTGGGCGATGCCTGCCAGGCTGGCTTTCTCCCGAGCGGCGCGCCCAGCCAGAAGGTCAACCCGAATTTTGGACGCATCAACGGCACTCTCTGGCAGGCGAACTCATTTTACGACGCCATGCAGGTGGACGTGGCCAAGCGCGTTAGCCACGGAATTCAATTCCACGGCGCCTACACCTGGGGCAAAAGCATTGATACGCTTTCGGCCACCGAAGCCGATGACGCTTTTCCGAACGGCCTCTTCAATCAGATTTTCTTTGACCCCAAGACCACGCGCGGGCTTTCGGATTTCAACGTAGCGCAAACGCTTGTCCTGAGCGCCACCTGGGAGATTCCTGGACCGCGCAAAGGTTCAAAGTTGCCGGAGTGGGCCTTCGGCGGATGGCAATTCGTCGGCTTGTACAAGGCCAGCACTGGGCAGCCGTTCACGCCCACCCTTGGCGGTGATCCGGCAGGCACGAAGCTGGACGAAACCGGCGAGGTGCCCAGCATCGTTCCGGGCTGCAAATTCGTCAACTCCAATTTCAAGAAGGATCCCAACGGGCTCATCTACATTAATTCCAATTGCTTCATTCTGCCGCAATCAACGCCGGCCATTGCCGCCCAGTGCCAGCCTTTTGGCCAGGGCCCGGGAAGCGCAGGCATCCCCGGAACATGCGCCAATCTCCGCGGCAACCTGGGCCGGAACGCCGTCATCGGGCCGGGACTTTCCAAACTGGATTTCTCCGTGTTCAAGAACAACTACATCCGGCGCATATCGGAAAGTTTCAACGCGCAATTCCGCGCGGAGATTTTCAACATCTTCAACCGTGCGAATTTTTCTTCGCCGACCGATAACCTGGCCGTCTTCGATCAAAATGGGCTGCCCATCCAAAGCGGGGGACTCATCGATTCCACGCAGACCACCTCGCGCCAGATTCAGTTCGCGCTGAAATTAATCTGGTGATTGCCGGACTCCGGTGATACAACGTGGCGGAAACTTGCAGGATGCCGGCCTTCGTGTCGCGCGGCGGGCCGTACGGCGGAGAACGGCAAAGAATTGCGGCTGGGCAGGCATATGTGCGTCCCAGCTAACGGATCATCGGCTCAGCCAGGGAAACCGAAAACGCGGATTATTTCACGATATTTGAAAGCCGCCGGGGTGAACCTCCCGGAGGCGCTTGCCCAGAGGGCGAACGGGGAAGCGTTGGATCACGAAAAGGGCTCCATGATTCCGCGTCGCGGCGCTGTCGTGGCACCGAGACTGGCTTCGCCATTCGCTGTGCTGCTCCTACTGGCAATATTCATTCGGCCGGCGAACGCCCAAGTCGCCGGAGGAACCGTCAGTGGCACGGTGACAGGGGAGTCTGCCGCCGCGATGCCGGATGTGCGCATCTCCATCAAAGACCCTGGCACAGGTTTTGTCAGAACCGACATCAGCAATACCAATGGCGTTTACAGAGTTCCCGATCTCTCCGCCGGAAACTATGAAATGACGGTTTCGGCCCCCGGATTCGTGACGCAGTTGTGGACGCAAGTAGCTGTTACCGGGGGAATCGACCGCGTGATCAACATCGTGATGCATCCGGGGAAGCCCGAGCAAGTCGTGCGGATTGAAGCGCCTCCCATGGCGGTCAGCCAGTCCTGCCCCACGGTTTGCGGCAGCGCCAACACCGCAACGGTTGTGGACACCCCCTTAAACGGACGCGATTGGGCGGCGCTCACCACACTGCAGGCCGGGGTCACCGGCGTGCAGACGGGAAGCGCCAGCGGGGGAGGCAACACAGACCGCGGATTTGGAGCGCCGGTGAGCATTTCCGGTTCGCGCCCGGACGAGAACAGCTACCGCCTGGACGGAATCAGTATCAATGACTACTCCAACGGCGCGCCCGGAAGCGTGCTGGGAGACAATTTGGGAATTGATGCGGTCGAGCAGGTATCCGTGCTGGGAAGCAATTATCCGGCCGAATATGGACGGACTTCCGGCGGCGTCATTAACGTTGCCACCCGCGCCGGGAATAATAATCTTCACGGATCCCTGTATGAATTTTTACGCAACAGCGCCCTGGATGCGCGCAACTTTTTTGACGGTCCGGTGATCCCTCCCTTCCGGCGCAACCAGTTTGGCGGCTCGGCGGGTTTGCCGATTCAAAAGAACGGCACGTTTATTTTCGGAGACTATGAAGGACTCCGCCAATCGCTGGGCTTGACCACCGTGACCACGGTGCCTTCGATGGCGGCGCGCAGCGGCCAGCTATCCACAGGAACGGTGAATGTGGATCCGGCGGTCGCGCGGTTCTTGAAGGCCTTCTACCCGCCCCCAAACGGACCTTTGCTGGGCCCCGGCGACATCGGCATCTTCTCGTTCGCCGCCCAGCAAATTACTAACGAAAACTATTTCACCCTCCGCTTCGACCATAAATTCTCCGGCCAGGATGGCTTTTACGCCACGTACATGCGGGACGCCTCGCAAACGATTCAACCCAACGATTTCGGCGAATTGTTTTCCACGGTGATATCGAGCCGTCAGGCGGCCACGCTGCACGAGCAGCATTCTTTCAACGCGAATCTATTGAACGCCGCACGAATCGGCTTCAACCGCGCTATAGGAATCGTGGGAGGAATTTCCCAGGTCCTGAACCCTCTGATGAAAGATCCTTCCTACGGTTTCGAACCCGGCGGATTTGCCGGATCGGTGCGCATGGTCCCGGGGATTACGACCTTCCTGGGCGCTCCGACCACGCAGGGGCTTCTGTCGTCCAGCCGCCGCGTTTTCTGGAATTCCTATCAAGGGGGCGACGATCTGTTTTTCACCCGGGGAGCGCATCTTCTAAAATTCGGCATTGATGTGGAGAGGATGCAGGACAATGAATTGACCCTCAGCAACGTCAATGGAACATTCCGGTTCGGCTCCTTGGAAGAATATCTGACCAATCAGCCATCGGCTTTCTCGGGGCTCGCTTCGCCCATCGTGCCGGAATTCGGGGTCCGGCAGACGTTGATCGGCGTCTACGTGCAGGACGACATTCGCGTGAAAAAAAACCTGACGTTCAATGCCGGCTTGCGCTACGAAATGGTCACCGTACCTTCGGAAGCCCATGGCCTAACCTCCGCCATTCGCAATTTGGCGACAGACACTTTGGCGGACCTTAAGGCCAGCGTTGGCACACCATTATTCCGGAACCCCACTCTTCGAAATTTCGAGCCGCGTCTGGGCTTCGCGTGGAATCCGCACAGCGGCAAGACGCTGGTACGCGCGGGCTTCGGCGTTTTTGATGTGCTGCCGCTGCCCTACTTTTTCACGCTTACCTTTCCGGGGGCGGAACCCTTCGTCCAGCGGGTGGTTGCGAATACGCTCAGTCCGGGAATGTTTCCGACCGGCGCTTACAATCAGTTCAGCGCCGACACCAATACCAGCCTGGCTTACTACCCCCAGCAGGATCCCAAGCGCAATTACGTGATGCAATGGAATCTCAGCGTGGCGCGCGAGCTGACTTCCACACTGGCCCTCACCCTCGGTTACGTCGGATCGCACGGAGTGCACCTGCCCTACCGGGAAGACAACAGCGACATGGTTCTTCCTACCCTTACTTCCGCTGGTTATTTGTGGCCGATCCCCAACACCGCTCCTGCCGCGCAGAGCGGAAACTGCGCGGATGGCTCAGCTCCGGCTTCCACTGGCTGTCCATGGCCTACCCTAAATCCCAATTTTGGACGCATTCCCGCGACGCTTTGGCAGGCAAGCTCGCGTTACGATGCCATGCAGGTAGACGTCACCAAGCGCCTCAGTCGCGGCATTCAATTTCACGCCGCATACACATGGGGAAAAAGCATCGATACGCTCTCCGCCACGGAATCCAATGACGCTTTTCCAAACGGTATGCTGAATCAGCTTTTCTTCGATCCTCGAACCACTCGCGGACTTTCGGACTTCAACGTTGCCGAAACCATCGTCCTGAATTTCACCTGGCAGCTTCCTGCCCCGCGGACAGGTTGGAAAATTGCGGGATGGGCTTCCAGCGGCTGGCAACTCGGAGGGCTGTATAAAGCCAGTACCGGGCAGCCCTTTACTCCGGTTCTTGGCGGGGACCCGCTGGGCACGAATCTGGACCAGACCAGCGAGGTACCGAGCCTTGTTCCGGGCTGCAATCCGGTGAATTCCAATTTCAAGAAAGACCCGCATGGGCTCCTCTACCTCCACGCGAATTGCTTTATTCTCCCTCCGTCCACTCCAGCCATTGCCGCTCAGTGCCAGCCTTTTGGTTTCCAGGCAGGAGCCCCGATCGCGGGCACTTGCGCGAACCTCCGCGGCAACTTGGCACGGAACGCGGTCATCGGCCCGGGGATGTCGAAGCTGGACTTCTCGATTTTCAAGAATAATCGCGTCAAGCGCATATCGGAAAATTTCAATGCGCAGTTTCGCGCGGAGATTTTCAATATCTTCAATCGCGCGAATTTTGCGTCGCCCACCGACAACTTCACTGTGTTTGATCAAAACGGGCAGCCCATTTCGAGCGCGGGACTCATTGATACCACGCAAACCACTTCACGGCAGATTCAGTTCGCGCTGAAATTAATCTGGTAAGTGGCGCGGGCTTCAGCCTGCGGGGTTTGGTCCGCGCAAGGAGTAACCCACGCAGGTGAAGCCTGTGCAACTGGTTCAATTTGAAATAGTTTTCTTACACGAAACATCCCCGCCTGAAATGAGCACACCCCCTCGGTTACTTGCTACAATTGAAACTCGTTTTCTTCTTAAGAGCCACACCAGAACAGCGGTTCCTGGGACACATAAATGCAAGATTGGTATCCACGATCGATTTCCTGTTTGAAAGATTATAGCTGGCATAAATTCGCCGCCGACGTTCTCGCGGGAGTCACCGTGGGGCTCGTGGCGCTGCCACTGGCGATGGCCTTTGCGATTGCTTCGGGCGTTGCGCCGCAGTCGGGATTGTATTGCGCTATCGTCGCGGGGTTCCTGATTTCCGCGCTGGGCGGATCGACGACGCAAATCGGCGGACCAACCGGCGCGTTCGTGGTGGTCGTCTTCGGCATCGTGGCGCGGTATGGCCTGGACGGCTTGTTCATGTGCACGCTCATGGCGGGCGCTCTGCTGGTCATTCTGGGCATCACCGGCCTCGGCACCGCGGTGAAATACATTCCGCGCCCGGTTGTCGTGGGATTCACGAACGGGATCGCGGTGATCATCGCCAGCACGCAGATCAAGGATTTTTTCGGCCTCAAAGTCGAGAAAGTTCCCGGGGAATTCCTGGCCCGCATGGAAACTCTGGCGAGGAATTTTCGGACTCTGTCTCCATTGGAGACCAGCCTGGGCCTGTCCGCGCTGCTGGTAATTCTGCTCTTCATGCGTTACGTGAAGCGCGTGCCGGGGTACATCGTCGCGCTGTTCGCGGGCACGGCGCTCGTGGTTTTGCTGAAGCTGCCCGTGGAAACGATCGGAACGCGCTTCGGCGGAATTCCCTCCGGTTTCCCCAAAATTAATATTCCGCAGTTCCGCTTTGATTTGTTGCGCCCGCTGATTTCTCCGGCGATCACGGTGGCCATGCTGGGGGCGATTGAATCGCTCATGTCCGCGGTCGTATCCGACCGCATGAGTGGAACCAAGCACAATCCCAACGTGGAACTGGTCGGCCAGGGCGTCGCCAACATTATGTCGCCGCTTTTTGGCGGCCTGCCCGCCACCGGAGCGATCGCGCGAACAGCCACGAATATTCGCTCTGGAGCGAAGACGCCCGTCGCGGGAATGATCCATGCGGCGACGCTGCTGGCAATTGTGCTGTTCGCCGCGCCGCTGGCTAGATTCATTCCGCTCTCGGTGCTCGCGGCGATTTTGCTGGTCGTTTCCTACAACATGGGGGAATGGCGCGAAATCCCCGAGCTGCTGAAACTTTCCCCGCTCGACATCGGCGTGTGGCTCGTCACGTTCGCCCTGACCGTGTTCGCGGACTTGACGGTGGCCGTCGAAGCCGGAATGATCCTCGCGGCGCTCGTGTATATCCGCAAGGTTACTGCCACCACAACGGTCTCGCAAGTCACCGAGGAGTATCTGCGGGAAGGCCACGTGCACATCCTGCAGCACAAGGAAATTCCGCCTTACGTAACCATCTTCCGCATCCACGGACCTTTTCTTTTTGGCGCCACCGATAAAATCGACGAAGTAATCCAAAGTATTCCGAAACTGCCACCCATCCTCGTACTCCGTCTCCGCAACATGACGGCAATCGATGCCACAGGTTTGCAGGCCATCGAAAACCTGGCCGATGCCGTGCATGCTGCAGGCCGTGGCCTCATCCTCTGCGGCGCCCGCGAACAGCCCGCCCGCCTGATGCATCAAGCCGAATTTGAGGAACACGTCGGCGCAGGCAACATCAGCCCGAGTATTTCAGTTGCTCTCGAACGCGCCAAGGTCCTGTATCAGGAGATTGAGCAGCGGAATCTGCAGTCCGTATGCGAAAGCGGCGGCACGACCGGCCAAGTCATAAACAAATCCTGATAATTATCCGCCTCATGGAAGCGATCCAATTCCGCGTGGGTCGTTAACTTCTCCAAATTTGAAAAGGCGGGCGAATTGGTTGCCCAGGACGACGACACTGACCGCCGTCGATTCTGTGCCGGCGTCCTCTCTAGCATCGCTGACGTTTGGAAGGGCGGTCAATTCACTTTTTGCTTTTAGAAATTAAATCCCACGCCCAGCGAGATGACCGGAAAAAATCGGTACGGATTGACGTCGTTCTGGATTTTTGTTTGTTGCGCCTGAATGTTGGCTTGCACTGTCGGATCGCTGGAAATGGCCCGGCAGCCCAGTCCCGTGGCTGGGTCGCACACGTTTCCGGCCAGGTTCAGCGCCACCCGCGCGGATCCCTGGTAGGCCCCGCCAACTTCAAACAGGAAGCTGTAATGCCTTCCGTTTCGAGGGATCAGGTTGCCGATACCCACCATGATCGAGGGCGAAACCTTCAGGAAATTCAATTTCCCGGTGCCTGTGACCGGAGTGACCGGGTCGCTTTCATACGTCGTGCCGCCCGCCGAGAACGTTTGCCCGCCCGGAACTGCCGCGGTCGCCGTCAATTGGTTGCCGTTGTAGAACAGGATCCCCGGGCTGACGTGAAACCCTCCGAACGGGAACCAGTCGAGGTGCGCTTCGGCCGATTGGAATTGCAATTGGCCGTTGTAGTGAATTCCGTTATTGGTGATGTCCCGGCTGTACCGGAACATGTTGAATCCCCCGCGCACGTTAAATTTTTCAGCCAGAGGAGTGGCCGCTTCGATTCCCACGCCCAAAGTAGACACCTTCACACCGATTCCAACTCTCGAAAAGGCGGCCCGGCCCGTCTCTCTTGGCCCGAGCTGCGCGGCTTCGCTGGCCGTCTCTTCTGCATTAGCGGATGTGGAATCATTGGCTTGGACCTCAGCACCAGCGGTAGCCAACGGCACAATGGCCGCCGCGAGCAGTTCATGGTGAGGCGCGTATGCCTCCTCAGCGGTCCCGCCCCCAGGAGCGGCTGCAAGGCCCGCTTGGGCGAAGCAAACTCCGCCCCAGGCAAAAACGAGGGATAGCGTCAGAGGCAACATACAAACCGCCGGTTTCATTTTCATGGTTTCCCCTTTATCATTGTAGAATCAGAGACTTAGGCTTTTATGTCGAATGAACTTCGGGTCTAAAATCAGGATAGAGAGAAATCCATCGAACCTCAATTCAAACCCTCAGTCATGCCGCTCGCTCGGTATTAGCGCTCAGGAAACAGCTTCCTGACGTTGGCGTCTTGCCCCGGGAGAATGGCCCGGCGCGTTGCGCGAGCAAGCGCATCGCCATCACAGGGCGGTAACTCCTTCCCCTGGGCGTGCCATATCTCTGGATGGCGCATGAAAAACTGGCATCGGGAGATCATCGGCCGGAACCGCCGAGAACCTTAGTCCGCAGGTATCACTGTCCTTCTACTGGTCGTCCGAGCAGTTGTCGGATTCGCTCCCCAAAATTAATCTGATTCTCTAGGCTTGACGATATTGTCCGCAGAGCGGTGTGGCGCCTGGCGGATTCGTTCCACCAACCCAGTGGAGGACATCAACATGATCCAAGTCGAAGCATTCCAGGAATTCCGCGCCGGCCTGTCGTATTTGCGCGGTGGCGATGCGATCAAGGCCCTGCCTCATCTCAAGTCCGCTCTGGAAGAGGAACCATCCAATCCGTTTTATATTTCATACATGGGGGTAGCCATCGCAGCCACGGAGCAGAAATGGGCCGAGGCGGAAGAACTTTGCCGTTCAGCCATCCGCATGAGCCGGCGTCAGGCGCAACTCTATTTGAACCTCGCCGAGATCTACGTGGCCGCCGACCGCAAGCAAGACGCCGCGGATACCCTGATCCGCGGTTTGCGTTATGCCCCGCATGATCAGCGCCTGAAAATCGGCCTGGACCGCCTGGCGATTCGCCGGCCTCCGGTGCTGCGGTTCCTGCCGCGGGCGCACGCGGTAAACCGAAGTCTCGGCAAGCTGCGCCATCAGGCGATGCAGGTCCTGGCATCCTTTTGATTCGCTCAAATACTGCTGCGGCAACACGGCCGAGCGTGACGATTGCGCCTGCATCCGACCGGCGCTATCATGCGTTCCCGATGAAACGTATCCTTGGCCTGTTTGCGTACACTGCAGAAAGAGTTTGTCCTCTCTGCAGCAGCAAGCACGTTCATCGCACCAAGCGCGGGCGCCTTTTGGAATTTTGGATTCTGCTCTTCCTGCCCTTTCGCCCTTACCGCTGTGGCAAGTGCCGCCAGCGCTTCTATGGCCCGAGGCATTTGGCCAAGAAAGAAGGCGCAGTCGAATTGCACGAAAGGTAGGATTTTGAAAAGTTAAGCCGCAGCCTGCGCAATTCCCGATCTTCCTGTCATCTGAATCATCCTTCCCGTTTCTTTTCTTGCCCCACAAATGCCGTACCGGCGCCGTAGGAGTCTGTCTGTATAATGACCGGCAATGGACTACGATTTCAGAGCGATTCCGCGGCGTCTGTTCGGGCCTGATTTCACGCCACCCGGCTATCTCGCGGCCCGCTGGCTTTTTCTCCGGGCCCTTGGACTGATATTTTTTTCTGCATTCTATTCTCTTGCCTACCAGATTCGCGGGCTGATCGGGCCGGATGGGATACTTCCCGCGCGGGACTATCTCGTCCAGGTAGCGCGCGTTGTGGGAAGCGCGCGTTTCTGGTACGCGCCCACCGTTTTTTGGTGGTCGGCGAGCGACCGATTTCTGATGGGCGTGATCATCGCCGGGATGGTGGCATCGCTGCTGCTGGTGTTGAATATCTGGCCGCGCGGCATGCTGGCGATCTGCCTGGTCGCGTTTTTATCTTTCATCGCGGCGGCGCAGGATTTCGCCAGCTATCAATCCGACGGTATGCTGCTGGAAGCTGGATTCATCAGCCTGTTTTTTGCTCCAACGGGATGGCGGCCGCGATGGGGAATCACGAAACCGCCTTCGCGCGCCAGCCGGTACCTGCTCGTCTGGCTGATGTTTCGCATTTATTTTGAATCGGGCATCGCGAAAATTCTGGGACACGATCCGGAATGGCGCGATTTCACGGCCATGGATCAGTATTATCAAAATGGCCCGCTGCCCACCTGGATCGCCTGGTACGCGCACCAGTTGCCGCATTGGTTTCACGCGGCCACGGCGGTGCTGACGCTGGCGCTGGAGCTGGCGTTGATCTTCGCCATCTTTCTGCCGTGGCGCTCGCGCATCGTGATGTTTTTCGTGATCACCGCCTGGCAGATCGGCATCATTCTGACCAGCAACTATGCTTTCCTCAATTATATAGTCCTGGTCCTCGGGTTCCTGTTGCTCGACGATCAATTTTTGCCGCGCTTTTTCCCGCGGAGTCTGCGGCCCGCCGCTGCTTCTTTGTCGGGCACCGAGGCGGCGGCGCAGGCCGATGCCCCAGGCTGGCGGAGCCACCTTCGCCTGTGGGTGCAGGCATTTTCCCTGACGTGGATTTTCTACGCGACCTCGGCGCTGCTTATTTTCATGTTGTCTCCCGCTGCTCCTCTTCCTGCGGGCCCGGTCCGCACGCTCGAACCCTTTCGCATCGCCAACGAGTTCGGCCTCTTCGCCGTCATGACCCGCGCGCGCTACGAAATCGAATTCCAGGGTTCGCGCGACGGCCAGTCCTGGACTCCATATCCCTTCCGAAATAAGCCCCAGGATGTGCACGCGCCCCCGCGGATCTACGCGCCCTACCAGCCGCGCTTTGACTGGAATCTGTGGTTCGCTTCGCTGGGCAACTGGCGGCAGTACCCCTGGGTGGTGCAGGTCGAGGAGCGCCTCCTGGCCGGCGAGCCGGACGTGCTTGCCCTGTTCGCCACGGACCCGTTCGAGGGACACCCCCCCGAGCGGATTCGCGTGTTGCTCTGGCAATACTGGTTCACCAGCCAGACTGAAAAGCGCGAGCAAGGATTGTGGTGGCGGCGGGAACAGATCGGGCTATACGCCCCGACGCTCGAGCGCATGCCAGACGGAAAAATAGCCGTGCTGGAGATGCCGGACGCAGCTCAGAATCTACAATAAGTTCCGTTTAATCAGTAATATCCATAAATATTAGATTTAGCGCTTGAGCCTTGTTTCTTCGCCCTATATTTGCCTCGATCCCTTAGTGCGATAGTCCTAGAACTATCGTCCCAAACCCTCTAAACCGTCGTTCTAACCTTTTCGGGACTACCGAACCATAGGCACGGGCGGGTCCATCTCCTAACCTAGCCTCACGCTACAGGAAGCCACCAGCCAGGCTCCCGCAGCGTACTGAGGATAACGAAAATGTTTCTGGCCATTGCCGTACTCCTGATTCATCCGCAGCTCGCAACCACTGCTTCCTTGTCAGTTGATAAGGCCGCCATTCCTACGCCGGCGTCGAACGCAACTTCGACGATCTCGGCGGACCCAGAAAATTTCTCGCTGACTGCGTCAGCTTCCTTTGACACCTTATCTCAGCCCGCAGCCACGCCAGTGGAGACGCTGCCCGATGCCCCCGTGCCGATGATGGCGTTGTCAACTCCGGCCCCGGCGGCGTTCCTGAAGGCGGGCAAGCCCATGACGGTCTCAGTTGCTCAATTGCAGGCCGAGAATCGCCGCAAACAATTCATGTGGAAAAGCTTGGTCGTCGCCTCGAGCGGCGCCGCGACTTTTGACGCCTGGGCCACGCGTCAAACCATCACGACGTCCGGGGCGCAGGAACTGAACCCCCTGTTGAAGCCCTTCGCCGGGAATGCGTCGTTGTACGCGGCCATTCAGGTCGGACCGGTGCTGCTGGATTTCGCGGGCAAAAAAATGATGTACAGCAGGCACCAGTGGGTGCGCCGTGTGTGGTGGGTCCCGCAAAGCGCCAGTTTCGTCACCTCCATTTTCTGTGGCGCGCACAATCTGGCGTATCACTAAACGCAAGGCGCGACTCGCGCTTCGGATTCTTGAAAGTTTCTTCCCTCTGGCAAAAGGCGTGGCCGGGATCCTCCTCCCGGCCATGTTTTTTTAAGGGAACGTTCGCAGTTGCGGCGTTGCGGCATTCCCTGCGCTGCTGTACTATCCCCGCCATTGGAGGGTCTCACCATCGCCACTGCAGAGACCATCGCGGCGCCTGTTTCCAGCACGCTGGCGGCTGCGGATACGTTGCGTCCCGGGCGCATGGTTTCGCTGGACGTATTTCGCGGCGCGACCATTGCCGCGATGATTCTGGTGAACGACCCCGGTTCCTGGAGCCACATTTATCCACCGCTCGAACATGCGGAATGGAACGGCTGGACGCCGACCGATCTGATCTTTCCATTTTTCCTTTTTATCGTCGGCGTTTCCCTGACGCTCTCGTTTGCATCGCGGATCTCGCGCGGCCTCACGCGCCGGGCGCTAATGATTCACGTGCTGCGGCGCAGCGCACTGATTTTTGCCATCGGATTATTCTTGAACGGCTTTCCGGGCTTCGATCTCAGATCCATCCGGATCATGGGCGTATTGCAGCGCATCGCGTTGTGTTATCTCGTCGCGGGATTGCTCTATTTGGCGACATTTCAGCGGGAGCCAGCCGCTGGTCGCACCCCGCGAGTGCGCGCGAATCTTCGGGTGACGGCGGCCGTTACGATCACATTGCTCGTTGCATACTGGGCGCTCATGACGTTTGTGCCGGTGCCAGGCTATGGCGCGGGGCATCTCGGGAAGGAAGACAACCTCGGCGCTTACGTCGATCGCACCCTCATGGGCGGACACTTGTGGTCGGAATCCGTGACCTGGGATCCCGAAGGATTTCTTTCCACGCTGCCCGCGATCGCTTCTTTGTTGATCGGGATTCTTGCCGGCGAATGGCTGCGTTCGGATCAGCGTGCGGGGCGCAAAGCAATGGGCCTTGCCGCTGCCGGGTTCGTGCTGCTGGCCGCGGGGCAATTGCTGCATCCCTATTTTCCGATCAACAAGAATTTGTGGACCAGTTCGTTTGTGCTTTTCACCGGCGGTTTCGCGATGCTGGCGCTGGCAGCATGTTATTGGATTGTCGATGTGCGCGCCTGGCGCGCGTGGACTCCGCCGTGGTTGGTATTCGGAATGAATGCGATTTTGGCCTACGCGCTGGCCGCGCTGGTCTCTGAAATCAGCACCGATTTCGAGTTCCTCCATTTCCATGGCCGCGAGACCACTTTGCACGGCTGGATCTACGACAAATTTTTCGTTCCGCACTTCAGCCCGGTGAACGCCTCCCTCGCCTTCGCCGTCTTTTTCGTCCTCGTGATTTACGCGCTGTTGTGGCCGTTCTACCGCGGAAAAGTGTTCCTGCGAGTCTGACGGTCGAATCCCGGGAACGCCAACCGGGAGATTGGCGTTCCCAGGTTAACAACGGCTCCTTCTTTTAACCTTGCCGTAACATAGCCTTGGCACTTGTCTCTGTAATATAGTGAGTTTGATACCGGGTGTGGCTCTCCAAAGTAGGGACGGTACGATGAAGCGTGTTCTGTTGATTGAAGATGACCGGGACATTGTCGAGTTGGTGCGCTACAACCTCGAGCGTGAAGGTTTTCAGGTGGCCTCCGCGACCGATGGCGCCACGGGCCTGGCGCAAATCCGCAAAGCGCCGCCCGATATTCTGCTGCTGGACTTGATGCTGCCGAAGCTTTCCGGCCTGGACATCTGCAAGGAAATTCGCCGTGATACTTCGCTGAACCGCCTGCCGATCCTGATGCTGACGGCGCGGGGCGAGGAAGCGGACCGCGTGGTGGGGCTGGAAATGGGCGCGGACGATTACGTGACCAAACCCTTCAGCCCGCGCGAGCTCGGCGCGCGCGTGAAGGCCCTGCTGCGGCGCACCGAGCCCTCCAACGAGCCCAAGCGCGTGATCGAATCGCGAGGGTTGTCGATCGATCCTTCCTCCTATCGGGTGGCGCGCGACGGCAAGCCGGTGACGCTTTCGACGCTCGAATTCCGCCTGCTCTATTATCTGGCGACGCGCCCGAACCGCGTGTTCACACGCGATCAGTTGCTCGACGCCGTCTGGGGGACTGAGCGCTTTGTGACGCCGCGCAGCGTGGACGTTTACATTCGCCGCCTGCGCGAAAAAGTCGAAAGCGACGCCGACAATCCCGCCTTCCTGAAAACCGTGCGCGGCGCGGGGTATATGTTCGAGAACGAAGGCCAATCCGAAAAGCAGGAGTGAATTTCCTTTGCGCGTAAGCCTATTCTGGCGGCCGGTTTTGATCTGCCTGGCGCTGGTGACGGCGATCCTGCTCGCCGTGCAATGGGATTCCCCGAAAACCCTGGCGAATATCTGGGCCGCCCTGGCCATTTTTCTGCTGGCCGCGGGAATCGGGTTCTTCTTTTCTTCGCGCTCGGTCGCATCGCGCATCCGTCGCTTGAAAGAATTCACCGAACGCGCGGCGACCGGAGATTTTACTCCGCCCGAGCGCGACCACGGCGGAGACGAACTCGCGGACCTGGCCGGCGCGCTGGGCCGCACCGTCGTCGGGCTGGGGCAGGCGATTCGCGCGCTCACCGATGAAGGCAATCGCTCCTCGGCAATTCTCAGCAGCATGGTCGAAGGCGTGGCGGTAGTGGCGGGAGACGAACGCATTCTCTTCTGCAATTGGGCCTTCGAGCAGATCCTCGAGTTGCCGGCAGGAAGTTCGCAAGGCAGGACGCTGGTGGAAGCGCTGCGGCAAGCCGATCTGGTGGCGCTGGTGAGGCAAGCCCTCTCCGGAGTGGAAGAATTAACGGGCGAAGTCGAGGTTGGCACGGTGCGCCCGAGAAATTTTAGCGTCACGGCCGCGCCGGTGCGCGCTGCCGGAGCCAATGGCGCGGTCCTGGTGCTGCATGACATCACGGAGTTGCGGCGCTTGGAGCGCGTGCGGCGCGATTTTGTGGCCAACGTTTCTCACGAATTCAAGACGCCGCTGACGGCCATCCAAGGTTTCGCCGAAACTCTTCTCAGCGGCGCGCTGGACGACAAAGCCAATCGCAATCGCTTCGTGGAAATTATCCGCGAGCACGCCCGGCGGCTGGCGCGGCTTACCGATGACCTGTTGAAACTCTCGCGCATCGAAGCTGGGCGCCTCGAACTCGAAATTCGCCCCATTCGCGTGGACACTCTCGTGAACGGCTGCGTCGAGACGGCGCGCCTCAATGCCAAGGTCCGAGGGCTCGAGATTCATGTGGACTTGCAGGAGAATGCGCCGGCGGTTCGCGGCGATGGCGCGCAGCTCGGCGAAGTTCTGCAGAATTTGCTGGACAACGCGGTGCAATACACGCCCTCAGGCGGTCAGATAAAAGTGCAGGCGCGCGCCAACGGCCACGACGTTATTTTCACGGTCAGCGACACCGGCATCGGCATTCCCGAATCCGACCTGGAGCGCATCTTCGAGCGGTTTTACCGCGTGGATGCAGCCAGATCGCGCGAAGCCGGCGGCACGGGCCTCGGACTCGCGATTGCCCGGCACATCGTGGAAGCTCACGGCGGCCGCATCTGGGTGGAAAGCGCCGTCGGCCAGGGCTCCCGCTTTCATTTCATCATTCCCGGCGTTTCCTAGCGACACGCAAGCTCGCGGCTGCCCGAAAAACCTGGAAGGGGCAGAGGGCCGCCGGCGGCCCGCCGCGTTCTCAATTAAGGTCAATGGAGCGCTCTCGCTGGAAGGTCAAAACGACACGCAGATTTTCTTCACGCGTTTGTTCGCCGCGCTGTCGCCATGAATTTGCAGAAGCCCTACGGACTGGTCAGTCGCAGAACTGCCCGATTCTCGGCTGGTATCCACTCTGAATTGCGTCGCCCTGAACCATATAGGCCCCGGGCTGCACGGACTTGTAGAAGTCGCTGTTCGTGCAATAAAAGTATCCGTTGCGTTTGGAAGTCCACACCTGCACGCCGAGTTGATCGTCCCTTATCCTGGCCCTCTCGTCCGATCCGCCGGGTGTAATTTTCAGAAGGGCCTCGGTAAGAATTGCAAGCAGGGATTTTCGCGGGCGAAGAGTTCGTCGCGGAACAACCACGGGCAGCGCCGCAGGCCCTTGAATCGGATCAATCTGAAGAGAGTTCGTACCGGCGGTCGGGGCTGCCGATGGCGTCACGAATTCCTGCGCCGTGGGTTCCGGCAGAGGTACGTTTTCCTCGACCCCACGCGTGTTGCTGCCATTGTGAGCCACGGCCATCGTCAGGAACAGCGCGAAAATTCCCAGGCAAGCTACGCCGGAACTGGCTAATGCCAGCTTGCGCTGAATGTCTGCTCTACTCCATGCGCCGAGAAGCCCCGGCGGAATCCATTTTTCTACAGGAGCGGTTGTGGCCGATTGATCCGGAGATCGGTAGACTCGGGCATAAGGGATTGGCCCAATTTCTTCCGTTTTGCGAAGCTCGATTTTGACTGCCGGTTCCCCCGGGAGGGTCAGCCGCTCCTGCCGCGCGTATGACCTCTGCTCCAGGGAACGGAGAAACGGGGAGGTGATGCTGGCCGCGGAACCATGGCCTGGATCGGTTTCTCCCGCGGCGCGAGATTCGTGCACGGCTGGCGCTTCGAGGGATGCCTGCGACACTTCTCCGCGCGCCGATGATATTCGCTTCAAGGAGAGAAGATACGGGGACGAATTGATTACCGGTGCAACGGGGCTCGGCTCATTTTCTTCCGTCTTGCGAAGTTCGCTCTTGCTGGCCGCTTCCGCGGAACCCTGCGGCAGTTCAACACGCGCCGCTGGCATTCGCTCCATGGAGAAAAGAAATGGGGAAGAGTTGACGGCCGGAGGTTGGTGTGAGTCCTCAACCGTAGCTGGATCAGGGAGTGGCCGAATGCGCAAATGCGGCTCGACACGGGATGACTCTGACGAGGCAGAGGAATCGGGATCGGAGACGTCCGGGTCGTCATCCCATTCTTCATCATAAGCGTCGCGCTCGAAATTCGGGGAACTGACCTCTTGCAGCGACGAGAGATAGGACGTTGGGGGCACATAATCCAGCGGCACCGGTGAGAATAATCCGTTCGCGTCCGCCGCGCTCGAACCAGGATTTACAAGCTTCTGCCGGGAGATGGACAGCGCCGCGGAAAGAGGATGCGGGACGGACATGTCCGGCGTCTCGAATATTTCCGACGGTGCGGAAGTCGGTTTCGACCGCGACCCATCGTCCAATCCCACCGGCTCGAAAACCTGAGCTTCCCGCGCGATCCAATCCGCGATGTCACGCCGCACGCTGCCGGGGACATCCTTGAAGCAAATGCCGGCTTCCTTTTGTGTGGCGCTTAGCCACACCAGTTCGCCGGCAAGATCCACATTCAACCCCGAGCCACGAAGCCGGAGTGTGAGGGCTGAGTTCTTGTCGGCAATCAATTTCTGCGCGGTGTGAAAAGCGACCCCATCAATCCCCAGGTTGAGGACAATGCCGCCGTTTCCGGTGCCCAGTTGGACGTACATGATGGACGGCGCCCTGTGCCGTTGGTTGCGGCGGCGCTCATCCGAGGAAGACGCAATCTTCGAGGTAATGGCTGGGTACACAAATACCCCCGCGCGGCAGGGGACGGAAATACCTGTAGACGCGTTCTACGCCATTTTACCCCAGTAAGCCCAGCCGCCGCAAGCGCCAGTCGAGGGTGCGCGAGGCTTTGCACTGACCTTGCCTGCATTGTCATTTTTGAAGTCGCGGTGGCAGTTTCGTCCATTTCGCCGGATATTTACCCCTGCTTCATCCTCCTTTCACAAAATCTATTTATGATCGCCATGCCATGAATCTGGCTGGAAGGTGGAGCGATGGCGAGCCCGGTATCCCACTTGCAAACGATTTATCAGGACGTGCTGGCCAACTATCTGATTTCCATGGCGCGCACGGTGGAAAGCAGCGTGGGGAGCGCTCTTGACGCGCTCTTGCATCCCAATCTGGACGCAGCGGCGGAACTGTCCAGCAAAGTGTTTCTGGTTGAGCCGCGCGTCAACGAAATGGAAATTTTGATCGACGACCACGCCGTGCGCATGCTGCGAACCGGGCTGCTTGATGACGAGGAAATCCGCCGCGTCGTCGCCTCTCAGAAAATCGCCAACGACCTGGAACGCATCGGCGACCTGGCTGTGAATATTTCCGAGCGCGTGATTTCACTGGCGGAAATGAATGTGATCGAAACGCCGCGCGATCTCGAACCGATGGCTGGAGCGGTTCGGGGCATGCTGGGCCGCAGCCTCGGCGCGCTGATCTTTCGCAATCTGGTCCTGGCCGGAGAAGTCCTGGAAGCGGACGATGTGGTGGACCGCTATCGCGATCAGATTTTCGAGCACCTGCTCACGCGCATGACCGAAGACGGCCGGCAGGCCGCGCCGCAACTTCAATTCGTCCTGGTCACGCGATATCTCGAACGCATCGCGGATCACTCCACCAACATTGCTGAAGACATTATTTTCTGGGTGCGGGGCCTCGACGTGCGCCACGGGCGCTCGCGGATCGTTGTCGAAGAAGCCAATTATCCGGACAAACGAAGTTAAATTGCACTGCGCAATTTTGGCGCGGAATAGCGGCCTTCGTGTTGCACCCCACCCCGGGCCGGCGCTCCCCTGGCGTCGGCCCTTCTCCCCTTTCTTTGTAGCAGTCACATAATAGAGGAGTTATAGAGAATCACCGATTTTATGCCGGCCTCACTCCCTTGTAACATGGCTGTAACAATTTGGAGTCAGAATCTAGTGACGAAATTCCAGGAGAAAAAATGCGCATTGTAAAAGTGCTGTGTTTGCTTGCCGTTCTGCTCGCAGTTGCCACTTACGCCGCCGCCGCAGGGCAAGTATTGTTGAACGCTGCGGGCGCGACATTCCCTTATCCGATGTATTCCAAGTGGTTCGACGTCTACCATCAAGCTCATCCTGAAGTTCAGATTAACTACCAATCTATTGGCTCCGGAGGGGGTATCCGCCAATTGCTCGATAAGACCGTGGACTTCGGCGCTTCTGACGGTCCTATGAACGACGACCAACTCAAACAAGCGAGTGTTCCGATCCTGCATTTCCCCACGGTCCTCGGCGCTGACGTTCCCAGTTACAAAATCCCGGGCGTGACGGCAGAGCTGAATTTTACTCCCGAAGCCCTCGCGGGGATTTTCCTGGGTAAGATTACGAAGTGGAACGATCCGGCGATCACCTCGGCCAACCCCGGCGTGAAGTTGCCCTCCGATGACATCGTTGTAGTCCATCGTTCGGATGGCAGCGGTACGACATATATCTGGACCGATTATCTGTCCAAGATCAGCCCCGAATGGCAGACGAAGGTTGGCAAAGCGACGTCCGTAAACTGGCCAGTGGGTTTGGGCGGCAAGGGCAACGAAGGCGTAGCGGGGCTAGTCGAGCAAACTCCGGATTCCATCGGTTACATCGAGCTGATTTATGCCGTCCAGAACAAGATTGCTTACGGACGCGTCAAAAATTCCTCGGGCGTGTTTGTGAAGGCGGAGTTGGCTAGCGTTTCGGCGGCAGCGGCGGCGGCGTCCAAGTTTATGCCCGACGATTTCCGCGTGTCGATTACGAATCCCGAGGGGAAGGCGGCCTACCCAATCTCCAGTTTCACTTGGCTGCTGATTCCGTCGAAGTTCAGCGATACGGGCAAGCGCGATGCGGTGAAGGGTTTCTTGAAATGGATGATGACGGATGGGCAGCAATACTGCGAAGGGCTGGCGTACGCGAAACTGCCGAAGGAAGTTGTCACCAAGGAAATGAAAGCAATCGATAAGATCCAGTAGGCATTGGAGCCACGAAGGCGAACACATCGAAATGGCCACCACACCAAACGCGGCAGCGCCGGCGGATATCCCCGGGAATTCGCGGACGTTGTCGCGTCGCTGGGCCGGCGCGGACGATATCGCGCATGCCATCACGTTGATTGCGGCGGCGGTTCTTCTGCTGATCGCGGTTCTTCTGGTCTATCAGCTCTGGGTTCTATCGGCGGAAGCGCGGACCAAGTTCGGGTGGAAATTCTTCGTTACGGAAGTCTGGGACCCGGTTTCCGGCGATTTCGGCGCGCTGCCCTTCATATACGGAACGCTGGTGACCTCGGCGGTCGCGCTGATCCTCGCGGTACCCCTCGGCGTGGGCGCGGCGATATTTCTGGCCGAGCTGGCGCCCCCGAAGCTTTCTTCTTCCCTCACTTTTGTAAGTGATTTGCTGGCGGCGGTTCCGAGCGTGATTTACGGTTTGCTGGGCGTGTTCCTGCTCGTGCCGATCATGCGAACCACGATTCAGCCGGCGTTAAAGGCGACGCTGGGATTTTTGCCTTTTTTTAAGGGGCCGTCGTACGGGATCGGTTTTCTGACGGCGGGGATCGTCCTGGCCATCATGATCGTGCCGTTTGTGCTCTCGGTGTCGCGCGAAGTTCTCCTGGCCATCCCGCGGGACCAGCGCGAAGCCGCGCTGGCCCTGGGAGCGACCAAATGGGAGTCCACCTGGAAGGTCGTGGTTCCCGCGGCCAGGATCGGCATTTTCGGTTCCGTTTTCCTCGCGCTGGCCCGCGCCCTGGGCGAAACCATGGCCGTCACCATGGTCATCGGCAACAATCCAAAAATTGCCGCGTCTTTGTTTTCGCCGGGATATTCGATCGCGGCAGTTCTCGCCAACGAATTTTCCGAGGCCACCGGCAATTTGTACTTGAGCGCCTTGATTGAACTTGGCCTGGTCCTGTTTCTGTTGACCTTTGTCCTGAACGGGCTCGCGCGTCTCCTGATCCTGGTCACGACCTCGCGCGGCAGCGGAGTGTTGCCCACATGAGCGTCCGGTTAATGTGGCGAAAATCGCTGAACGTGGTCATGCTTTCGCTCACCGGTGTGTGCGTATTGCTGACCGTATCGGTCTTGTTTTTTATTCTGGGGTATCTTGTGTATAACGGCGGAAAAGACTTATCGTGGACTTTCTTCACGCACCTGCCCGCTCCAGTCGGGGAGGAGGGCGGAGGCATGGCTAATGCCATCCTGGGCAGCCTGAAACTTCTCCTGCTTGCCGCTCTGTTTGGCGTTCCGATCGGATTGCTCGGAGGAGTCTACCTGGCGGAATTCGGCGGACGGACCATTCCCTTTGTGGTGCGGTACACGGCGGATCTATTGAATGGCGTACCTTCGATCGTGATTGGTATTTTTGCGTACGCATTGGTGGTGATGCCCATGCATCACTTCTCAACCCTGGCAGGGGGATTTGCGCTGGGGATCATGGTGATTCCCACGGTGTTACGCAACACGGAGAGCTTTCTCACGGACGTGCCGCGTTCGCTGCGCGAAGGCGCCTTCGCCATGGGCGCGAATAAGTGGAAGATGGTCGCGACGGTCGTGCTTCCCGCGGCCTCGCGCGGAATTCTGACCGGCGTGCTGCTGGCATTGGCTCGCGTCGCGGGAGAGACAGCGCCGCTGCTCTTCACCGCGTTCGGCAATCGCTTCTGGAGCCCCGGCTGGGATCAGCCGACCTCGTCTCTTCCGGTTGTGATATACACCTATGCAACCGGTCCCTACGAGGACTGGCATCGTCAGGCTTGGGCTGCGGGACTCGTGCTGCTTGGATTGGTACTCTTGACTAACATTTTGGTTCGCGCGTTCTTGACGCGCGGGACCGCATATGAGAGGTCTTGACGATGAGTTCCGCCTTCCCACTCATGGCGAATACGGGGGCTACCGCAGCGTCCTCCACGGATAAGACCGCTGAACATACACCGGCTATGACCACCTCTGGCGCCAACACCCTGCGAATGAAAGTCACCAAGATCAATTTCTATTATGGCAAGAACCACGCTCTGCATAACGTGTCCATGGACGTAGCCACCAACAAGGTGACGGCCATGATCGGACCTTCGGGCTGCGGCAAATCCACCCTGTTGCGCACGCTGAACCGCATGCACGAAACGCTCCGCCATACGCGCCTGGAGGGGGAAATCGCCCTGGATGGCGTGAATATCCTGACCCTGGATGTCACCCGGTTGCGCCGCATGGTGGGCATGGTGTTTCAGAAGCCCAATCCGTTTCCCAAGTCAATCTATGAAAACGTGGCCTACGGCTTGCGGATCAACGGGCATAAGGGACGCCTGGACGATTCTGTGGAGAAGAGCCTGCGCCGCGCCGCTCTGTGGGACGAAGTGAAGGACAAGCTGCACAAGTCCGCCTACGCGCTCTCCGGCGGCCAGCAGCAGCGTTTGTGCATCGCCAGGGCCCTGGCGGTCGATCCCGAGGTGCTCTTGCTGGACGAGCCGTGCTCCGCGCTCGACCCGGTGAACACCGCGAAGATCGAAGAATTGTTGTTCGAATTGAAGCCCACGTGCACTCTTGTAATTGTCACGCACAACATGCAGCAGGCGGCCCGCGTAAGCGATTCGACCGCCTTCATGCTGAATGGCGACCTCATTGAATTTTCACCCACAGGGCACATGTTTACCACGCCTTCGGACCCCCGTACCGAGGCGTACATCACCGGCCGCTTCGGATGAGGCTTGCAGAATTAACAGGCGCGGCGCAGCGTTGGCCACGGGGAGGACCTAGCGAATGGAACGCCATTTCGAACGCGATCTGGAAGAGCTGAAAGAACGGCTGCTGTGGATGGGCAGCCTGGCCGAGAGGGCCGTGCATCAAGCGGTTCATGCGGTGCTCGATGCGGACGAAAAGCTCGCAGGGACCGTGCTGCGGGAAGAGAACGCCATCAACGAGCTGCAGATTGAGATTGACGACCGCGTGGTGCAATTGCTGGCCCTGCAGCAGCTCATGGCCGCCGACCTGCGCTTTGTTCTGGCCATCGCCCGCATCAACAACGATCTCGAGCGCATCGGCGACCAGGCCGTGAACATCGCCCATTCGGCGACGCGCATCGTGCGCCACCCGCGCGTCAAACCCTATGTGGACTTGCCGCGGATGGGCGAGCTGGCCGAAAAAATGATGCGCGACAGCCTCGACTCCCTGGTGCGCCGCGATATCGAGCTGGCCCGCTCGGTGCTCTCTCGCGACGACACGGTGGACCAGCTGCGCGACCAGATTTTCCGCGAGCTGCTCAGCTACATGATGGGCGACTCCTCCGTCGTGTTTCCTGCGTTCGAGTTAATCCTGGTAGCCAAAAATCTGGAGCGCATCGCCGACCACGCCACCAATGTCGCCGAAGACGTAATCTACATGGTCGCTGGCAGCGACGTGCGCCATCCCGCTGTCGACCGCAATCCCGCCTGAGGCCTCTGGCACAGAATTCGGAGTCTGTGTGCGAATTCGGTTTTGGTCCATGTAGCGCTCGCCTTCAGGCGGGCATCTGCCTGAATCCACGATGCCCGCCTGAAGTGAGGCGCAACAGAAACGCGCAGATCTTGATTTCTTACACGGACTCTTCAACGTGTAGGGTTTTTTGGCCCTTGCAAGAATGAACCCCCACTGGCTGAAGCCTGTGGTGCAAACCCCCAAATCGTTCATAATGTTGTCGTGTCGCAAACCAACCACAGCCCCATAGCGGCAGAGTTCCCGGGCGGCGAAAACAACGAGCCGATTCTGGAAGGCCGGGACCTTGAGAAATTTTATGCCCAGCCGGACGGGGGCCGCGTATTAGTTGTTTCTCCAACGAACATCAAAATCATGCCGGGGAAAATTCTGGCGCTGTTGGGGCCTTCGGGATGCGGAAAATCCACGCTGCTGCGAATGTTGACGGGGCTGGCGCGGCCCTCGGCTGGGGAAGTGCTCTGGCACGGCCGAAACCTTGAGGGCCGGCTCGACGGCGAGCGTCCGAACGTGGGGATCGTGTTCCAAAGCTTCGCGCTATTTCCCTGGCTGACCGTACTCGAGAATGTCGAGGCGCCGCTTGAAGCGCGCGGTGTGGCCTCGCTCGAGCGCCACAGGCGCGCCTTGCACATTCTGGATGCGGTAGGCCTCGACGGATTCGAGAACGCTTATCCCAAGGAACTTTCCGGAGGAATGAAGCAGCGCGTGGGATTCGCGAGGGCGCTGGTGATCGAACCGGAAGTTTTATTCATGGATGAGCCGTTTTCCGCGCTCGACGTATTGACGGCGGAGACGCTGCGCGGCGAATTGCTGGAGCTGTGGAACGACCGAAAAATTCCCACGCGGGCGATTTTTATCGTCACACACAACATCGAAGAAGCGGTCGTTCTGGCCGACCGCGTGATCGTGCTGGCCAGCAATCCGGCGCGAATCCGCGAGGATTTCGAAATTACTTTGCCGCAGCCGCGCAGCCGCAGGTCCGAGCCCTTCGAGGCGCTGGTCGATCATATTTATCGGATCCTGACGGAGCCCGATGTCCAGCATGAATTGCCGGCGGAAATGAAACCATCGCCTCCGCAGCCCGGCACGACCACGCCCACGCCGCGCTATCTGAGGCTGCCGCACGTGCGCGCCGGGGGAACTGCCGGCTTTCTGGAAATTCTCGCGGACCATGGCGGGCGCGAAGATCTGCACCAGCTCTCGCACCAACTGATGCTCGATTCGGACGATTTGCTTCCGATCGTGGACGCCTGCGTTCTGCTGGGATTCGCGACCGTGGAACATGGCGACGCGGAAATCACCGAGCTGGGCCGGCAGGTTGCCGCCGGCGACATTCAGAAACGCAAGCAATTGTTTCGTGATGCGGTGCTCGCGCATGTGCCCGTGCTCCAGCAGATGGCTTCGGCCCTGCAAGCCAAGGCCGATGGCACGATGCCCCTGGAATTCTTCCACGATCTGCTGGACGAACATTTCAGCGACGACGAAGTGCGCCGCCAGCTGGACACGGCCATTCAGTGGGGCCGCTACGCGGAATTATTCGATTATGATTCCGTGACCGGGCGGCTGACCCGGACCAGGCCGTGACCCTCCGCGCGCAGCGCCGCCCATGAAAATGCAACCCATCCTTCACTACCCGTCCATTTTGCGGGGGATTTCCGAGCGCACGAGGTGGAGGAGTTCGCTCGCGGCGGACGCATCTGTCTTCGCGGGATTACTGGCGATTCTGTACGCGCTGTTCGCTTCCGGGCGGATCTGGTTTGCGCCCTTCACGCCGGTGGCGAACATTTCTTCAAGTCCGCGCGCGTTGCCGTTGTATGCGGCGTATTCCCTGGTGCGTATTGCGATTGCCTATGTGCTGTCGCTGCTGTTTGCTCTGGTCTATGGTCTCGCGGCAGCCAAGTCCGAGCGCGCGGCGAAAATCCTGCTTCCGCTGCTCGATATTTTGCAATCGATCCCGGTGCTGAGCTTTCTTCCCGGCGTAATGCTGGCGATGGTGGCGTTGTTTCCCGGAAGGCAGCTGGGCCTGGAGCTTGGTTCGGTCCTGCTGATCTTCACGGGGCAGGCCTGGAACATCGCGTTCAGCTTTTACGCTTCACTGAAGGGAATCCCGAGAGAACTGAATGAGGCTGCGCGGTTGTACCGCTTCAGCGCGTGGCAACAATTCACCCAGTTGGAGTTGCCTTTTGCGGCGATCGGACTGGTGTGGAACTCGATGATGTCCGTGGCCGGCGGCTGGTTTTTCCTGATGGCCTGCGAAATGTTTGTTCTTGGAACGCGCGATTTCCGGTTGCCGGGGCTGGGTTCGTACTTGCAGGTCGCCGCCGGGGCCGGAGACACGCGGGCGATCCTGTGGGGAATGGCGGCGATGATCGCGGTCATCGTCCTGCTGGATCAGCTGGTCTGGCGGCCGGCCATAGCGTGGTCGGACAAATTCAAGTTTGAGACCGTGGAAGGGACGGCGCCGCAGTCGCTGGTGCTGACAGTGCTGCGCCGGTCCGGCGCACTCGCCACTTTATATCGCACTACGATATATCCGGTGGAAGAGCGCGTGACGCGCGCATTCGCGTTGAAGAAGCTGGCTGGGAGCGCAGGGAAGCCGCCGTCCAGGAACGTTTTTAAACAATGGCTCGCGCGCGCGACGGCGGCGGTCGTTCTGGCCGCATTGGGATGGCTGGCGTACCGCGCCCTGGCCACGGTGGCGCAACTCGGCGGGCGGGAGCTGATCTTCCTCGCGCGCGATGCCGCCTTCACGTTTCTCCGCGTGAACGCCGCGCTGCTTCTCGGCGCGCTCTGGGCCGTTCCGGCGGGCGTTTGGATCGGAACGACGCCCTGGGTGGCCAAGGTCGCGCAGCCACTGGTCCAGGTTGCCGCGTCGGTTCCCGCAACGGCGCTCTTCCCCGTTCTTTTACTGTTGCTGATCCACGCCGGCGGCGGCATGGGCCTGGCGGCCATGGCTCTGATGCTGCTCGGCACGCAGTGGTACATCCTGTTCAACGTGATCGCGGGAGCGATGGCCATCCCGACGGACTTGAAGGAAGCTTCCAGCGTTTTTCAGTTCAAGCGGTGGGAGCGCTGGAGGCGCCTGATCCTTCCGGCCATTTTTCCGTACCTGGTGACGGGGATGGTGACCGCTTCCGGAGGCGCCTGGAACGCCAGCATCGTCGCGGAATATTTTCATTTTCAGGGAAAGACGCTTTCCGTGCGGGGCTTGGGAGCGGCGATCAGCAGCGCCACCGATTCCGGAAATTTGCCGGTCCTACTGGCGGCGACCATGGTGATGTCGGTCATCGTGGTCACCATGAACCGCACGCTGTGGCAGAGACTCTACCGTCTGGCCGCCACGCGCTTCAAGCTCGAGAGTTAATCTCGGCGCCTTCGTGCCTTTGGAGGTGGACGGGTGGGCCGGGCTTTGTGGTTCTACTTCTGGCGCCCATCTGTCACGCCGCGTGACAGGTGGGGGATTTGACTTTCGCCCCTTTCTCGAAAGCTGCATTTTAGGATTTAAGCATTGCCAATGGACCAAAAGCCCCGCCCTTGAAGAGCGTCAAGAACGGCGCACCCCAAAGTCAGCATATTAACTGTACGTGGACATATATGAGTAGCCTGAGACTGTAGAGCCGAGACCATTTTGTGGAATGCAAAAGGACGGGCCACGCGTCTATTCGCAGCCACGATTACCAACCCATTTGGCCCATCCGCCTCAGGATTATCGCGCTGTATTTATTCATGCGGTCGGGTCGTCGCTTCAGGGGGGCCGGCAGAATTGCAGCGAGCCGTGCGGCCTGTTCCCGGCCGATGTTCCGGGCTGCGGTTTCGTCGTAGTAACGGCACGCCGACTCCGCACCGTAAATCTCAGGGCCCCATTCGATCACGTTGAGGTATATCTCCAGAATGCGCCGTTTGCCGAGAACCAGTTCAGCCACCGGTACCAGTGTGGCCTCCGCGCCCTTGCGGAGGATGGAGCGGCCCGTTCCGAAGAATAGATTTTTTACGAGTTGCTGCGTAATGGTGGAAGCCCCGCGAGTGCGATCGTCTTCCAAATCGTCTTCAGCAGCGATTTGGATCTGCCGCCAGTCGAACCCATGGTGCTGGTAAAAGCGCGCGTCTTCCGCGGCGATCACCGCGTGCTGGAGATCCGGCGAAATCTGGCCGAGCGGAATGAATTTGTAGCGTTCGCGATACGGCGTGTGGTGAATCGCGGCCTGCAAACGGCGCTGGATGTGCACCACGGTCGTCGGCGGGTCGATCCACCGGGCGGCCACAAGGATCAGTGCGGCAAACGACCAAAGCAAGACGCCGACGATGACAATCCATCGAATAAAGGATCGGAGGAGGCCCGTCCAGAGCGGGGCATTGACGTGTGTGTTCGGTATTTCTGTCACATTAGGAATAATAGGACGGTTGACCCGGCCTTTGTGGTTGAACTTCGGGTGGCCCATCTGTCACGCCGCGTGATAGGTGGGGCATTCGACTTTCGGTCTTTCCTCGAAAACTGCATTTCAGAATTTAAGCATGGCCAATTGAACCAAGAGCCCCGCCCTTGAACCGCGTCATGGACGGGGCACCCCAAAATCACAATGTTAACTCATAGTGGACGTACTGGCGTAGTATTAGACTGTGAAGGGGAGATGATTTTGCGGAACACTAAAGGGCAGGCCACCCGTCCGTGGGAACTACTTTTGAGCCTATAAAGACGTGTCATTCTTCTACGAAATCCGCAGCACCACTGACGCCGCGGGTGGCGCACCCTCCGAGACGGTCTTGACCTTCTGGGTGGCTGCTCCTTCGTGGGGGTTTCGAAGGGGCGGAGGGGAAGCAGGTTCGGGAACAGCAACCTTTTTAGTTTCCCAGCCTAACCGGTGCTTTCAACGGCGCGCAGCGCCAGGCGCTCTTCTCCGTTCGGATCGTTCACCACCTTGCATTCGTTGTTGAGAACCATCGTGGCTCTCTGCGTTTCATTGAACGCGGGCCAATGGGGCAAACTTTTATGGTTCGGGTTCCCACTGCGTGCAAATGCCACCCAGGCGGTGCTGATCTTGTCCTCCAGAGCGTAGCGATCTTCGCCCGAACCTGTCATGGATTTGGCCAGGTCGACATTGCCGAAGACAAAGGGAATTTCCAGAGTGTGAAGTGTTTTGAGTTTGCCGTCGCGCACAGGCGTTCTCCAGGTGAAGTAATACATGTACGCCGGGGCTTTGCCCACCGCAGCTTTGCGCTCCGCTTCGGTGAGCACGCCCTGTCGGAAGGCGACGTCGGAAGCCAGGATCAGATACAGATCAATGTTGCTGAAGCCGGGACGGCCCTTGCGGTAAGCCGCGATTAAGTGGTCCACCTTGGCATCATCGGCATGCGCTGCTTGCTTTACGCGGGTGCGAAGGTCCGCGTCGTCAATGGGGTCGAGCTGCTGCCCGCGAAAGAATGTAACCTCGGTTTCGACGGAGCCGATGAGGAGCGGAACACTGGAGGAAATTTCCGGCGCTACTGGATCGAAAGGATCCGTGGGCAGGGTATGACCATCCACGACGGGAGCGAGCCGTAGGGAAGAATTGGGAGCCCCGCCTGCGCTTCCCATGCCTACAACGAGTTGATCGACGCTTAATTTCTGCAAGTCGTCGACATCCCCTTCCTTCAACCCCAACTTGGCCATGTATTCCGCGGCCGACTTGGTAGCGTCCGCGCGGGGAACTCCCTTGATCGCCGAGGCGCTCTCCACCACCGCCCGATGGAACAGTCCCTTGGCGGATGGCATAGCCATCAGGGTGCTTACTTTCCCTCCGCCGCCGGACTGGCCGAAGAGAGTCACGTTTGCTGGATCGCCGCCAAACCCGGCGATGTTGTCCCGGACCCACTCGAGCGCCGTGACGATGTCCAGCATTCCCACATTGCTTGCGCTCGCATATTTTCCGCCGCCGATTTCAGGAAGATATAGAAATCCGAAAACGTTGAGGCGATGATTGAGCGTGACTACGACCACATCATGTTTCGAGGCCAGGTTTGCGCCATCGTACAGCACGTAACCGCCGGAACCGGCGGTATAGCCGCCGCCGTGCAGCCAGACCATCACCGGCCGTTTGCTTGCTTCGCCTGGGCCGGCGGTCCACACATTCAGAACGAGACAATCCTCGCCGGCTGGTTCTTGAAGATCCAGAGCTGCAACCTCGGGGATCAGAGTCGAGGCGCTTTGCGGCGACCGATGGCCCAACGTCACGGCGTCCCTCACGCCTGGCCACGGTTCCGGCTTCGTCGGCGGCAAGAAACGCCTTGCGCCGGCAGTGGACGCGCCATAAGGAACACCCTTAAAGATACAGACTTTGCCTGTGCGAACGCCTCGAATTTTTCCTGCGGTCGTCTCCACGACAGGGCTGGGCTCCGCGTTTTCAGTCTCTTGCAAATTCGAAATCGCCAACCCCATTCGTGAAAGCGCGCTGGCCATCGCCAGCGGGCCAAAGCCCAGGAACGATCGCCGGTCCATCGCAGCTCCTCCTCGATTCGCTACATTGGTAAAGTACTGTATTTCCGGGGCAAGAAGTCGAGATCCGAAAGCGTATTCCTCCGCCAACCTTGTCCCACGTCTTCGGCTCCTCGATCGCGCACGGACGCACGTCAAGCCTCCAGTTTTTCGGATTGTAGCCCTAAATAAATTAGTAAATCAGCTTTAAGCCCAGCTGCACCTCGCGCGGTCCGCCGGTCCCGTTAATCGGGTTGCTCGCGTTAGGCGCCTGTGTGCTCTGGCCGAAAATTGCCGGGATGCCGGGGTCAGTATTGGGAAACCCGGGGCTCGCATATTGCCGGCTGTTCAGGAAGTTGAAGAACTCGGCCCGGAACTGCGCGCTGAACCGTTCCGTGAATTTTATTTTCTTGGATACGGACAGATCCCATTCCTGGAAAGGCGCGCCGCGCAGCGCATCCCGGGCCATGGTTCCGAAAGTCCCCTGGGCCGGAGGAACGATCACCGAGTTGCCTTCCATATAGCAACCAAACGCATTGAGGGAAGCCAGGCCGCTTGAAGAGCCCGGCACGGCGAGGTTCATCGCGGCATTTACAGGCTCATTGGTGGCCGCGGTTATGCACGCTGCAGGAAGTGTTGTAGAGCATCCCGGGAAATTACCGAAACCGCTGCCGGGGATGCCGAAGCAGGGAGTCTGCGTAGTACGGCCGAGAGTATTGAAGTCGCCAGCTCTTCCCGCCAAAGTCCAGTTTGACCCGTTGAAAGGAGGAGGCTCGACACCCGAACCATTGCCAACCCCGGAGAGATCGGTGAACGGGTCGGTCGCGTAAAACGCCGCCGCGCTGAGCACATTCACGGCCGTGTTAATTTCCCAGCCTTCCAGCAACTGTGCCGGGGCTTTTATGGTGGGAACCGCGTAAGTCACCGTAAAGCCAAAATGGTGGAAGGGCGTGGCAGTGCTGTTGCCGTAAGTCGAGCGCACGTTTGTGCTGTCCTCGACATACGGAAAGTTGTCGCCGTTTTGTGTGTTCATGGCATGGGCCCAGGTGTATTCCGCTTGAAAGGTCAGCCCGTGGTAATTCCGCCCGACCAGCGTGGATTGCAGCGCATTGTAGTTCGAAAACCCGACGGGTGAATACTCGAGGATTTGTCCAAACCACGGAAACTTGCTGTAGAAGGGCTGCCGAAGCTGTTCGCCCGTGGAGGGGCCGGGTGTCGGCTGGTTGATGTTGATATAGTTGGGCAATCCCGAGGCGTGGTTGCCGACATACGAGACCATGAAGGAGAGGCTATTTGTGAAGGCGTGCTCAACGCCAAAGTTCCATGTGGTCATGCGGCTCCTCGGGGCATGGGTGGGCTTCACCTGAAGACCGCAGGGCGGGGGATTCGCACCGATGCCGTTGCCGCACTGCAGCGCGCCGCCTGCGCCGGATTGAAAGATGGGCGTGTTGAGGGCCCAGTTGGATTGCAGTTGGCCGCCACCTATGCTGGCCGTGCCCGTCTTGATGGTGCCGGGGCTGGGGACAGTGGTTGTACCGTCGGGATTGATCAAAGTATAGCCCGTGGGTACGGAAGCGAGATTGGCGCCCTGGAATGTGAGCAAATCGTCCAGAGGGATCGTGTCGTAGACGATGCTCGCGCCTGCGTGGAGCACGGTTGTACCTTTACCCGTGATATCCCACGCGAAGCCCACGCGCGGCGCAAAATTGCGGTAATCGGGATCGTACAGCGCATGCCCGCCGCTTTGCTGCACCATTCCCGAGGGAGTGTTGGGATCGAAGTTTCCAAAAGCGTTGTTTTTTTCCTGGACCGGCGGTTCAAATTCATAGCGAAGTCCAAGGTTCAGCGTCAATCTCGATGTCAGCCGCCAGTCATCCTGAACGAAGCCGGCATAGCGATTGAAGCCGGCAATCGTCTGCACGCCGCCAACAAAAAGTGTCCCGCTGCCCGGCTTCCCGGCCAGGAAGTCCGCGAGTGGCGGGGAGCACGAAGCGCCGGTGTTCGGTGGGGGGCAAGGGAAGGCGGAGGCAGGCAGGTTCCCGCCCGGAAATTGGACGCAGCCATCCCAGCAGCTCGGCGCGCCGTATCCTCTGTATAAAGTGTGGTGGAACTCGCCGCCGAATTTGATCTGGTGTTTGCCGCGAGTATAGGAAACGCTGTCCAAATAGTGGTAGGTGTTTTGGAAGACCAACTGATCGGCAATGAATTCGCCGGCGCCCAAATCCGTAAAGCCCGAAATGGTGACGATCGGGAATCCGCATTCCGGAGTGGGCGCGGTTACTCCGGAGACGAAACCGAAATCCGTGGCGTAGTTAGGCTGGCCCAAATTCTGCGTGCATTCCGCGTTGTAATCCTTCAAGTCGTAACGGTCATACCCGAACCGGGCTTCGTTCAACCAAGCGGAATTCGGGGTCCAGACCCAGACCGCCCGAAACGCTTGCGTGCGGTTGTGATTGCCGTTCACCCAGTAGGGCTGCACGCCGTTTCCGGCGGAATTGTCATTGGCGTTGCCGAAGAAATACTCCCCATTCAGGGTGTTGCGGTCATTCAGGTGGTAGTCTATTTTTCCAACCACATTGTTGGAAGTTCCAATGTCGTCCAGAGCCCTGGGAACAGTCGTGTTGGAGCTGCCGTTTGTGAATAAACCCTTCGTCGGATCGCAAACCGCGGGCCCAGTCGGCACGCCGCTTCCCCCAAGCGGAGTTGCGCCGCATCCCGCCAGGTTCAAACTCAGTTGACTCACGGGAACATTATTTGCGGCCATGTTATTGATCGTGTCCGGCAGGCTGGCGCCCGCTCCTCCACCGGTAACCGAACTCGGTACCGATATATTGTTCGGCACCCCAACCGTGTAGCGAAATCCTTCGTAGTTCGCGAAGTAGAAAAGTTTGTCTTTCTTGATGGGTCCGCCGACGGACGCGCCGAATTGCTCGACGAAATCGTCCTGCTTGGGGAGAACCGGCGGGCCATTCAGGAACGGATTCTTCGCATCCAGCGCTTGATCGCGCCCGAATGCGTAAGCGGTCCCATGAAGGCTGTTGGTGCCCGACTTCAGCCCCACGTTCACAAAGGCGCCCTGCTGCCAGCCAAATTGCGCGGGTGGATTATTGGCAATGACATTGACTTCCTGAATCGCATCGATGGGCAGCATCGTTTGCTCGTCCTGACTGGTAGCCGCGCCGATCAAGGGCCCGGAGGCCGCGAAGGCGTTGGTATCCTCGACGCCGTCAAGCATCCAGTCTTGCGCGAAGATGCCGGCGCCATTGCTGGAGTAAGTCGGAGAATTGCCGCCGGGCGCGCCGGACAATCCCGGTTGAAAGTCGAGCAATTTTGTGTATAAGCGGCCATTGATCGGCAGTTCGCTGATGGCCTCGGTCTCGAGTGTTGCGGAGATCACGGCGTTGGTGGTGTCGATGATGGGCATTGCTTCGGACACGGTGACCGTTTGGGCCTGGTCACCGGGCTGCAGTGTAAGATCCAGGCGCAAGTCCTGACCGACGCCCACTAACACATTCTGGCGCTGCAGGGTCTTGAAGCCTTTGAATTCGGCACGGATCGTATACGTACTGGGGACCAGACTGGGCGCCGAGTACTCTCCGGCGCTGTCGGTAGCCAAAGTCCGCGAGACCCCTCTGGCTACGTCCAGGACCGTCACCGTGGCGCCTGCGATGACGCCGCCGCTTTGATCCGTAACGTCTCCGAAAATGCGGCCCAAATTGAGTTGTGAAAAAGCGGGCTGGCAGATCAGCAACAGCGCCGCGCCGATGCTCAATAATCTCAAAGCCTTCGCAACATTACCGGTCACTGATTTTCCAGTGCGCGGCTTAGAAGAATTCATAGTTCCTCCACGCGAACTAGTGTTGAGTCCCATGCGCATTGCGTTCTCAGATCGGCTTTTTAGCAAATCTGGCGGGACCACCCCGATTCACGGGGTTACTCCTCCAGCGATTCGGTGTCAAGAGAAAATTGGAAACTTGGCGGGCTGAAGAATTCGCTTCCTTATTCTCCGAAAGCTCACCAGACCAACCCACGCGAATCTCACCGCGTTTGAATTCCCCCGATAGCCTGCGACGCGTCCCAGTTCAGAAGATCGCCAGCGGATTAAGCGGCGAACCCGTTCCCAGAGCAATTCGCAGCGGGGCAGCCGAGAACAGAAACTCGTAGCGATTCAACTTCCTGGCATGCTCGACGGCTCTTTCAAAATCCAGGTTATCGAAAATCCCCACGCCCATCGCGACGAGCGCCAGGCGATGCAGAGGGTTCGTCACCGTCGGCGGAAACCCCGTGGGCGAAACGTCATTCGGTCCGTCACCTGCGATGAAAGAGACGCCGCGTTCTTTTAGGAAATACGCGACATCGGCGTGATAGCCCGCGAATCCCGCGGTGTTCGGCCAGGGACCCAGCGCGGCGCGCCGCTTCCATCGGCCTGTGTAGAGTAGGATGACGTCGCCCGGCGACACTTTCACGTGCTCCAACTTTTCCAGGGCCTCGAGATCTTCCCTGTGGACGGCCGTGCCCGGCTCGAGCCAGCCTTGCGCAGTGGCCTTGCCCGGCAGGCGCGTCGCATCAAAGAGGATGGCTCGCGTCACCACGCCGTCTTTCAGCGCATTGATATTTCCTTTCGGGCAGCCTGCCGCGGCGTTGATGTCTTCCATGGTCCGGCCGTTGTACCCCTTGCCGTCGACCATCATGTGGCAGTCCACGGAATCCAGATGGCTGTGGATCACTCCGTGATACGTGCCCGTATATTGGTACCGGTCGGTCGTGCCCGTCGGAGTTACGTTGCCCAGAGTCCGCTCCAGAATATTCGGAGCATCCACCTCTTTTTCCTGCGGGACATCGTGCGCCAGGGAAATCGTGACGCCTTCCTTTGCCGTGGCCAGAGCCTGCTTCCGTTTCGCGGGCGTGATCAGATTGGCGGCGCCCAGTTCGTCGTCATCCCCCCATCGTCCCCAGTTGGAAAGCTCCTTCAAGGCGCGGTGGTAGTCCTCTTCATTTGCGATCGTCGGGCGCGCGCTGTTCTGGCCCCGTGCGGAGGGAATGGAAACCGCCACACCCAACACGATCAAACCAATCACCGGGATTCTCATGTTTCCTCCTTTGAGCGAAGCGGGAATAAAGACCGGGTGCCGTTCTAAAATGGCCGCACACCCATTTCGCGCAGATTCGTTCAGTCATTCTGGAAGCGGATAAGTCCTGGCGCGCCACGGAAGTTAACATGCCTGCCCGTCCGGCGGAAAGTAACTTCGGGGTTGCCGCTCATGCGGCAGTTGGGCCGAACTTGCCAAGGCCACTCCGACGGCAAATTCTTTGTGTCGAGGACGGGAAAAGCGTAGGATTCGCGTGACAGCAGTGCAAATCGAAAATTCCGGTTTCAACCAAGGAAGGCCGTTCATGGTAAAAATTTGGCTGATTGCAACTCTGATTACTTTCTGGCCCGCGCTGGGATTGGCGCAGACCACGGAAGAACTGGTCAACGACGGCAAGAACACCGAAAACGTCACCACCCAGAGCATGGGCTATGATCGAAAAAGCTACAGCCCGCTGAAGCAAATCAATAAATCCAATGTCAAGCGCCTCGTGCCCATCTGGAGCACCAGCCTTATGAATGACCAGGGCGAACTGGCCGCGCCAACGATTTACAACGGCGTAATGTACGTGATCAACGGGAAATGGAGCTTCGCCATCGATGTGGAAACCGGCCGGCAGATCTGGCGCACGCCAGTGCACCTCGAGCCGCAGACCCGGCGCACCGCTTTCCACAGAGGCGCGGCGACGATTTACAACGGCAAACTCTTTCGCGTAACCATCGACGACCATATCCTCGCCCTCGACATGAAGACGGGGGAAGAAGTCTGGAACCAGAAATTTGCTGATTTACATGACGGCTACTACGCCACTGGCGGGCCGATCATCGCCAATGGCGTGCTCATTTCCGGCGTGTCCGGCGGAGAGTCCACCACGCGCGGTTTCCTGGACGGCTGGGATCCCGACACAGGCAAGAAACTGTGGCGCAGATATACCATTCCGGCGCCCGGCGAGCCCGGTTCCGAGACCTGGCCAAAGAATAGCGACGCCTGGACGCAGGGCGGAGGTCCGACGTGGCGCTCCGGTTCGTACGATCCTCAACTTGATCTGGTCTATTGGGGGACAGGCAATGCGGAGCCATACGATCCCAGACCGCGCGGGGATCTGGATAGCCTGTACACGTCCAGCGTGCTGGCCATCCGGCCGAAAACGGGCGAGATTGCTTGCTATTATCAATACACGCCCAACGACTTGTACGATGTGGACGGCACGGACGAGAATGTTCTCGCGGATATGCAGGTAGGCGGCCAGCCCCGCAAAGTAATGATGCAGACCAACAAGAACGGCTTCCTGTATGTGCTGGACCGCACCAACTGCAAACTGATCACCGCTCACCCGTACGTCAAAGTGAACTGGGCCACGAGCATCGACCCGGACACCGGCCGCCCTGTGTTGTCCGACGTGCACAAACGCTTTCTCGCCGGCGAAGAAGTCGAAATCTGGCCGTCGCGCGGCACAAATGCGGTGCCCGTCGCGTACGATCCGAACACCGGCCTGATCTACGCGAGCACCTGGAACGTACCGCGCATACAACAGCTCGCGCCGCAGAAACCGGCGGTTCCCGGCGGGCCCTCGACCGGCGTGATCGGCACGTTCCCGGAAGCCAAGCCAGGAGACGTGCTCGGCCATTTCGCGGCCATCAATCCACTTACCGGCGAGAAGAAATGGGAGGTCCCGTTGACCGATCTGCCCAGTTCGGCCGGCATGCTGGCGACCGGCGGCGGACTTTTGTTCACCGGCAAACTGACGGGTGAATTCGTCGCGCTCGACGAAAACACGGGCGAAACTCTGTGGCAGTTCAAGACCAGCTCGAGCATCAATTCGACGGCAATCACTTACACCCACAAGGGCCGCCAATATGTGACCGTCGCGTCGGGACTCGGCGGCAGCCTTGCCACTCGCTATGCTGCGAGTAAAGTGCCGGCCGGCGGCTCCATCTGGACGTTCGCGCTGATGCCCAAATAATTTTTGACGAAGCTGCGCCGTCCATGGCGGCCTTACTCGTCCGTTCGATGCTGCGCAAATGCATCTGAACCGAGGAAGGTGAAAATCATGAGGACTAACCGAGCCCTGCTCGCCATCCTCTTGTTGTCGTCCTCCACCGCTCCCGCGCGCGGGCTTCGGGGCGCATTCCGTTTATCTTGTTTCATAGGAGCTATCGTGATTCCGCTGCTCCATGGGCCTGTGTGCGGCTGAGGGAGCAGCGCCGCGTCTGATTGCGTACAGCACGTGCGTTCCCTGAGAACGCATTGCGAAAATCCCGTGTATCGAGAACTGGCAGCCGCGGGCTTTTGTCCATTCTTCGCCAGTTTAGTTTTACGTTCTAGAAATACTAGGACCGCTAAAAGCGCTTGACGGCAATTCCTGCCGGGAGTAAAAGTCTGCCTAATTACTTCGGTCTCCTTTGGTCCCCGGTGGCCGTTGTCTCGCAAACGACGAATCAAATTGTGAAAGGGGGAACTGGATGGAAACCCATCCCGGCCCACTCAATCCAAAGCACCCAAGGATCGGAATTCATATAAGCCTTCAAAGCAGACAACGTATCACTCGCCGCTTTCATTTCGCCTCAATTGCCATACTTCTCCTCTCCTACGCCGCCGTACTCGCGGTGGCTCATGGTTCAAACGATTCGGTGCCGGTCTTCCAGGAATTCTCGGATCCTGCGGGGCGCTTTGCAACCTTCAACGCTGCGGGACCAACCGAAATGGAAGACAATCCCTTTTTCCAGGACTTGGGGACAAACGGGCGCCGCTGTGTGACTTGCCACCAGCCCAGTGATGCGTGGTCCGTGACCCCGCCGCACATTCAAGAGCGCTTCGAGGACACCGGCGGCACCGATCCGATCTTTCGGCCGAACGACGGCTCCGGTTGCCCGACGCAGGCCGTATCCACGGAAGAGGAGCGGCGCGAGGCGTACAGTTTGCTGCTTCACAAAGGATTGATTCGCATCGAAATTTCTGTTCCCAACGGCGCTGAATTCACGGTCTCGGATGCGGAGAATCCCTACGGATGCACCGGCACTCAGGCCATCTCGATGTATCGCCGTCCCCTGCCGTCTACCAATCTTTCCTTCTTAAGTACGGTCATGTCGGACGGCCGCGAAACATTCAAAGACAGCAGCGGCAATTTCGAGCCCCTCGCCTTCGACCTCGCCCACCAGGCGGTTGACGCCACCACCGGCCACGCGCAAGGTAAGACGCCTGGAGATGAACAGGTGGAGCAGATCGTTGAATTCGAAACGAAGCTCTTCACAGCCCAGATCCACGACCGCGAGGCCGGGGAATTGGACGAAGACGGCGCCAAGGGCGGGCCGGTGCATCTCTCGGATCAAAAATTCTTTCTGGGCATCAATGATCCCCTCGGAGGCAATCCGACGGGCGTTCCTTTCTCTTCCAAGATTTTCAATATTTTTCGAAGGTGGGAAAAGATTGACGACGATTACGACGAGAATACCGCGGCTCGCAGGTCCATTGCTCGCGGCGAAAAGCTCTTCGACACTTTGAACATCACCATCACCGGCGTTGCCGGTCTTAACGATGTTCTTTGCAAGCCGGACCCTTTGCATTCGATCACGTGTGCTGTGCCCTGCCAGAGCGATCCGGTTGCCTGCGGCCAACCCATCCAGGGATTCTGCGGCACGTGCCACGATTCGCCGAACGTCGGGGATCATTCCGTGTCCGCGCCGCTCAACATCGGGCTTGCTGATCAATCGCGCCGTACGCCGGATCTTCCTCTCATCACACTCAAAAACAATAAGACCGGCGATATTTTACAGGTGAGCGATCCGGGACGCGCATTGATTACCGGGAAGTGGGCGGACATAGGCAAGTTTAAGGGACCAATCCTGCGCGGGCTGGCCGGGCGCGCGCCTTATTTCCATAACGGGTCGGCGGCGGGTTTGTTGGACGTCGTCAACTTCTACGACACGCGATTCAATCTAAATCTCTCGCAGCAGGGCAAAAATGACCTGGTCGCTTTCTTGAATTCGCTGTAGCGCATTCGAGAGATTGCTATGGTGTTCGGCTTTATCCGAGTCCGTGTTCGGCGCCCTCATGAACGACTTGGAACTAGGCGTCTTAAATCTTGCCGGGGGCCGTGACGTCGAAGTGTCGTTCGCGAAGTATTTTTCCAGCCATTCTACGCGCGGGAATTTATTTGAAACTGCTGAGGCGCAATGCGTCGAACGGAAATGGCTCTGACGGCCCTCTTACTCCGATCAACGGGCGGTCTCCATTATCCCCGCTGACAACGTAGAGCGTATCGCCGATCACATCCCCCGCGATCGGCTGCCGGCCCAGCGGCGCCGGCGGCAGAACGAGCCATTGGTTTGTCGCGGGGTCGTAAGCCTCCACTGTCCGATAGGTGGAGCTCACCTGGCTGGTCTGGATTTCTCCGCCCACAATGTAGATTCGTCCACCGAAAACCGCCGACACCATGGAAGCGCGCGGCGTGGACATTCTGGCCTGGGAACACCCCACTGGTCGGTTGCCGGATCGTATTCCTCCACGACGTCGGTATCGCTTCCCAGGCTGACGAACGCCGATGCGAGGCGGCCGCCGATGGCATAGATTTTCCCGTCTACCGGCGCGACCACGAAATGATTTCGAGCGGTAGGCATCGCACTGCGCTCCCGCCATGTGTCCGATGCGACCTCATATTCCTCCACCGTGCCGACGGAGCGATGAGGAGTGCCGTTGGGGCCCATGAGTAGCGGCGCATTTTTTGATCCGGGATGGACCCCCGCGCCTCCGATCACGTAAATCTTCCCGTTCACAACGGCCGCTGCGCCTCCCCCTCGTTTGGAGGGCATCGGTTTGAGCGGCTTCCAGGTGTCGGTGGACGGATCGTATTCCCAGGAATTGTCGATTGGTTCCCAGGCGATTTCGCCCGAAGCCGGGAGTTTGAATCCGCCAAAAGAGTAGATTTTCCCGTTGTACTCGGCCAATGCCAGATGATGCGATGGCAGCGGCATGGGCTTCTTGGCGGTCCAGACTTTGGTGGCGGGATCATACTCATAAACCAGGCCGCGGGGCACGAACTTGGGCGCCAACCCCCCAAACAAATAGAGCTTGCCACTTGCTGCTGCGGCCAGAAATTCCGCCGGCGGAGCGGGAAATGGCGTTTGCGGCTGCCAAACGTTTTGCCCGGATACGGCGCCTGCCAGCGTGAGGACCAACCAGGCGATGAACGGATACATCAAGAAACGGAACGGGGTCTGATTCGGATGCATCGCTTCCTTCCACAGATTCCAAATGAAACGTGCAGAAACCATTTGAGCAAATCTCATTTAACGATCTCCGCAAGATCAAAAGTGTTTCTCGGCATTGTTGCGGACAGTAGCGCAGGTCGCCCCTTGGCGTCCACCGACAACCGATTCAAAAAGCAAGCCCAGCCCAGAGAAGTCCTCACCCAGGAAATCACTGGCTTAGTTATTTATCCTTTAAGTAGCAGTTGCAACCGCTTTCTTCTGCCCCTGTCTGGTGGGATCCCAGTCAGTTGCTTACCGGAAGGCGGCTTTTTGCCAAAGGGGAGGGTCGGGCAACATTCCGGCAAGACGCTAACCCGGCTCAATGCATACCTCGATCTCGTTTCCTTCCAAATCCAAAAACCGAAAGAAACGGTTTCCACCCGAATCAGTCGTAATCGGCTCGACGAACACTCCGCGCCCCGCCAACCACTGCTTTGTCTTTTCCAGATTCTTGGCGAAGAAGATGACCTGTGCGCTCTCGGGAGATGCGCCGGATTTCAACTCCAGCAATGAAATAAACGCATCGTTGTCCGCAATGCGCAAGTCCACGAAGGGTCGCCCGGAATCCTCCGCCCGGCCATTGGGCGCCTCGCGCAATCCGAGTTTTTCCTTGTACCACAAGTGCGACGCAGCTAGATTGCGAACAGCTATCGCGCAATTGTCTGCAATCGAGAAAGGCGGCTTACCCCACATTCCTATTGTCCTCGTGCGGATTCTATCAATCAGTGTCAAGTCCTGAAAAGTCCATTTATCGAGCGTTATCCGGCTCAGAGTAGGTAGGGGATCGCTTCCGCATGCGTCTTCACTCGGGCATAATCGCCTAAGTCATCGGGCGGATCACATCATTTGGGCGACGTGAGGGCCATCGAGATCAGTGGTAAGAGCCGGACCTGAAATCGAATCCGACCGGCGATCGCGGGGAGAACAGCAATGGCTTCTTTACCGACAGGGAAACACGCGGGCTCAGGCGCGGCGAGCAGCCAGCCTGCAATTGCCGAGCCCAGCTTTGCCGAGCGGGCGCGTACGCTGTTGTACCTTGGGCGAATCGGCACCCTTTCGACGCTTTCTCGCAAACAGCAGGGATTTCCTTTTGGATCCGTGATGCCCTATGGGCTGGACGAAACTGGGCGTCCTGTCTTCCTCATCAGCACGATGGCCATGCACACGCAAAATCTGCAGGCGGACCCACGCTCCAGCCTGCTTGTGGCTCAGTCCGGCGCCGGCGGCGATCCCTTGGGGGCGTCCAGGGTCACCTTGCTGGGAAACGTTCTGCCAATAGCCGAGACGGAAATAGCCGAAGCACGGAAACTCTACCTGGCTCGTTACGCCAACAGCAAAAATTGGGTGGACTTTGAAGACTTTTCCTTTTACCGCATGGACGTGGTGGACATTTATTATGTGGGCGGCTTCGGCGTGATGGGCTGGGTTTCTGCCGCGGAGTATAACCACGTGCAACCCGACCCGTTGGCCGACGTTGCAGCGGATATCATCCAGCACATGAATGCCGACCATGGCGAAGCGCTCACTCTGCTGACCCGTGCATTTACTGGAATCGAATCTCAGGAAGCCGCGATGACTTCGGTCGACCGCCTCGGCTTTCACGTGCGTTTGAGAACTCCGGACGGCACGCGCGGCGCGCGCATCGCATTCTCACGAGAAGTGGCTAGTGCCGCGGAAGCGAGAAATGTTCTGATTGATATGGTGTCGCAAGCGCGGCGAACATAAGCGGCCGTGCATTACTCCTACTTCAGACTCATACATTTCAGCTCCACGCGGAGGATAAGATGATCCTTTCCGATGCCAGTCGGAACGGCGGCTTGCCGCAAAATACCTCGCGGAGTACACTTTCCAGGCAGAGCTTGATCAACCGGGAAATTTAGCTGGATCGGCAATGCGCCCTCCGCTGGATTGAGCGCAAATCGGGCGCGTGAGAAGCACGAGCAACCTGCTGGTGCGTCTCTGAGCCAAAATCAAATTAGAAATGGTGAGGAAAATGGTATGGGAAATCATCGAAACGGCAAGCTTCCGCAGGCGAAAAATAGCGCAAGCCTTACCCGGCGCACCCTGCTTCAAAGAGCCGGCTGGATTGTCGCGGCCACGGCGCTTCCGGGCGAATTATTTGCCGCCGAGAGCGTTAGCCCCGTCATGGCCAAGCTCAGCGCTTACATGAGCGAAGCCGGCGGCCGCGCACTGCCTGATGAAGTCGTCGAGAAGGCCAAGCACCACATCCTCGACACCTTCGCCGCCATGATCTCTGGCTCCGACCTGCCTCCGGCCCGCGCCGCGTTTACCTATGCCCGCGACTTTACCACCGACAAGACCGCAACTATCGTGGCCTCGAAAATGACCGCCAGCCCTCCCGAGGCCGCGTTCGTCAACGGCATGCTGGCGCATTCCGATGAGACCGACGACTCCAACGAGTTTTCTCAATCGCATCCCGGATGCGCGGTCGTTCCTGCCACTCTGGCGGCCGGCGAAAAATTTGGCATCGACGGCACGCGCTTTTTGCGCGCCGTGACCCTCGGTTACGACGTCGGGCCGCGCATGACTATCAGTTTCGGCGCGATCGATTTTCGCAACAACAGCCACAAAAGCACGCACGCCATTTCCAGCGTTTTTGGATCGGCGGCTGCGGCGGGCTGCGCCGCGAACTTGAACGCGCAGCAGATGCGCTGGCTGCTCGACTACACGGCCCAGCAATCCTCGGGCATCGGCGCCTGGAATCGCGACACCGAGCACATCGAGAAAGCCTTCGTCTTCGCGGGCATGAACGCGCGCAACGGAGTCACCTCGGCCATGGTGGTTCATGCCGGATTTGACGGTATCGACGACATCTTCTCCGGCGTCGACAATTATTTTCAGGCTTACGCCCCCAACGCCCATCAGGAGGAACTGGTCTCACAGCTCGGCGAGCGCTATGAGATCGCCCGGACCAACATCAAGAAATGGACCGTGGGATCGCCGATCCAGGCCCCGCTCGATTGCCTGTACAACATTTTGAAAAAGCACCCGGTGAATCCCGACGACGTGAAGTCGGTCGTCGTGCGCCTGGCCAACACCGAGGCACGCGTGGTCGACAATCGCGAGATGCCGGACATCTGCCTGCAGCACATGGTTTCGGTCATGCTCCTCGATAAAACCGCTTCGTTTCGCGCCGCGCATGACAAGGCCCGCATGAAAGACCCGGACGTCCTTCGCGTCCGCGCCAAGGTGCAACTCGTCCCCAGCGAAGAGCTCGAGAAGCTGGAACCCGCGCGCCAGGCCATCGTGGAAATCACGCTGAACGACGGAACAGTCCTCTCCGACCGTGTCACCGACGTGCGCGGCACCGTGGATAATCCCATGACACGCGAAGAAGTAGCGCAGAAATGCCGCGACCTGGTCGAGCCCGTCCTCGGCAAAGCCAATTGCGCCACCTTGGTCGACAAAATCTTCGGCCTCGAAAACGTGAAGGACATACGCGAACTACGCAGCGTCCTGCAGAAAGCTTGATCCGTTAAAAAGTGGAACACGCTTCAGCCTGTTTGGTTTCTGCCAGGACTGTGTGCTGTAGCCCATGGCGCGAAAACCCAACAGGCTGAAGAGCCTGTCGTGCAACGCGAAAATCTTTGCGGGGCACGGTTTCAACCGTGCCGTAAACCGCTTGAAATTAAGCAGGCTTTAGCCGCTGACCGTCCGCAGCGATCGTTGCCACACCTCTACTCAATTGCCCGTAAGGAATGCAAGCCCTTACCGAGAACGCGATTCATCCGACGGCAGGCTCTATGAAGTTTTTTTTCTGGAGCGGTGCAGTTCGATAACCCCGCCTGGTAGCGTATACTCTCGCCGGGAACGCGCCAGGGGGAAAAAAGTTCGCGATCAATTATCCACGGAACCGTTGAACGCCGTCTCCGATCCGCCCGGCTCGCGCGCCGCCGCCATCGCCATGTACGGCGTGCTGCTCCTCGCCTACAGCGTGAACGCCGCGGACCGCCAGCTTTTCCCGCTCCTCGCTCATGACGTCCGCGTGCAGTACGGCTTTTCGCTTTCCGACACCGGCCTCCTCACCACGATTTTCACGCTGGGCCTGGCGGTCGCGGGATTGCCGACGGGTTATTTCCTTGCGCGATTTTCGCGCAAGACGGTGCTGCTTTTCGGCATCGGAATTTTTTCGGCAGGGACGGCGCTCACGGTCCTGGCGCGTGGTTTCCCGGACATGCTGGTCTACCTCGCCGCGACGGGCATCGGCGAAGCCATGCAACTAACGGTGATGATCGCCATCGCCGCCAACTATTTTGTCGGCTACCGCGCCGCCGCTATCGGATCGATGAACGTCTTCTTCGGCATCGGCGCGTTTTCGGGCCCGATCGTGGGCGGCGTGCTGCTCGCGTCGCTTCGCTCGTGGCACGCGCCGATGATCGCTTTCGGCGCCCTGGGCTTGGCGATGATTGCGGTGATTGCAGTGAGCGTGAGGCCGTGGTTCAGCGAAACGCGCCGCGCCGCCCAGGCCAAAGCCGACGTTCGCGGCGCGCCTTCTCTGCGCAATCGAAACACGGTGATCCTCACGATCCTCAGCGTGATCGCCGGGCTCGTTCTGTACGGCTTTACGGGGATGTACGCGACGTACCTGCGCGAGGCCCTGCATTACACGCCAAAAGCCGCCGGATTTGTGCAGAGCTTCTACGGTGCGGGAGCGCTACTGTCGATTTTCGGCGGTTGGTTCGGAGACCGCTTCCCGCCGCGTGCCGTTCTCAGCGTTTCGTTTTTCGCCATCGCGGGCCTGGGATACCTGTGTTTTCACGGCTCGGAGGCCATCGCCCCCCACGTGATTCTCACCTTCGCCTACGGCGCAATCGGCAGCGGCACGATCTACGTCAACCTCGCCGGTTACCACGTGAAGGCGGTGCGCAGCAGCCTGTCCAGCCGCGCCTCAGGCATGTTTGTGACCAGCCTCTACGCCGCCGCTGCTGCGGCCGGCTTCTTGATGGGCGGAATCGCCACCCACGCCGGATGGGCCCTCGCAGGAGAAATTCAAATTTCGCTGCTGTCCGCTGTCGCCGGAAGTCTGGCTTTGACTCTGCGACCGGACCAAATGTCCCTTTAAGTTGCTCGCGGTTGACAGGTCAAACTTTCTCAATATGTCGGCTGGAATTCCATTTGAGCCAATCGCCCAATATTCAATTCAATCTGCCGGCACGGCGCGCGACTTCGCCCATTCCCTTATGGCTTGAATCTCTTCCGCTCGAGTCACGCTGAGCGGCTCCGTGCCGCGGATCTCCTCTAGCAAGATTGCCGTGGTGAGCTGTTGTTTCCGATCGAACGCCGTGTACAAGCCCGCGACGATTGCCTGCTCGATCTCGGCCCCGGAAAACCCTCCGCTTGCCGCCGCGAGCGCCGCCACGTCGAACTCCGCCGCGTCCCTTCCGCGTTTCTTAAGATGCAAGGTAAAGAGCGCCGCACGCACTTCGGGGCTGGGCAGGTCGACGAAAAAAATCTCGTCGAACCGTCCTTTGCGGGTCATCTCCGGCGGCAAGATCGTAATATTGTTGGAAGTGGCCGCCAGGAATACATCGCCCTCTCGATCCTGCATCCACGTCAGAAAAGTGGCCAAAAGCCGTTGCGACAAACCGCCATCGGCGTCGCCACTCGCGCCCGCCGAAGCAAACGCCTTCTCGATTTCATCGATCCACAGAACGATGGGCGCGAGCTTTTCCGCCAGTTCCAGCGCCTTGTGCAGGCGCTTCTCGCTCTCTCCGACATACTTGTCGTAGAGCGCGCCCACGTCCAGCCGCGCCAGCTCCACGCCCCATTCCCCCGCCACGGCGCGCGCCGCGAGACTTTTTCCGCAGCCCTGCACTCCGCTGATCAGCACGCCTTTCGGCGGCGCCAGCCCGAATCGCCGCCCTTCCGGCGTCAATGCGCTTCGTCTCTTCGCGATCCATTCCCGCAGATGTTTCAGGCCCGCCACATCCGTGAACGATGTATCGCGGCGCACGGATTCGAGGGGCCCCTCCAAATGCAGGGCATCGCGCTTGGCATCCAGCACGGCATCGAGCAGTCCCTTATCCGCGTTGCCGCGCTTCAGCACGCACTTGCGTAGAGTTCGTATGGCCTCTTCTTCCGGCAAGCCCACAAGGTTGTGTGCCAGCTGCGCGAAGGAAGCGGCATCAAGCGTGACCTGGATCCCTTCCTCCCGATTCGCGTCCGCCAAAACCTTCCGCACTCCCGGGAGCAAATCGTCCGCGTCCGGCAATCCAAATTGAAACGGCGCCGACTCGCTTTCCAGTTCGGGAGGCAGCTTCATCGAAGCCGCTGTAATTACCAGGGAGCGCCGGACAACGCGAAAAGGGCCGGCCAGATCGCGCACGCGGCGGCAGATCCGGTCGTTGTCGCAATAGCGTGCAAAATCCTTGAGCAGAAAAATGGCATCGCTGCCGATCAACGCGATATTCGCCAGCGCCTGTTCCGGCTGGTCCGTTCCATAGATGGTCGCCCCATTGAATTTCGCCAGGCCCGTGATCGCGCTCCACGTGTAGAGCGGCACATTGAGCTCCGTTGCGATCGTCAGCAACAGGTCCTGGAGACGGTCTTCTTCCGTGGTTTCCACGGTGATGATGGGATTTCGCGAATTGATCAGCAGCCGCAACTCATCGTGCTTGCGATTCGGCCGCTGGGCCGCGGCCGGCGGCGAATTGGCGGCCGATCCGGTCGCTATTTTCTGGTTTGGCACCGGCGTTTTTCGCGTGAGTTCGTTTGGCAATGCGGTGAACCTCGGTTTGCACCAATAGATCTAGCCAAAACTTGCAAGGACGACGGACGGCCCCAAATGAGATTACCAAAATTGAGAACTTCAAAGGGACCCCGCTGTGAAAATTGCAACCAGCTGCGCCCCACGAAAGTTATTTAGCTTTGAGTAGGACAGGCTTCAGCCTGTCTGCCTTTCCGAGCCCCGCGAAAATCAAAACCAGACAGGCTGAAGCCTGTCCCACTAGAATCGCCCGGTTTTCATTTCGCGAGTTCACGATTGATCAGTCCATAAGGCGGTTCTCCTCTGAGGGCAGCGAGGGCTTGTTCGATGGCCCGGAGCTGAAGCGTCGCGCGGGCTTGCTCGCTGAGCCAGGCGGTGTGGGGCGTGACAATCATTCTGGGATGGCGCACCAGCGCACTGCGCGTGGCCGTCACAGCGGTTTCCGATTCCAGCACATCCAGAGCCGCGCCGGAAATGTTTCCCGCATCGAGCGCAGCGAGAAGCGCGGCTTCATCGATCAGCCCGCCGCGAGCGGTGTTGATGATGGACGCGTTTTTTTTCATCTTGGCGAAAGCCGTTTCCGCGAGGAGATGGTGCGTGCCTTCAATGAGCGGCGCGTGCAGCGAAATAAAATCCGCCCGAGAAAGAAGCGCGTCGAGCGAGACGAGCTCCGCGCCCATTTCGCGCGCGCGCGTTTCGGTCAAATATGGATCGAGTATGATCACGCGCATTCCAAGCGCTGAGACTTTTCCGGCCAGAAGCGAGCCGATCCTCCCGCATCCGATCAAGCCGCATGTCTGGCCGCGCAATCGCAGGAGCGGCGGCATCTTCGCGACGGCCCAGGCGTCTTCCCTGGCCAGCGCCATCGCGGGAATCATCTGCCGGCTGAGCATCAGCAGCAGCGTGAGCGCATGATCGGAGACTTCGTCGAGACAATAATCTGGAACGTTCGCCACCATGATTCGCCGTTCCGTCGCCGCCGCCACGTCCACCGTGTCCACGCCGATTCCGTAGCGCACAATGATGCGGCAGCGCTCCATGGCGTAGATCGCGCGCCTGGTAACGGGCGCTCGCACCGTCAGCACGCCATCCGCATCCCGGCAGAGCTCCGCAACTTGCTCATCGTTCACCGCTTGCCCAATGACCAGCATTCCCCCCGCCGCCTCGACTGCCCGCCGTTCCTGCTCGACGTCCGGAAAACGGTGATCGCTGATGACGATCTTCAATTTCTTCTCCTCTGCATGTTCTGCGGCGTCATTGAGTGGCGCATGCTTCAGCTTGCGAGGTTTCGTCCCTGCAAAAACCAAAACCCGCAAGCTAAAGCATGCGCCACTCAAGACTCACAAATTTGACATGCTCCGGTTAATAATGCTAATGGAAGCGTGCATTTATTTTAAGGAGGAACTCGCTGTGTCTGATATTGGAATGATTCCGGTTGATTGGGAAGTGCGCTTTGATCCGCAGCGCATGCTGCGGGAACGTTTGCAACGCGCCAAAGACGCGCTCAACAATTCCAATCTGGATGCGCTGTTTGTATTCCGCACCGAGGATGCCCGCTATTTGACAGGTTATCGCCATCATCTCGGCCCCGCCTTCATTATGGGAAATGCCGTCACGGTGCTATCGCGAACTCACGATCCTATCCTGTGGACCATGGACTTCGAGCACTGCAAGCTGCGCATGCCTTGGCTCAGCCCCGACCAGATCCGCCCGCGCGCGAATTTCCGGGAAAAAATCGGCATGAAGCGCTGGGCCGAACAGGTCGAAGGCCTGGTCGGTTCGCTCAAAGGCAAGAGAGTCGGCGTCGACATCTGGGACCTGAATATGGAAGCGGCCATCCGCGACGTGTTTCCCAAGACCGAATTTGCCGACGGCTATCAAAGCGTGCTCATGCGCGCCAAGGAAATAAAAACCCAGGACGAAATTATCTGCCTCAAGATCGCCAATGCCATCACCGAGGCGGCGCTCCACCGCGGCTTGCAGGCCCTGCGTCCCGGCATCAAGGAATGCGAAATCCTGGCCATCATCTGGGAAACCATGACGGCGATGGGCAGCGAGTGGACGCAGTGCTCCAACATCATCTGCTCCGGCCCCTACACCGCTCCCTACCGCCGCTTCACCTCCGACCGGATTATCCGCAACGGCGACCTCGTCATCCTGG
>Ga0210409_10000312_pt1 | contig 90964 bp, 80 predicted proteins | sample IncBWH17MmetaG_FD_161649 | JGI IMG/M metagenome (GOLD analysis project Ga0210409, IMG submission 161649) | Forest soil microbial communities from Barre Woods Harvard Forest LTER site, Petersham, Massachusetts, United States - Inc-BW-H-17-M | ecosystem: Environmental > Terrestrial > Soil >... | reverse complement strand
GCACGCAGCACGTTCTCGGTGAGCAGCGAGATGCCCGAGGGACAATCGAGGAACAGCGTGTGATAGATCTCGCGCAGCGGCCGGCTCATGCGCAGCAGCCGCTCGGTCGGGTGGCGGCGCTCGGCCAGATGCACGGCGAAATTGCGATAGGAAAAATCCGCCGGCAGGAGGTCGAGCCCCGCGTAACCGGTGGACAGCACCAGCTCCGGGAGCTCGCGCTTGCCCTCGAGGAGTTTCTTCGCTGAGGCGTGCTCGTACGGCTCTACCTGCAGGCCGTAGGTCGCCGCGCCCTGCGGATCGAGGTCCCACAAGAGCGTCGCGTGCCCGGCGGACGCGCACAGGTAGGCGAGATTCACCGCGGTGGTGGTCTTGCCCACGCCCCCCTTGATGTTTGTGACGGCGATGATGCGCACGGCGCGCCCTTCAGGTGATCGAGCCCGGCTTGCGCATCATCTTGCCGATGTCGGCGACGTGCGCCTCCTCGGCCGCGATCTGCGTGCGCGCGTACTCCTCGAGCATGATGCTGCCTCCGGCGACCTGGGCGAGGAGCTTGCGGTACTCGGCGAGTCCCTCCTCCTCGTGTGCCAGCGCCTCGCGCAGGATCTCGTCGACGTTGTGCTTATGGGTCTCGAGCAATGCCCCGATGCGCAGCGAGGGGTGGCCCCCGAGATTAGTGATGTGCTCGCCGGCCTGAACGGCGTGCGCCTGCGACTCATCGGCCTGGGTGCGCAGCCAGGCGACGATCGGGATGCGGTTGTGCCCGAAGATCATGAAGCTGTAATGGAGGTAGCGCACCAGCCCCGCGAGCTCGAGCTCGAGGATCCGGTTGAGGGTCTCGACCACCTTGGCCGTGTCGGCCTTGCTGAGCTCGGAAGTCATGAGGATCTCCGGTGAGCGCTTGCCACGGCATGTTAAGCCCGCGGGTGGTGTCGCGGGTGGTGTATCGTAAACGCGCCCAGGGCGGCCCATATGGGAGCGGAACCATGAGCGGCTTCTACGATGTCGCGGTGCGCAAGATCGACGGCACGGATGATCTTCTCGGTGCGCTGCACGGCAAGGTGACTCTGGCGGTCAACGTGGCGAGCCGCTGCGGCCTCACGCCCCAATACGCCGGGCTCGAGCAGCTGCACCGCGAGCTGCGCGCCGAGGGCTTCACCGTGGTGGGCTTCCCCTGCAACCAGTTCGGCGCGCAGGAGCCGGGGAGCGAAGCCGATATCGCCGCCTTCTGCCAGGCCACCTACGAGGTGAGCTTTCCCATGAGCGCCAAGCTCGAAGTCAACGGCGCCGGCCGCCACCCCCTCTACACGTTCCTCACCTCGCCTGATACCGGCATCGAAGGCGACATCAGCTGGAACTTCGAGAAGTTCCTGATCGGTCGCGACGGCCGGGTGCTCAAGCGCTATCCGCCCGAGACCAAGCCCCGGGACCTAAGTCTCATGCAGGATATCGCCGAGGCGCTCTAGCCTGGTTCCGGCACGCACACATGCCCGAGTTCGATTTTGCGATCCTCGGCGCCGGCGCCATGGGCTCGATCGTGGGAGCGCACCTCGCGCGCGCCGGGCACCGGGTCGCGATGCTGGCGCGCGGGGCGCGCGCCGCGGAGCTTGAGCAGCACGGCCTGCGGATCCGCGGGCTCGCCGAGTTCGCCACTCCCGTGCACACGGTGCGCGATCCCGACGCACTGCGCAGTGCCGGCGCGCTCATCGTCGCGACCAAGACACCCGGGACCGAAGCGGCGCTCGCGACCCTTAAGAATGCCGAATTTGGCGTGACGCTCTCGATCCAGAACGGGCCGCTCAAGAACGAGCTGCTGGCGCGGGCCTTCGGTGCCGAGCGCGTGCTCGGCGCGCTCGCCGACACGAGCGGGGAGCTGCTGCCCGGCGGGGAGGTGCTTTTCACCCGCAACGTGAACATCATGATCGGCGAGCTCGACGGCGCCGACAGCGCCCGCGCACGCGAGCTCGCGCACACCATCGACGCTTCCGGCGTACGCGCCGCCGCTACCCGTGAGATCGTCACGCTCGAATGGTCGAAGTTCTGCGGCTGGGTCGGCTTGATGGCGCTCTCGGTGAGCACGCGCGCCGAGACGTGGAAATACCTCTCGGATCCGGACGCCGCGCTGGTGCTGGTACGGCTGGTGCGCGAGATGGGCGTGCTCGCGGGAGCGCTCGGCATCCCCTTGAGCGATCGCGCGATCCTGCCGGCGGCGAGCCTGTGCTCCGGTACGGAGGGCGCTGCCGCGGAACTCGTCATGAAGGCCGGGCGTGAGTACCGCGCGAGCGCACCGCAGCACCGCATGTCCTCGCTCCAGGATCTGCTCGCCGGGCGGCCCCTCGAGGTGAACGAGACTCTGGGCTACGCGCTCGATCGTGCGGTGGCGCTCGGACTCACGCTGCCGATGCTCGAGTGCTTCCGCCATCTCGTCGCCGGCATCGACGGCGCGCGCCGCGCGCCCGCGGCCTGAATGGCGCCGGGAACGCACTGCTCCCCGCCCGCTCGTTAACACTTCGTGAACGCCCGGTAAATTGTGAACCGCCGCGCGGATTCACGCCCCGGCTTCGGCTCAAATCACCCGCGCCGAGTTTTACCACCGCGCTTGCTTCCCGAACGGCTACCGTGGTGGACAACTAGCCCCACCGACCGGCCAATGGACTGGCCGGTGGGGTCTTTTTTAAGTCAAGTCGCGCCGCAGTGCCGGCGCCTCACCCCCCGCCTGCCAGCCCCCGATACTCGAGCAACGGCCCGATCTCGGGCGCGTGCCCGTAGAAGTTGCGGAACAGCGCCTGCGGGTCTTCGGTCCGCCCCCGCGACAGGACCTTGCGGCGCAGCGTGTCGCCATTGGCGCGAGTCAGTCCGCCGTGCGTGTGGAACCACTGGCCGGTATCGCGCGCCAGCACCTCACTCCACAGGTAGGCGTAGTAGCCGGCCGAGTAGCCACCGGCAAAGATGTGCGAAAAATAGCCTGAGTGGTAGCGCGGCTGGATCGGCGCGTACTCGAGCCCGGCATCCCTGAGCGCCGCCGCCTCGAATCCCGGCACGGCCGCTGCCAGCGGCGCCCGGGCCGCATCGATCAGGTGCCAGGCGAGATCGATCTGCGCCGCCTCGATGTACTCGAGCGTCGCGTAGCCCTGGTTGAACTTCTGTGCCGCGAGCACCTTCGCCAGCAACTCGGGCGGCATCGGCGCGCCGCTCCGGTAGTCGTGGGCATAGTGGGCGACCACCCTGGGCTCACGCGCCCACATCTCGTTGTATTGCGACGGGTACTCGACGAAATCGCGTGGCACCGCGGTCCCCGAGAGCAGCGGGTAGCGCACGTTGGAGAGCATGCCGTGCAAGGCGTGGCCGAACTCGTGAAACATCCCCGTGACCTCATCGAAGCTGAGCAGCACCGGCTGCCCCGCCTGGGGCTTGGGAATGTTGAGGTGGTTGGCCACGACCGGGTGCTGGCCGAGCAGCTTCGACTGCGCGACGTAGCTGTTCATCCATGCCCCGCCCTGCTTGTTGTCGCGCGCGAAGTAATCGGCGAGAAATAACGCGAGCGGCTTGCCGTCGGCGTCCGAGACCTCGAACACGCGCACGTCGGGCTGATACACCGGCAGGTCCTTGCGCTCCTTGAAGCTGAGCCCATAGAGCTCGTGGGCGGCGTAGAACAGGCCGTCGTGCATCACGCGCTCGACCTCGAAATAAGGCGCCACCTGCGCCTGGTCGAAGGCGTAGTGCGCCTTGCGCACCTGCTCGGCGTAGAACGACCAGTCCCAGGGCTGCAGCGTGAACGAGGCCACGCCACGCGCGGCCGCCTGTGCATCGATCAGCTCCTGGATGTCGGCGGCTTCCTCGCGAGCGCGCTTCAGGGCCACCGGAGCCACCTGGCGGATCATGTCGACGACGGCCGTGGGGTTGCCGGCCGACTCGTCCTCGAGCACGTACGCGGCATGATCGGGATAGCCGAGGAGCCTGGCGCGCTCTGCGCGCAGCTTCACCAGCTCGGCGATCACCTCGCGGTTGTCGGTCGCCCCGGCGAGGCCGCGCTCGACCGAAGCGCGGTAGATGCGCTCGCGCACGTTCCGGTTGGTGAGGCTCGCGAGCGGCGGCTGGTTGGTGGTGTTCTGCAGCGCGATGACCCACTTGTGCTTCAAGCCCCGGTCGGCCGCCGCCTGCGCCGCGGCGCCGATCTGCACCGGACTAAGCCCGTCGAGGTCGGAGGCCTTATCGACCACCACGGCGCCATCGGCGGTCGCTTTCAGCACGTTATGCCGGAAGCGCGTGGTGAGGGTCGAGACCTGCTCGTTGATCGCGCGCAGCCGCGCCTGGTCCGCGCCCGAGAGCTGCGCGCCGGCGCGCACGAAGCGGGTGTGATAGCGCGCCAGCAGCTGCAGCGATTCCGGGTCGAGCTTGAGACTCGCGCGCTTGCCATAGAGCGCATCCACGCGCGCCCACAGCGCCGCATCGAGAAAGATCGCGTCCTCGTGCGCGGCGAGCTTCGGTGCCATCTCGGTATCGATCTGCTGCATCCGCTCATCGGTGTTGCAGGAGTTGAGGTTGGAGAACACCGCGCCGACCCGGTCGAGCAGCCGCCCCGAGCGCTCGAGCGCGACGATGGTGTTCTCGAAGGTGGGCGGCTCGCGGTTCTGGGCAATCGCCGCCACCTCCTTCAGCTGCGCGCGCATCCCGGCCTCGTAGGCCGGCGCGTAGTCCGCGTCGCGGATCTTGTCGAAGGGCGGCAGCTCGAAGGGCAGCGGGCTCGGGTGGGCGAACGGGTTGTCGGGGGCCATTTGGATAGTTCCTGCATCCTTGGTTTCCGCGGCCACCGCGAGCGCGGCCAGCACCGGGGCGGCGGCCAGAAACAACAGTCGGGCGAGTCTCATGGGAACCTTTCTCGAGCCCGCCCCTTTCATGGCCGGGCAGTATAGAGCCGGGCGCCAATGGTATTCTTCACGGCTCGGCCGCGCAGCTTTTCGCGCCGCACCGCACTACCATGCCCATCGCGCAAAACGACGTTGTCACGATTCATTACACCCTCACGGACGACGCCGATAAAGTGCTCGACAGCTCGACCGACGGCGAGCCGCTCGCCTATCTGCACGGGCACGGGAACATAATCCCCGGCCTGGAACGCGAGCTGACTGGCAAGAGTGTCGGCGATCGCCTCAAGGTGCGCGTCGGTCCCGCCGAGGGTTATGGCGAGTACGAGCGCGCCCTGGTTCAGAAGGTGCCGCGCCGCACCCTCAAAGGCATCGCCGACTTAAGGATCGGGATGCGCCTGCAGGCGGGAACGCAGCACAGCCACCGCGCAGTGACCGTCACGCACATCGCGGGCGACATGGTCACGCTCGACGGCAACCACCCGCTCGCCGGGCAGAATCTCAACTTCGATGTCGAGATCACCGCGGTGCGCGCCGCGACCGAGGAGGAGCTCTCCCACGGTCACGTGCACGGCGACGGCGGGCATCATCACTGACGGCCCGCGCTGCCCGACTCCTCCTTAGTCCGCCGCGAGGCGCACGAACACTGCGTACATGGCATCGACCCGCGCCAGGTAGGCGCGCGGGTCGCGATCGCCGCAGCGCTCCGCCTCCGTGAAACGCAGGCCGCGCCGCACGTAGGCCTCAGCCGCACCAGCGCCGCAAAGGTGCACGACGGCGGCGAGGTGCCGGATCTCGGCGGGTCGCGCCGTGGCACGGTGCCGCGCCAGGATCCCCGTGATCTCGAGATCGAGGTAGGCGGCGGTGAGCTCGACCGCATCGCCGGGAAGCACCCGCAGGTAGAGCCGGTTGAACCAGCACGAGCCGAAGTCGTTCCATGGACCCTCGCGCGCCAGCACGTGGTGGTGGATGCAGTAGTGCCGCGCCGCCTCGAAGGTGGCATCGGTGATCTGATACATGCCGACCGCGCTCGAGGCCGGCCTGTACAGGTCGAAGGGCTTGGGCGCCCACGACCAGCGCCAGTAAGTCCGCACCAGCGGGTTACCGGACCCCTCCACCTGGGCGAGCGCGGCGAGCAGCTCCGGCGTGATGGTGGCGGTCGAGTAGCGGCGAAAGAGCGGCGCGTACTCGCTCCAGGTCTGCGCGGGCGCCTTGTAGAGCGCGCCGCTCACCGGAAAGAAGAGCTCGGTGGGCTTGCGCACGAGTTGATACACGCCGTTGACGGCGAACGCGACCACGGCGACCGCGGCAAGGCCGATCGTCAGCTGCAGCGGCCAGGGCGTGCGGCGCAGAGTCCGCAGCCACAGCCGTCGCGTGCGCTGGCTGGGCCACCATCGCCGTCGGCGCCGGCGGCGTGGGCTCATCGCGCATCCTCCGCCTTGCGTTTCGCGCGCGTCCCGCCTGCACTAACATGCCGCACTCGGGCATGGGGAACGCAGGAGTCGCCGGTGTCACGGGAGGCGGTCGAGGTCGAAACGGGTGCCGAACCGGCGGCGGCGGTGATCTGGCTGCACGGCCTCGGCGCCGACGGCCATGACTTCGAGCCGATCGTCCCCGAGCTGGTCCGCCCGGGTGAGCGCGCACTGCGCTTCGTGTTCCCGCACGCGCCGATCCGCCCGGTGACGCTCAACAACGGCTTTGCCATGCGCGCCTGGTACGACATCGCGAGCCTCGAGCGCATGGGCCCGCAGGACGAGGTGGGGATTCGCGCTTCGCAGGCGACCGTCGAGGCGCTGATCCGCCGCGAGAACGAGCGCGGGATTGCCAGCGAGCGCATCGTGCTCGCGGGCTTTTCCCAGGGCGGCGCACTGGCGTTGTTCGCGGGCACTCGCTACGGGGAGAAGCTCGCCGGCATCATAGGGCTCTCATGCTACATGCTGCTCGCCGAGCGTTTCGCGGCCGAGCGCGGCGCGGCGAATCAGCGGACGCCGATCTTCCTCGCGCATGGTATGCAGGATCCGATCGTCGCGCCGGCGCTTGGCGAGCACACCCGGGCATGGCTGGAATCGGCGGGCTACGCTGTCGAGTGGCATGCGTACGCCATGCCACACAGCGTCTGTCCCCAGGAAGTCGCCGATATCGCGGCGTGGCTGCGCCGCGTGATCTAGCGCGCGCGGCGGTGCCCCGTGCTCGCGCTCAGCGCGGGTGCTCCTCGTGCCCCTCGTGCTCGTTGCCGCGGCCCTGCGCGGCATGATTGGGCTCGCCGCGTCCCGTGCTCTGCCCGGGGGTAGCAGCGTGGCCTTGCGGATTGCCGCCGTTGTGCGGCTGTGAGTAGCCCCCGCCCTGCGGGTTTCCGCCGCCGTGCGGCTGCGAGCCGCCACCCTGTGGATAGCCGCCGTTGTGGGGCTGTGAGTAGCCCCCGCCCTGCGGGTTTCCGCCGCCGTGCGGCTGCGAGCCGCCACCCTGTGGATAGCCGCCGTTGTGGGGCTGTGAGGAGCCCCCGCCCTGCGGGGTTCCGCTGCCGTGCGGCTGCGAGGAGCCGCCACCTTGTGGATGACCGCCGTTGCGGGGCTGCGAGTAGCCCCCGCCCTGCGGGTTTCCGCCGCCGTGCGGCTGTGAGGAGCCCCCGCCCTGCGGGTTTCCACCGCCGTGCGGCTGCGAGGAGCCCCCGCCCTGCGGGTTTCCACCGCCGTGCGGCTGCGAGGAGCTCCCACCCTGCAGGTAGCCACCACCATGAGTCTGCGAATGCCCCGCCTGCGCAACGGCACCGCCGTGGGTCGCCGCGGCTCCGTGGGCCGCAACCAGGCCGGGGCCGCTGAACACGGCTGCGCGCGGCGTCGCCGCGATCGAGGGCCTGCCGCCGTTGACCGAGGCGCGCATGGCGTTGTTGTGCGCGGCCATTGTCTGATGCTCGGTCTGGGCCTGAATGGGCGCCGTGTGCCGCTCGCGCGAGGCGGCGGCCTCCGCGGCGCTCGGCTGCGCGACGACGCCGCCCGCACCGCCGTTGTAGCTCACGCGAGTGACGCTGACGTTATTGACCACCGTGCGGTTGTACACATTGGTGATGTTGGTCGTGCCGATGTTGGTGACGGAGCGGTTGTAGTACAGCTGGCCGCCGCGCCACTCACCGCCGGCGAATCCCACGCCGCCGTAGCCGAAGCCGTAGTTCACGCCACCGTAGAAGCCGATGTGCGGTCCCCAATAGCCGGCGTGCCAGAGGTACACGCCCTCCCCCCAGCCCCAGTATCCGGGCGTCCACAAGAGGCCCACGGGCGCGAGCACCCAAGTGCCGGGCACCCAGTAATAGCCGTCGTCCCACGCCCAATAGCCCGGAGTCCAGATGTAGCCCGCGCCCGGAATCGGCGGCTGCACGTACACCGGCAACACCGGTGGGGCGATCGTGACCGAGACGAACAGCCCGGCTTGCGAGGCCACCGGCAGGACCGCAAGGAGCAAGGCCGCTACGAGGGCACGGACGAGATTGCGCATGTGGAATCTCCTTTGCTCAGACCTTGACCGGCACACGCTGAACCATCGCTGAATCCGGCCTGCCGCGCACCGGTGCTCCCCGGAAGCCTCATCAGTCCGTGCAACGCGCGCTGTTTGCGGGCGTTGACTGCGCGCCGGGAGCGTGCGTCGGTGCGCTAGAACCAGCTGTAGTTGAAACTGATGCTGATACGCTCGGCGGCGGCCTCGTTGGCGGGCACCTCGTGCCGCAGCCAGCTCTCGAACAACACGAGCCCTCCGGTACGCGCGGCCACCAGCACCCAGGGCCGTCGGGCGCGGCGCGCCTGCGCGCGGCGCGGCGGGGAGGCCATGTAGCGCTCGAGGCGCGGATCCTCGAACTTGAGCCCCGCGGCGCGCGCTGGGGTTGCGACGTAGTAGGTGCCGCTGATGGTCGAGAGCGGATGCAGGTGCAGCCCGTGCCCGGCGCCGCGGCCCATGATATTCACCCAGCAGTCGGTCATCGCGAGCGTGCGTCCGGTGAGATCGAATTCGAGCGTGCGCGCGAAACGCGCCACGCGGGTATCGAGCGCGCGCGCCAGCACGGCGAAGGTCGGCGACAGCCGCTGCATGCGGTTGACGGATCCGTATGAGGTGTAGCCGCCGGGGTAGTTGCCGGCCGACCAGCGCCGCCCCGCCGCATCGTCCGCGCGCAGCTGCCGGCACTCGCGCAGCAGGCGCGCGTTGAGGGCCCGCCAGCCTCGCCCTCGCAGCCGGCCGGTGTAGACCAATGTCGGAAACAGGGCCTGCGTCGTCATCGCCGGCCGCGAGTATGCGCAGCCGCGTCCCCGTGGTCTATGATCCGGCCATGGCCGTCTCCACTCTGCCTTCCCGCACCCCGGGCGATACCGCGCCGGCCACAGCTGCCGCCGACACCGTGCCGCACTGGATCGGCGGGCGCAGCGTGCGCGGCACGGGTGCGCTGCTCGATGTGTTCAATCCGGCGACCGGCAGGGTTGCACGCCGCGTCGCGAGCGCGACCGCCGAAGAGGTCCGCGCCGCGGTGTTGAGTGCGCGCAGCGCCTGGCCGGCCTGGGCGGACACCCCGCCGGTACGCCGCGCGCGCGTGCTCGCGCGTTTCCTTCAGCTTCTCAACGAGCGGCGCGACGCGCTCGCGGCGATCATCACCGGCGAGCACGGCAAGGTGTTTGCCGACGCGCAGGGTGAAGTGACCCGCGGCATCGAGATCGTCGAGTTCGCCTGCGGGATACCGCAGCTGCTCAAGGGCGACTTCACCGATCAGGTATCCACCGGCATCGACAACTGGACGCTGCGCCAGCCGCTCGGCGTCGTCGCCGGCATCACCCCCTTCAATTTCCCGTGCATGGTGCCGTGCTGGATGTTTCCGCTCGCCATCGCCTGCGGCAACAGCTTCGTGCTGAAGCCGAGCGAGCGCGACCCTTCGGCGTCGGTGATGATGGCGCAGCTGCTCGCCGAGGCCGGGCTCCCGCCCGGCGTATTCAACGTGGTGCAGGGGGACAAGGAGGCCGTGAACGCGCTGCTCGCGGACACGGACGTCAAGGCGGTGAGCTTCGTCGGCTCCTCGCCGATTGCGCACTCGATCTACCAGCGCGGCGCGCAGACCGGCAAGCGGGTGCAGGCGTTGGGCGGCGCCAAGAATCATATGGTAGTGATGCCCGATGCGGATCTCGACCAGGCGGTCGATGCGCTGATCGGTGCGGCCTACGGCTCCGCGGGCGAGCGCTGCATGGCGATCTCGGTCGCGGTGCTGGTCGGTGAGGTCGCCGACCGCGTGATCCCCGCGCTCGCCGAGCGCGCGCGGCGGCTGCGGGTTGGCGACGGCATGGAGCCCCAGGCGGAGATGGGCCCGGTGATCAATGCCCAGGCGCTCGAGCGTATCCGCGGCTACATCGCCGACGGCGCCGCCGCGGGCGCCGAGCTCGTGGTCGACGGTCGGGCCGACGCGGCGAGCGGCCGCCCCTTCACCATCGCCGGCCACGAGCGCGGCTTCTGGCTGGGGCCGACGCTCTTCGACCGGGTGACGCGCGAGATGCGCATCTACAAGGAGGAGATCTTCGGACCGGTGCTCGTGTGTGTGCGCGTGCCGGACTTCGCGGCTGCCGTCGAGCTCGTCAACTCGCACCCGCTCGCCAACGGCGTCGCCTGCTACACCCGCGACGGCCACGTGGCGCGCGAATTCGGACGGCGCATCCAGGTCGGCATGGTCGGCATCAACGTGCCGATCCCCGTGCCCATGGCCTGGCATGGCTTTGGCGGCTGGAAGGGCAGCATGTTCGGCGACAGCCACGCCTATGGCGAAGAGGGAGTCCGCTTCTACACGCGGCAGAAGTCCATCATGGAGCGCTGGCCGGAGAGCACGCCGAAGGGCGCCGAATTCACCATGCCGACGGCGAAGTAACCGCGCCGCCGACCGCCGCGCGCGCGCGCGTGCGCTTTCTCTACCCTGCCTTCTCGAGCCGCGGCTTCGCCGCTGCGAACTGCTGCTCCTCGGTGCTGCCCGCGAGCGCGGTGAGCGAGGAGTTGCCGCCGCTGACGGTCTGCGTGACCGCATCGAAGTAGCCGGCGCCCACCTCGCGCTGGTGCTTGCTGGCGGTGTAACCGGCGCTCTCGGCGGCGAACTCCGCCTGCTGCAGCGCGACGTATGCAGTCATCTGCTGAGCCTTGTAGGCGCGCGCCAGATCGAACATGGAGTAGTTGAGCGCGTGGAACCCGGCGAGCGTGATGAACTGGAAGCGGTAGCCCATGGCGCCGAGCTCGCGCTGGAAGCGCGCGATCTGCGCATCATCGAGCTTCTTCTTCCAGTTGAAGGACGGCGAGCAGTTGTAGGCGAGCAGCTTGCCGGGAAACTGCGCGTGGACGCCCGCGGCGAATTCCCGCGCCTCCTCGAGGTCGGGCTTGGCCGTCTCGCACCAGACGAGGTCCGCGTAGGGCGCGTAGGCGCAGCCGCGCGCGATCGCCGCGGCCATGCCCGCCTTCACCGTGAAGAAGCCCTCGGCGGAGCGGCCTTGCGATGCATCGATGAAGGGGCGGTCGCGCTCGTCGACGTCGGAGGTGAGGAGCGTCGCCCCTTCGGCATCGGTGCGTGCCACGAGGACGGTGGGCACGTTGCACACGTCGGCCGCGAGGCGCGCGGCCACCAGCTTCGCGATCGCTTCCTGCGTCGGCACCAGCACCTTGCCGCCCATATGGCCGCATTTCTTGGCGGAGGACAGCTGGTCCTCGAAGTGCACCCCGGCGGCGCCCGCGTCGATCATCTGCTTCATGAGCTCGAAGGCGTTCAGCACCCCGCCGAAGCCCGCTTCAGCGTCGGCGACGATCGGCTTCAGCCAGTCGATCGAGTCATCGCCCTCGGCATGATGGATCTCGTCGGCGCGGCGCAGCGTGTTGTTGATCCGGCGCACCACGGCCGGCACCGAGTCGGCCGGATACAGCGACTGGTCCGGGTACATCTCGCCGGCGAGATTGGCATCGCCCGCGACCTGCCAGCCGGAGAGGTAGATCGCGTCGAGCCCCGCCTTCACCTGCTGCATGGCCTGGTTGCCGGTGAGCGCGCCGAGCGCGTTCACCAGGGGCTTGTCGTTGAGCGAGCGCCAGAGTTTCTCGGCGGTGAGCCGGGCGATCGAGTGCTCGACCGCGATCGTGCCGCGCAGGCGTACCACGTCGGCGGCATCGTAGCCGCGCTGGATACCGCGCCAGCGGGGACTGTCGTGCCACGCGCGGCGCAGCTCCTCGGCGCTGGGGAGCGAACGGGTGAGGCTCGTGATGGCGCTATCGCTCATGGGGGACATCTCCGTTGCGTGGGGCATCAGCTCAGCAGCTCGTACGCCGGCAGCGTCAGGAACTCATCGAAGGTCTCGGACTTGATCATCTGCTCGAAGAGCCGCGCGGCGGTTGGGAAGACACCCTGCGTGAGGCGCGCCGCGCCCACCTCGCCGTGGATGCGGTCGAGCTCGGCGTTCAGCAGCCGATCGAAGCGCGCGACGGTCACGGGCGCGCCGTCGCTGGTGCGGGCACCGTGGCGCAGGCATTGCCACAGCTGCGCACGGCAGATCTCGGCGGTCGCCGCGTCCTCCATGAGGTGATAGAGCGGCACGCAGCCGTTGCCGCGCAGCCAGGACTCGAGGTATTGCACGCCTACGCGGATGCAGTTGCGTAAGCCCTCCTCGGTAATCGCTCCCTCGGGGACCGTGACGAGATCGCGCGCCGTGACGTGCACGTCCTCGCGCAGCACCGACAGCTGGTTCGGCCCGCGCATCACCGCATCGAAGGGCTCGCGCGCGATGGCCGCGAGGCCCGGATGCGCGATCCAGGTGCCGTCGTGCCCGGCGCGCGCCTCGCGCAGCTTGTCGGCCCGCACCCGCGCCATCGCCGCTTCGTTGGCCGCCGGGTCATCGCGAATCGGTATCTGGGCGGCCATGCCGCCCATGGCGTGCGCGCCGCGGCGGTGACAGGTGCGGATGAGGAGGTCTACGTAGGACTTGAGGAACTGCCGCTCCATAGTGACGCTGGCGCGGTCCGGGAGCAGGAAGTCCGGCCGGTTCCGGAACTTCTTGATGAAGCTGAAAATGTAATCCCAGCGGCCGCAGTTGAGCCCGGAGGAGTGCTCGCGCAGCTCGTAGAGAATCTCGTCCATCTCGAAGGCGGCGAGGATGGTCTCGATCAGGACCGTGGCCTTGATGGTTCCGCGCGGCATGCCGAGCGCATCCTGCGCGGCGAGGAACACGTCGTTCCAGAGCCGCGCCTCCAGGTGACTCTCGATCTTGGGGAGGTACAGGTAGGGGCCGGTGCCGCGCGCGGCGAGCGCCTGGTGGTTGTTGGCGAGCAACACCGCAAAGTCGAACAGCGCGCCCGACACCGTCTCGCCGTTGATGCGTACGTGCTTCTCCGGCAGATGCCAGCCGCGCGGGCGTACGATCAGGGTCGCGGTGTGCTCGGCGAGGCGATAGACCTTGCCGGTTGCGGCGTCCTCGAAGCTGATGGTGCGGCGGATGGCGTCGGCGAGATTCACCTGGCCGCGGATCACGTTCTCCCAGGTGGGCGCGAGCGAGTCCTCGAAGTCCGCCATGAAGGCGCTCACCGGCGCATTCAGCGCATTGATGATCATCTTGCGATCGACCGGGCCGGTGATCTCCACGCGCCGGTCGGCGAGATCGCCCGGGACCGGGGCGACGCGCCAATCGCCGGCGCGCACCTCGGCGGTGCTGGTGAGGAATTGCGGCAGGGCTCCGCGATCGAACTCCGCCTGACGCCGCGTGCGCTCGGCGAGCAGCTCGAGGCGCCGCGGATTGAAGCGGCGATGGAGGCTTGCGAGCAGCTGCAGCGCGAGCGGCGTCAGCACCTCCTCCGAGCGCTCGATCTTCGATCCCAGGATCTCGACCTTGGGGCCAGTCTGCTCGCGGGAATAGACCCGCTCCGGCGCGCCGCTCTGCATGACTGTCAGCATACACGGGTGGGAAGGGAATTTGACTACAGAAACTTCACACTGTTAATTTCACAGACACGGGTTGTCCCGCCGTGCCGCGAGCTGACATATGACGGAACTGATGCGCCGGGGACATTTCCTCGGCACCAAACTGCGCTCGCTCCGCAAGCGCAACGGACTCACGCTGGAGGAGCTCTCGGTGCGCTGCATTCAGCGCGACGCCGCATGCGCACCGAGCGTGTCCTACCTGAGCATGATCGAGGGCGGCAAGCGCATGCCCTCCCCCGCGCTCCTCGAGCTCCTGGCGGCGGTTTTCCAGCGCGCCCCCGCCTGGTTCCTCGATGAGAGCGCCGAGCCCGAGCCGCCCGCCACGGGGGCGGCCGCGGGCGGCGTTGCACGCGTGCCGTTCGAGCCCGCATTCCTCTTCTCCAAGAGCCTGCTGCAGGCGGCGATCCCCGAGCTCCTGGCGCAGACCGGCACGAGCGGGCGGCAGTTCGCGCACCTGCTCATCCGCTCGCATCAGGAGATGTCGCGCAACGACTTCCCGGACCTCGAGCGCGCGGCGGAGAACGTCGGCGAGCGGCGCTTCCCGCTCGGCGCCGAGGACCTGATGCGCCTCGCCAAGCGCCACGGGCTCGAGATCCGCTGGTTCGACCGCAAGCCGGTCCTCGCGCGCGACAAGGACCGCGAAGTGCGCAGCATGGTGCGCTCCTTCTTCGAAGCGCCGGGCATCGTGTACGCGAACCGGGCGCTGCAGTCCGACCCCGCGCGGCTCAAGTTCGATCTCGCCGCGCACATCGCTCACAAGGTGCTGCACGGGGGAGACGGGCTCAAGTCCCCGCACGCCACCGGCGGGGAGATGGGCGGCAGCCCCGAGGGCGGCTCGGGCGCTGCGGGCCTCGAGCCCCAGGACGTGCTGCACGCCTGGCGCGACTTCGAATGCAGCTTCTTCGCCGGCGCGCTGCTCGCCCCGCGTGTGCCGTTCCGGCGCTTCCTCGCGCGCGAGCGTTACCGGGTGGAAGCCGGCGAGAAACTCGAGCTCACGCCGGCAGTGGTGATGCGGCGCATGACCAAAGTCTCGCCCTACCCCTACTGGCACTTCTTCGACGCGTATCCGCCCGGGTACCTGCGCGCGGTCTACCGCGGGAACGGCATTCCGCTCCCCTGGGGCAACCTCGCGCAGGTGAGCGATCCGTGCCCCAACTGGGCGGTGTTCCGCATGATCGACGGCCAGCACGGCGAGTCGGGCTCGCAGATCTCGGTCCTGCGCGACGGCGAGCAGGCGCTGCTGTACTGCTGTCACTCGATCCGCGTGCGCGACATGGCGGGCAACCCTCACGTGCTCTCGGTCGGCGTCGATCTTGCGCCCGCGCTCGATGCCAACGGCGTCGACAGCGCGGCAACCGTCGGGGCGATTCTGCGCGAGTGCCTGCACCGGCGCGGCGAGGCGCGCATACCCAAGGAAGCGACCCAGGCGCTCGGCGCGCTCGCCAACGTGCTCAACATCGCCTGGATCGGCGATGCGCTCGCGCAACCCGCACGTATCATCTGCCCCCGCAGCACCCGCTGCCCGCGCCGGGAACGCTGCGAGCACGCACCCCCGTCGCGCGCCCGGGAAATCTCCGACGTGCGCGAGGAGATCCTCGGGCGCGAGCCGTGATGGCATCATAGGAGGCCTCGCGTCGAGGGAGGCTCGATGACGGCAAGACTCAGGAACTGCAGGCGCAGCGGCCGCGGTGTGCCGCTGGCGCTGGTGCTGGCGGCTTCATTCTGGTCCGCGGCCGGCGCGGCGAATGGGCCGGAGGGCGCGGCGCTCGCGAGCGAACAGGCGGCCATCGCTAAGTGGCGCACCGAGCGGGTCGAGAGTCTCACCAGCGACAGCGGCTGGCTGACGCTCGCGGGACTTTTCTGGCTCAAGGAGGGTGAGAACACCTTCGGCCGGGCCCCCGCCAACTCGCTGGTCCTCGACAACGCCGCGCTCGCCGACGCCGCCGGCTCCTTCGTGCTGAGCCGTCATCGGGTGCGCTTCGTCGCGCGCGCCGACGGCGGCGTCACCCACGATGGCCAGCCGGTCACCGCACTCGAGCTTGCCCCCGACACCAGTGGCGCTCCCACGGTGCTCGCGAGCGGCGCGTTGCGCTTCTTCGTCATCGAGCGTGCCGGTAATCTCGGCGTGCGCGTGCGCGATCTCAACAATCCTCATCGGATGGGCTTCCGCGGCCTCGAGTACTTTCCGGTCAGCACCGACTGGGTGGTGAACGCCCGCTTCGAGCGCTACCAGCCCTCGCGGCACGTCAAGATCGTGAACATCCTCGGCATGGAGCTCGAGATGGAGTCCCCGGGGACCGTGGTATTCACCAAGGAGGGCCGCGAATGGCGGCTCGACACGGTGCTCGAGGAGCCCGGCGATCAGGAGCTCTTCATCATGTTCGCGGATGCGACCAGCGGGCACGAGACCTACGGTGCCGGGCGCTTTCTCTACATCCCCATCCCGCAGGGCGCGACCGTGCCGCTCGATTTCAACAAGGCGTACAACCCGCCGTGCGCGCTCAATGAGTTTGCGACCTGCCCGCTGCCACCCTGGCAGAATCGCCTCAAGTTGCGCGTCACGGCGGGCGAGAAGAAATACGCCGGCGGCAACGAACACCACTCCTGATCGGGTCGCGCCCGCCGCGAGTGGCGCGATGCGCCTCAAGGCTTGCCGCGCCGCTCCACACGCCGTGAGTCGATGTGCCGCGCGATCTGTTGCCGCGCGGCGGGAGTGAGAGCGAGGCCCGCCGGCGCCGCCAGGGCCTGGAAGGGCCCAAAGGCCGTGGAGAGCTCGGCCTGCGCGGACGCCGTGACCGGAGGAAATGCCATGAAGGCGTCGCTGCGCACCGCGGCACCGGCGTCGGTCTGCGCATAGAGCGGCAGGGCACCCGCCGCGCTCGAGAGCGCCTCGTAGTCGCCGACGAAGAGTCCGCCGGAGTCGGGCGCGAGATCCATGTCGAAGGGCCCGGAGAGGTGCGTCTCCTTGAACGTGGTCCCGTCGCTCGAAGTCACCATCCAGGCATCGGCGAGCAACGATCCGAACGGCGCGAAGGCATCGTTGCGCAGGTCAAAGTACGTGACGGCGATGACGCCGCCCGCCTCCACGTGAACGGTGGGGGTGAAAGCCTGTACTCCCGTGTCGCCGTTGACCTCGACCGGCGCAGCCCAAGTCGTGCCGCCGTCGGAGGAATGGGTCATCGCGATGCCGTCATGGGCTCCGCCCGAGAAGCGCGCGTCCTGCCAGGCGACGTAGACGACCCCGCCCGGTCCGACGCTCACCGAGACGATGTCGGAGCCGTCGCGTACCACCTGGCCGGTGCGTGGATCGACGGTACCAGCCGGTTGTAGTTCCGCTATCGTGATCGGCGCGGACCAAGTCGTGCCGTGATCGAGCGACTGCACCAGTCGCGCGAGCGCCGTGGTCTGCCCGCCCGCGGACGTGTCGAGCTCCGTGAAGACATCGAGCACCACGTCCCCGGGAAGCACCACGATCTGGTTGCCGAGGGTCTGATTGGCAACACCGGGGTCGTAGATGCTGCGCGCCGCGGCCCAGGTAACCCCGGCGTCGGCGGTGACGGCAAAGTAGCTCGGCCCCGCGGCCGGTCCGCTGAGCCGGTCCCACACCACGTAGACGTAGTTCGAGTCGGTGGAATCGGCGGTGATCGATCCCTTGTCATCGAAAAACTGCGCGCCGTCCTGGATGAGCGCGACCGGCGCGCTCCAGGTGAGGCCCCCGTCCTGCGACCTGGCGACCAGCATCGCGCTCGAGGACCCACCGGAGAGCACACCGCCGGTGAAGGACAGGGACAGCGCGTAGGCCACGCCGCTCGCGGAAGCCGTGAGCCACACGTCGCTCGCGCGCGCGTAGTCGCCAGCGTTGCCGCTCCCGCCGCCCGTGCAGCGCGAGAACGCCGCGTTCGACAAGGTCCAGGTCGTTCCGCCGTCGAGGGAGGCGGCGAGATTCAAGCCCTGCGCGCCGCCGTTCGACCAGCGGTTCTGCTGCCAGCCGGCGATCAGGTTCATGGGATTGGCCGGGTTGACGACCAATGAGGGCTCGGCGGCGGTGTCTATGTAGAGTGTGCCCACCGCTGGCACGCCGTCACAGCCCGCCGTGAAGGTGGAGGCCTTCGAGAGCTGCGCGAGCGTGACCGAGGTGTAGGGAGGCGGTGTTGGGTTCATGCCGCCGCCGCCCCCGCCGCCTGCGCCACCCCCACAGCCGGCGAGGAGCGTCAGAACGGTTGCCATGCCGAGCCATGTCCGCTTCATCCGCTCTCCGTCAGTCGCCCGCGCCCGCCGCAGAATGCGTGCCGCCGAACGCATAGCGCGCACCCACCCACGCCCCCAAGGGCGCGCCGGGGCCGCGGAACTGGGTCGCGATCGGTGCGCTGCCCGCAACCGGCCCGAAGCTGTGGTCCGGGCCGGTGAAGAAGTTCTCGCCGAGCATCCCGAAATCATAGTAACGCGCGTCGAGGGCGTTGTTGACGCGCGCGAACAGCTCGAGGTTCCCGCTGATCCGGCACCGGGCATCGAGGTTCACCAGGACAAACGCAGGCAGCTGCCCATTGCGATCGGCGTTGTTCTCGTCGCCGCGCGCATACACGCCGCTGCTCACGAGGAGGCTCGCTCCCAGCGACCAGCGGCCACTGAAGTCGTACTCCGCACGGAGCTTGAAGGTCTGGCGCGGGATTGACGGGATGCGATCCCCGGGCGTTACCAGGATGGCGCCATTCCCATTCGCGCTCGAGTTGAAGGGGCTGCTCTCGCCGAAAGTGGAGCTGAAGGTGGCGTCGATAAAGCTGTAGCGAGCAGTGAGCGCGAGCGGACCCTGATGAGTGGACAACGCCAGCTCGAGACCGGTGCGCCGAGCCGCGCCGACGTTGGCGTAGTAGCCGGCGTTACTGGCCCCGGGGCTCGCGCTGATGAACTCGATGTCGTTGCTGAGGCGGCTCTGGTAGGCCGCTGCGCTCCACTGCCACACTGCCGAATGCCCGCGCGCGCCGAGCTCGAGCGTGCGGGCCACCTCGGCGGCGAGCGGCGGATCGGCGACGAAGTCATTGGGCAGCTGGCACGGCGCGGCCGGGTTCGCGCAGGTGAGCTCGATCGCGGTCGGAGCGCGCATCCCCTCGCTGTAGCCAGCGTACAGGGTGAGATCCGCGCGCGGATTGAAGTTGGCACCGGCCGCGGGAGTGAAGCGCGAGAACACATGAGTGCCGCTGAGCTGCGGCGCGAGCCCACTCAGATCGGAGATGCCGGCCTCGGCGCGGCTATAACGTCCCGAAGCAGTCAGCGTCCAGCGCGGCGCCGGGTGATAGGCATCCGCGACGAACAGCCCGAGATCGTTGCTGTTGGTGTCAGCGTTGGTGACCGGCGTGAAAGCGCCCAGGCCGAGAGTGTCCCGGTCCAGCGTGAAGGCGGCGTTCTGTGCGAACTGCTGGAAGTGGCTGTGCGCGGCGTCGTCGGTCACGCCGAGGGTGAGCTGGTTGGGATGTCTCCCCGATGCCCTTACGGTGAGCTGCAGGCCGCCGCCGTAGCCGTCCTCGTCGATGGCGGCGGAGGCGTTCGACCCCTCGATGAAATCGGGCGCGCCGGTCGCGGGGTCGATCTGCCCGTAGCCGCTGTTGACGTTGCTGTCGAAGCTGCTGCTGCGGTAACTGCGGTAGTAAGCGTTGCCGCCGAGCAGCACCGCGGCGCTGAGGAAATGGCTGCCCTTCACCGTGAGCAGCGCCAGGCGGTTGCCGGTGGTGTCGGGCCAGGTGTAGGCCTGGCGGTCATCGGAGAGAAACGACAGCGGGATGGTCTGTGTCCCCTGCAGCGAGTTGTTGGCGGCCGTGAGGGCCAGATCGACGTCGGTCCGTGCGTCCTGCCAGCCAAGCTTGCCGAAGAACTGCTTCACCTCGCTCGGGTTGTGGTCGGCCCAGCCGTCGTCGTTGAAGTAGCCGGCCGTCACGAACGCGTCGAGCGGGCCGCGCGACCCGCCCCATTCGAGCTCGACGCTGCGGCGCCCGTAGGATCCCCCCGTGGCCTCGAGCGCGCCCCCGGGGTACTCGGCGCCGCTCTTGGTGTAAATCGCGAGTGCGCCGCCGAGCGTATTCAGGCCGAAGGCGGGATTCGATCCCGGAATCAGCTGGATGCTGGAGATCGCCGCCTGCGGGATGAGATCCCAGTTCACAACGTCTCCGAAAGGCTCGTTCACCCGCACCCCGTCCTGGAACACCGAGAGACCTTCGGGCGTGCCGAGCAGCGGGGACGCGGTAAAGCCGCGGAAGGCGATGTCCGGTTGGAATGGGTTGCCTTGCGCGGCGTTGGCAGTGATGCTGCCCGCGTTCTGCGTGAGGTAATCGGTCGGCGTGGCGTGATGCTGACGGGCGAGGTCACCGCTCGTGTAGATCTGCACGTTGGCGGGTACGTCCTCGAGCGGCGTGCCGAGCCCCGGCAGAGGCGTCGTGCCGACGACCGTCACGGTCGGCAGCTCGAGCGCTTCCGCGGGATTTCCAGGCAGAGGCCCCTGATCCGTGCCGGCGGTCGCACTGCCCCATCGAAGAAGCGTCAGGCACGCGGCGCACAGGCCCGTCGCGGCGGCGCGGCTCAACTGGCGATGAAGATCGTCGCCGGGTGCTCGAGGCACTCTTTCAACGCCTGGATCATCGCCGCCGCGTCGTAGCCGTCGACGAAGCGATGATCGAAGGACGAGGACAGGTTCATCGTGCGCCGGATCGCGATCGCTCCCTCGAACACCACCGGACGCTCGACGGCGCGGTTCACACCGATGATCGCCACCTCGGGCGCGTTGATGATCGGCGTGCTGGCGATGCCGCCGAGCTTGCCGAGGCTCGTGATGGTGATGGTCGAGCCGGTGAGCTCCTCACGCGTTGCCTTGTTGCTGCGCGCCGCCTCGCTCACCCGGCGCATCTCGGCGGCCAGGTCCCAGAGCGAGCGCGCCTGCGCGTCGTGCACCACGGGCACCTTGAGCCCGTCGGGTGTCTGGGTGGCGACGCCGAGGTGCACCGCCGCGTGCCGCACGATTACGCCGCGCTCGGCGTCATAGTGCGCATTGCATTGCGGGAAGTCCTTCAGCACGCGCACCAGCGCCAGCGCCAGGAACGGCAGATAAGTGAGGCCCGGCGCGCCGCGCTCGAGCTTGCCGTTGAGATGCTGACGCAGTCCCTCGAGCTCGGTGATGTCGAGCTCCTCGACATAGGCGAAGTGGGGAATGTTGCGCTTCGCCTCGGTCATGCGCTGCGCGATGAGGCGCCTGAGGCCGATCACCTTGATTTCCTCGGTGGCGCCCGGCACGCGCGGCTGCGGCTTAGCCGCCGGAACCGCCCGCGGCGCGGGCCGCAGCGGCACCGGCTGCCCCTGCGTGCTGCGCGCCACAAAGGCGTCGAGGTCCTTCGAGACGATGCGGCCGCTCGGGCCTGAGCCCGCGACCTGGTGCAGATCGATGCCAGCCTCGTGAGCACGGCGGCGGATCGCGGGCGAGGTGGCGACCCGTCCGCGCGCAGCCGTCGCCGCCACGTGGGCCGCGAGCCCGGCGCTCAGGCCATGGCCGTTGCCGCCGCGCGCCGCGGCGGGCGCCGCCGCAGAGATTCCCGCGGCGGGCGCGGCGGAGGCCGGCGCGCTCTGCACCGCCGCCGGCGCCTGCGCGGCCTGCGCCTCGGTCTCGAACACGATCAGCTCCGCTCCCACCGGCACCATGTCGCCGGGCTCACCGGTCGTCGACACGACGCGTCCGCTCACCGGCGCGGGCACTTCGACCGCCGCCTTTTCGGTCATCACCTCGACGACCACGTCGTCCTCGGCCACCGTGTCGCCGGGCTTCACGCGCCAGCCGACGATCTCGGCCTCGACCGTGCCCTCGCCCAGATCCGGCAGCTTGAACACGAACCTGCTCATGCGGCCTCCATCACCTGTTTGAGCGCCGCGGCGATCCGCGCCTGTCCGGGAAAGTAGTCCCACTCGAAGGCATGCGGATACGGGGTATCCCAGCCCGTGACCCGCTGCACCGGCGCCTCGAGATTCCAGAAGCAGTGCTCCTGAACGGTCGCGACCAGCTCCGCTCCGTAGCCGCTGAAGCGCGTCGCCTCGTGCACCACCACGCAGCGGCCGGTCTTGCAGACCGAGGTGCACAGCGTGTCGACATCGAGCGGCGCCATGGTGCGTACGTCGACGATCTCGGCATCGACGCCGGTGGCGCGCACCGCGGCCTCGGCGACGTGCACCATCGTCCCGTAGGTGAGCACGCTCACATCTTTCCCCGGACGGACCACCTCGGCACGCCCCAGCGGCACGGTGTAATGCCCCTCCGGCACTTCGCCGCGCGGATGCGCGCTCCACGGCACCGCGGGCTTGTGCGCGTCGCCGTCGAAGGGCCCGTTGTAAAGACGCTTCGGCTCGAAGAACACTACCGGATCCTCGCCCTCGATCGAGGCGATGAGCAGGCCCTTGGCGTCGTAAGGGTTCGACGGCATCACGACCTTGACGCCGCAGACGTGCGTAAAGATCGCCTCCGGGCTCTGCGAGTGGGTCTGGCCGCCACGGATGCCGCCGCCGCAGGGCGTGCGGATGGTCACCGGCGCGGAGAAATCACCGGCCGAGCGATAGCGCAGCCGCGCGAGCTCGCTCACCACCTGGTCGTAGCCGGGATAGATGTAATCGGCGAACTGAATCTCCGCCACGGGCTTCAGCCCGTTCACTCCCATGCCGATGGCCGTCGCGATGATCCCACCCTCGGCGATCGGCGTGTCGAGCACGCGATGCTCGCCGTGCTTGCGCTGCAAGCCTTCGGTGGCGCGGAATACGCCGCCGAAATAACCGACGTCCTCGCCGAGTATCACGACACGCGGATCGCGCTCGAGCATCACGTCCATGGCGGAGTTGAGCGCCTGGACCATGTTCATGCGGGCCATCGGTTCAACCCTTGCTGGCGGCCGAAGGCGCCGGCGCCGCGGCGCGCGCCTCGCCCTGCGCCTCGCGCAGCGCGCGCAGCTCGCGCTGCTGCTGCTTGAGGTTGGGCGGCATTTCCTTGAAGACGTCCTCGAACATCGTGAGCGGATCGAGTGCCGGGCCTCCGGTCAGCGTGCCGTAGGTCTCCGCCTCCTTCCAGCAGGCGGTGACGTGCGCCTCGAGCTCCTTCTCGAGTCGGGCGTGCCGCTCCTCGGACCACTCGCCGAGGGCGATCAGGTGCTGTTTGAGGCGCGTGATCGGATCGCCGAGCGGCCAGGCGCGCCATTCCTCCTTCGGACGGTAGCGTGAGGGATCGTCGCTGGTCGAGTGCGCCGCCGTGCGATAGGTCACGAGCTCGATGAGCGTCGGGCCGCCGCTCTGGCGCGCGCGCTGCGCGGCCCACTGGGTCACCGCGTACACGGCGAGAAAATCGTTGCCGTCGACGCGGATGCCGGGGATGCCGTAGCCGGGGCCACGCTGTGCGAAGGTCTTGTGCTCCCCGCCCGCGAAGCCCTGGAAGGTCGAGATGGCCCACTGATTGTTGACCAGGTTGAGGATCACCGGCGCCTGGTACACGGCGGCGAAAGTCATGGCGTAGTGGAAGTCGGCCTCGGCGCTCGAGCCCTCGCCGAGCCAGCTCGCCGCGATCCGGTCCTCGCCCTTGATGGCCGCGGCCATCGCCCAGCCGACCGCCTGCGGGAACTGCGTGGCGAGGTTGCCGGAGATCGTGAAAATATTGCCGCTGCCCCAGTGATACATAATGGGCATCTGGCGGCCCTTGCACATGTCGTGCGTGTTGGACAGGCACTGACACATGAGATCGACCAGGTTGCGGCCGCGCAGCACCTGCAGGCCCTGCTGGCGGTACGACGGAAACAGCATGTCGGTGGGCTGCAGCGCCATGCCGGCGGCCACCGCGACCGCCTCCTCGCCCGTGGACTTGATATAGAAGGAGATGCGCCCCTGGCGCTGGATCTTCTGCATCCGGTCGTCGAACAGGCGCGTCAGCAGCATGTGGCGCAGCCCGACCTGCAGCTCCTCGGCCTCGAGGTGCGGGTTCCAGGGGCCGACCGCGCGATGCTCGGCGTCGAGCACGCGCACCATCTCGAGCGACAGATTCTCGATGTCGCGCGCCGCCGCGGTGACATCCGGGCGGATTACCGCCCCCGCGGGCGAGATTTGCACGTAGCTGAAATCGGGTTCCTGCCCGGGACGTGCCGGCGGGGAGGGAACGTGCAAGCGCGAGCGTGGGGTCATGGCGGGCTTAGGGAGGCTGCAGGTTGCAGTTGCGGGCATCGCTTCGGCAGGATTGTAATCGCCTCACACCGGTAACACTACGAGTGAGGACACTCGTGAAGCCGAGAGCCAATTTCCGGGGTGTCGTGCTGCGCACCGCGGGACAAAGGTCCGCGCCGCAGCCGCCGGCCGCAATGCCGGGCTTAGCGCGCGTGCGCGTCTCCCGCGAGGTGGCCGGACGCGGCGGCAGGGGCGTCTCGGTGATCCGCGGGCTGCCGCTCGATCCGGCGGGGCTCGAGGAGCTCGCCGCGCGCCTGTGCGGCGCGGGCGGCGGGGTCAGGGACGGCGCCATCGAGATCCAGGGCGAGCACCGCGACCGCCTGGTGGCGGAGCTGATGAAGCTCGGTTACCAGGCGAAACGCGCCGGCGGCTGAGCGGTCTATCTCAATGCGGCACCGAAGCGTACGCGTGCTAACCGCCGCCGGCACTTGCGGTAGAGTACTCAACCTTGCACCGGGGCGGGGCGTGACGTGAACGACAGCCACCAGATGATACCTGCGAGCCGCGACGGCCGTCTGCTGCTCTTTGCCCGTAACTTCTTCCGCCATCCGCGCATGCTCGGCTCTATCGTGCCGAGCTCGCGCTTCCTCATCCGGGAGCTGTTGAATCCGGTCGACTGGACGCGCGCGCGTGTGATCGTCGAATACGGTCCGGGAGTGGGCGTCATCACCGCCGAGGTGCTGCGCCGCATGCGGGCGGACGCTTTGCTGATCGCCATCGAGATGAACCCCGACTTCGTCAGCTACCTGCGCGGCGCGCTGACCGATCCGCGCCTGCGCGTGGTGGAGGGATCGGCGGAGTCGGTCGACGAGATCCTGCGCCGCTTCGGCCAGCACCAGGCGGACTACATCATCTCCGGCATTCCCTTCAGCACCATTCCCGCGCCGCTGCGCGAGCGCATCCTGCGTACGACCCGCGCGGTGCTGGCCCCGGGCGGCGCGTTCCTCGTGTACCAGTTCTCGACGCGGGTGCTCGAGGATTTGCGGCGCATCTTCGGCTACGTCGGGCGCAAGTTCGAGCCGCTCAACGTGCTGCCGGCGCATCTGTTCTTTTGCCGGCCGGTGGCGGCCTGAGCACGGGCGGCGGCGCGCGCAGCGTGTGCAGCAGCTCCTGGCCGAAGTAGCCGGGCGGGATCGGGCCCTGCTTCATGAACTCGAGGTGGAAGCGCTGCGGCGCGAAGCGCGCGCCGAGCTCGAGTTGCGCCCGCCGGCGCAGCGCCAGGATCTGCTCCTTGCCGATCCGGTAGGTGATCGCCTGTGTCGGCCAGCGCGCGTAGCGCGTGATCGCCGCACGTGCCGCGTTGCAGCTCGCCTGTTTGAGGTCGAACTTGAGGCTGGCGGCGTCCTGGCACGAGCCCGGCAGGAAATCGACCACTTCTGAAAAGAGCGTCACCGCCTCCTCGAAGCGCAAGCGCCCCGCATGGATGCCCGTGTCGATGCGGACGCGCAAGTCACGCAGCAGCTTGCCGCGCAGCTGATAGAGCCGCTCCTCGGGGGTGTAGAAACCATGCGGCGCGCCCGGCGCCGCTTCCGCGAGCAGCGCCTCGGAGTACAGCGCCCAGCCCCCGGTGGCCATGGAGTCCTGCCACATCGAGGAGGAATCCTCGACCGCGCCGGGTAACAGCCAGCGCACCGGCGAGATCTCATCGCCGTACTGCGTCATCACTTTGAAATGCCAGTCATGTCCGGGGAAGCCCTCGTGAGCGGCGAGGTCGGGCATCGAGGCGTAGTTGTGCTGACCGCGGAGCGCCGCCGAGTTGTCCCCGGTCGGCGTGACGTAGAAGCGCCCCACGCCATTCTTCTTGAGAGGCGGCGCCGGGTAGTAACCGCCGCCCGGCACCGAGGCGCGCAGCGGCGGGGGCGTCGCGAGTGTCTCGAGGCGGTAGTCCGCGGGCACGTCGAAGAGCCCGGTGGCGCGCGCGTAGGCGACGAGGCGCTCGCCCGTCCGGCGGTAGCCTTCGAGCATCTCGGCATCGCTGAGCGGGGCGTTGCGGCTGAGCTGCTCGAACACCGCCCGCACGATCGCGGATTCCGCGCCGCTCACCGACGATTGGCGGCTGGCGGCGATCGAGCGCGCGAGCGCGGTCATCTCGGTGCGCGTCTCCTCGATCGCGGGCAACGACTGCGCGTAGAGCTCGGCCGAGGTGCTGGTCAGGCGCAGATTGTTGCGCAACGCCCAGTCATACTCGGCCTCGCCGAGCGCAAAGCGATCGGCGCGGTACTGGCTCCGCGGCGTCAACTCGCCCCCGCCGGTGCCGGCGCTGTCGAAGAACGCGCCGGCCACCATCGCGCCAAGATGCCGATAAGCGGCTGCGGCGGCTTCGCCGGCGGCTTGCAGATCAGGCAGCAGCGCAGCGCGCTCAGCGGAGGCGATGGCGCCGGCCGCCAGCTGCGGCAGCGTGCTGCCGAAATAGTCCGCGTCGGCCGCGACGCTGTGCACACCGAAGTCGACGAGTACGCGCAAGTCCGGCGTGTTGTGCGCGGCGAGGCCGGCCGCGAGCTGCCGCTCCGCGATCGACAGATACTGCGGCACCGACCGCACGCGGGCGATCACCGCCTGCCACTCCGCATCGGTGCCGAAGCTCGCGGCGCCGCTCGCCGTCATGCCCTGGATCTGCCAGTCGACGCCACGCGCCGGCTCATCGACGTAGGAATCGAGCGACTTCTGCTGGTGGCGCCGCACGAGGTGCTGGTGCTCGAGGAACGCGATCTCGGCCAGCGCGACCGAGCGATCGATGCGCCGCCGCGGCGAGAGTCCCGCCGGCGAGAGTGCCGCGAAGCGGGCACGCAACTCCGCAAGCCGCGCGTCCTCCTGGCGAATGGCCTCCGGCGAATAATCGCGCAGCCGGCCGTCGATGCCGGCGAGCTGCGGATCGAGCGCCGCGCCCCCCAGATAGGTCGCGACGACCGGGAAGCGTCCGAGGATATACACCGCGTACTCGTGCTCGAGCGCGGCAAAGCGCGCGTCCGCCCAGGGACGCCTCTGCACCGGTTGCGCCACCGGTGCGCGCGGCCGAGTCAGGGGCGCGTGGGCGGCGGGCGCGGCCGGCGTGGGAGCGGAAGCCGCCGGTTGGGCGGGCTGCGGCGCGGGTGTTTGCGCCGGCGCGGCGCCGCACAGCGCTCCCAACGCGAACAACCGCATGATTGCGGTCAACGAGCGGATCCGATCCACGATGGGTCTCTCGCTCCCAGGACGGCCTGCCGGCAGCCGGCGAAGCATACGCTTACCTCCCCGCGAGCGGGCGCGCCCTGGCGGCCCGTTGACAGCTTGAGCGCTGGGCGAGGATCCTCATCACATGACTTGCACGCTGTGGTTAGGAACTCGTAAGGGAATGTTCGCACTGCGCGGCGATGCGCGGCGGCGGACCTGGAAACTCGCGGGTCCCGAGTTCCTCGGGCACATCATTCATCATGTGGTGCAGGATCCGCGCGCGCCGCGCACCGTGCTGATGGCGGCCAAGACCGGGCACCTCGGTCCGACGGTGTTCCGCTCGGGCGATCGCGGCCGCACCTGGCGCGAAGCGGCGCAGCCACCCGCGTTCCGCAAGGCCGCCGACGGCGAGGAGGCGCGCGCCGTCGAGCGTGTGTTCTGGCTGACGCCCGGTCACGCCGCCGAGCCCGGCGTGTGGTACGCGGGCAGCTCGCCCGCGGGATTGTTCCGCTCGGAAGACGGCGGTGAGCGCTGGGAGCCGGTCGCCGGGTTCAACGACCATCCCATGCGCCCGAAATGGATTCTCAATGGCACGCCCGACGGCGAGTTCCTGCATTCGATCCTGGTGGACCCGCGCGACGCCCGGCATCTATACATCGCGATCTCGATCGGCGGCGTATTCGAATCCGCAAACGGCGGCCGGGACTGGACGCCGCTCAACGAAGGCGTCGCGGCGGACTTCCTGCCCGACCCGAGCGTACCGTTTGGCCACGATCCGCATTGCGTGGCGCTGCATCCGCTCAATCCCGATCGCCTCTACCAGCAGAACCACTGTGGTATCTACCGGCTCGATCGTCCCGGCAGGCGCTGGGAGCGCATCGGCAAGGCCATGCCGAAGAAGATCGGCGACATCGGCTTTCCGATCGTGCTGCATCACGCCGATCCGGACACCGCCTGGGTGTTGCCCATGGACGGGCGCACGGTCTGGCCGCGCACCTCGATCGACGGCAAGCCCGCCGTGTACCGCACCCGCGATGCCGGGCGCAGCTGGCGACGGCTCGATCGCGGGCTCCCCGCGGGGCGCGCCTGGTTCACGGTGTTGCGCCAGGCGATGTGCGTCGACCAGCAAGCCCGCACCGGGGTCTACTTCGGCACCACCGCGGGCGATGTCTGGGCGAGCAACGACGCCGGCGACAGCTGGCGCTGCATCGCGCGCCATCTGCCGGAGATCTACTCCGTGAGTCACGCGGCCTAGGTGCGCACGTGCGCTGCACGGTTCGCATTGCGAGTCCGCTCCACTCCTACACGAGCGGCGCATCCGCGGTCGACGGGCACGGCAACACGCTCGCCGAGGTGCTCGGCGATCTCGAGCAGCGCTTCCCCGGCATCCGCTTCCGCATGATCGACGAGCAGAACCGCATCCGGCCGCACCTGCGGCTCTTCATCAATGCGGACGAGGCGCGCGATCTCGCCGCGGCGGTGCGCGGCGGGGACACGGTGCACGTGATCTGCGCGCTGTCGGGAGGATGAGTCCGATGACGTTGTCGCCGAGCGAACGCGCCCGCTACCAGCGGCACCTGTCGCTCAAGGAAATCGGCGCCGCCGGCCAGGAGAAGCTCAAGGCGGCGAGGGTATTGATCGTAGGCGCCGGCGGGCTCGGGTCGCCGGCGGCGCTGTATCTCGCGGCCGCCGGCTGCGGCACGCTCGGTCTCGTCGATTGCGATCGAGTCGATGTCTCGAACCTGCAGCGCCAGGTGCTGTTCGACACCGCCGGGCTCGAGCGCTTCAAGGTGGAGGCCGGACGCGAGCGTCTCGCGAGCCTCAACCCCGAGATTCGCGTGGTCGCGCATGCCCTCGAGCTCAAGGCGGCCAACGTGCGCACGGTACTCGCGGACTACGACCTGGTCATCGACGGGAGCGACCGGCTCTCGACCCGCTACCTGGTGAACGATGCCTGCGTGATTCTCGGCCGTCCGCTCGTATCCGCGGCGATCCACCGCTTCGAGGGACAGTTAATGACGTACGTGCCGGGGCACGGGCCGTGCTATCGGTGCCTGTTCCCGCAGGCCGCCGACGGAGTGGTTGCCAACTGCGCCGAGGCGGGCGTGCTCGGCGTGCTGCCGGGAGTGCTCGGGACGCTGCAGGCGACCGAGGCCATCAAGCTCATCACCGGCGCGGGCACGCCGCTCACCGGCCGGCTCCTCACCTACGACGCACTCGAGCTGCGCTTCCAGGAGTTCCGTGTCAAGCGACGGCGCGACTGTGCCGTGTGCGGCGACGCGCCCACGATCACCGAGCCACGCGATCCACCACCGCCGGCAGCTCAAGTCCCGCAGGATGGCGTGCGCCGGCTCGCGCCGCGCTCGCTGCACGCGCTGCTCGATCCGGCCGCGCCGGCGGCGGCACCGCCCCTCATCGACGTGCGCGAGCGCTGGGAGTTCGACACCGGGCACCTCCCTGACGCGCTCAACATTCCGATGAGCGAGCTGCCGCAGCGGCTCGGCGAGATCCCGCGCTCCGGCGGCCCGGTGTTCATCTGCCGCAGCGGCGGCCGCAGCCTGCACGCCTGCACGATGGCGCTCAAGGCGGGGGTGGCATCGCCCGCCAACCTCGAGGGGGGCCTGCTCGCCTGGGCGGCGCAGGTCGACCCGACGTTGCCGGTGGCCTGAAGCGCGTGTCGCGCGCTTTGAGGCCGTGCGGCCGCTCAGCGCAGGCTGCAGCGCGCCCGCTTCACGGTGAGGCGGGAGTGCACGACTTGGCGAAGCACGGAGCCCGCGGCGGCTCGGGCGTGAGCTGGATGCGGCGCTTGAGGAGAGCGAGCGCCGCCTGCGGCTCGTCGACGAAGGAGAACAGCTCCAGGTCCGCGGCGGCGATCGCGCCATGGCGCACCAGGGCCTCGAAGTTGATCACTTCCTGCCAGTAGGCCGAGCCGTACAGCAGCACCGGTATCGAGCGGTCGAGCTTGTGAGTCTGCGCCAATGTCAGGATCTCGAACAGCTCGTCGAGCGTGCCGAAGCCGCCGGGGAAGGCCACCAGGGCGTGCGCCAGGTGGGCGAACCAGAGCTTGCGCATGAAAAAGTAATGGAACTCGAACGACAGCTCCGGCGTGATGAACGGGTTGGGACGCTGCTCCTGCGGCAGTCCGATGTTGAGTCCGATGCTGCGCCCGCCGGCGAGCGCCGCGCCGCGGTTGGCCGCCTCCATGATCCCAGGGCCGCCGCCTGAGCAGACGATGAGCCGCTCGCCGCCCGGGAGGCTGCGGCTCCACTCGGTCACGAGGCGGGCGAGCTCGGTCGCCTCGTCGACGTAGCGCGACAGCACGCCGCCGCTGCGCGCGCGCGCCGAGCCGAAGAACACCACGGTGGCGGTGACACCGGCCTCGCAGAAAGTGCGTAGCGGCGCCAAATACTCGGAGACGATCCGTATCGGGCGTCCCTCGTCCGAGTCGATGAATCTCGGATCGTGGTACGCCAGCTTCGGGCTGTGCTCCATGAGGTTCTAGCTCCGGGAAGGCGGCGGGCGCCGCGCGGAGCGCTAGTGTGGCAATTCCCGGCGGGCCCGTCATCCGCGCCCCGGAGCGGGCGTTCCCTCGCACCGCTCCGCCTTGCGTTACCCTACGGCCGTCGTGTTGCGCGTTCATGGCAGAAGCATTGCGTGGCTCCTCCCCGCGGTATTCGCGCTGGCGCTCGCCCGCGCGGCACCGGCCGGCCTGCCGGCAGGCGCCGCCGCGGCTCCAGGTGCGGCGGAGGGCGCGAGCGGTGCGAGCACGGCGCAGCTGCCGCAGTTCGACGCCGCGACCTCGCTCCTCGTCGTCGCGCCCCACCCGGACGATGAGACGCTGTGTTGTGCCGGGGTCATTCAGCGCATCGTGCACGCCGGCGGCCACGCGAGCGTCGTGTGGATTACGAGCGGCGATGCCTCGCTTCTCGACCTGCTGCTGGTCGAGAAGAGTGTGTTGAGGAGCGCCGCGAAGCTGCGCGATCTGGCGGCACGGCGCATGCGTGAAGCGCGTGCGGCAGCCACGCTCCTCGGCGTGGCGGACTCAGGCCAGCTGTTTCTCGGTTACCCGGACCGCGGACTGCTCGGACTCCTCACCGACCACCCTGATGCGGTCCATACCTCGCATTTCACGGCAGCCGCCGCGGTGCCCTACCCGGATGCGCTCTATCCCGGTCATGCGTACACCGGTGCGAGCCTCGAGCGCGATTTCGCGGCGGTGCTGGAGCGCGTTCATCCGACGCTGGTGCTGGCGCCGAGCCCGCGCGACTCTCATGCGGACCACCGCGCGGCGGGTCTGCTCACGCTGCGCCTCATGGCCCGCCGCGGCGAGCTGCCCGCGGTGCGCTGCTGGATCGTGCACGGCGGCGAGGGCTGGCCGAGTCCGCGAGAGCTGTCTCCCGGCCTGCCGCTGACTCGCCCGCCACTCCTTAGCGGCGTGCCGCTCGCGCCTTTCGAGCTCACGCCCGCGGAGGAGGACTTGAAGCTCGCGGCGGTGCGCGCCTATCCGACGCAGCTCACGACGCTGGCGCCGTTCCTGCTGGCGTTCGTGCGCACCACGGAGTCGTTCGCCGCCGCGCAGTGAGCCTGTCTCAGGCGCTTGGGTGTCAGGGAGGACGGCGCCACCCCTCGAGCCAACGGTCGAGAGCGCCGGCGATTCGCTCGCGCAGCCGATCGAGCCGCGCGCGCTGCGGCCACTGGCGGCGGCTGAGTGCCTCCGACAGCGCGAAGTCGCCGGCAAAGAGCGCCGCCGCGGCGTCCGCCACACCTGCATCCGCCACCTCCTGGTTCGCCTCGAGATTCCACTTGAAGCTCCAGCGGTCCAGGTTGCTCGAGCCGATCGACAGCCAGTCATCGCACACGATCATCTTGGCGTGCAGCACGCGCGGCTGATACTCGAAGATTCGCACGCCGTTGCGCAGCATCTTGCCGTAGAAGCGCCGCGCCGCCTGCCGCACCCACGGGTGGTCGGTGCGCGCGCTCGGCATCAGCAGCCGCACGTCCACGCCGCGGCGCGCCGCGCGGCGCAGCGCCTTGCGAAAGCGCCGTGAGGGCACGAAGTAGGCGCTCATGATCCAGACGCGCGTGCGCGCGGCGTCGATACGGCGGACGACGCCGTTGGCGAGCACCGAGTACTGGCGCGCCTCGCTCAGGGCGAGCCGGCCGGCGGCGCCGCCGGGAAATGCGCTCGCGAGCGGCTCCGGCATCCCGAGCTCGGGGCCGAGGCGTCTCCAGGTTCGGGCGAAGGCACGCTGCCAGTCAGCCACCACCGGACCTCTGATCTCGACCATCAGCTCGCGCCATGCGTCGGGTCCGGCGAACTCGTCGGCGAGGCCTGCGCCGCCGACGAACGCCACCTGGCCGTCGACCGCGAGGAGCTTGCGGTGGTCGCGCCTGAAGTTGCGCAACCGGTTGCGCCAGCGCAGCGGATTGAAGAAGCGCAGCTCCACGCCCGCCTCCTCGAGCCACCAGCGGTCATCGCCCGAGAGCCCGAGCGCGCCGAAACCATCGAACACCGCGCAACAGCGCACCCCGCGGGCGCGCGCGCGTACCAGCGCCTCGATGAAGGCGCCGGCCACCTTCCCGGAGCTTACCAGGTACATCTCGAGCAGCACGTGCGTGTCCGCCGCCTCGATGGCCGCGAGCATGCGCCCGAAGAACGCCCCGCCGCCGTCCAGCAGCCGGAACTCGTTCCCGGGTCGCCACGGCCAGCCGGTAGTGGTGATTTGCTGCGCGCTCGGGCCCGCCGTCATTGAAGGAGCGGCGTCATGGATGGCGCACGGCGCTGGCGCGGTGCTCGAGCGTGACGATCGCGCCGGCGAACAGGTCGAGCAGCACGAACCAGGCCAGCCCCCGGGTCAGCAGCGTGTCGATCGTGCGGTAGATCGCGCCATCCGAGTGGTAGTAGTACCTCAGTGCCTCGACGCCGCCGATGAGCAGCGCCGCGCCCACCACCAGCAGCAGCGCGGGTCCCGCATGCGCACGGCGCGCGTCGTGACCGACGTGCGCCACCGCCGGCACCGGCAGGCGCGTGTACCACCACGCCACGATTGCGAGCCCGACGGCCGAGCTCAGGTACTGCAGGATGCGGCAGATCTGGCTGCTGTAGCCGCCGATGGTGATGACCTCGCCGAGCGCCGGGATCTCACGCACGCCCCAGCCCTCACCGTGCGTGAAGGAGTCCCAGAGCAGATGCGTCCACACGCCGATCAGGATCGCGAGCGGCGCGAGGAGCCACTCGGCGGCATTGCGTCTGAACGGCTCGAGCGCCTGCAGGCACAGCCAGCGGGCGCGTGCCGGCAGCAGCACGGTGAGCGGCTCGCGCAGCAGCACTATGCACGCCAGCATCGCGATCCCCACCGGCAGGTCGACGGTGTAGGAGCCGGTCAGACTGTGCGTGTCGACGCGCAGCATGTGGGTGAACCCCTCGGAAACGTAGTAGGGAAAGTCCGGGGCCATGGCGCCGATGACGAGCGGCGCCGTGCGCAGATACCTGACATGGCGCAGGGGCAGGATGGCGGCCGGGTGAGCCAGGGTGAAAGGCATCGGGGTCGCTTAAGCCGACGGCGGGCCCGGTGAAGTGACCAGAATACGGAAATCCCTGCCGACCCAGTCGCGGCTGGCGGCGTGGCGGAAAGTAACATCGATACGCCGCCCGGCCGGGAGCCGCGCGGTCTCGATCTCGAGCAGATGCAGTCCCAGGGGGTTGGCCGTGGTCGGCTGCTCACGCACGTCCTGCCAGCCGTCGAGTCCCCAGCGGAACGTACCGGCCTCGCGCAGCGCCAGCGTGAGCGCGCACCCTTGCGGCAGCTCGGTGACCGGCGCGTGCTCGCACCAGATGACCCTGGTGAGCGCCGGCCGCTCGCCGCGGTAACGCTGCCACACTCTCTCCGGGCGATCGAGCGGGCGCTTGAGAGCGCGCGAGATGACGAGCTTGATGTACTCCGCGTGGGCCCAGGCGAGCGGCATCGCCCCGCCCGTCGGACGTCCGGGCTCGAGCCCGCGTGCGGCGATGGGCGCCGCATCCCATACCTGCTCGGGCAGCATGCCGCCCGGGGAAGCCATGCGCAGCATTGCCATGATGAGCGGCAGCGGGTCGCGCCCCGCGGCAATCTCGTAGTGACCGCGCTCGCCGGTCAGCAGCGGCCACGGGCGGCCGCGCCCGGTGCCGTCGTAGGCGCTGCCGTCCTCGTGCTCGCCGTAGCCGTCGCCGTTGTAGCGGTGCCAGGATGGGCCCGAGGGCGTGTCGACCTTCAGCAGCGCATCGGCGAGGCGCACGCTCGCGAGGATCAATGGATCGTCCGCGCGGCGCAGCCCGAAGCGCACCAGCTGCAGGAAGTCGACGCCGACCTGCTCTGAGGCCGCGAGCCCGGGGTCCGTCGAGCGGTTCTTGATCGCCAGGACCGAATACGGCGCGCAGCGGTCGGTCAGCGCCTGGGGCGGTGCCACGCGCACGTAGTAGCCGGGAATTCCGTAACGGTGCGCGAGCGCCGTCTCGGTGACCGCGGTCCAGTCCTCGAGGCGCGCATTCCAGTAGTCGGCGAAGGCGAGCGCCAGATCGCGCGCTGCGGTCGGCAGATACGGCGCCCCGGCAACGAGGGCGGCGATGCACACCGCCAGAGTGAAGGTGTTGAGACCGGCGTCTTCCTCCCAGCGGTCCTGGTCGCTCACCGGCCCGGTGCGCACCAGGAACGAGAGCGCACGCTGCACCATGTCTGCGACCTCGGTGCCATCGAGCGCGGCTCGCTCGCCGAGCGCTGCCGCGAGGAGCACCGGGAAAGCAGCCTCGTCCAGCTGGATCCCGGACCAGTAGCCCTTGCCGCCGAGCCATTGGTTCTGGTTCCAATGCCCGTCGGCGTTCTGCGTCGCCAGCAGGTAACGCAGCGTGTTGCGCGCCTCGTGCGTGGCGCCGACCGCGAGCAATGCGCCCGCGCACTCCGCCAGATCGCGAGGCCATACCAGGTGGTAGCCCTCGCGTTCCTCGCGCGTGTTGCCCCACGGCACACTCAGCGAGGCCACCATGGCGCCGGGGTAGGTCTTGTCCCGATGGCTGCGCAGCACCATGGTCGAAGTCCGGAATTGGATCAGGCACTCGCCCGGCAGATCCGCGGAGACCTCATCCACGGGCGTGCCGGCGGCGTGCCAGCGCGTCCAGGCTGCGTACTGGCGTGCCCAGTTCGCCTCGAAAGGCTCGAACAGCGCAGTGAGCGCCAGGGTAGCCGCGGAGTCGGCACTGCTCCCGAAGCCGAGAGCCAGCAGCGCCTGCCGCGGCAGCTCGCCGAGCAGCGCGACGTTGCCTGGGCCGGCCTCGTCATACTCCCAGGTCATCGCGCCGTGATGGTAGAAATCCTGCCAGCCGTCGTTCTCGCCCACATAGCCGGCGCTGCCGCGCGCGAAGGCATCCGCCTGACCCGCAGTAGCGGCGGCGAGCGCCAGGGCGAACGGGCCCTGCTCGGCCCACAGCACCTTGCGCCCGCGGTAGCTCACGACCGCGGCGCGGTTGCCGAGTCCCGTGCCGCCAAGGTGCGGGGCGAGCAGCGCATAGGGCCGCAGCCCCGGCTCACCAGTGAGCGTCACCTCGATGAGGAGCACGTCGCGGTCGTCGCAGGGCGTGACGCGCAGCGTGAGCTCGAAGCGCTCGTGGCGGTGGACGATCTTCACGGCCGGCACGCCCGCGTCCGCGAGCTGCACGTCGTGCTTCCACATGCGCTTGACCTCGACCCAGAAGCCGGCGCCGTCGCCGACGAGGAAGCCGAGATCGCGGATCTGCGGAATATCGACGCGCGGGTAGTAGACCTCGTTGACGATGCCGCCACCGATGGTGAACCACAGGCGCGCCGGGCCGAGCGGGCACCCGACGACCTCCTTGTTGCTGCTGCTCCAGGTGGGAGCCAGCCCCGGACCACCCGGCGCGGCGCTCATCGGCGGCCTGCCGCACGGCCGCGCAGCCGCAGCGGCCCGCCGCGCTGCCGCCAAACACGCAAGCCGCCAATGAAGGCGTTGCGGTTGTCGCCGCGCCGCACGCCCGGCGGCAGGCTCTTGAGGCGCGCGGCGTTGCCGCCTCCGAGTACCACGTAGTCGGCCTCGAGCGCCTCCTGGAGATGCGCGACCACTTCGTCCACGGCCGCGCGCCACTTGCGGGTGCCGAGACGTCTGCGGCCGCGCTCCCCGAGGTAGTCCTCGAAGGTGCGGCCGCGCCGGTAGGGCATGTGGCCGATCTCGGTCGGCTCCACCACGCCGTCGATGATCAGCGTCGCGCCGACCCCGGTGCCGAGCCCGAGGAACAGCATGCAACCGCCCGAGTAGCTGCCGATCGCCTGCATGGCGGCGTCGTTCACGATTCGCACCGGCTTGCCGAAGGCCCGCGCGAAATCGAAACCCATCCAGCCCTTGCCGAGGTTATGCGGCTCCGCGGCGATGCGCCCGTGAAACACCAGCCCCGGGTAGCCGATCGACACCGCGTCATAGGCGAGACTGCGGGCGCGCTTCAGCACTTTGCGCGTCATACGCTCGGGTCCGAGCTCAGGTCCGGAGGCGAATTTGAAGATCCTGCCGCGTCCATCGACGCGGAACTTGACGTGCGTGCCACCGACGTCGATGACGAGGATGCGGCGGGGCGCGCGCCGCCCCGGAGCGTTCCTGATCCCTGGCATCGGAGGATTTTGCGGTGCACCGCACACAGGTGTAAACCATCCAGCGCGCGGGCGCATCTATTGCTGAGCGGCACTGAATAACCGCGAAACGAGAGAATCACATGCTGCGGCAACATGACTGGGCCGTCGCCCTGCTGGCGTTGGCGTTCGGTGTCGCGGGCGCGGCCCGCGCTGGCGACGATTCCATCTCGACGGTCATGGGCTCGATCACGGTGAGCGCCGGCGAGCATCGCGGCGACCTGGCTACCGTCAACGGCTCGATTCGCATCGGTGAGGGCGCCGGCGTCGGCCACGCTCATACCGTCAACGGCAGCATCGCGCTCGAGCCGCGCGCGACCGCCGCCGAGGTCAAGACGGTCAACGGCTCGGTGCAGCTGAGCGAGGGAGCCCAGGTCAGCGGGCCCGTCCATACCGTCAACGGCTCGATGTCGCTCGAAAAAGGTGCGAACGTCGCCGGAGCGCTCGCCAATGTCAATGGCACGATCCGCGTCCGTGCCGCCCACGTCGGTGGCGACGTCGACACCGTGACCGGCAGCATCGAGATCGGCCCGGACGCGCGCGTCGACGGCGGCGTGATCGTCCGCGAGGACCACTCGAGGAGCTACCAGACCGGATCGCGCGGCACGCCGCGCGTGGTGGTCGGGCCGGGCTCCGTGGTGAAAGGAACTCTCAGGTTCGAACGAACCGTCGCGCTGTACGTGAGCGACCGGGCAACGATCGGGCCGGTGGAAGGAGCCACCCCGATCAAGTTCTCGGGCGATCATCCGCCCGACTGAGCGACGCGCTGCAGACGCATTCCCGCAAGCGCCAAAAAAAATGAGCGGCCGGAGCGTAACGATCCGGCCGCTCGGCGCCTGTCAAAGGCGCGTCCCTCTAGTGGGAAGGGTTGACGGAAGTCCCGGCCGAAGTGTTCTGCGACGCTCCGACGGACGCATTACCCCGCGTCGCGCTCGCGCCGCCGGCGGCTGACTCGTTCAGCCCTGCGCGCGCGTTCGGCCCGGTCGGCTGCGTCGTCGACTGCTGCGACGGCTTGCCGGCAGGCGCCGGCTTGTTGTTCGCCGGGGGCGTACGGTTCGCCGAGGGTGAGTGGGTCGAGGAGGGCTGGTTGCCCGTCTCGCGAGTGCTCATCGCGCTCGCCCCCGCTGACTCAGCAGCGCCCATGGCGACACGGCCGTCGCCCGTGGTCGTACCGGCAAGCGTCTGGGCCCCGTTCGCGGCCCCGTTGGCCGCCGCGCGGCTCTCGGTCGCTCCAGCACCCAGGGCGGCGCGTCCCTCGCCCGCCGCCGAGCTGGCGGCACCACGTCCATCGGCCGCGACATGTGAGCCGGCGCGCACGCCGGCGTCGGCGCCGTTCTTCATGGCACCCGCCGAGGCGCGGGTCGCAGCACGCTCGCGCGCTGTCACGCCCCTCGTGCGGGCGGTGGCATGCGCCTGCTCGAATCCGCTCGCCTGGGCGCCGCCGAAAGGGCTGCCGATGGCGCCGGCCGCGCCACCACGAGCCCCGCCGCCCAGCAGCTGTGCATGGGCCGGCAGGGCCGCGACAGACAGCAGGGTGATCGCGGCGCTCGCTACAAGAAGATTGGTCCTCATGGTCGTCTCCTCTCGAGGCCGCGGACCATCCGCGACCCTTCGATGAGTACTACGACCGGGGCTTGAGAATTCTTCCCGTGCTGCCTCGGAGCTGCAGACGTTCTCGAAGTTAACTTAATCCGTGGCAAGGCTCGCCAGGGTTGCCGGCGGGCGCAAATCCGCGCCCACCACCCCGTAGCCGTAAGCCGGATCGATGCCCACCGACCCGTGGTGCTGGGCCCGCGCAGCGAGAGCCTGGACCGCCTGCCGCGCCGCAGCCTCCTCCGCCGCGGGCAGCTCGAGCGCCAGGAGCGCCGCGACGATCGGCGCGGCGAAGGAAGTGCCGCGCACCAGGCCATACCCATGCGGCCGCCTGGCCGCCGCCATGTCGGCGCCGGGAGCGGCGAACTTCACCTGCGGGCCGCGCTCGGCCTCGGGCAGCACGCGGCCCCGGGCATCGACCGCGGTGACGCCGATGACACCCGGCCAGGCCGCCGGATACAAAGGCGGCGCGGCCGGGCCGTCGTTGCCGACCGCCGCGACCACGAGGTAACCGCGCGCGACGACCTCGCGCACGATGCGCTCGAGGGTGCCGTTGGGTGGCCCGACGAGACTCACGTTGATCACCGCCACCCGCTCGCCGACCAGCCACGCGAACGCCGCGGCCACGGCGTCCACGGAGCCGCCGGTCGGGAGACCGCAGAACACGTCCGCCGCGTAGAGCTCCGCGCCGGGCGCCGCTCCGTGGAAGCCGCTCGCGCGTCCCACCAGGAGCGAGGCGACGGCCGTGCCGTGGGCCGCCGGTACCACCGCGCCCGCGCAGCCATGTTGGTGAACTGCGAGCCCGTGGAATGCCCCGTGGCCCGCGTCGACGCCGCTGTCGATGAGGCCTACGCGGGCCATCGCGCCCGGCGCGCGCAGATTCGCGTCCGGCCGATTCGTGTCGCCGGCGGCGTTGGCCGCGGGCGGCTCCGCACCGAGGAGAGCGCCGCTGTCGAGATAGACATGATTGAGGTCGTAGCTGCCGGCGGGATCGAGCGAGCGCAGGTGCTCGAGGGCGCGCGCGGTGTCGCCCGTCACATGCAGCACGACGAGCCGCGTGCCGAGCTCGGGCAGGGTCCGCTCCCGCGCAATCGTGAAGCCCGCGCCCGTGGCCGCCGCGAGCGCCGCGGCCTCCGGCGCCAGCGCCAGCACTTCGCCACGCACGACGAGCTCACCGTGAGGATCGGCCTCGAGCACGTCGCGGTGGCGGCGCAGAAGCTCGCGCACCCGCAGGCGCCGCAGCTCGCGCAGCTTCCCGGTATCGAGCGGCGCCGTGGCCGGGTCGGTGACGCCCGGGAGCACTCCCGGGACGTTCACCGCAGGCAGGCTGGGCAGCCGCACCGGCGGCAAGCCGAGCTGTGCGCCGGCGGTCGGTGCGCAGCAGAGCAGCAGTGTCGAGAGCAGAACGCGCATGCGATCACCATAGTCGACTGTGGCTGTGCGGGGAAGAAATGGAAGAAAATGGCAGCCGTGATCGTACTCAGGTCATAGGCGTGTCCGTCGACGGCTTGCGCACGGAGCTCGTCGAGCTGCTGCCGCGGTTGCGGCGCTTCGCGCGCGTGCTTGCGAGAAACGTCCACGATGCCGATGACCTGGTGCAGACCGCGATCGAGCGCGCGCTCGCGCACGCGGGGCAGCTGCGCACCGGTGCGCCGGTCGCCGGCTGGATGTTCGGCATCCTGCGCAACGCGTGGATCGACGAGCAGCGCGCGCGCGGACGGCGGACCGCGCTGCTCGCACCGGCGGAATCCGCCGAGAACGTCGCCGACCCGTCGGGCGGCGAGCAGTCGGACTCGCTCGCGGTGCAGGACGCCGTGGCGCGCCTGCCGGAAGAGCAACGCCTGGCGGTGGCGCTGGTGTTGGTGGAAGGCCTCTCCTACAAGGAGGCAGCCCACATCATGGAGGTGCCGATCGGAACTCTCACGAGCCGCCTGGCACGCGCGCGCGCGGCGCTGCAGGCGCTGCTCGCTGATCGAAACGGAGCCTAGCGCATGACTTTCAGCGAAGAGACCTTGGGCGCATACGCGGACGGCGAGCTGGACGCCGCCACGCGCGCGGCCGTGGAGACCGCGATGGCCAGCGACCCGCAGCTCGCGCAACGCATCGCGGCGCAGCGCGCGCTGCGTGCGCGGCTCGAGCAGGCATTCGCGCCGGTGCTCTCCGAGCCGGTGCCGGAGCGGCTGCTCGCCGGCGCACGCAGCGCTTCGGCCGGGCAGCGCCCGAGCAACGGCAGCGCGCTGCAGCCGCGGCCGCGAGCCCGTTGGTCGTGGCCGCAGTGGGGCGCGATCGCGGCGGGCCTCGTGATCGGCGCGCTGCTTGGCCCATTACTGTGGCGCTCACCCGCCGGTGGCACCCCGATCGACACACGCGGCGGGCGGATGCTCGCGAATGGGAGACTGGAGCAGGCGCTGTCGGAGCAGCTCGCGAGCACTCAGCCGGCCGGTGCGCCGGTGCAGATCGGCATCAGCTTTCGCGCCAGAAGCGGCGCCTACTGCCGCACGTTCGTCATGCAAGATGAGAGTCGGCTCGCCGGACTTGCCTGTCGCGACCGCAACGCCTGGCGCGTCGAGACGCTGGCGCGCACCGAGTCCGGCCCCGCGGGGGCGGGCTGGCGTCCCGCCGGCTCCGCCCTGCCCCCCGCAGTGGCCGGAACACTCGATGGGCTGATCGCGGGCGAGCCGCTCGACGCGGCCGCCGAGGCCGCGGCGCGCGCCAGCGGCTGGAATCGCTAGTCCGCTAGAGGCCCCACGCGGCCGCCAACCGTGCGCGCGCCGCCCTGCCGGCCGCGAGGTCGGTGCAATTGACGACCGCGAGGCGGAAACCGCCCGGCGGCATGGCGTGCGCCGTGGCCGTGCGATCCTCGTGGAAGGTGATCTGCACGCTGCTCACGTGTGGCATCCGGCGCACCTCGGCGAGGAGCGCCGCGGGCGGATGCCGGTACTCGCGGCCGTGCGGGCCGAATAGCGCGACGCTGTAGCCGACGCGGCGCTCCGCGGCGGGTGCACGCCAGCGGCCCTCGCCGTAGAGCCCGACGACCGCATCGAGCCAGCCGCTTTCGTACAGGTCCGGCCACTGGTCGGTCACCCGTAGATGCGTCTCGATGATGCGGCCACCGATAGTCTCGGCATTGAGCATGCCGGTGTAGGTCGCGAGATGGCGCGCCACCCAGGCGGCGAGGTACTGCTCGAGCACCGGGCGTGCGCCCGCTTCGATCGTCCAGTAGTCGAACGTGCCGCCCACGGCCGGCGTCCCCAGGCAGTGGCGGAACCAGGGTGTGCGCCCGCGCTCGACGACGGTATCCGTGCTGACGTGCTCGCCCTCGAGCAGCTGCATCCAGAAATGCCCGGCGGTCTCCTCGCGCTCGTAAGTCGCGAGATCGGGGAGCACGCGGCTGCCGACCGCCATGCCATGCAGGTTGATGATCGGCTTGCTGAAGACCGGAAAGGACGGCGGCCGCACGCCGTGCGGCGCGCACTCGAGTCCCTGCGACTCGGCCACCAGCAGCTTGTTGTAGACCCAGCGGTGCGCCGGGTTCCATTGCCAGGCGTCCGGGTCCTCCGTCGGAATGCGCAGCCCGGGGGGTACCGCGACACTCTCGAAGTACTGCTTCCGCCAGGGATCCGCCTCGCAGAAAGGCACGGCCCCTCCCGCTTCTCAGAACAGCCCGGTGATGCGGCCGTCGTCGTCGACGTCGATGTTGTTCGCGGCCGGCACCTTGGGCAGTCCCGGCATGGTCATGATGTCGCCACAGATCATGATGACGAATTCAGCGCCGGCGGCGAGCCGTACCTCGCGGATGTTGACGACGTGGTGCGAGGGCGCGCCGCGCAGCTTCGGATCGGTCGAGAAGGAGTACTGCGTCTTGGCGACACACACGGGGTAGCGGCCGTAGCCGCCCTCCTGGAGCTGGCGGATCTGCGCGCGCACTTTGGTATCCGCAGTGATGTCGCTCGCGTGATAGACCTGGGTGGCGATCGCCTTCATCTTGTCCCACAGCGGCCAGTCGTCCTCGTAGACGTACTTGAAGCCGTTCGGCTGCTCGCACAGCCGCACCACCTCACGCGCCAGGTCGCGCGCACCGCGCCCACCGTCGGTGAAATGGGTCGAGGGAATGACGCGCACGTCGTGGGGGGCGATGCGATCGATCACCAGCTGCAGCTCGCTCTCGGTGTCCTCGGCGCGGCGGTTGATGGCGACCACACACGGCAGGCCGTAGCGATGGCGTACGTTGTCGATGTGGCGCTCGAGGTTCACGCTGCCGTGGTCGAGCGCCTTGAGATTCTCGACCCTGAGATCGGCGAGCTCGACGCCGCCGTGGTACTTGAGCGCCCGTACCGTGGTAACGATCACCGCCGCCGCGGGCTTCAGTCCCGCCTTGCGGCATTTGATGTCGATGAATTTCTCGGCGCCCAGGTCCGCGCCGAATCCGGCCTCGGTCACCACGTAGTCGGCGAGCTTGAGCGCGGTGCGGGTCGCGATCACCGAGTTGCAGCCGTGCGCGATGTTGGCGAACGGACCCCCATGAATGAAGGCCGGATTGTTCTCGAGCGTCTGCACCAGGTTCGGCGCGAGGGCGCTCCTGAGCACCGCGGCCATGGCGCCGTGCGCCTTCAGGTCGCGCGCCAGGATCGGCTGCTGGTCGGCGCGATAGCCGACCACGATCCGGCCGAGGCGCTCCTTCAAGTCGGCCAGCGTGTTCGCGAGGCACAGGATGGCCATCACCTCGGAGGCCACCACGATGTCGAAGCCGTCCTCGCGCGGCACGCCGTTGGCGGTGCCGCCGAGCCCGACCACGATCTCGCGCAGCGCCCGATCGTTCACGTCGACGACGCGCCGCCAGGTGACGCGGCGCACGTCGAAGCCGAGCTGATTGCCCTGGTAGATATGGTTGTCGATGAGTGCGGCGAGCAGATTGTTGGCGATCGCGATCGCGGCAAAGTCACCGGTGAAGTGCAGGTTGATGTCCTCCATGGGCACCACCTGCGAGTAGCCGCCGCCGGCCGCGCCGCCCTTCATGCCGAACACCGGACCGAGCGCCGGCTCGCGCAGACACATGATGGTCTTCTTGCCGAGGAGATTGAGCGCATCGCCGAGACCGACGGTGGTGGTGGTCTTGCCCTCCCCCGCCGGTGTCGGCGAGGTCGCGGTCACCAGCACCAGCTTGCCGTCGGACTTGCCGTCGAGCTGCGCCAGGTAGTCGAGCGACACCTTCGCCTTGTAGTGTCCGTAGGGCTCGAGGCTCTCTGTCGGGATGCCGAGCCGCTCGCGCGCCAGCTCCTGGATGGGACGCATGCGGGCGCGCTGCGCGATCTCGATGTTGCTGGGGAAGGGGGCGGAAGCGGCGGCCGGCGTGCTGGACATGGCGTGTGGTTGTCGGGCGACTGAAAGGCCCGTGATGCTACCAGAGGCGGCGGCTCAGGTTCGCCTTCCGCGCGCCCGCATGGCTACAATCGCTCACGGAGCACCGCGGGAAGTGTGGCGATGCTGTGGCTCAAGGCTTTCCATGTTGTCTTCGTGGTCACCTGGTTCGCGGGGCTGTTCTACCTGCCGCGCCTGTTCGTGTACCACGTCGCGACCACGGAGCCGCAAGGCCGCGCGCGTTTCGAACTCATGGAGCGGCGGCTGTTCGCGATCATGACGATCGGCGCGGCCGGAGCGGTACTGTTCGGCGTCGCGATGACCGTCGCCGCCCCCGTCTATCTCGCGTTCGGGTGGCTGCGCGTGAAGCTGGTGCTGGTCGCGGCGCTGATCGGCTACCACCACTGGTGCCGGCGGCTGATGCGCGCGCTCGCGACCGGCACCGGGCGCTCGCAGCGCTGGTACCGGTGGTTCAACGAGATCCCGGGACTGCTGCTCATCGCCATCGTGATTCTCGCGGTCGTCAAACCCTGACGGGCCGCGCTACCAGATCCTGACGCGCTCCTCGGGTTTGATGTAGAGCTTGTCGCCCGGCTGCACGTTGAACGCCTCGTACCAGGCGTCGATGTTCGGCAGCGGTCCGTTGACGCGGAAGCGGTCGGGGCTGTGCACATCGGACAGCACCAGCTCGCGCAGCGCGCCGTCGCGGTACTTGCCGCGCCACACCTGCGCGTAGGCGAGGAAGAAGCGCTGCGCGCCGCTCAAGCCGTCGATCACGGGCGCCGGCGCGCCGTGCAGCGAGATGCGGTAGGCCTCGTAGGCCATGTTGAGTCCGCCCAGATCCCCGATGTTCTCCCCGACGGTGTTGGCGCCGTTGACCTTGAGTCCCGGGAGCGCCTCGAATGCGGAATATTCGCGGACCAGGCGCGCGGTGCGCGCGGTGAACACCCGCGCATCCTGCGGCGTCCACCAGTCCTCGAGCCCGCCGTCGGGCCCAAATTTACGCCCCTGGTCGTCGAAGCCGTGGCCGATCTCGTGGCCGATCACCGCGCCGATGGCGCCGAAGTTGACGGCGGCGTCCGCGTGAGGATCGAAGAACGGCGGCTGCAGGATCGCCGCCGGAAACACGATCTCGTTGTTCGAGGGATTGTAGTAGGCGTTGATGTCCTGCGGGTTCAACTGCCACTCGGCGCGGTCCACCGGCTTGTCCAGTCGCGCCACCTGGTAGTTCCAGTGCCACTCGGCCGCGCGCCGCACGTTGCCGAGGAGGTCATCGCGGCGGATCACGAGCGCCGAGTAGTCCTTCCACTCGTCCGGGTAGCCGATCTTGAGCGTGAAGGTGGCGAGCTTCTCGTGGGCGCGCGACTTGGTCGCGGTCGTCATCCAGTCGAGCGCGTCGAGGCGCTCATTGAGCGCGGCCTGCAGGTCCCCCACCAGCGCGAGCATCTTGGCCTTCGATTCCGGCGGGAAATACTGTGCCACGTACAGCCGCCCGACCGGCTCGCCGAGCGCCGCGTTCACCTCGCCGACCGCCCGCTTCCAGCGCTCGCGCTGCTCGGGCTGGCCGCGCAGCGCCCCGCCGTAGAAGGCGAAGTGCGCAGCATCGAAGCGCCGCGGCAGGTAAGGCGAGTGGCTGCTCAGGTATTGGAAGGTCAGCCACGCCTGCAGCGTCGCCACCGGGGTGCGGTTGAAGAGCTGTGCGAGATCGCGAATGGCGGTGAGCTCGGCCAGCACCAGGTCCTGCCGGGAGCCGAGCTGCGCGGAATCGAGGAACGCCGCCCAGGGGAACCCCGGCGCAAAGCCAAGGAGCTGCGCCCGGCTGCGGGGATTGTAGGTGGCGTCCACGTCGCGCCGCTTCTCGATCGGCCATTGAACCTTCGCCGCCGCCGTCTCGAACGCCATGACCTCGCGCGCCCTGGCGGCCGCGTCCGGGCTGCCGCCGAGCGTGAGGATCTCGGCGACGTACGCCAGGTATTTCTCGCGCAGCGCGCGCAGCTGCGGGTCGTCCTTGAGGTAGTAGTCGCGGTCCGGCAGCCCGAGGCTCGACTCGCTGATCACCGCGGCATAGCGATCGGGGTTCTTGAAGTCCGCCGGCAGGTCGATATCGAACAGTGAGGCGAATCCGGGCAGGGCGAACAGGCGCGCCAGCGCCTCGCGGGTCGCGGCGTCGGCGATGCGCTTCAGGTCCGCTTGCGCCGGCGCGAGCCCGTTGGTTTCGACGCCCTCGCTGTCCATGAAGCTCGCGTAGTAGTCGCCGATCTGCTGCTCGGGTGTGCCGGCGGCGAGATGCGCGGCGGCCGCCGCCTCGATGATCGAGCGCACGCGCTCCGTCGATAGCTCCTCGAGCGCGTTGAAGGGCCCGAAGCTCGAGTGATCGGCCGGAATCACGAAGCTCCCGTACCAGGCGCCGTTGGCGTAGGCGAAAAAGTCATCTCCGGGCCGGACAGTGTGGTCGCCCGCGGCGAGATTCAGCCCGAAGTCGCCGATCGCCGCACGCGGCGGCGGCGCGGCCGCGGGCGGCGGCGGGTCGGTCGGTTTCGTATGGTCCGGGCGGGCGGCGAGTACGGCCGCAGCAGAGCTCGTGGCGGCGGGGGCGGCGGCAGCGGACACCGGATCCTCCTTGGCGGCCTTGGCAGCGCAGGCCCCGAGGGCGGCGAGCGCCGCCACCCACATCAATGATCTCATCGGATACGCGCCTTCAGCGGGGAAAGGCACGCATCATACGGTAGCCCCTTTCCACTCGCGCACCAGGTCGCGCCATTCGCCGCGCGGAACGCTCGTCTTGCCGGCTTCGGTGCCGACGTAGAGAAAACCCACGATCGCATCGCTGGAGGCGAGGCCGAGCGCCTGTCTCACTTGCGCGTCGTAGGCCGCAGCGCCGGTCTTCCACATCGCGTTGTAACCGAGTGCAACCGCGGCCAGCATGATGTTCCCGGCGGCGACCCCGGCTGACAGCAGCTGCTCGATCGGCGGAATCTTCACCGCCTCGTTCACGTGCGCCGCGACCACGATGATCAGCGGCGCGCGGAACGCCTTGTCACGCTCGCGCTGCAGCGACTCGGCGCTCGCGGCGGGCTGCGTGCGCGCCAGGTGCCGGGCGAGCAGCTCCCCGAAGTGCGCGCGCGCGGCGCCGCGCACCACGATGAAGCGCCACGGGCGCAGCCGCCCGTGGTCCGGAGCGCGCACCGCACTCGCAAGAATCAGCTCCAGGGCAGCCGCGTCCGGCGCGGGCTCCGTGAGGGTGACGGCCGAGCGGCGCGTCACCAGGGCGTCTATGGCTTGCATGCACCCATTGTCGCAGACTCGCCCCATGCTGCCCCTCTCCGAAGCCTGCGAACGCAACAAGGGCCCGATCCTCGCGGTGCTCGGCATCGAGCTCGCCGTCAGCCGCTCGGTGCTCGAGATCGGCAGCGGCACCGGCCAGCACGCGGTGCACTTCGCGCGCCATCTTGCCCATCTCAGCTGGCAGCCGACCGAGCGTGGCGGAGAGCTCGGGCCGCTCGCCGAGCGCATCCTTCTGGAGGGCCCGCCGAACCTGCGTCCCGCCATCGAGCTCGACGTGCGCAAGCGCCCCTGGCCGGCGCCGGGCGTCGATGCGGTATTCAGCGCCAACACGCTGCACATCATGGCCTGGGACGTGGTGGAGGATTTCTTCCGCGGCGTCGGCGCGGTGCTCGCCGCGCCGGGCGTGCTGTGCGTCTACGGGCCGTTCCGCTATCGCGGCGCCTACACGAGCGAGAGCAACGCGGAGTTCGACCGCTACCTGCACGCTCGCGATCCGGCGAGCGGCATTCGCGATTTCGAGGCGCTCGCGCGCCTCGCGGACGCCCAGGGGCTCGAGCTCGCCGCCGACCACGCCATGCCCGCCAACAACCAGACCCTCGTATGGCGCCGACCGGCCTGAGGAGTACAGTTCCCGCCATGGAGCTGCTCACGCCCGAGGAGATCCGCGCCGCGATTCGCACCATCGCCGATTATCCGAAGCCCGGCGTGATGTTTCGCGATATCACGACGCTGCTCGGTGATGCGCGCGCCTTTCACAGCGTGGTGGAGCTGCTCGCACGGCCGTGGCTCGGAGCCGGCGTCAACCGCATCGCCGGCATCGAGGCGCGCGGCTTCATCCTCGGAGGCGCGATCGCCCAGCGCCTCGGCGCGGGCTTCGTGCCGATCCGGAAAAAAGGCAAGCTCCCCCACGCGACGGTGCGCGTCGCGTACTCGCTGGAGTACGGGCTCGACGAGATGGAGATGCACCGCGACGCCGTGGGCGCGGGCGAAGGTCTGATCCTCGTCGATGACCTGATCGCGACCGGCGGCACGGCGGCCGGCGCGGTGCACCTGCTGCGCTCGCTCGGCGCGCGCGTGTTAGCGGCGTGCTTCATCGTCGATCTCCCCGACCTCGGCGGCTCGGGGAAGCTCAAAGAGCTCGGCGTGCCGGTCGACGCTCTTGTCGCCTACTCCGGACACTGAGGGGAAGTTTTTCAGCTGCGGTTCAGACTAATACGTCCTTTAATATCAATGACTTATTGGCGCGTCGATCCCAACATTACGTTGCGGTCATATGGCGCTTGTTCGCGGAGAATTCAGTGATAATACGCCCGCTTCTCGCGCACCCTGCGCACATACAACTTCCCTTCTGGAGACCACATCGATGTTCAAGAAGCTCATCCCAGTCATCGCCCTGGCCCTGATCGCCGGCCCGGCTTTCGCCCAGTCGACCCCGGCCCCGGCCTCGACCCCGGCTGCGACCCCGGCCGCTTCCTCGTCGTCCACGTCGGACACGTCGAAGTCCACGACCCCTAAGAAGAAGCACCACAAGAAGGCCGCTGAGAAGAAGGCGAGCACGGACTCGTCCTCGAGCACTCCGCCGAAGTAAACATTTTCTGGCCGACTTGAGGAGCCCCGCCGCAAAACGGCGGGGCTTCTTGCTTTCCGGGGGCCCGGAAAATGGGGTCCTCGGGCCGGGCTTGCAGCCCGGCCAAAACCGGTTCAAATTCTCTCCTCATGGACGGGGAGCAACAGGCCGCAATACATCAGGCGCTCATGTCCGTACAACATGCCGTGACGAGCATGACCTTCCCGGTCTGCGATCAGGAAGATCTGATCGAAGCCATCGATAGCGTCGAGCAGCAGCTGCACACGAGCCACCCGAACCTGGCGCTCATGTGCCGCTTCCTCAACTCCATCGCGCGCAGCCTGCGGGCACAGCCGGAGGCACGCGACGCGTGCCTGGCGATCGAGGATGCCATCGGCAAGGCCGGCATGCCGAGCACCTGGCAGTCGGGAATCTGACCAAGCCGCTCGCCGCCACGCCTCGCACCACGCTCGTGCGGCATCGCGAGCGTGCCAGCTACGAGCGCGCCACCGTCAACGCCATCCTCGACGAGGCGCTCATCTGCCATGTTGGTTTCGTGGTCGACGGCCAGCCGTTCGTGCTGCCGACCACCCACGCGCGCATCGACGAGCGGCTTTACCTGCACGGCGCGGCCAGCAACCGCATGCTGAGCTCGCTCGAGAACGGCGCGCCGCTGTGCGTAACCGTCACGCTGCTCGATGCCCTGGTGCTGGCGCGCTCGGCCTTCCGCCATTCGATGAACTACCGCTCGGTGGTCGTCCTCGGCGAGGGCCGCACGGTCACCGCCGAGGAGGAAAAGCGCCGGGCGATGCACGCCCTGATCGAGCGCGTGCATCCCGGCCGGACCGCCCTGGTGCGCGCACCCACCCCGCAGGAGCTCGGCGTCACCACGATTCTGGTCCTGCCGATCACCGAGGCCTCCGCCAAGGTCCGCACCGGACCCCCGATCGACCTGGAGACGGACTACGCGCTCACCTGCTGGGCGGGCGTGCTGCCGCTCGAGTTGACCGGGCGTACGCCGGTACCCGATGCGCGGGTGCCGCCCGGCGTCGCGCCCCCGCCAGGTCTCATCTCCTGGTCGCGCAAACCGCCCGCCGGCGGCTGAGGCGCTCGGCGGCGTGAGCCGCTGGTCCCGCGCGCGCGGGCGTTGCGTTCCGCGCGCGGCGCGGTCTAAGTTGGACGCCGATGATCGCGCCGCTTTCGCAGGTCCTGATTCTTCTCGCCGGCTCGGTTTTCCTGGTGACGCTCGTGCGGCGCCTGGGGCTGCCGACCTCCGTGGCCTATCTGGTGCTGGGGCTCCTGCTCGGCCCCCATGCTCTTGGGGTCGTGTCGGACTCGGGCACCGTACGGCTGCTGGCCGAGCTCGGCGTCGCGTTCCTGCTGTTCACGTTGGGGCTGGAGTTCTCGCTGCCGCGCATGCTGGCGATGCGCGGCGAGGTGTTCGGCTTAGGTGGGCTGCAGGTAGCCGCGACCGCCGCGGTGTTCGCGCTCCTCGGGAATCTGCTCGGCATCGCCTGGCTGCCGGCGATCGTGCTCGGCGGCGCGGTCGCGATGAGCTCGACGGCGATCCTGCTGCAGCAGCTCACCGAGCGCGCCGAGCTCAACCGCACCCACGGCCGCCTCGCCTTCAGCATGCTGCTGTTCCAGGATCTGGCCTTCGTGCCGTTCCTGGCGCTCGCGGCCGCGCTCGCCGAGGGCGCGGACCATTTCAGCCTCGGCGAGAGCCTGGTGGCGGTGATCGGCGGCGTGCTCTCGATCGTGGCGGTGCTGGCGGCCGGACGCTGGCTGCTGCGCCCGCTGTTTCACGAGATCGCCCACAGCCGCCTGCGCGAGCTGTTCACGCTCACGGTGCTGCTGGTGGCGCTCGGCTCCTCGTGGGTATCGCACATCGCCGGCCTCTCGTTCGCGCTCGGTGCGTTCCTCTCCGGCATGATGCTGGCCGAGACCGAGTATCGCCACCAGATCGAGGCGGTGATCCGCCCGTTTCGCGACATTCTGCTCGGCCTGTTCTTCATCTCCGTCGGCATGCTGCTCGATACGCGGCTGCTGCTGCGCGAGCTGCCGCTGGTGTCGCTCATGCTGCTCACGCTGGTGCTGCTCAAGGCGGCAATCGCGACGCTGGCGGCGCGCCCCTTCACCACCTCGCGCTTCAAGGCGCTGCGCACCGGCATCGTGATCTCGATCGGCGGCGAGTTCGGGATCGCGCTGTGCACCATCCTGCTCGAGGCCGGGCTGGTGCCCGAGCAGTTCGGGGAACCGCTGCTGGTCGCGATGGTGCTGTCGATGGTCTTGAGCCCCGTGATCCTCAACAACAACAAGCGCGTGGCGCGGGCGCTGCTGCGCGAGCACGCACCGCTCGCCACCGCCAGCGAGCGCGAGGATGCCGCCACCGGCCGGATCGCCCAGCGCGAGCATGTGATCCTCTGCGGCTTCGGGCGCGTCGGTCAGAACGTGGGTCGGGTGCTCGAGTCGCAGGGCTTCGAGTACATCGCGCTCGATCTCGATCCGGCGCGTATCCGCGCCGCGCGCCAGGCGGGAGACCCGGTGATCTACGGCGACTCCTCCGACGAGGAGCTGCTCGCCAAGGCGGGCTTGAGCGCCGCGAGCGCCGTGGTCATCAGCTTCTCCGATCCCGCCACCTCGGTCGGGATCCTGCGCAGCGTACGCCGCCTGCGCCCGGAGGTGCCGGTGCTGGTGCGCACCGCGGACGATGCGCGTCTCAAGGAGCTGCAGGACGCCGGCGCGACCGACGTCGTGCCCGAGACCTTCGAGGCGAGCCTCATGCTGGTGTCGCACGTGCTCATGCTGCTGCACGTGCCGGTGTCGCGCGTGGTGCGCACGCTCGGCGACATCCGCAACGACCGCTACGCGGTGCTGCGCAACATCGTACGCCGCGGCGACCCGCGCCCGGTCGACGAGCTGAGCGAGCACCGCGAGGAGATGAAGTCCGTGGTGGTGCCGCCGGGCGCCTGGGCGATCGGGCGGACGCTCGGCGAGGTGCGCAGCCGCGGCGTCGAGGTGACCTTCACCGGGGTGCGGCGCCAGGGAATTCTCGGGCGCGAGCCGGCCGACAACACCGTGCTGCGCGACGGGGACATCGTCGTGATCTACGGCCAGCCCGAGGAGCTCGAGCGCGCCGAGTCGCTGCTGCTGGCGGGATGACGCCGGCCGTTACAATGAGCTGAGGACATCCATGCACAAGAGCCGTCTCGCCGGATTCATCATCGACTGCCGTACCGACGACCTGGAAGCCGCGGCGCGCTTCTGGAGCGAAGCGCTCGGCCTCGAGGCGCGGCGGCCACCGCAGGCGAGCGAAGCGCGCTACCGCACCTTCGCCACCGCCGCCGACCAGCCGCACCTCGAGGTGCAACAGGTCGATCACCCGAGCCGCGTGCACCTCGACATCGAAGCCGACGACCTCGAAGCCGAGGTGGCGCGGCTCGAGCGGCTCGGCGCGAAGCGCATCGGACCGGTGCGCACCTGGTACGTGATGGAGGCGCCCACGGGGCAGCGCTTCTGCGTGGTGCGCCCGCAGCGCGCGGATTTCGCGGCCCGCGCCAATACCTGGGATTAAGGGTGAACCGCAGCGACATCCAGTTCCCCCCCAAGCACGCGCCGCTGCGCGACGATGTGCACGCGCTCGGCGCCCTGGTCGGCGAGATCCTGCGCGAGCAGGGCGGCGAGCAGCTGTTCGAGCTGGTGGAGCTGGACCGGGTGGCCGCGATCCGTGGGCGCGCCGGCGAGAGCGACGCCCGGGCGGAGCTCGCCGCATGCGTGCGCGACCGGCCGCCGGCGCTGGCGCGCGACCTGGTGCGGGCCTTCTCCACCTGGTTCCAGGCGGTCAATCTCGCCGAGAAGGTGCATCGCATCCGGCGCCGCCGCGACTACTTCCTCAAGGACAGCCAGCGGCCGCAGCCCGGCGGCGTCGAGGACGCAATCGCCGGATTGAAGGCGGACGGCTGGGCGCTCGCCGAGGCGCTCGATCTCATCCAGAGTCTGTCGATCGAGCCGGTATTCGCCGCGCATTCCACCGAATCCAATCGCCGCACGCTGCTGCGCAAGCAGCAGCGCATCGCGCACCACCTGCTCGAGCGCCTCGATCCCGCGCTCACGCCCAACCAGCAACGGAGCCTGTGGAGCAGCATCCGCATGGAGATGACCGCGGCGTGGCAGACCGAGGACCTGCCGCGCGAGCGGCTCACGGTCGCCGACGAGCGCGAGCAGATCCTGTTCTACCTGGTCGAGATCCTCTATCAGGTGGTGCCGGCCTTCTACGAGGAGATCGCCCAGGCGCTCACCAAGGTCTACGGCGCCGAGGCCGCCGCGGTGCACGTTCCGGCGATCCTGCACTTCGGATCGTGGGCGGGCGGCGACACCGACGGCAACCCCGACGTGCACGCCAAGACCATCCGCGAAAGCCTGGCGCGCCAGCAGCAGGTGCTGCTCAACTGCTACTTCGCCGAGTGCCAGAGCCTGGCGCAGCGGCTGTCGCAGAGCGCCAGCCGCGTCGGCATATCGGTCGAGCTGCAGAAACGCATCGAGCGCTACGCGCTGCTGCTGCCGGCGGCGCGCGGCAGCGCCCCGCTGCACCACGAGCGCATGCCCTATCGGCAGTTTCTCGCCCAGGTCGGCGAGCGGCTGCGCCACGCCAACGACGGGCGGGCGACAGGCTACGAAAGTCCGCAGCAGTTCCGTGCCGACGTCGCACTGATCGCCGCGAGCCTGCGCGCCAACAAAGGCGCGAACGCGGGTTTGTTCTACGTCGAGCGCCTGCTGCGGCGCATCGATAGCTTCGGCTTCCACCTCGCGGCGCTCGACGTGCGCGTGCACGCGAGCGTGCTGCACGAGGTGATCGCGCGCGGCTTGGATGACCCCGCCTGGCTGACGCGCAGCAGCCGCGAGCGCTTCGAGCTGCTCAACGCGGCGCTGGAAAAGGATCGCGGGCCCGCCGTCGAGCTCGACGCCCTCGGCAAGCGCTCGCTGGCGGTATTCGAGGCCATCGTGCAGGGCCGCCATCGTTACGGTGCCGAGGCCATCGGCTACTTCATCGTGAGCGGCGCCACGGGCGCCGACGACGTGCTGGCGGCGTTGCTGCTCGGCCGTTGGGCCTCCGCCTACGATAAGCGCACCGGCGAGGTGGCGCTCGACATCGCGCCGCAGTTCGAATCCGAGGAGGCGCTCGCCGCGTGCGGCGCCGTCATGCAGGAGCTGCTGGCGGATCCTCTCTACCGGCGGCACGTGCAGGCACGCGGGCGGCGGCAGTGTGTCGTGGTGGGCTATTCCGACAGCAACAAGCAGGCCGGGGCCTGCGCCGCGCGCGTCATCATCCACGAGGCGCAGCGCGAGCTCGCGCGGGTGCTCACCTCGGCGGGCGAACAGACCGTGGTGTTTCACGCGCGCGGCAGCAGCATCGCGCGCGGCGGCGGACGCATCGAGGCGCTGGTGAAGGCGGCCCCGAGCGGCGCGGTCGACGGCGTGCTGCGCATCCGCGAGCAGGGCGCGACCGTCAAGCAAGGCTACGGCCTGCGGCCGATCGCGATGCGTACGCTCGAGCGCGCCTTCAACGCACTGTCGCTGACCGCCGCCGCGCAGCGCCGCGGCACGCTCCGGCCCGACGACCCCGCGCACCTCGAGTGCGCCGCCCTGCTGGCCGCCGAGAGCCGCGCCGCTTACCGGCGACTCGTGTACCAGGACGCAGACTTCTACGAGTACTTCCGCGCGATCACCCCGATCGACGTGATCGAGCGCATGCAGATCGGCTCGCGCTCGATCCACCGCGCCGCGGATGCGGGCATCGACACGCTGCTGCCGGTGCCGTGGGTATTCGCCTGGTCGCTGACGCGCTACATGCTGCCGGAGTGGTACGGGGCGGGCGCCGGCCTCGGTGCGGTGCTCGACCGCTTCGGGTTGCCGCGCCTCAAGGAGATCTACGCGCAATGGTTCTTCATGAGAAATCTCCTCGATGACATCGAGACCATGCTGGCGCGGGTCGACCTCGACATTGCGCAGCATTACGCGGCGCTCGCGCCGCAGGAGCTGCGGCGTTTCTCGAGCAGCATCCGCACCGAGTACCTCGCGGCCCGCGCGGCGCTACTCGCCATCAAGGACAGTCGTGCGCTACTCGACTCCGACCCGACGATGCAGCGCTCGATCGAGCTGCGCAATCCTTACGTCGATCCCATGAATCTGATGCAGGTGGACCTGCTCAAGCGCTGGCGCGCCAGCGGCCGCGAGGACCGCGACCTGTTCGAGGCGCTGCTCGCGAGCGTCGGCGGCATCGCCCAGGGCCTGCAGAGCAGCGGCTGACTCACGTGCCAGCCGCAGATACCACCGGCGCCCTCACGATCCGCGCCGCCACCGCGGCCGACGTGCCGCTCATTCTGGCGTTCATCCGCGAGCTCGCCGTCTACGAGCACCTCGAGCACGAGGTGGTCGCCACCGAGGCGGGCGTGCACGCCGCGCTGTTCGGGCCGCGCAGCTACGCCGAGGTCGCCCTCGCCTGCCTCGATGGAGCACCGGTCGGCTTCGCGCTCTACTTTCACAACTTCTCGACCTTCGTCGGCAAGCCCGGCATCTATCTCGAGGATCTGTTCGTACGGCCCGAAGCCCGCGGCCTCGGCGCCGGCAAGCGCCTGTTCGCGTACCTGGCTAAGACCGCTCTCGAGCGGGGTTGTGCGCGGCTCGACTGGGCGGTGCTCGACTGGAACGAGCCGTCGATCGGCTTCTACCGCAGCCTCGGCGCGATCGACCAGAGCGAGTGGACGACCTATCGGCTGGACGGCGCGGCGCTCGAGCGTCTGGCGCGCAGCTGCGGTTAGACTGGGCGGGAAAACCTAAATGGCCAGAGTCCTCGTCAGAAGCTTCGCGATCTCCCTCGACGGCTACGGGGCGGGCCCGGATCAGGATCTCAGCAACCCGCTCGGTGTCCGTGGCACCGAGCTGATGGAATGGTTCTTCAAGACGAGAAGCTGGCGGCGGATGCACGGCCAGGAAGACGGCGAGGCCGGGGTCGACAACGCCATCGCCGAGCGCGGGTTCGATGGGATCGGCGCCTGGGTCCTCGGGCGCAACATGTTCGGTCCGGTGCGCGGGCCATGGCCGGATGAGAGTTGGCGAGGCTGGTGGGGCGAAGAGCCGCCCTATCACACGCCCGTTTTCGTGCTGACGCATCATGCGCGGGCGCCGCTCGCCATGGCCGGAGGAACCGAGTTCCGGTTCGTCACGCAGGGCATCCATGCCGCTCTGGAGCAGGCGCAGGCCGCCGCCGGCGGCCGGGACGTCCGCGTGGGCGGGGGCGTCGCCACCGTGCGCGAATATCTGCGCGCGGGTCTCATCGATGAGCTGCACCTGGCGGTCCGGCCGGTCCTGCTCGGCTCGGGCGAGCCTCTCTTCCAGGGTCTCGACCTCAGTGCGCTCGGCTATGAATGCGCGAGCCACTTCCCGGGCGAGCGCGCGACGCACGTCTTTCTCCGGCACCGCACGCCGGCGGCATGACGACGCTCACGGCCGGCGGTAGACCACGCCGTCCTTCATCACCAACACGACATGCTCGATCGCGGCGATGTCGGTGGTCGGGTCGCCGCTCACCGCCACGAGATCGGCGAGCATCTTCTCGCGCACGCGGCCGAGGTCGGCGTCGCGGCGCAGGATCTTCGCATCGGTGGCGGTGGCGGCGGTGAGCGCCTGGATGGGCGTCATGCCATCGCGCACCATCCATTCGAGCTCGCGGTAGTTGGTGCCGTGGGTGAATACTCCCACGTCGCTCCCGCAGCCGATCGTGACGCCAGCCTTGAGCGCGGCCCGAAAGGCCTGCGCCGCCTCCGCCATGGCGGGCGTCGGCGGGCTCGTGCCGCGCACGTAGTGCTCGAAGTACTCCCCATAGGCTTCCGCGGCGGTTAGCGTCGGCAGGAGTGCCACGCCGCGCTCGGCCATGAGCCGGAAGACCTCGGGCGTGCCGGAGAAGCCGTGTTCGATGGTGTCGACGCCGGCGAGCGCGGCGCGGCGCATCCCTTCGGCGGTATGCGCGTGCGCTGCCACCGGCCGTCCGGATGAGTGCGCGGTCTCGACCAGCGCCTTGAGCTCCTCCTCGCTGAAGGTCGGCCGCTGCGTGCCGCCCGGGCCCCAGCGATAGTCGGCGTATACCTTGATCCAGTCGGCGCCGCGCCCGGCCTGCTCGCGTACCGCGCGGATCACTTCGGGAATGCCGCTCGCCTCCTCCGCCCCCTGCGGCGTGCAGCACACATCGGGCCGCAGTCCGCGCGGCGCGGGGCCGTAGCTGCCGGTCGCGACGATGGCGCGCGTGGCGACGAACAGCCGCGGACCTTCGATGAGTCCGTCCTCGATCGCCTGCCTCAAGGAGACGTCGGCGTAATCCGCGCCTTCGGTGCCGAGATCGCGCAGCGTGGTGAACCCGGCCATGAGCGTGGCGCGCGCCTGCACCCCGGCGCGGAGCGTGCGGTACGGGACCGGCTCTTTCAGCACCTGGTCATTCCACAGAGTCTCGTTGTAGGGATGGAGGAACAGGTGCGAGTGGATGTCCATGAGTCCCGGCAGGAGCGTCGCGCCCGGCAGGTCGATGATCTGCGCAGCGGGTGGCGCGTGCACCGAAGCCGCCGGTCCCACCGCGGCGATGCGCGCACCGTCGGTGAGCACCACCCAGCCGGGGTGTGCCGGCTCGCCCGCGGTCCAGACCGACGCGGGGCGCAGCAGCACGGCGCCCGCGGCCGCGGCAGCGCCGGCCGAAGCTGTGAGGACGGAGAAAATGACGGAAAGCGCGGCCGCCGGCAGCGCCCGCAGGCTCTGGGTACTCATAGGCTCACCAGTGCCGCTCGGGCGCCGGCTTCATCCCCTCGACGTGCTAACGGTCCGGGCCGCCCATCAGCACCGTCGTGTCGTAGCTCTCGAAGCCCTGGATGGCGCGCCCGTAGGCGTTGAACACCAGCCGCTCGGCGACCTTGTCGGCGCGCGGCGTGAGCAGCATGCGCAGCACCACGTCGTCGGCGGGCCGCGTTGTATCCTCGGCGAGCACCTGCTCGACCACGCGCGTCAGGCGGAAGGTGAGCTCGTTGACGAAGCGCAGGTGCGCCCCGTCGTGCACCTGCTCGGCACCGGGACCGTAGGTGGCGCGCGCCTCTTCCGCGAGCTCGTGCAGGAACAGGTTCAGCAGCCGCGCCTTGTCGACGGTGCGCAGCTCGCCGAAGAACTCGATTTCGGAATTGAGGTTCATGGCTGCCTCATGCGACTACGCCCAAGTGAGGTTAAGCCGAGGTCGGGAAAAAGTCGATCGGCTTGGTGGCGGTGACGGCGTCGACGTCTTCGGGCTGGAACTGGAACAGGCGCACCAGCGCAATGATCTTGCGTTCGAGGTCCGGATCCTTCAGCTCGCTCGAGACCACGCGGCACATGGTCACCCCGCCGTTCGGGGCGATGGTGAACTCGAGCACCAGTTTCCCCTGCAGCTCGGCGTTGTCGCGCAGAGCGCGCGCATACAGGCTATAGATGCGTCCCTTGTTGCGGTCGAAGACCAGCGCGATCTCCTCGGGCGAGCGCGCCGGCTTGCCGCCGCCGCCCGAGCGGACGTTGCGGTTGTTGGCACTGGCGAGCGCCACCGAGGAGTTGACCGCGGTCGCGGTATGACCGGTGAGCGAGCCTGCGCCGGTGCCGAAGCCGCGGCTGGCGTTGGCGGAGGTGATGCCGCCGCTGCCCACGCCGACCCTGGAGGTGATGAGCGAGCGCTCGGCGTGCGAGTCGGCGCCGACCGAGCCCGAGAGATTCTTGGTCTGCAGCGGGGTCAGATCCATCTGCTCGCGCAGGTCCGCGAGCTCGTCCTTCACCTGGTTGAGCTGGCGCTGAGCCTTCTTGCGCGCGAGCTCCTTGAGATCGACCGGCGGCGGCGGCTGTTTCACCATCGCCACTTTGGGCTCGATCTTCGGCAGCTCCACCGGCTTCGGGGGCGGCGGCGGCTTGGGCTTCTGCTCGAGCATCACCTTGGCGAGCCGCGTAGGGATGTCCTGCGCGGCCTCGCGCTTCGGCGCCGGCAGCAGCGGAAACAGGATCCCGAGCACCACCAGGATGACGAGCAGCACCCGCAGGATCTTGCGAAAGCGCTCGCTCGACTCCGGGTCGCCTTCCCAGGGCAGCTCGTATTCGCGGTAATAGGGGGCGAGAATCATGCGCGTGCTAACTCGTCTTCACCTGGCCGGCCGCAACCGGCTTTTCCTTCTGGATCACGGCGAGGGAGATCTTGCCGTACTCGGCGTCGGTGCAGGTTTGCATGACGCGCTTCAGGACGTCGTACGGCAGCGCCTTGTCCGCCATGATGGTGATCTCGCGCTGCGAGATGTCCTGCTCGGTCGTGGCCTGGCCGACGAGCATCGGGCGCTTGAGAGCGGCGCTGAGCGGCGCGATCAGTGCGCCGGGGGCTGCCTGGATCTCCTTCACCGTCGCTATGTACTCGCCCTGCACGAACAGGTCGTCGCGGGTGATCATCACCACCACCGACTGCTTCGGGGCGGTCTGCGCGATCGACTGCGGGATCTCGATGCCCTTGGAGTTCTGGATCACCTCGACCTCCGTCGAGTACACCAGCAGGAACGCCACCATCACCGAGAGGATGTCGATGAGCGGGATGAGGTTGAGCTGCGCGTCCGCCTTGTGCCGCAGGTGGTGCTGCGCCATGCGCCGGGCGCGGTTCGACATGCTCATGAACGACCTCCGGGGCCCACGGCGGATCGCGGTGCGGTGGCCGCGGGCGCACCGGCGACCGGAGCGGCTCCGCCCGGCGCCTCGGTAGTCGAGGGCGCATCGCCGATCGAGATGTCGGGGAACAGCTCCGCCTGCACCGTGCTCATGCCCTGTCCCGCCTCGAACACGCGCACGCGGTCCATCACCTGCACCAGCGTGTCATAGGGGGTGTCCTGCTCGAGCAGGATGCTGGCGTCAGTCTTGTCGGGAAACTTGGCCTTCACGCGCTTCAGGTATTCCGTCAGAGCATCGTAGTCGTAGCCAGTCGCCGTATTGGGGAGCGTGGCGAGCGGGCCGGTGTTGCGGTCGGCGACCTGCAGCAGGTCCTTGCGCACCATCACCTCGAGCTGCAGCCCCGGCGGCGGCTCCTTCCACGTCGTGTTGGGCGGCGGCAGGTTCAGCTGCAGGATCACGGTGCGGGAGAACACCGCGGTCATCAGCAGGAACGTGACCAACACCGTGAAGATGTCGATCATCGGGACGAGCAGCAGCTCGGCCGGCTTGCGCGCGTGGCGCTCCAGCTTGCGGATTTGATAAGAGCGGCGCATGCGGTTCCTTGCGTCCTGAGGGGCGCGCGGGCGCTCGGGGTCAGGCGGCCACGGGCGCCGTCTGCCGCTCGGTGATGGCGTTGAGGAACTTCACCGACGCCATCTCCAGGCTGTCGATCACATCGGTGGTCTTGGTCTGCAGCCACGCGTGGATGAACAGCAGCGGCACCGCGGTCATCAGGCCGAAGGCGGTGCAGTTCATCGCCACCGAGATACTGGCCGAGAGCAGGTTGGCCTTCTCTGCCGGGTTCACGGTCGCCACGGCGGCAAAGGCGCGGATCAGGCCCATGACGGTGCCGAGCAGTCCGAGCAGCGTCGCCAGATTGGCGAAGGTGGCCAGATAGTGCGTGCGCTTCTCGAGCTTCGGCACCACCTCCATCAGGCTCTCTTCCATCGCCTTCTCGATGTCGTCGCGCCGGCGGGCCGATTGGATGCGCGCCAGGCCGTAGTTGAGGATGTGGCCGATGGACGACTGCGACTTGGAGGTCGCCTGCGCCACGCCGCGGAAATTGCCCTGCGACAGCAGCGGCACGATCTCGTTCCACAGGCCGCGGTTACGCGCGGCGGTGTGCGCGAGATAGACGTAGCGCTCGATGGCGATCGCCAGGCCGAAGACGAACACGATGGCGATGGGGTACATGAAGTCCCCGCCGCCCTGAAAGAAACGCACGATCAGATCCCAGATCTGCATCTGACTCTCCCGGTAAAGAAACCCCCGCACATGGGGACGCAAGCTAAGCGAAAACTGAATGACATAAGCCTAAAAAGCTGCGATGCAGCTCTCATCCTGAGACGCCTGCGGCGCCGTCTTCAAGGCTTGTCGCCAGAACCCGGCACTGTGCCCGGCTTAACGCCGGCGGCGTCGGGCTTCAGGGCGTCGTAGTAACGATTCTCCCGCAGGAATACGTCGCGATCTATCGGTTGCAGCACCTCATCGAGCAGGCTGTTGGGGGGCCGGCCGACGAGATCGCCGAGGTCGGAGCGCTTCCATGGCACGATGTACAGCACCTTGGGCAGCTCCCGGTTACCGGTAATCTCGGTCGTCTCGAGCTCGACGCGATCGGGCCCCTTGGCAGCGCGCGCGCCGGACTTCGCGGCGCCCGCGTCGTTGCGCTCGGTGGCTGCCGGTTTGCCGCCGGTGGCGCGGCGCGCGGCCGCGGCGCTGCCTGCCGTCGCAGCATTGTCGCTCTTTGGCGCCAGGCCGGCGGCCGGTGCCGCAGCCGCCTTCTGCGCGGGTACGGCATCCGGCGTCGTTGCGGCGGTCGTGTCCACGGCAGGCTCGAGCTGATCCGGACCAGGTGCGGCCGGCGCCGGCCGCACCGGACGCCCGCTGCCGGAATTCTCCTGGGCCTGCGCGGGCGCGAGCGCCAGCAAAGTGAGCAGCATGAAAACGGTGCGCATGATCAGACTCCTGCTCCGGAAGGAGCGCGCGCCGAGCTCGCGGGCGCCGCTTCCGGCGCCGTGGCCGGAGCGGTGCCAGGCTGCGGGGTCGGCGCCTGGGGCGCGGCCTCGGGTCGCTTGGCCGGCGGCATCCCGAGCCGCTGGCGCAGCTCCGCGATCCAGCTGCCGATCGGCTTCTCTTCGTGGGTCAGCTCCTGGTAGCGGGCGAGCGCGGTGAGCGCCCGCTGGGGATCTCCCAGATAGAGATCCGACACCACGGCGAGGTTGCGCCATGCGGGCGCAAACTGCGGGTCGGCCGCGATCGCCTGCTCGTAAGAGGCCGCCGCGTCCTTGAACTCGCCGCGCATCCTCTGGGTGACACCGAGCTCGCTCCAGGCGACGGCACTCCCGGACTCGTGCGCCACCGCGCTCTTCAGCACCTGCTCGGATTCCTCGAGCCGACCGGCCTTACGATAAAGGATGCCGACGTTGACCAGCGGGGCGGCGAACTGCGGGTACTCGAGCGCGATCTGCTTGAAGTCGAGCTCGGCCTCGGTCGCGTTGCCCGCGCGCATGTAGCCCACGGCGCGCGCGAAGTCTGCCTGCGCCGCCGGCGGCACCTCGGGGTGCACGGGGACGGCGGCGGTTGCCGCTGTTGTGGCGGCGCCGCCGGTCGCAGCGCCGGCTGCCGCGGCGGGATTCGTCCCCGTGGGGGCACTCGCGGGCGCCGCCGGTGGCGGGGCCTGGATCGGCACGCGAGCAAGGGGCTGCTCGGGCTGCGGAGGCGCGGAGTGGCAGGCGCCGAGCAGCGCGAGCACGGCGAGTGCCGGGCTCGCGGCTCGCGTCACAGCGTGTTTACTCGAGCCTGGCAATGACATCCTGGGTCAGCTCCGTCTTGCCGTAGCGGGCGGGCTTGAGCTCGGCGAGCGCTGCGAAGCTCTTGCGCACCCATTCATCGTACAGGCCGTCCTTGGCGCGTGCGGCGTTGAGCTCGTGCGCCTTGATCGCCTGCTCCTCGAAGGGAAACACCTGCTCCTCGAGCAGCGAGTTGTATTCCTCGAGCGCGTCGCCCTTGAGGTTGGACGGGCGCTCGGAATTCATCACGTCGTGCGCGAGCGTGCGGTAGAGCTCGGCCATCTCGTAGGTCGCCGCGGTGGTCACCTCCGCGACCTGGTAATCGGCAGCGGCCTTATATCCGTCCATCGCGGCTTCGAGCGCGTGGCGCTTGACCACCAGGCTCTTCTTCAGCGGCGCGCTGAGGCGCACCTCGCGGAAGGCATCGCGCGCCGGCGCGGCGAGCGCCAGTTGTGCCTTCGCCGCCAGGTAGCGAGTGCGCTCGGTGCGCTGCGCTGCCGCCTGGGCATCGGCCGCGATGATCTGGCGGTACCAATAATCGCGCCGCGTTATATCGCTGGCCCTGGTGGCGTAGTCGGCGAGCCGCTGGCGCGCCTCGACGGCGTCCGACACCGGCGTTGGATTGGTGGCGACGAACTTCTCCAGCATCGCTACCGCTTTAGGGGTGTTGCCGGCCTTGGCGTACAGATCAGCGGATTGCATCTGCGCTTCGCGCCGCACCGCCGGCTCCTCGGTCGGGCTGGCGGCGATGCGCTCGAATTCCCCCGCCGCCTCGCCCGGCCGGTTGGCTTCGCCGTAGGCGACTGCGAGCTTGCGGGTCACATCGGCCGCGAGAGGGCTCGCCGGGAAATCACGCCGGAAGCCTTCCAGGACTCCGATGGCGCGGTCCCAGCTCTTCAACTGGATGAGCTGCGCGGCGGCGTCGTACTCGGCGTTGGAGCGGATCTTGGAATCGGGCGCCACGCGCGCGACGCGCAAATAGTCTTCGACCGCCCCGGCGCCGTCACCGGCCTTCTGCTTCGCCTCGCCCTGCTTGTAGACGGATGCCGCCAGGCGCTCGGTGAGATCGGTGCGCAGCTTCTCGTCGTTGCCGGCGAGCGCGCGCGCCTGCAGGTAGGCGGGCTCAGCCTTCGCATACTCGCCCTGGTCGAAGTGCGCCTGCGCGATGATGGTCCAGGCGATGCGCTGTTTGGCGGCGTCGACCGGCGGCTGCCTCGCCAGGAGCAGCTCGGAGACGCCGATGGCCCGCGGCCGGTCGCCGGCGGCGAAGATGTCCTCGGCGGCACGTGTCAGGACACCGGCGCTGTCGGGATGCTCGGGGAAGGCCTGCGCGAACTTCACCCCGGCATCGGTGGCGCGCTTGTGCCAGACATCCTTCTCGGCGCCGGAGAGACTCGCCTCGCCCTTCTGATAGGAAACGAGCCCGGCGTAGGCCGCGGTGGCCGACTTGTCGTTCTTCGGATAGTCGTAGGCGGTGTGCGCGTACTCGGCAGCCGCCTCCTCGTAATGATGGCTGGCGAACAGCGCCTCGGCCAGCAGGTAGTTGGTCGATGCCGAGTCGGCATCCCCGGGGAAGGACTTGAGGGTCGAGCGATACCAGCGCGCCGCTTCCTCGTAGTCCGCGGTGCGGCCGCTCTTCTGGGCGTTGGCGTGGAAGTAAGTGGCCACGTCCTTCAAGTTGGTCTTGAGCTCCGCGACCACCTTCGGGTTGGCCGCCTTGGTGCGGGTCTTCCAGTACGGCGAATCGAAGTTGTAGCGCTCGACGAACTCGTGCTTGCCGTCGAGCACCAGCTGGCTGAAGCCGCCCTTGCCGTAGGCCTCGATGGCCGACATGGCGAGATTCGGCGCCTGGTCGCTGTAGGGATCGAGCGCCACGTAGGCACGGTAGGTGGTGGCGGCGTCCTGGTAGCGCTGCTTGTCGACGAACAGGTCGCCGAGCCGCTGGTAGAGAAGATAGGTGTACGGGCGCTCGCCGGCGCGGCTCACGTACTGCTCGAGCGTCTGCGCACCCTCGTTGTAGGAGAAGGTGATGCTCAAGACACGCAGCGTGTCCTCGACCAGCTCGCGGTCGGCGCGCTTCAGGCTCTCGATCGCGCGGCCTTTGCCGCTCGTGCCGAGCTCGTGGTCCAGGACCTTGCCGAACGACGGCAGGCTGTCATCGGCGCGCGACTGCTTGAAGAGCGACCAGCCGTGCTTGTAGAGACTCTGCTGATAGAAGCCGGACGCGGGGCCGCGGGCGATCGCCGCCGAGTATGCCTTCTCGGCTTCCGGGTAGCGCTTGGCGGAGAACAGCAGCTCGCCGCGCCGGAACTGCACCTCCGCGAGCTGCGGGGTGTTGGGGTAGCGCCGCACGATCTGGTCGAGCGCGCCGAGCGCGGGCTCCGCCTGGCCGGTGATCTCGTAGGCGCGCGCCAGCTGGTACAGCACCTGATCGTTGCGCGCATAGTCCGGATAGGCCTTGAGGAGCGTGGTATAGAGGCGCACCGCCTCGGCCCCCTGCAGGTCCTGCGCGGTGACTTCCTGCTCCATGCGCGTGAGCTCGCCCGCATCCAGGTTCAGGTCGCCGAGGCGGCGCATCGCCTCGGCACGCAGCTTCGGGTCGGTGTTCTGCAATTCGAGGAAACGGCGGTAATTCTCCATCGCCTTTTGGACGCTCGGGCTCGCGGGAGCATCGCGATGCACCTCGACCGGCCGCGATTTGAGATCGCCGATCGTCGCCCGTCCCGCAGGCGGGGATTGCGCCGCGAGCGGCAAGGCCAGCGCGCACGCCGCGGCCGCCAGCCCGCCGAGCAGAGCGTAGCTTCTCACCGCGGCGTCTCCGTGGACTTGGGAGGCGCTGCCTCGGACGGCGCTGCCTGAGGCGGCGGCGCCTCGGGCGGCGGCACTTCGGACGGTGGTGCTTCGGGCACAGGCGCTGCGGGAGCCGGCGTCTCGGCCGGCGACTCCTCGCCCGCGCCTTTCTGCTCGGCCGCCGGAGCCTTGGCGGGCGTGGCGCCGGCGTTCGCCGCACGATCGTACATGCCGCCCAGCGCAAAGCGCGCCTGTACCTGGTAGCTGGCGAGGCGCGCCTTCTGATCCTCGAGCTCCTGGATCGCGACGCTCGCCAGGTAATCAGCCTGGGCTTGCTCGGTGGCGGCGAGGCGCGTCGCGAGCGCATCGATGCGCACCTTGAGCGCGGCGATGCGGGTGGCGAACTCGCCGGTGTTGGTCGGCACGTTGCGCCGCGCCTGCTCCACGCGGATCCAGCGGCTCTGCGCCTCGTGCAGCGCGAGCTTGAGATCCTTCAGCGAGCGGTGCTCCTCCCACAGGCGGGCGCTGTAGGCGTCATTCAGCCGGAAGTACAGTACCCCCTTCACGAGCGCCAGGCGCTGGCGCAGGTCGGCGTTCTCCGGAGTGTCAGGGGCGCCGGCGAGCGCGGCTTCGAGGCGCTGGATGCGGGCCCACTGGTCGCGCTCGGCCTCGGTGCCGAGCGCTCCCAGGTCGCGGCGCGCCTCGATCGTCTGCAGCCGTCCGGTGAGATCGACGTTGCGCTGCTGCAGCTGCGCGACCGCGCCCGAGGCGAGCAGCGTGTCGACCTTCGGCAGCCGCTCGGCGTAGGCCCGCTCGCGCGTCTCGATCATGTCCTCGAAGGCTTCCATGTCGTAGCCGCCGCGCTCGAGCAGCTCGCTCATGTGCACCAGGTCGCGGTAGTTCTTCAGTCCCTCCTGAAAGTCGTTGCCGGCGAGCACGGTGTACAGGTAGCGCGACTCGGGCGCGTCCGGCAGATTCTTCAGCTGCCAGAACCAGCCGTAGGGCTCGGTGCCGCTGTGGCCGCTCGTCAGTACACGCTTGAGCATGTCGCCCTGCCCGATGCGCGCAATCGCGGCATCCAGTCGGCCGTTCTCGGCGTCGAAGGACTCGACCGCGCTCTCGTAGTACTCGGCGGACTGCGCGTTGGCGTTGAGCTTGCCGAAGGCGTACGGCACCGCGAGATAGGATTCCTGCACCGCCGCATCGAGCACGTTGCGGTTGCGCAGCTCCATCCACGGCCCGAGCGCTCCCTGGTAGTCGCCGAGCGAGGCCTCGGCCCAACCCGTGCCGAGCAGCGCCCGGTTCGAGTACGGGCCGTTGAGGCGCACGCGCTCGAGAGCCGGCAGCGCCTTGGCTGGCTCGTTGGCCTGCAGGTACGCGAAACCGAGCGCGAGATTGGCGCGATCCTTGAGCGCGCGCTGCTCCTCGGTGCTCGCGAGCATCGTGCCGACCCCGGTGAGGAACGGGTCGGCGTCCGCGAGGCGGTTGCTGCGCGCCAGCGCCACTCCCAGGTTGAAGCGGGCGTAGGCCGACCAGTTGTAAGTGCCGCGCCAGGTCGAGAGCAGCCGGATGGCCTCATCGAACTTCCCCTGGTGGATGAGCACGTTGCCGAGCAGCAGCTCCTTCTGCGACTCGAGCTCGGGCGACATGCGGCCGTTCACCCGCGCGAGCGCCGCCGCGGCCTTGTCGAGATAGCCGCGCACGTACCACACCTGCGCCAGGTAGAACCAGGCGACGTTGCGTACGCCGCTCGGCACCGGATCCTTCAGCAGCGCCTCGAAGCGCCGCCCCGCCTCGTTGTGCATACCGAGCGCGAGGTACAGGCCGCCCATCAGCAGCTGCGCGTCGTCCGCGTGATGCGGCATGCGATTCCAGTGGTCGTAGGCGGCGAGGCGCGTCAACGCCTCGAAATCATCGTGCTGGTAGTAATAGAAGAGCGCGTCGCCGTAATGCAGGTCGCGGATGCGGATCTCGGGCAGTTTCTCCGGGTCGTGGCGCCGCGCGAGCGCCGGCGCTGCCAGCAGCGCCAGGGCGACTCCCAGGCAAAGCGCGCGCGCGGCCGGGCGATGCATCGGGAACGCTACTCCCAGTCCCGGATCTCGAACTCCGGCTGGAGCTTTCTCTGCCGGTCGTCGATCTTGAGCTCGAGGTACTTAGCTCCAATGCCCTTCTCGAACTTGATGGAGGCGCCGCGCTTGTAGGCGCGGTCGTTCGGACCCTTGCCGCTGAAGAAGGCCACCAGCTCGTGCTGACCGACCTTGAGATTGCCGAGGTACAGCCGCTGTACGCCGCCCTTGAGGAGGGCGTCGACCTCGCGCGGCGTGTACAGGTAGTTGATGACCTCCTTCCTATCGATCTTCAACTGCACTGAATCGAGCGCGAAGAAGTCGCCCACATCCACGGCGAGGAATACCGCGACCTGGGTGTTGGCCGGGAACAGCAGCTCCTCTTCGAGGACGAACAGGTCGCGGTTGAGATCGACGACGTCCTTCTTGAGTCCCTGCACCTGCTCGTCGAGGCCGCGCGTGTCGGGCGGGGCAGCGGCGGCAGCCGCGGCGGGCGGCGCTGCAGCCGGCGCCGGGGCCGCGGCAGCGGCGGGCGGTGCGGCGGCGGCGAGCTGGGCCGCGGCGAGCAGCGCACAGCCGAGCACCGCGGCGCTCGCGCGCCTCAAGCCGGTCACGGCACGGACGGACTCGCGATTCGGGAGGGCATCGGGCATGGTCATTCCGATCATTCGTTCAGCAGAACCCGCAACTGCTGCAGGTAAAGATCGTCGCTCTTGGCGCTGAAGTCGCGCTGCACGTTGCGGACGGTGCCGCTGCGATCGATCAGCACGGTCATCGGCAGATTGTCAACCCGGTAGGCACGGCCCACCGCCTTGTCCGGATCGAGAAGCATCGGGAATCCCACCGGGACACCGCGCGCGTATTTGAGCGCGCGCTCCGGCACATCGTCGAGGCCGACCCCGTAGACCGCGAGCCCGGCGGAGCGGTAGGTGGCGAAACTCCGGTTCAGGGCGTCGAGCTGGCGGCGGCAGGTGCCGCAGCCGCTGCTCCAGAAGCTCAGAACCACGACCTCGCCGCGATGCTCGGAGAGGCGCACGTTGCCGCCGGCGGCGGCGTGCAGAGTGAAATCCGGCGCCGCCCGCGCGATCAGGTCGTAGCCGCGCTGCGCCAGCGCGGCCGTGCCGGCGCCGAGCAGCGCCACGGCCGCGCATTTTAGGAAAACCCGCACGCGTGACCGGCGGTCACGCGCCGCCGGACCGTCGGGTCGTTGCAAGCTCAAGAGAAGATCCTTCGGGCTGTGAAGCCGAGCTGCGCGCAAGCGCGGGAACCCTCGCACAGCGCACTCGAGACTGTCAACGAAGCACGGCGCGAAACGGCCTGGGGCGGCGCGCCTCGAGGCCGCGCAGTCGGCGCTCGGCGACAGGTGCGCCGCCCTCGGGCGCGGTCAACCGCGTCTAGATGATCCGCTGGAACACCGTCATGGCCGCCAGCTGCGCGGCCGTGCCGAGTCCCTGCATCGGAAATAGCGTCGGGAACTGCGCGTCCGTACCCATCAGTCCCATGTAGTTGAGCATGATGAGCTCGGGGATCTGGTTGACGGAGTTGGCCGCGGGGCTCGAGCTGCTGACCACCGTGCCGTCGGAGCTGAACCAGCCGATCTGCTGGCCGGCGACGCCGTTGCGCAGCACCGGGCGCCCGTTCGGGCTGTACACCAGGAACAGAGTGGCCGCCACCGCGGAGTCGTCGCCCTGCCAGCCGAGCTTGTTGCGCCCGGCGGTGCTGGTGTCGACCATGCTGTTGGAAGTAAGCGAGCCGTCGCTCATGATCTGGATCATGACCGGCGTGGCCTTGCGCGCGGCGTACTCGAGCACGGCGCCGATCATCTGGCCGGCGGTGAAGTTCTTCGTCTCGCCGCTGGCGCGCGAGCCGTCGTGGTAGTCATAGCCGCCCATGGAGATGGTGCCCGCGCCGGCGTAGCCGTCGATCACGAGCTTCATCACCGAGGCGGTCATCCGTACGTCCTGGTTCTGGAAGTCCGCCGCGGTGAAGATCGGCGTCGTGCCGCCGACGATGAGCGGATCCTGCGTGGGGTCGAGCCCCGCCGGCCCGGCGGCGAACACGTTGGCGGTGTTGGAGGCCTTCACATAGGCGCAGCGCACCTGGTTCTTGAGGGCGGCGTCCGCGGCCGTATTGCCGCCGCCGGGAATGAGCTGGACACCCGGGTTGCTGCCGTTCGGGTTGCCGAGCGCGCCGGTGAATTCGCTGCCGGTGGAACTCGCGCCCTGGTAGGGGCTGGTGCCGGCGCTGATGCGGGCCTCCGCCTCGAGCTCGGCGACCGCGAGCGGATCGGGCGGGCCGCCTCCGGGCGTCACCGGCGCGAGCGCCAGCGCGTCCGCGGGCTGTGCGATGCGGGTGGGCTGCAACGCCGGCTGGATCGTGTACATGAGCGCCATCGAGTTGCCGCCCGAGACCGAGGAATCCGTCCCGACCAGGTTGACCACCGTACCCTTGGCGCCCGCCTCGGCGATGCCATAGATCGGGTTGATGGTGTTCGACTGTGTGTCGTTCTGCGACATCGCGGGGATCACCGCGCCGTTGGTGCCGGCCTGGGTCGCGGCGGCGGCCTTGGTGAGAATGCCGCGCAGGATCGCGCCGTCGGAATGCCACAGGAGTCCCAGCGCGCTCGAGATGAAGGTGCTCGAGGTCGGCACCATGTTGCCGGGCACGCCGAGCTTGCCGTAGCCCGCGGTGGAGAGGAAGTTCGCCTGTCCGCCCTGTACTCCCACCAGCGCCTCAGAGCCGACCAGGTTCGCCCCGCCCGCGAGGTCGAACACGATGAAGGGCAGCGAGCCCGAGCCCGACGGCACGTTGCACTGCGACTGGGCGAGCAGCGCCTGGATGTCGGGGTCGAGCCCGCCGGCGCGCGTCGCCTGCGCCTTGAGCAGCGCGCCGAGCCAGGCGGAGCCGATCACCATGCCCTGGGCGCCGAGGAAGCCGGCCGCGAGAAAGTCGCGGCGCGTCACCGGGCGCGGATGGCTCTCGTGCCGGAAGGGTGTGCCGGGCGGGGTGGGTCGCGGGGGACGCTTGCGGATCAGCATCTTGAGTACCTCTCAAATCCTTTTACTGCAGGGTCACGGCGGCGCTGGCGAGCGTCACCGTACAGGCCGCGATGGTCGCCTGCGAGACGGTCGCGGCCGCGTTGATCTGCGGAACGCGCGTGATCAGCGCATCGACCTCGCCCTGCACCGCGCCCGCCATCTGCGGCGACACCGTGGTGCCGACTGCGTTGTTGGCGAGTGCGTTGATGACGATGGCGCGCTGCGGGCTGCCGCTCGCGCCGAAGAAGCTCGACGCACCGGCGTTGAGATTCGCATCGAGCCCCGTACCGAAGAACGCATCGCGCAAGCTGGCGCTCGCCATCAGCTCGCCGCAGTAGGCGTTCGCGAGCCCCGAGATCGCCGTCTGCGCCGAGGAGACGAACGCCGAGATGAGCGGCGTCGCCGGCATCGCCTGCTGCGAGCCCATGTAGAACGTCTGCACCACCTGGTCGGTGATCGGCACGCCCGTGATGCGCGACAACGAGTTGTTGATGCGCTCGAAGGTCGCGATGCCGTAGTCGGGCACCGGGGTGTTGTTAGGCACCGGCGGCGTCGGCACGCCCGGCGGATCGACGAACGTGTGGGTGCTGCTGCCGAGCTTGTCGAACGACAGGAAGAACAGGTCGTTGGCCGCGCCGAGCGACACCGGGATCACCGTGCCGAGCGGCGACAGCTGCTGGCCGGTGGTGGAGTTGTAGCTGGCCCCGCCGATGGTGGCGCTGAGGGTCGAGAACGACTGCGCCGCGGGCGCCAGCTGCCCGTTCACGCCGATGCGGATGCCGGCGACCTGCAGGTTCGCCGGAATCGTGGCTTTCGGGTCCAGGCTGATGAAGGTCGGCTGGTAGAACAGGTAGCTGTAGTTGTCGTACTGGCTGGCCGTGAACATGAGGTACGACTGGTTCACGCCGGTGAGCGAGCTCACGCCGAACAGCAGGTAGTACTTCTGGCCGACGCCGGCGTTGAAGTTCTGCGTGATCTGCGCCTGGGTCAGCGCGGTATTGTAGACGGCGACCATCTTGATGACGCCCTGCCACTGCCGCTGCCCGCTGGTCTCGTTGCCGAGCACCAGCGCGAAGCTCGGATCCCAGTTGGCGAACGAGCCGCCCTTGGAAGGATCCGCATCACCGGTGAACACGCCGTTGACATAGATCTTCTGGCCATTGACCGGATCGTAGGTGAGCACGATGTGCTGCAGCGCCGCCTGGGCCGCGCCGTTGGCCGTCGTGGTGACGAGCGGCGGCATGCCGGCGGTATTGGTGACGCTCGAGCGGGTGAAGCCCTCGTACTGCACGGTGGCCTGGCCGAGGGTGACGTTGCGCGTGGTGTTGCTGCCCGAATAGCTCACAATCCAGGCGTTGGTCTGGGCGACGTCGGCGGGTGCCGCCCACGCCTCCATCGAGTACTCACCCGACTCCTGGATCATGTTGGCGAGCTTGGCGCTCGCGCTGGTGGAGGCCTGGGCCGAGCTGCCCATGGCGAAGTTGAGGCCCCAGCCCCCGACCCAGCTGACGTTACCCGACAGCGTGAGATCCGCTTCGGGCGTCACACCGCTGGTGTCGTAGGCGGTGCTGCCCTGGCCGGTCTCGAACATGTACTTGGCGATCAGCGACCCCTCGAAGCGGCTGCCGCCCGCGGCGATCGTGCCCTGGCTGAGGGTGACCGCGTTCGACACGACCAGCGACGGATCGATGGGCGTGATCGGGATGCCGTTGGCGAAGGCGGTGAGCTGCGCCAGCATCGCCGCCGCGCTCCCCGGACAGTCGGGCGCGCCGTTCGAGCTCGCCGTCGGCCAGCAATGATGGAACTCGTTGGCCAGGCGCTCGTAGAAGCGCGACTGGTTTGGCTGGGCGAGATCGATCTTGGGCTGCGCCGCGATGTAGGCGGCGTCGATGTTGTTGGGATCGGCGAAGTACGGCTGCTGCGGGCTCGCCGAGGAGGGATTGTGGCAGCCGGAGCAGAACTTGGTGAGCAGCGGGTAGACCGAGCTCTGATAGCTCGGGTTGCCGACGGTTGGATCCGCCGGGAACTGCTTGCCGCCGCCGGCGGCCTGCACCGGCGGCGCCGACAGCACCACCGAGGTGGTGGACGAGGCCCCCGCGCCCAGCCAGTTCTGAATCCACACGAGCATGGTGGCGGCGCACGCCGACGGATCGGCCACCCAGCAGTTGTGTCCCCCGCCGACCTTCAGCACCAGAGTCGACTGGCTGGTGTTGGTGAGGTTCACGAGCGGCAGCGCCGCCTGGTACGCCTGGTTCACGTCGTCGGAGCGCGCGAACTGCGGCGACTGTCCGCCCTGGTGGTGGCAGCCACCGCAGCGGTTCGAGGGGATGATGTTCTGCCACAGGTTCACCTGGAAGGCCTGGATGTCGGCGTTCTGAGCCGGCGGCCCGGTGTACTGCTGCGTGGTCACGGTCGTCGTCTGCTGGTTCACCGTGGTCGGCGCGCCCCCGGAGGAGCTGCAGGCGGCGAGGACCGCGAGCATGGCGGCCGCGGCCGCGATCGTGAGCGCGCGGCGGGCGAGGAACTTGTCCATGGCGTTACTCAAATCGGCGTGCATGTTGGGCGCTCCCTTACGACCCCGGACAGGCAGCGGCGGACTGCTGGAACACCTGCTTGAGGTTGTAGCCGCCGGAGGTGAAGCTCGAAGTGAGCGAGGAGACCGTCGCCAGGTCGGCGCTGCTCACCGGCGCGCGGAAGCACACCGCCTGGAATACCTTGGTGACCTGACACTGCGCGAAGGTGGCGCTCGAGGCGAGCTCCTGGCCGAGCGACTTGGCGCCGTTGCCGCTGCCCGGGAGCCCCGCCGACCAGCCGAGCACGGTGTTGGGACCGGTGCGCCAGCGGTTGGACCAGCTGTCGTCCGGGGTCACGAAGCCGAATGCGAAATTGGTCGCATTGATCAGGTACTTCGGCTGCACCTGGCCCGGCGTGTAGACCATCTGCCCGGAGGTCGCATCGAAGTTGTAGTAGGCGAAGGCCTGCACCATCGGATCCATGCCGCTGTGACAGCCGACGCAGTTGTTGAGGAAGATGCGGCTGTCACCGCCCGGCGAGCGCGCCACGTCCTGGCGGATGCGGTCCGAGGGGCGCGTGGTGTCCATCAGTGTCGGCATGTCGTTGCAGAAGTGATTGATCATCGTGAAGCGGAACATCGCGCGGTTCGTGCCGTTGATGAAGAACGCCGAGGCCGCGCCGCGCGTGGTGATGAGTCCGGCGGTAGCCGCGGTCGGCGTGCCGTACACGCCCGACTGGGTGCCGGCCACCAGGGTCGACATCAGGTTGACGCCGTTCTGCTCCGCGGTCGCGTAGTGGTTGTTGTTGGCGGGTGAGGGAGCCGGGAGCCCCGAGGCGTTGCTGGTGTAGAGGATGTCGGCGGACAGCGCGGTATTGAACGCCACGTTGTCGCGCACCATGCCGATCACCGTCGCCACGTAGTCGTTGAGTGGCGAGAACACCGTGGCGCTGCGGTTGGTCCACGGCATCGAGAAGTTCTTGAGCGTGACGTTGTAGAAGGTCGGCGCGCCGGTGGCGACCGCCGCCGCCTGCACCAGCCCGGCGCTGCCGGGAGCGGCGCCCGCGGCGCCCGCGGCGCACGGACCGCCGCAGATCGCATTGGTCATCTGCGCGAGCTCGGCCGCCGAGGGCGGCACGCCGGCGATGCGCTCGTAGATGCGCTTGGCCTGCTCGTTGGGGCCCGCGTAGGCGGGCGCGAGGGGCTGCGCGAGCAGCAGCAGCGCGCACGCCGTGAGCGTGACGCGCGGCGCGCGACCCGGACCTGTGCCTGTAGTCATGACATTCATGGCGCTCATTGACTCCCTGCAAATGCCCCAAAGCGCGAGCCGACTATACGGCCCGCGCGGCCCCGTCCCGAATGTCTCAACTGGCTGACGTCGCCGGTCACCGACAGTTGTCGCGGTGAGCGCCGCGCGCGGATGATTGCGCGGCAAACTGCGAGCTGGATCACGGCGGGCACTGCCCTGAATGACTACCTGTAGCGACGCGGGCGGCAGTGCTGTGCTCAAGCTCAGCAGAACACGCGGCGCGTGCCGGTACCGTGACGGAGTGCCGTCATGGCGAAAAGTTAAAGGGCGTGACGGCGAATTACGTTACATTCGCGGCGCGCGAGCGCTGAGCGGAATGGGTGGTGCAACGTGCGGATGAGTCTACGGCCCGTTGGGTGTGATTGGCGGCGGCGCGGCGCGCCGCTGCTCGCGGCCGTGCTTGCCGGTACGCTCGCCGCCTGCGCCGGCAGCGGCTCCGGCGGCAGCGTCAACATCGCCAACAGTCAGGCAGGCGACCCCGCCACGGTCGACTACCCCATCTTCTACGTGAAGCGCGCCGTGCCGACCATGATGAACGGCACGCTGGTGCAGGACGATCTGCGGATCCTGCGCGACCTGGTGCCGGGCGGCTCGGACCTCTACATGCGCGCCACCGCCTCGCCGAGCGCCGCGGAGACCAACATCACGGCGCGCGTCACCGCCGGGGCGAAGTATGACGTGAAGGAGGTGGACGTCTCAGCCGACGGCACGCGGGTGGTGTTCGCGATGCGCGGCCCACTGAGCAAGAACCAGCAGGCCAAGAACCCGCCGTCGTGGCGCATCTGGCAATACATCATTGTCACCGACTTGCTGGCGCCGGTGATCAATCCCGCCATCGATCCCGACCCGCTGACCGTCAACGACGTATCGCCGCACTATCTGGCGGACGGGCGCATCGTCTTCTCAACCACGCGCCAGGACGCCTCCCAGGGCGTGCTGCTCGACGAGCACAAGCCCGGGTTCATCGCCCTCGACGACATGTCCGGCGCCAACCAGGGGGGCAATGAGCCGGGCTTCGTGCTCGAGGTGATGAATCCCGACGGCACCCGTGTCCACCAGATCACCTTCAACCAGAGCCACGACCAGGATGCGACCGTACTGCAGAGCGGGCGCGTGCTCTTCAGCCGCTGGGACGCCGCCTTCGGCCACGACGCCATGTCGCTGTACACCGCCAACCCCGATGGCACGGACCTCGAGCTCTACTACGGAGCCAACAGCCACATGACCGGCACGGTCGCGCCGGGCACCAACGCGCCCACCGTGGTCGAGTTCATGCGCCCGCACGAGATGCAGGGCGGCGCCATCATGTCGCTCATCCGCCAGTACACCGGTGTCGACGACGGCGGGAATCTCGCCCTCATCGACGGCGTGCACTACGTGGAGAACACGCAGCCGCTGGCCGCCTACGCCGGCCTCACGGGCCCGGCGCAGACGCAGGCCACGATTCTCAATAACATCTATACGATTCCGGGACCCTCGCCCGGCGGACGCTTCAGCTCGGCCTATCCGCTCTGGGACGGCAGCGGCCGCATCATCGTCAGCTGGTCCGAATGCCGCCTGCTCGACACCACGCAGACACCGCCGCCGATCGTGCCGTGCACCAGCGCAGCGCTCGCCAACCCCAACGCGCAGAGCGCCCTGCCGCTCTACAGTCTGTGGATGCTCGACCCGGTTCAGGGCACGATGATGCCGATCGCGGCTCCGGTCGAGGGCGTGATGATCACGGACGTGGTGGCAACGCAGCCCAAGCCCGTGCCCAACGTCATCCTCGATACCGTGCTGGGCGGCCAAGCCGCGAGCTTCGCGAGCAACGGGGTGGGCGTCATCGACATCAGGAGTGTCTACGACATCTGCGCGCACAACCCGTGCGTGCCGGGCGTCGATACCTCGGTCGCGGACATCGCCACGGTGTCCGACCCGGCCAAGACGCCCGTCGCGCAACGTCCGGCGCGCTTCATCCGCCTGGAGAAGGCGGTCTCGATTCCTGACAAGACGGTGACGGCGCTGACGGCAGCCGACTTCGGCGCCAGCAGCCACATGCTGGAGATCCTCGGCTACGCCCCGATCGAGCCGGACGGCTCGGTGCACCTCGAGGTGCCGGCCAACGTCGCGTTCCGCATGAGCGTGCTCGATGCCAACGCGCGCGCCATCACTGCGGCGCAGGGCGTGTGGTTGCAGCTGCTACCCGGCGAGACGGTCTCCTGCAACGGCTGCCACCTGCCGCAGGGCGGTGCTCAGAACCCGGTCTCGCACGGCCGCCAGGGCGCCTTCGCCTCGGCGTGGGCCGGCGGCACGGCGGGCACGGCCTTCCCGAGCAGCATCTCCGCCGGGCCGGCCGCATTCATTCCGCAGAGCAACGGCGAGACCATGGCTCAGGCGCGCATGGCGGTGAGCTGCTCGACCGATACGCCACCCTGCCTGCAGATGCAGCCGAGCATCAATGTGCTCTACACCGACGTCTGGACCGATCCGGCGAAGGCCACGCCCGGCACGCCGATCACCTATAGCTATACCGACCCGACCAACCCGATCCCGGCGATTCCGACCACCGCGCTGTGCGCGACTGCCTGGACCGCCAGCTGCCGCATCATCATCAACTACCCGCAGCACATCCAGCCGATCTGGGACGCGGCGCGCATGGGCATGTTGAACGGCGTGCAAGCGAGCGTCACCTGCTCGCAGGCCGGCTGTCACAACCCGAAAAATGCCGCCGGCGCCGCGCAGACACCGGCGGGAAATCTCGACCTGACCAACAGCGTCGACGCGAACGCCAACGAGTTCACCTCCTACGTGCAGCTGCTGTTCCCCCACAACACGGTTATCATGGGCCAGCCGGGACCCGCGGTGGGTCCGTTCATGAATGCGGGTAGCGCCAATGGCGGGGCCTCGAGCGCGTTCTTCAACTGCTTCGCAACAGGTTCCGGGTGCAACAACCCGTCGCATACGGGTTGGCTGAACATCGCGGAGCTGCGCCTGCTGTCGGAGTGGCTGGATATTGGCGCGCAGTACCACAACAACCCGTTCGTCCCCGCGGCACCCATGTGAGTCAGGGAAGAAGCTGATCTGCCGTCCGCGACAGCCGGCGCGCGCGGCCGCCTGGACCCTTGCCACGCTGCTCGTCGCGCTGCTGCTGCCGGCGGTGAGCGCGGCGCGCGAGTACCTGCAGCTGTTCGTGGCGGAGCCGTATCTGGAGCTGCATACCGGCCCGGGGCGCGGTTACCCGGTGTTCCACGTGGTGCCGCGCGATGAGAGCGTCGACGTGCTGTTCCGCCGCACCGACTGGTTCAAAGTGCGCACCGAGCACGGCGTCGAGGGCTGGGCCGCGCAGCGCGATATGCTGAAGACGGTGCTCGCGGACGGCTCGCCCTTCAAGTTCGAGCTCGGCGATCTGGCGGGCTTCAGCTCGCACCGCTTCGAGCTCGGCGTCTTCGCCGGGGAATACGGCGGTGCGAACCTGATCTCGACCTACTGGTCGGTGTCGCTCAACCCGCAACTGGCGGTGGAGGCCGCCGCCGGGCAGTTCCTCGGCCGTTTCGCCAACGGCGAGACCGGGGACTTGGGGTTCGCGCACGTGATCTCACCGGACACGCGCTGGTCGCCGCTGCTGTTGCTGGGCGTCGGCATCGCCCACATCGAGCCGAAGGGCACGCTCGTCACGCCCGCCAACCGTACCGAGCAGACTGCCTACGTGGGCGGCGGCATCCGCTACTACCTGACGCGGCGCTTTTTCATGCGCGCCGAGTACAAGGCTCACTACATCTTCACGAAGCGCAACGAGAACGAGGCAGCAGACGAATGGAAACTGGGATTCGGGTTCTTCTTCTGACGGCGGCGCTCGCCCTGCTTCCCGGCTGCGCCACGGTGCGCGGCTGGTTTCACGGCAAGCACGGCGGCGCCAGTAGCGAGACGCAAACCGCCTCCGCCGCCGCACCCGGCGCCGCCGGCGCGGACGAGGCAACGCCGCCGCGGGTAATCGAGCCGCAGGTCGAGCGCCGCCAGATCAAGGTGCCGCGCATCAAGAGCTCGAACGTGGAGCTCGGCCTGTTTTACGGCGCGCTGTCCATCGAGGATTTCGGCACCAATGCCGACTACGGCATAACGGCCGCCTATCACATTACCGAGGACTTCTTCTTCCAGGGCGAGGCGGGCCGCTCGCGCGCCGGCCGCACCAGTTTCGAGACTTTGGGCGGCAATATTCAGCTGCTTACCGAAGCTGAGAGGCGCTTCACGTACTACGACCTCTCGCTCGGCTACAACTTCCTGCCAGGCGAGGCCTTTCTCGGTCGCGGCGTCGCCATGACGAGCGCTTTCTATCTCCTCGGCGGGTTCGGCGCGACCAAATTCGCCGGGGATACGAAGTTCACGGTGAACTTCGGCGGCGGCTACCGGGTCGTGCCAACGGACTGGATGGCGCTGCACGTCACGGTGCAGGATCACGTGTTCCAATCGAGCCTGCTCGGCGTCACCAAGCTCACCAGCAACCTCGAAGCGCGCATGGGTGCGACCGTCTTCTTCTAGTCATTGAGGGACGCACGATGAGGAACCGAATCGCAGCCATCATTGCCGCCGTCGCGCTGGCCCTGCCCGCGCTGGCGGCCGATCCGACCGGCGCACCGGCACCGCAGTTCACGCTCGGTGCCCGCAGCGGGCAGAACGTGAGCCTCGCCCAGTACAAGGGCCAGGTGGTGATGCTCAACTTCTGGGCGAGCTGGTGCGGGCCATGCCGCCAGGAGATGCCGTTGCTCGAGAGCATCTACAAAAAATACAACCGGCTCGGATTTACCCTGATCGGGGTGAACGTGGAGCCGGATTCGAACGCGGCCAACGACTGGCTGAAACAGACCCCGGTGAGCTTTCCGATTCTCTATGATAAGGAGAGCAGGGTCAGCAAGATGTACGACGTGGCCGGTATGCCGAGCACCGTGATCATCGACCGCGCGGGCAAGGTGCGCGTGCTGCACCGGGGCTACAAGCCGGGCGATGAGAACGAGTATCTCGACAGCATCCGGACGCTGGTGCGGGAGTAGCACGATGCGGATGGCGCGGCAGCAGCGGGCGGGGCGGCACAGGGCGGCACGGAATCCGGGCCGCAGGGGCGCGGCGCTGCTCGCCGCACTGGCGCTGGCAGCGCTCGGCGGCTGCACCCCGGTCGAGCCCTGGGTGAAACCCTACGAGCGCGAGCACCTCGCCGATCCCATCATGTCGCTGAGCCGCAACTCGCTCGCGGCCAGCTACCGGGACCACACGTTCGAAAGCCGCGAAGGTTCGCGCGGAGCTACCGGGTCGGTCGGGGGCGGCTGCGGATGCAACTAGCCTGGCGGCGAGCCGCGGCGGCGCGAGGAAAATGCGGGTGAGCCCGGCGCCGACGCACGGGGTGCGCGCGTGAGCGGTCGCCCCACCCGGCTGCTGTCGCCTTTCGCCCGCACGCTCCTCGCGCTCGGCGTGATCGCCGCCCCGGCGCTCGGCGGCGTGCTGCCCGAGGACGAGGCGGACGTGATGTACCACTCCTACCAGGGCGGCGGCATCACGGTGAACGGACCCTCGGTCCTCATCCGCAAGAAGGTCGGCGACAACCTGTCGCTCACCTACAACTACTACGAGGACATGATCTCGAGCGCCTCGATCGACGTGAAACTCTCCGCGAGCCCTTACCACGAGATCAGAAGGCAGAACAGCGTGGGCGCCGAGTTCCTGCACGGCAAGACCACCTACAGCGTCGGCTACATCAACAGCGTCGAGCCCGACTACAAGGCCAACACGACCTACTACTCCCTCAGCCAGGACATGTTCGGCGACCTCACCACGATCACGCTCGGCTATCGGCGCGGCTGGGACAACGTGTACCGCGACGAATGCAATCCCGCATTGCCGGCGCACCCCATCGGCACAGAGTGCCCTCAGATCATCAACGATCCTGCCTTCCACCGGCGGGCCGACCACTGGGGCTACAGCTTCGCCCTCACGCAGATCCTGACGCGCAACCTGCTCGCCAACGTCAACTACGAGATCCTCACCGACCAGGGCTATCTCGCCAATCCCTACCGCGAGATCCGCTATGCCTCGCCCGGCGGCGTCGGCTTCACGCCGGCGCCGCAGATCTATCCGGGGACGCGCACCAGCAACGCCGCCTCGGTGCAGCTGAAGTACTACCTGCCGTGGCGGGCGGCGCTCACCGGCTCCTACCGCTACTACCACGACACCTTCGGCATCGTCGGCAACACGCTCGAGACCGACTACACCTTCCCGCTATGGAAGGGCTGGGTGTTCGACGCGAGCCTGCGCTACTACACGCAGACCCACGCCTCATTCTACAGCGACCTGTTTCCGTACGCCAACTACTCGAACTTCCTGGCGCGCGACCGTGAGCTTGCGGCGTTCGACAGCTGGACGCCCGGTGTGGGCGCCAGCTACGAATTCGCCATCCCGCAGGTCCCGTGGATCCACAAGAGCACCGCCAACATCCGCTACGACCGGCTGATGATCAATTACAAGGACTTCCGCAACGCGCTGCTCGCCGCGCAGTACGGGGCCGGAAACGAGCCGCTCTACAAGCTCGACGCCAATGTCCTCGAGGCGTGGGTCTCCATCTGGTATTGAGCTGAACCGCCGCTGAATGCGCGGCGCGCGCCGTTTCGCACCCGCCACGCTGCGCCTCACGGCGCATCTGAGTTAAGCTGCGCGCTGGTCGTTCGTTGCTCAACTGCACGGCCTGTCGGCGAGTGCCGACACCCGCTGCGGACGGAGGGGAAATCACATCATGCGCACACGCACTACTCTCTTTACCCTGCTGGCAGGCCTGGCGCTCGCCGCCGCCGCCGCCGTCACTCACGCCCAGGCGCGTGAGGAGGGGCGGCTCCTGATGGCGAGCGAGATCCTCCAGGACATGCGTGGCGCGCGCGATCAGGCGATACCCGATCGGCTGCTCGAGCGTGCCTACGGCATCGCCGTGATTCCGGACACGACCAAGATCGCCTGGTTCTTCGGCGGACGCCGCGGACACGGCGTCTTGGTGGTGCGCGACAAGGACGGCCGCTTCACCAGCCCGAGTTTCGTCACCATGACCGGCGGCAGCTTCGGCTTCCAGTGGGGCGTGCAGTCGACCGACATCGTGCTGGTCTTCACGACGCCCAAGGGAATCCAGGGCGTCAACGGCGGCAAGGTCACGCTCGGCGGCGACCTGTCGATCGCGGCCGGCCCGGTCGGACGCGACGCCTCCGCCGCCACTGACCCGACTTTCAAGGCCGAGGTCTATTCCTACTCGCGCAGCCGCGGCGTCTTCGTCGGGCTGGCGCTCGACGGCACGATCATCTCGATCGACGACGACGCCAACGCCGATTTCTACAAGAAGCCCGGAGTGCTCGCCGCCGACATCATTTCGGGGAGCGTGAGGAGTGACGACGAGGCGGCGCGGCGCTTCCTCACCTCCGTGTCGACGAGCACCGGCACCGGCACCGAAGTCCAGCGCCAGGCCTCCGCCGCGCCCGTATCACGGCCGGCGGCGCCGGTGGCGCCGGCGGGCGCGCAGTCCTTCCCGCTCGCCGACCCGAAACCAGGCAACGAGCCGAAGTAGCCTTGAGTCAGGCCGGGCCGCCGGGCCCGGCCTCGCTCGCTACCTCAGCGCCCGCCGCCGCGGCGAGCGGTGCGCCGAGCCTGCGGCGGAACTCGCGCTGCAGCAGCACGAAACTCGTGAGTGCCTGCAGCGTCACCGTCGCCACCGATAAATACCATACCTGGATCAGCGCGAAGTGCGGCATCGTGGATAGCAGCACGGCCGGCAACACGAACGTGAGCAGGCGCGACGCCGAGCTCGCCAGCGACGGCCAGGTGTTGCCGAGCGCCTGGAACAGCCCCGAGCAGGTGAAGATGAGTCCGGTGGCGATGAAGTTCCAGGAGATGATGCGCAGGTAAGTCGCGCCGACCTCGACCACCTCCGGCTGGCGGCTGAAGAACTCGATGAAGACCTGCGGCCGCCACTGACATACCAGCGTCAGCACCAGCATCAGCACCGCGGACAGCAGCGCCGCGGCGCGGAAGGTCTCGCGCACGCGGCCGAACTTGCGCGCCCCGAAATTCTGTCCGGCCACCGCCGGGGCCGCGAACGCCAGCGCCATCACCGGCAGGAACAGCGCCTGCATCACCCGCCCGCCGATGCCGAAGCCGGCCTGCGCGGCGGGGCCGAAGCCGCGGATGACCCAGTAGATGATGCCGATGATCAGGAACATCATGAAGAACTCGCCGCCGGCGGGCAGGCCGACGTTGAGGATGCGACGCACGACGGCCGCGCGCGGCGCCCATTGCGTTGCGTCGAGCTTTACGTAGTGCTCGAGCCGCGCGAAGTAAATCCACAGGAACACCACACCGGCGGCGATGGAGACGCTGCTCGCAAGTCCCGCACCCGCGGCGCCGAGCGGATGATGCGTCCCCCAGCCGGCGATCAGCACCGGCGCCAGCACGGTGTTGAGCAGTACCGTGAGTACCTGCACGACCATGGTCGGCTGCACGATGCCGGTGCCGCGCAGCGCCGAGCCCAGCGCCACCAGCGCGAACTGCAGCGCGAGTCCGGGCGTGTAATAGTAGAGAAAGGCCGTGCCCGCGGCCGCCGTGGCGGCATCCGCCGCCATGGCGCGAACGTAGACGCCTCCCAGGAGGAAGCCGCCCACGAGCGTCGCCACCCCACAGATCGCCGACAACATCACCGACTGATTGAAGATGAGGTTGGCCTCCGCCTGGTCCTTGCGACCCACGGCGTGCGAGACCAGCGCGACCGTACCCACCCCCAGCATCTGCGTCAGGGCCATGATGACGAACATGGCCGTGCCGGCGGTGCTGACGCCGGCGATGGTCGCGTCCCCGAGATGCGCCACGAAGTACATGTCGACCACGAGGTACAGCGTCTGGAACAGCATGCCGATCGCGATCGGCACCGCCATCGCCACCAGCTGCCCGGTGATCGGACCCTCGGTCAGATCTCTCATCGGACTCCCCTCCCCGACTGGGGCGCACATTAGATGAGTATCGAAACGCTTGCCACGTGGTCCGATTGCCGCCACCGCGCGCCCCGGGCGCTTCGCCTTACCCGGGGCGGCCACGGGCGGCGGCCTTCCCATTCCGGGAGATTGGCTTCACCGCCGGATTGCGTCACATTGCACAGCCCACTAGACAGTCGCGCCCCCGCCCGACCGGAGCCTTGAGACTTTGAGCGAATCCGCCCTTCGCCTGACCGGTGTCGACGCCGCCGGCCGCACCGCCGTCACCATTCTCGCGGCCATCAGCTTCTGCCACCTGCTGAACGACATGATGCAGTCGCTCCTGCCGGCGCTGTACCCGATGCTGAAGAGCACCTACCACATGAGCTTCGGGCAGATCGGGCTCCTCACCTTCACGTTCCAGTTCACCGCGTCGCTTCTGCAGCCGCTCGTGGGCGCGATGTCCGACCGCACGCCCCGCCCCTACTCGCTCGCCGCCGGCATGGCCTTCTCGCTCGCCGGGCTGCTGCTGCTCGCCTTCGCCGGCAACTATCCCTTGCTGCTGATCGCGGCGGCCCTCATTGGCACCGGCTCCTCGGTGTTTCACCCCGAGTCCTCACGCGTGGCGCGCATGGCGGCCGGCGGCAGGCACGGCCTGGCGCAGTCGGTGTTCCAGGTCGGTGGCAACCTCGGCACCGCGGCGGGCCCACTGCTCGCGGCCTTCATCGTGCTGCCGAACGGCCAGTCGAGCGTCGCGTGGTTCTCGGCGGTGGCGCTGCTCGGCATGTTCGTGCTGTTCAACGTTGGGCATTGGTACAAGACCCACGGAATCACGCGCCTCAAGCAAGCCGCGCGCAGCCGCGCCATCGGCGCGTCGCGCGGCCGCGTGGTGGGCGCGGTCGCGGTCCTGCTGGCGCTCATCTTCTCGAAATACTTCTACCTCGCGAGCATCACGAGCTATTACACCTTCTATCTCATCGGCCACTTCGAGCAGTCGGTGCGCAGCGCGCAGCTGCACCTGTTCCTGTTCCTGGCCTCGGCCGCGGTCGGCGGCATGGTCGGGGGACCGATCGGCGACCGTATCGGCAGCAAGAAGATCATCTGGGTATCGATCCTCGGCGTACTGCCCTTTACGCTGCTGCTGCCGCACGCCAACCTCTTCTGGACGAGCGTCCTCACGGTGCCGATCGGCCTGATCATCGCCTCCGCGTTCCCCGCGATCGTGGTCTACGCGCAGGACCTGCTGCCGGGCCGCACCGGCACGGTGGCGGGGCTGTTCTTCGGCCTGGCGTTCGGCATGGGGAGCGTGGGCGCCGCCGTGCTCGGCAAGCTCGCCGACAGCTTCGGGATCGACGCGGTCTACCAGATCTGCGCTTTCCTGCCGCTCATCGGCTTGCTCGCCGGACTCCTGCCCGACGTCCAGCACCGCTCGCCCCCGGCATCCGCGCTGCCGGCGCGCGGCTGAAGGCGCCGCTCGCGGCAGATGAAGCTGATATCGCAAACGCTGCTCGAGAGCCTCGCCGCCGGTGCCAGCGCGAGCCCGCGCGGCCGTACGCACTACAACCTGCACGCATCGGCTGCGGACCCGGTGCAGCGCTACCTCGTGGTGGCGAATCGCGGCTCCTACTTCCGCCCGCACCGCCACACGACGCGCGCGGAGCTGGCGCTGATCGTGCGCGGCCAGCTCGACCTCATCACCTTCGATGCGGCGGGCCGGGTCACGGCCCGCTACGCGCTCGGCGAGGGCGCGGGCAACATTGCCTACGAGAACGGTCCGGGAAGCTGGCACACCGTCATCGTCAATGCCGACGGCACCACCTTCCTCGAGATCAAACAGGGACCGTACGATCCGGCGACGGCGTCTGAGTTCGCCGGCTGGGCGCCGGCTGAGGGCGACCCTCGGGTCGAGCGGTTCCTCGCGTGGGCGCGGCGCGCCGCGCCCGGAGATACGGCGCCGGCGTCTTGAGGGCCGCGCCCGACGTCGCGCCCCGCTCAGCGGGGCGGCGCGCGTTGACTCGTAAGAAAACCGGCCAGATCGCCCCCGCCCATGATCGAGTCGAGGTAGCTGAAGGTGCCGGACTCCTTCACCTCACGCGCCGCGGCATACAGTCCGGTGATCGCGGCGCGATAGAGTGACGTCGACAGGCTGATGCGTCTCACGCCGGCGGCGGCCAGCTCCGAGACGCTGAACGAGCGGCCGCGGATTCCAACCATGAAGTTGACGGGCTTGCTGACCGCCTGGCACACCGTGCGCACGGCGGCGAGGTCCGGCAGGCCGGGCGCGAACAGTACGTCCGCTCCGGCGCGCCCGAAGGCCTCGAGACGGCGCAGCGTGTCGTCGAGCTGGGGACGATCGTGGAGATAGTTCTCGGCGCGTGCCGTCAGCGTGAAGGGGAACGGGAGCTTGCGGACCGCTTCCACGGCGGCCGCGACGCGCTCGACCGCGAGCCCGAGGTCATAGATCGGTGCACGCGCATTGCCGCTGGCATCCTCGATCGACCCGCCCACGAGGCCGACCTCGGCCGCGCGGCGGATAGTCTCCGCCACGACCTCGGGGGCATCGCCGAATCCCTGCTCGAGATCGGCCGCCACGGGGAGGCTCGATGCGGCCACGATCGCCCGCGCGTGCGCGAGAGCTTCATCGCGGGTGATCTCGCCGTCGAGCTTGCCGAGCGTCGCCGCGCATGCCGCGCTCGAGGTGGCGAGTGCCTCGAACCCAAGACCCGCCATGACGCATGCCGAAGCGCCGTCCCACACGTTGGGAATGACGAAGACTCCGGCCCGCTGGTGCAGTGTGCGGAAGCGTTCGGCCTTGTCCGACTGGCTGGCGTTCACGGCATAATCTCCCTCGGGCTTACGATGGTTCCCGTCTCAGGAGCGCAATGTTAGGCCCCCGCGATGTGGAACAAGTACGTCCTGACGCTTCTCACACTCCTGCTGGCGCCAGTCGCCCCTGCCGCGATAGCGCAGCCGGTGTGCGAGCACGATGCGGCGGGCGCGCCCGCACGCGCGCGCCTCGCGCGCGCCATGGCACAGGGCCGCTTCGTCGCCTACCAGCCCACCTCGCTCCAGGTCGCCGCGGGACGCGTGCAGAGCGCCGACCCGGCGAGCATCCGCACCGACCTCACGGTGCTGCGCCCGCGTTTCGACGCGCTCATCACCTACGACGCGGTGCACGGCGCGGAGGCGATCCCGGCCGTCGCGGCCTCCCTCAAGTTTCGCGCGCTCGTCATCGGGGTGTGGGATCCGGCCGACCCCGTGCAGCTCGACGCGGCGCTCGCCGCGGCGCGGCGCTATCCCAAGCTGGTCGTCGGGCTGTCGCTCGGCAACGAGTCGATCTTCGCGCATCGCAGCAGCTTCGCGCAGCTGATGGCGGCGATGGCGGCCGTGCACGCCCGGGCCCCCGGGCTGGCGCTCTCCTCGACCGAGCCGTTCCACCTCTACCAGGAGCCCGCGGCGACGGCGTTGCTCGGCGCGATGGATTTCCTCCTGGTGAACGTGCATCCGGCCTTCCAGCCGTGGTTCCGCGGCGCGACTGATGCCACCGCGGCTCAGTTCGTCGTCAACGTGGTCGCGGATCTCGGGCAGCGCTTCTGCGGTCCGATCCTGGTGAAGGAGACCGGCGTACCGAGTGCGCCGGTGAGCGGTGGCTACAGCCTCGAGCGGCAGGCCGCCTTCTACGCCGAGCTGCGCCGGCGTTTCCCCCCTTCGGCGGCGCGCGCCTTCGGGTATTTCTCGGCTTTCGATGCGCCCTGGCGGCTGCTCGATGCGAGCCCGGTCGCGGGCGCCGTCACCGGGCCGGAAGAGGCGCACTGGGGGCTGTACGACAGCGAGCGGAAACCTAAGCCCGCGGCGCTCGCCTTGCCGCCGCTCTAGGACCCCGGCGCAGGGAACGCAGCCACCGTCCGCAAAAGCGCCGCAGGCGACTTTTGCCAGTGAACTAGTGTACGGCCAGCTCGACTTTCACGGTGTCGCCGGAATCGGGCTTGGGTGCCGGGTTGACGATGAACACGCGCGCGGGGTCGATCTGCCCGTTCGAGAGGAGCGCATTCTGGATCGCCTGTGCGCGCGAGCGGCCGAGTGCCTCGAGGTCGGCGTCCGGGATCTGCAGGTGGTTGACGAGCGCGGCCTCGAGATCGGCGATCGCCGCATCGAGATCTGCCGGCTCCTTTTTCTTCCCCGCCTGCACCGCCAGAGCCGATGCCGGGAGCGGTGCGTCCTTGCCGAGATCCGCCTGGAACTGCTCCACCAGCAGCTGCAAGTGCTTCGCGGGGTCTGCGAGCGCGAGCTCCGCGGCGTCCTGCGGATGTTTCCTGCCCTGACGGGTGCTCGCTACGCGAGCCGCGAGCGCCTCGCGCAGGCGCACCTGCGCGAGCTGCGGCCGATCGAGACCCTGTGAGGAGACGATCGGCACGTCGAGCTTGAGCTGCGGACGCTCTTGCATCGCCCGGTTGAGCGCGACGAGCTGGTCCTGCGCCGACTTGTTGAGCTCGGCGCTGCCCGCGGCAAATTCCATGATGTTCATGTTCTCGCCACCGCCGAACAGGCGGCCGAGGAGCGCGAAGGGGGCGGTCGCGGCCTTCGCGATCAGGTTGACGAACATTTTCCAGATGATCGGCCCGATCCTGAACGTGGGATCATCGAGCGAGCCCGACATCGGGAACGGAACATCGATCACGCCGTTGCGGTCCTTGAGGAGCGCCACCGCCAGCTTCAGCGGCAGGTGCATGGCCTCGGGGCTCTCGACGGGGTCGCCGAGCTCGAGCTGATCCACGACGAAATGCTGGGTGGCCGATAGCTGGCGCTGCTCGACCTTGTAGGACACATCGACCGAGAGCTTGCCCTTGTCGATCTTGTAGCCGACGAAGTAACCGGAGTACGGATTGACGATGGTCAGATCGAGATCCTTGAAGCTCAGCGTGATGTCGGTATAGAGCGCCGCCGACAACAGGTTCACCTCGCCCGCAATGTGCAGCGGGGAGAAGCTCGCGAGTTTGCCGTCGAGCTGCACGTGCGCGCGCGTGCTCGGATCGGAGGACAGCCCGGTGACTGCGCCGTGGAGCGCCTGCATGCCGAGCGCAAAGCTCGGCTTGATCCACAGGTCGGTGTAGTCGGCCGAGCCGTTGACCATCCTGAGGGCGCCGATCGACATCGGGAATGGAGTGAGCGGCGCCGGCGCAGGCGCGGGACCTGCCGCCGCCCGCGACTTGCCTTTGCGAGTCCCGGACTTGGGTGTCGCCGCCGCGCTCGGCGCTGCCGTCACGCTCGGCGCGGTGTCCACGCTCGCGGCGGGCGCGGCGGCGGGCTGGGCAGTCGCGTTCTGGGCCATTTGCGGCGGCTTCGCACCCGGCGGCGTGAGTATCTGCCTGATGTTAAGGCTGCGGTCGGGCGCGATGATCACGCGCACGTAGGGCGCGAGAGCGGTCACGCTGCCGATCTTCAGGCTCGCGGGTTGCGAGCGGTAGCTGATATCAGCGATGCGCAGCTCCCGCCAGCGGATGAAATCCTTCTGCAGCTCGTTGTCCACGGTGCTCAAGTCCGAGATCCGCGTGTCGCCCTTCACGCCGACGGAGCCGTCCGCGCTCCGCTCCAAGTCGATGCGCGCGCCGAGCTCGCCCTTGAGCAGCGTCATCGAGGTGTACTTCGCCAGCAGCGGTTGCAGAGCCGCGAGGCCGAGATGCTCGGCCTCGAGATGCGCCGTGACGCTGCCCGCGCGCGGGGCGACCTTCGCCTGGGCGGTGATCTGGCCGGAGCTGTTGACGGCGGAGTCGAGCTCGACGTCGAGCACGTCGTCGGGGGAGAGGTTGAATCCCGCGACATGCGCGTTGAGAGGGTCCAATACCACAGCCGCCGCCGGCTTTAGCTGCCGGTCTTCCGCCGACACCTTGAGACCCGAGACCGTGATGTCCGGCACCGACACGGTCCAGGCTGACGCTGCGCCACCCGCCCCAGCCCCGCCCGATGCCGCGGGAGCGCTGCCGCCCGCAGGGGTCGTCGCACCGCCGGCGCCCGCGCCGCCGCCGGTTGCCTCTGAGGCGCTGGCGGCGGGCGCAGCGCCCGTCAGCTCGAGCAGGTTGAGCCGCCCCTGCTCGCCGAGCCATGCCTGGATCTCCCCACCCGCGAGCTGCACTTTCGCGACCTCGACGGCGCGCCGGCCGAGATCGAGCCGCGTGTCGTCGACCTGGATGCGCCCCAGTGCGATGTAGTCGCTGGTCCCGCCCCGCGGCTTGATGCCGAGACTGGTCACGGTCGTGCTACGCACGTTGAGCTTGACCCCGACGGGGCCGGCGGCGCTCACGTCGTAGTCGCCGCTCAGCGCGATGACACCCGAGTCGATCTCGAATGGCAGGCTTGCGGACAGGTAGCTCCACAGGGTGCGCGCCTTGAGATCCGCGATCTCGAATCTGCCGTGCGAGGACAGCGGCTCGAGCCGCACCGTGCCGCTCCAGATGAGCCGCTCGCCCTGCGGGGAGGCGGCAGTGAGCGTGTAGGTATCGCCGGTCGCCCGAGTGGTACTGAAGTCGTGCAGCTCGAAGGCAATCGGCTTGAAGTCGGCACGGAATGGGGTCGGGTGTGTGCGGTCCTCGAAGGTCGTGCTGCCCTCGATCACGGCCAGGCGGCCGACTGAGAGCGGACCGGTCTTCTTGTGCTGCGGCTCCGGCGGCGCCGGCGGGAAGCCCTTACCAAGGTCCGCCAGGTTCAGCGCGCCGTCCGGGCGTATCACCGCGCGTACGTACGGCCGCTCGAGCAGAATCTCGCTGAAGCTCGGTCCGAGACGCCACAGGCTCGCGAGCTGCAGGCCGACGTGCAAGCGGTCGAACGAGATCATCCTCTGGCCGTCCGCGTCGGGCAGCGCCACACCGGTGACGTCGAGGTTCAGGGTGAAGGGATTGAAGCGCAGATCGCCGATAGTGAGTCTGCGGCCGTAGTGGGTGCGCACGAAATCGACGGCGCCCTGCCGCGCGTAATGCGGCACGGCGAGGAAGCCGCCCGCGGCATACCCGCCGACGACGAGCAGCAGCACGACAGTTGCCGGTAGATAGCGCCGATAACGGCCCACGAAGCCCGTCCCCCTTGGTGCGCGCGGCTATCGTAGATCATCGACCGCGTGGGCACCACGCCGTTCCAGAACACCCTGATCGGTAGCGTGCCGGCTTATGGGTTGCTCGACCTGATGGCCGGGAATCAGCAAGGACAACTTCACCGTCGAGCTGTTCGCAAGCGCGCACAGACCTATCGCTTTGCCGAGTGCACGATCGTCGAAGGCGTGCAGACGCTCATTCCGGGTACCGTGGTTTGCGGTGGCAAGCCGCTCGCGACCATCGCGGTTCCGCGAACTATCGGTATACGGTTCTCTCAGCGCTTCTGAGGCGTGTCGGGAAGGCGCCCCTCAGGACGGGCGCACCTCAGTCGTGATGATCGTGGTCCTGGCCATCACGACCATGGTCGCCATGATCCTCGTCATGGCCATGCCCGTGCCCGTGCTTGTGATCCGGCCGATAGCCCGGCTCGTATTCCGCGGACCTCACGAAGTACACCGGCCGGTCGCACGCGTGGTACTCGTGGCAGTGCTTGCGCCAGTTCTTGGCGTGCCCCGGGGGCACGTGCAGATAGATCGGCTCCGGCGGAGGCGCACCGATCACCACGGGAGCGGACTGCACAATCAGCGGCTGTTCATACACCAGCGCCGGCGGTGGCCGGCTGCCGAGCACGACCTGGCCGTAGACGCCAGGCACGACCTCGCCCGTGATGACGGCGTTGACACTGACGTTCTGCGCCTCGGCGCAGGTCGCGGCTGCCACCAAAGCCAACGTGAGCAGGATCGACGAGAACGCTCTCATGGGTCACACCTCCTGAGCCTTTCGGCTCGCCACGACGCGAGAAGAAAGATCATGCAGCGGTCCGCTCCTGACATGACACCCTGCGGCGGCTGAACCGGGTATGAACAGCAATGCGCTGGCGCGCAGAGCCGTCAGCCCTTGAGCGGTTCGATCAGGCTCGCATCGTTCGGCAATCGCGGATTGTTGACGCGGCGGCTCACCTTCCAGCCCACCATGAGCTCGTCAGGGTATGGCTTGACCGCCGCCCGCGCCTCGA
>Ga0210409_10000311_pt1 | contig 91006 bp, 65 predicted proteins | sample IncBWH17MmetaG_FD_161649 | JGI IMG/M metagenome (GOLD analysis project Ga0210409, IMG submission 161649) | Forest soil microbial communities from Barre Woods Harvard Forest LTER site, Petersham, Massachusetts, United States - Inc-BW-H-17-M | ecosystem: Environmental > Terrestrial > Soil >... | reverse complement strand
GTAGTTCTTCTCTGTGACCTCTGTGCTCTCGGTGACCTCTGTGTAAAATTCCGTTCCGTCCTCCACACGCTGAGATCCATACGTGGAAGGAAACCCACCCCGCGAATCTGTCTCCTCCGCTGCCCCCAATTTCCATTACAATCAACTCACACCCATGAGCATCGTAGAAAAATTCGTAACCATGGACTACGGCCCCGCCCCCGAAGATCCCCGCGAAGCTGTGGCTTGGCTCGACAAACACCACCGCCGCTTCGGCCATTTCATCAATGGCGCGTTTCAAGCTCCGCTCGACGGAAAATATTTCGACACCACCGATCCCTCGACAACCGAAAAACTAGCCGAGGTCGCCCAAGGCTCCGCCGCCGACATCGACGCCGCCGTAAAATCCGCCCGCGCCGCCCTACCCGCGTGGCAACCTCTCTCACCCCACGCCCGCGCCCGCTATCTCTACGCCCTAGCCCGCCAGATCCAAAAACACTCTCGCCGCCTAGCCGTCCTGGAAACCCTCGACAACGGCAAACCCATCCGTGAATCCCGCGACATCGACATCCCGCTAGTAGCTCGCCACTTCTACTACCATGCCGGGTGGGCACAACTCCTCACTCAAGAATTCCCCGGCTATGAAGCCTGCGGCGTAGTAGGCCAAATCATTCCCTGGAATTTCCCATTACTAATGCTGGCCTGGAAAATCGCCCCAGCTCTAGCCACCGGCAACACAGTCGTCCTTAAGCCCGCGGAGTTTACGCCTCTCACCGCGCTAGCCTTCGCGGAAATCTGCCAGGAGATCGATCTTCCCCCAGGCGTCGTCAACATCGTCACCGGCGACGGCTCCACGGGCGAAGCCCTGGTCGCCCATCCCGACGTCGACAAAATCGCCTTCACCGGCTCCACCGAAGTCGGCCGCGCCATCCGCAAAGCCACTGCCGCCTCCCACAAAAAACTCTCTCTCGAACTAGGCGGCAAATCCCCCTTCATCATTTTCGAAGACGCCGACCTCGACTCCGCCGTCGAAGGCCTGGTCGACGGCATCTGGTTCAACCAAGGCCAAGTCTGCTGCGCCGGCTCCCGCCTCCTGATGCAAGAAAGCATCGCCGACCAACTCATCGCCAAAATTTGCGATCGCATGAACACTCTCCGCGTCGGCCCGCCCCTCGACAAATCCATCGACATCGGCGCCATCATCGCCCGCGTCCAGCTCGACCGCATCCAGCGCCTGGTCGATCAAGGCGTCGCCGAAGGTGCCACGTGTTGGCAACCATCCATTCCGATGCCCTCCCGCGGCCTCTATTTCCCGCCAACTCTTCTAAGCAACGTCCATCCCACGAGCATCGTCGCTCAACAAGAAATCTTCGGCCCCGTCCTGGCCGCCATGACTTTCCGCACTCCGAGCGAAGCCGTCGAACTAGGTAACAACACGGTGTACGGTCTCGCCGCCTGCGTCTGGAGCGAAAGCATCAACGTCTCCCTCCACATCGCCGCACAGCTCAAAGCAGGCGTAGTTTGGGTCAACTGCACAAATCTTTTCGACGCCAGCTGTGGCTTTGGCGGCTATCGCGAAAGCGGCTACGGCCGCGAAGGCGGCCGCGAAGGCCTCCTCGAATACCTCGAGCCAAGTTGGTTCAAGAACGCCCCGCAACTCCACCCGCGTCCCCTAGCAATCGATCAACCCCCAGCACAATTAACCGAAGCCACCGCCGACTCTGCGACGCCCCCTATCGATCGCACCGTAAAACTCTTCATCGCCGGCAAACAAGCCCGCCCCGATTCCGGCTACAGCACAGAAGTCCGCGCCGCCGACGGCCGCCTCCTCGGCGAAGCCCCCCTCGGCAATCGCAAAGACATCCGCAACGCCGTCGAAGCCGCCCGCAAAGCTACCGCCTGGCCCAAATCCACCGCCCACACCCGCGCCCAAGTCCTCTACTACCTCGCCGAAAACCTCTCCCAACACCGCGAAGAAATCGCGACCCGTCTTGCCGACGTAGTAGGCAGAAATCAAGCCGCTACAGAAGTCACCACGAGCATCGAACGCATCTTCACTTACGCCGCCTGGGCAGACAAATACGAAGGCTCCATCCACAACCCCCCGTTCCGCAACGTAACCCTAGCCATGCAAGAACCCATCGGCACCATCGGCATCTTCTGCCCCGCGGAAGTCCCGCTCCTCGGTTTCGCCTCCGCAGTTATGCCCGCGATAGCGGTCGGCAACACTGTGATCGCCGTCCCCAGCGAACTCTATCCGCTAATCACCGCCGACCTCTACCAACTCTTCGAATCGAGCGACCTCCCCCCAGGCACCATAAACATAGTCACCGGCCGCCCCCCCGAACTCCTAAAAACGCTAGCCGAACACGATGACGTAGACGCCCTCTGGTGCTTCGCCGACGCCGCGACTTGCGCCACCGCAAAATCCCTCTCCATCGGCAACCTAAAACAAGTCTTCACCAACGAAGGCCGCTCCATCGACTGGTTCAACCCCGCCCAATCCGAAGGTCGCTTCTTCCTCCAACACGCCACCCAAATCAAAAACATCTGGGTCCCCTACGGCGAGTAAATTAGGATCAGCAGTGCTAATACCGCAATCGGTGAATATCCAATTGCGGTTTTCATTTGCGTTGAGCGGCCTTGCTTCGACTGACAGGTTCCGCTACGTGCAAAAGTAGACGCTAGAAAGCGCTGCACCCGGTTTTATACTCAACTTCGACGGGCTCGCCAAGCACGAGATAAGGCGGAAAAACCCACTGCTTAACTGCGTCCTCGCATCCCTTGTACGCCTCCGGCGGGCCGGAAACTCCGTGCGCACTCACAACCTGGCCGTTCTTTCCGATGACCATTTCCACCACTACCGTGAAATGCTGCCCTCGCAATGACGCTGGCCATTGAGGAGCAGTGGGGTTATTAATCGGCTCCAAAAATACTCCGGACACTCGCCCGCCAATCGGACCCACAGCATCCGCTGACGGTGTAAATTCCGCATCATCTAGTTGCGGAAGCATTTCCATGGTTTTTACTCGCAACTCGAGATAACGATGCCCGCCGTCCGTGACATCCACTTCCCGAGCAATATTACGTCCTTGAAACGACTCGATCCTGTTGTAGACAGTCTGGTCCCAACCCCATCCACGGTTATAACGAAGCACGGAACCACCAGGTTCAAAACAGTATTGTGTCGGATCGCTGGCTCCCGGATTTCTTTCAATCGTGACGCACTCAAATTTATAGCCGCTGAAAATTCGTTCCATGTTTCTCGCATGGAAGCCCTTCACCAGCGTAGCTCCGTACCAAAACGGTGCGATCATCTCCGCCCGAACCTGTAGCTGTGTCCGGCTCGGCCACTGTTGGTCGCCGCGCCTGTACAAACCTTTGTCCGTCGCGTAGTCCGTTTGATTAAAATCATCGCTCTTGTAGCTTCGCTTGAACTTTTTTGCTCCAGCCCAGTATTCCTCATAAACGCCGCTGTGAATGTTGTCGCCATCTTCATCAAACTGGTCGTAGCTCACAACGATGTGCCATGGTTGCAAGCCCACCGACTCCAACCCGTTCAGGGCCGCTTCTTTGCTAAGCCAGCTCCCCAAATCCACGGTGCCCGCGCCAGGCGCTTTTTTGTCTGCAATCAGCGGAAAGCTCATCGAAGTCGACGGAGGTATTGCTATCTCCGAATCCGACTTCGCACGAGCCGCCACGACCAGCTTCTTCAGGTCCTTGGTTTGCGTCGCCGCTGTCGGTCCGTTCTGGGCACGTACTAATGCAAACGAACTCACGGTCAAGATCGCGATCAAGAGCGCTTCGAAGGGCTTTCGCATGCATGCACCTTGAGTTGGGGGATAAGGTGCCCGTATTCTATTACGACTTTCCGAATGGCGTAGTTGAAAAGAACTGTCCGATTACGAATATAACTGCTATACCCCATACGGCTCAGGTTCGATCACGTGGAGAACGAGAGCTCAATGAAGAAAACCCGCCGAAAGCATCTCCCTCCAAAGCCGACAACGGCAGAGACGTCTCCCGCTTCTTCACCAACTCCGGCAAAATGCAGAAACCCATCCAACGCGTCAACGTCGACTTCACCGCCGCCATGCTCGAAGAACTCGAAGCCGCCGCCAAAGAACTCAACATCAGCCGCCAAGGCTTAATCAAAGCCATGCTCCGCCAACCTCTCGACCACCGCCAAACTGCCAGATCTTCCCGCCGCCGCTAGTGGGTGGTTTAAATTCCACTTTGCCCAAAACAACGGATGCTATTCGAAAATCACCGTCTTATTTCCGTAAAGCAAAATCCGGTTCTCGATATGCCAGCGGACCGCTGTAGAAAGCACCACCTTTTCTAGGTCCCGCCCCTTCTGAACCAGATCCTCGATCCTGTCGCGATGCGATATACGCGCCACGCCTTGCTCGATGATGGGCCCGTCATCAAGCACTTCCGTGACGTAGTGCGCCGTGGCCCCGATGATTTTCACGCCGCGATCAAAAGCCTGCTGGTGCGGCTTCGCCCCAATAAACGCAGGCAAGAAGGAATGATGGATGTTGATGATTTGCTGCGGGTATTGCGCAATGAAGTCCCTGGAGAGCACCTGCATATACCGGGCCAGCACAACTAGCTCGATATTGTTTTCGCGAAGCAACTCAATCTGCCGCTTCTCAGCCTCCTGTTTATTCTCCTTCGTTACGGGAATGAGGTGATACGGAATATCGTGAAAGTCTGCGTGCCGTTTCGCGTCCGGATGGTTGCTGATCATCAAGGGAATTTCGCATGCGAGCTCGCCGATCCGCTGCCGGTAAAGCAGATCCACCAAACAATGATCGTATTTTGAAACGAAGATGGCGACGCGAGGACGGTAATTCGACCGCGTGATGCGCCACCGAATCGAAAACTCCTCGGCTATCGGCGCAAACCACTGCGGAAAATCTTTCAGATCGAACTCGAACCCTTCGAGATCCCATTCGACACGTGCCAGATAGAATCGTTCTTCCCCCGCCTGGTGTTGCTCGAAATGAAGGATGTCGCCGCCATGCCAATAAATGAAATCTGCAATGGCCGCATCCAATCCCTTACGATCCGGGCACTGCAATAGAAGGATAGCGCTGTTCTTCAAGTTGCATCCTCGCGTGGCCGGTCATCTTACCTCAGTTTCCAAACCGCAAGCCGCTTCGATTCGAGCTGCCCTTCTGACCAGTTGAACCAGCGCGTTTCGCTGCTATAATAGTTCCAAGCAGTATTGTGGAGAGTTTCCGCGGCAGCCAGTCTGCCGCGTTTTTTATTTTGGGCCCGAGTGGCACAGCCAAGCGCTTTTACATCGCATGCTTATTCCGCATGCGATGAATCTTGGCTGATGCACTTCTCCGTGTCTCGCGAGCCATTCGAGAGACAGGCTTACACAGACGCAGCGTAGGGCGGAGCCCTACGGTCCTTCGCCTTCTCGCCGGAGTAAGGTCAGAAATGCTGTTAACTGTTTCGCCAGTGTGCCTCGAAATTGCGGAATCCGGGTATGACTTGTGCTTGCGTCCAAGCCCTTTAGAATCCGCACTTACGAAAACGCATCTGTAACTCCAGTAGGATGCGCACTTCCAAAACACAGCACTTAAAGTCCTTTAGAATCCGCATTTACGAGAAAACGGGGAGGGGGCGCCCGCGAGTTTGCACAGATTCAGTCTGTGTTGCGAGATGCTCACTGCCCGAAACTGGAGGAAGACTGCGCAGCAGGCGCAACCGTCGGAGCCGCGTCCTTTATCAAGATGGGCCACCGTGGAAACGCAAAATTCCCCGCGACATCATCAATCACATTCACCTGGCAAACATAAAGACCCGGCTTCAGCGATTGCAGCGGCAAATCAATCTGAAACACCACCGCCTTCCGGTCCGGCGCCGTAACTTCCGTAGCGGCCACTTGCTTCGATTCGTAAACCTTCACGTTGCCCTGCAAAAACTCAATGCTAGTCAAAACGTGAATCGACTCGCGGGTCTGCGGGGCGGGAGCAGGCGCGGCGGCAGTGTTTTCTGACTGTGGAGCAGCAGCAGGCCTTGCGGCAGCCGCGACGGCAACCTTTCCGCGCGCCGCATCATAAATCTCGTACTGCAAATACAAATGCTGATCGCGCGTAAACACATGCGTCACATTCGGCACCAGCTGCGTCTGGTCCTGAATCAACGGATTCGTACCCTTCTTCTTCGGCGCGTTCGTAACCGGCGCCCGCAAACTGCTCAGCACCACCGAACTCATCCGCAGCGGCACCTTGCGCAAATCCGGCACCTGCACATCCGTTTCAAACGAGCCCATGCGCCCCGTCTGATTCTCGCGCACGATAAATTTCAAATGATAATTTCCCGGAGCCAGCACAAACCCCGTGTTGTACTGCACATTTTTCCGCCGCACCTGCTGCGTGCTGTCGACAGCCAGCTTCACCGTGTCGCGCAACTGTCCGACAGGCACTCGGCCTTTGTCGCCGAGGCGCACCTCTCCGATGATGTCGATGGTGGCGTTGTCTTTGTCCTTCTCCTGCACGAACGGAATCTGCGAACCAGGCACCACGAGCGAAACCGCCAGATAATAATGCGACTCATCCTGACGGAAATACGCCGTGCCCGCGTACAGTGGGACATCCGTCTGCGGCAATTCTGCCGCAAGCTCATCCTCGAGCTGCGCCTCGCGATCCGCGCGGTTCAGGTGCTGGTAGTCTCTGCCGCTGTAATATCCCGGACGGAATTCGAGCTTCACGTCGGCTCGGTTCACCACCACCTTAAGCCGGCGATAATGTCCATCCTTCAGCGGATTCGTGCTGGTAAACCCGAGGACGTAATACGCCGAGCTGTCCTTCTGCACTTGCGTAAACACACCGCTGAAATCATTGGAATCGAAGAACGCCTTCCCGCCTGTGTCCGCCGCCAGAGTTGAGAGCGTCTCTTGCGACGCAGCATTGCCGCTGAGGTCGTTCAAAACCGCAGCGCCGTTGTACGCCGACTGGCCGTGTAAGCTGGCGCTCTGCGCTTCCCCGCCTGGCGGAAAAGCCTGCAGCCCGCGAACATCCACGGGATAAATAGAAACGTTATTTTTCACCGCCGCCGCCGTCGCCGCTCGCAAAGCTGACTGGTTGTCGGTCCCGGTCTGGCTGATTCCATTGCTGAAATAAATCAGCGATTTTTTCTGCTCGATTTTTCCCAGCGCCTGCATCGTGGACTGCAGCGCCAGCAGCTTCCAGTCCGCACTGAACGTGTTGTAATCCGTATCATCGGGCGTGAACGAGCCACCTGTTTCCGCTGTCCCCTCCGCGCTCCCGGTGTCGCCCATCGCAAAACCCTCCCCCGAGCCGGAGGAGTACGAGCTCAACACCGAAAGTATTTTCGTCTTGTCATCCGTAAAGTCCAGGTCGACGCGCATATTCGTCGACAGCGAAACCAGTGCCACTATGTCCGCAGGCCGCATCTGGCCATTTATATATTTCTTCGCCGATTCCACGCACCGGTCTATCTGATCCGGCTCCATCGCGGAAAAATCGAAAAACAGAACGATCACTCGCCGGTCCCGCGCGTTCATCACGGGCGCATCGCTCTTTTTCAACACACCCGCCGGTCCGGTCGTTTCCGCCGCTTCGCCCGTGACGGTTTTTTCGGCGCCACCCGCGGTCTCCAATTGATCCACATTTTCAAAATCGAAAGTCGATATCTGTTGTTTCTTGCCGTCCTCTAACAGCGTGAAATCTTCCTTCTTCAAATCGCGTATAAGATTTCCTTTTTTGTCGCGCACCACAACGTTCGCCAACACCAACTCCGAAGTAACTCGAATGGAAGACGCCGGCGGTTTCGTCTGTGCCTGCGCATCTGTCGATGCCTGCGGAGGCTGCGGCTGGGGCTGCTGTGCATACGAGGGAGCACCAATTTGCAGCAGCAAACTAGCGCACGCAACGGCCGCAATTTTTCTTCTTACAACAACCATGGCCTTCTCCCTCAAAACCGGAATCTCGCCTGCACCGTCACGCGCCTCATAGTTCCCGCGCCCGTCACTTCACCAAACGTCGTGGAGTTCACGACCGTGCCTAGCGAAGTGAAATTCACCATGTTGAAAATATTATTCGCCGTAATCCGCAGATCGAGCGACCGATATTCCTTGATTGTGATCGTCTTGTTCAGCGCCATATCCACACTCACTTGCCCGGGCCCTTCCAGAATATTGCGCCCCGCATCGCCATACGTCGAATCGGCGGCATTGACGCAAGTCGCTGTTGGATTGTTCGTCGTCGTTTCCGGCTGGCAGAAAGCCGCTATGTTGAACCACTCTTTGGTTGTCGGATCGTTGAGGCGCTGCAATTCGCCAGGGACTACGTTAGCGCGCAAGGACCCGCTCACGCCGCGGTCGATATCCACGGTCCCACCTAAAACTCGAATCGTATATGGCAACCCGCTCGCCACCGTAAAATCTCCGCTCCATTGCCAGCCCGCCAAAACGTGCGACACAAAGCCCTTCTGCAAGAATCGCCGGTTCTCGCCGAACGGCAGATCGTAAGTCCAGGTCCCCGTAAACTTTTGGCGCTGGTCGAAACTCGATAGCCCTCTATCCGCGGCAATATCGAAAGGATTCTGCGCCACGACTACACCTCCTCCGCCAATCGAAGAAGCATCATCAATCGATTTCGAGTAAATGTATGTCGCGGTCAGGCCAATGCCCTTGGCCAGCCGCTTACGAAAACGTATCGAGCCCGCATTAAAAACCGAGTTTCCGGCGGAGGATTCGTAGATAAAAGGCTGCGAGCCGCCGGGAATCAGAATGGCTCTCTCCGTATCGAGCCTGGTTCCCTTCGATCCGTTGTAGTCAATATTCATCAGAAAGCCGCCGCCCAAATCGCGCTGAATATCCACGTTCCACAGCTGGACATAGGGGAGCCGGTAGTTTGGATCGATGGCAAAGTTATTCGTGACCGTGCCGGGCGCCAGGCTCGGAAAGGCGTTTGAAAGATTTAGAAAACTCGACGTGGTTGCCGTGTTCGTGGACGTCTCTGCGAAAGGCGGCTGAAACGCAAAATTCTGAATCACGGCCGTGTACTGCGCGAGATTGTAATTGAGGCCATAACCAGCCCGAACCACCGTATTCTTCATTGGCTTCCAGGCAAGCCCAAGGCGCGGCGCATAGTTATTTCGGTCCGGATTGATTAGCGAATTCGAAGCAACGCCGAAGCCTGAAACGAACTGCCCTGGCTGAACCGGAACTGCCGCCGTAAAGCCAGGTGCGACATCCAAATTGACGATGTGGTTGTCCGCTTCCGTGAAAGGCCCTTGGTATTCGTAACGGAGGCCGAGGAGAAGCGTCAGGTTTGCGCGGATCCGCCAATCATCCTGCGCGAAAAAATCAAAGGAGTTCGCGCGAAAATTATAAGTGTTCGTACCAAACTGAACGCTGCTTTGCTGCGGCAAGCCCAGGAGAAAATCCGCGAGATCGATGCCCGTCCCTTGCTGTTGCTGGCCGTTGACATAGAGCGCGGTCGCAAAGCCCGTGAATGTAAACGTCCCTTCCGCGTTTCTTGCCGCGTGGAAGCTCTGCAAAATCCGGCGATAGTCGCCTCCGAATCGCCAGTTGTGTTTGCCGCGATTCCAAATGACGGTGTCGGACGCGGTATACGTCTGGTCGAGTTCGCGTCGCGGCATCGTATCGCTCAAGCCGGAAAAAGACGTGAAGTTGATTCCCGGAATTCCCCAATCAAACGGATTTGTGGAGACACCGCCAATTTGCGCCAGGCCGGCAACGTCCGTTACGTTCGAGTACAAATTGGTTGTCGAAACATGATTGTGGTTGTAGGTAAAGCGCAGGTTGTTCGTTGCGTGTCCTTTGCCGTAGACCCAGCCGGCATTTGCATTCAAGCCTTGAGTACTGGTTCCCCCGGCAAGCGAAGGAAACGCTCCGACGATATCGGTGTTTGTCTTGGTCCAGCTCATGCCCAAATTGAGGTTGTTCTGCGACCTGCGGCGGCCTCCGCCACCTCCGCCGCCGCGCCCTCCGCCACCCGGCGTGCGATTGCCCTGCGCCGGTACCGGGCCAAAATTGTGGATCAGCCGTAAATTCACAGAGTCCGAATTGCTCTCAGCAGACGTCACTTCATGATAGTTCTGCGTCGTTCCCGGCAAATTTGGCAGCGGAATGTACTGCAAAAGAGCCTGCGCTTGCGGCGTGATCAAAGTCGGATCAATCGCATTGAGCTGCCCGTTAAAATCGAATTGCTGCCCAGTCGTTGGATTGTAGATCGGCGTCGACAGCGCGGAAAAATTGCCGCCTCGCTCGGCCATCGTGGGCACCGTTGACAAAAAGTCAGAAGGCGAACTCCCGCGTGTTCCGCTCCACCCTCCGAAAAAAAATGTCTTGTTGCCACCATTGAAAATTTTCGGAATATTCAGAGGGCCGCCGACGTACGCCCCAAAGTGCAGCTGGTTGTAGTCTGCCTTTTGAAGCGGTTCCCCACTCAGAGAAAACGGCCGCGCATCCAGCCCGGAAGTGTCATCATAAAAATACATGTTGCCGTGCGGCTGATTCACATTAAAGCCGCGCCCCATGCGCCCGAACGCGATCGGACCTCCGCCGCTTCCCGGGCCGCCGCCAAATCCACCGCCACCTCCGCCTCCAAAACCACCGGCTCCGTTCTGCTGCGCGCGATCGCGGAATTCCTGTATGCGGTCCTGCAGTTCACCTTCGTTGCCTTGACCGAAGTCTTGCGTGCGTCCTTGCACGCCGCTGATGCTCACCGATTCCGTCGGGGCGTCCGCCCCCGCGCCGTTAAGCGGCAGGCCAGCTAAATCGTTCGCGCTTGGATTCTGCCCCGCTCCGACCGCAAGACCAGATTCTCCGGCCGAGGGAGCTGTTTCCGTTGAGTCCATAGTCAGACTCTGGAAACCGCGCCCGGCAGTCGCGGCAGCGGCGCTGCGCTGCTCCGTCTGCTCCTGCTGGCGTGACGCGAGGATCAATTCCAAATCCGCTTTACCGGACGGATTTTCTGGATTCAGCACCACTTCCTGAGTTTGTGCCGCGAAGCCCATAAATTCGGCGCGCAAAACGTATCGTCCGCGCGGCAGTCCGGTCATCCCGAAACTGCCATCTGAAATGGTCGCGGCGGTGTACTTCTTCCCTGTCAGCGTGTTTGAGGCGGTCAGCGTCACGCCGGGTAAGGGCGTCTTGCCACTGTGCACGCTGCCGGTGATTTGGTAAGTCGCAGGTGGGGCGGACGCCGCATTCGTCTGCGGCGTGGCAGGAGCGCTCTGCACGGTCGCAGGATTCTCTTGCGCGAACGAATTTCCGATTGCTAAGGTCACCAGACCCAGGAAAATAATAATCCGAACGAACAATTTCAATGTGGCGGCTCCGGAGGATTCTGCGGCTTGCTATTGTCTTGCGGCGGCTTCGCAGCTTGTCCGCCGGCCCCGCCCATTCCTGATTCCTGGAATCGCTTCCATTGTTCTGGCGAAATCACCATCACGGATTTAGGCTGAAACACATTGTTTGCCATTCCGCCGCGCACCATGATGTGATCGCCAGCTTGAATGTCCGCCATGGTAATGCTGTCGCGGCCCTTCCGTAAGGAAGTCTCTTCATTTAGCTCGACCGTTTGAGTGACATTGTCCGGCCGTAGAATGGTCAATTTCGGCGCATCAATTGCTTTCACTTCGCCGAACACATAGTCCTGCCCGAGCACACCCGCTGGCCGTCCGCCGCCAGGACCGCCGCCTTGACCTGTTCCACGTCCGCCTCCAGCGCCAGCTCCTCCACCAAATCCGCCGTTGGGGCGCTCCCCTATTATTTCCGCGGTCCAAGTGTGATCCGCGTTTTCCTGGCCGCGTACAAAGACCGTATCCCCGACTTTGAAATCGCTAAGCTTCGCAGATTCCCGGTCTTTCCGGAACTGAGTGCTCCCGCTGATCTTGACGGTTACCACGCTTCCGTCCTGCCTCGTTATTTCGATGGACTGATCGTGCACCGCCGTCAGCTTTCCGAAGACTCCCGGACGCCGCTCGCCGCCGGGGCCCGGCGTTTGCGCAGGGTTCGTGCCTTGCGTCGCTGGGGGATTCTGAGGGGGCGGAGCTTCCTGCGGAGACTGCGCAGCCACGCTCATCACCGTAAGAAATAAACAAATCAGTAAGCCAATTAAAAAATCCGGGATTGCCTTCATATCGGCCTGCCTCTTCCCTTGCCTAAAATAAATGTACGCCCCGCCGCCACGAAAAGCCCTTTGTTTCGCGCCTATCTATGTAAGCTTAGACGGCTGTTGGCGTCGTTAGAGTTTCCTTACTCATCCATGCGCACGACGGACTCTTTAAATTCCGTTGATTCCCGCAGTTAGTTCCCGCCAGATGGGAGGAATCCGGATAGACACTCTTCGCGGCGGACTATGAATACGCTGTAAATGGAACCGGCCAGGGGGAAAAACTCCCCTGGCCAGTTCGAATCCGTGGAATCCACTAGCAGCAGTGGAGTTTATTTGGTCTTGTAGGTGAAGGTGATTTTCGTTTCCTCGTCTAGGACGAGCGGGCGGACGAAGCTGTAGGAACTGCCCGCGCGCGGGACGTCGACGCGGACGGGGAGCACGCCCGAAACGCGCCGTTGCAGATTCAGGACATTATTTGAGGCCGAGTTGGAAGCCGCGGCCTCGCGATCCTTCAAATCCCGCTCGATGCGCCGCGATTCTTTCAGATCAATCGAACTACTCTGCACTTCAATGGATTCCGTTGCGCTCCCGACCTGCAATGTTAAATTGTACGACGTCGGACTGTTCGCGTCATAGTTGAGGTTGCGGACGACATTGTTGAAACCGGTCGCCGTAGCTGCAATTTTCACTCTTCCCGATGGCATGCTCGAAACAATCCAGCGGCCGGAATAATCGGTCGCCGCAGTTCGCACGGCTCCGGTGTCCAACTGCGTGACGTTCACTTGTGCGTTCGCAAGCGTCGCTCCGCTGGCATCTACGATGTAACCTCCGAGCTGTCCTGGCAGAAGCTGAAGCGGCGCAATCCGGTCGCCCACACTACCGCCGACCCCGACACCTGCCTGAAACGACCCTGTGATGTATCCCACGGTCTCAAATCCCTGGAACGACGGCGGCAACAAGTTCGCAGCCAAAGCATCTCCGCCGAAATCTTTCACCTTGTACTGCTCCGGCAAAAACACCTCCCATTGCAGCACGGTGATAGGAACATCCATCTTCGGCAATGAAATTTCCGATCCGCCTTTTTTCGCAAACGGAGCGCCGGAGTGCATGAACACGAAAGAAACTTCGTAAGAGTCGACCGGCCGGAACCCGGGCCGCAACAGTGGGACGCGCTGGCCATCAGCGCCTTCTACAGGCTTTACCTTTTCTCCGGCGACCTCTGCGGTCACGATGCTCGCCCCTGTCGGCAATTCCACTTTCAAGAATGGCTGGACTTGATTTTTTACCGTCAATTTCACTTCGGTCAGAGATCTTCCTTCCGCAGTCACGAGCGTCGTAACTATCGCTCGTTCGGCGACTGCGGCGAGCACGCTGCTGTCTGGAAAACGCGTCCATTCCAGCGCGAGACTCGGATTTTCTGTCGCTTGTCGGTGATAACGAAACGCTGCCTGCAAAGGAGAGCGCGCGAGCGAGCGCAAGTAAGGATTCGTCTCTTTGATGTCCATGCGCTTCAGGCTGCCGCCTTCCGTCGCCGTTAGTTCCATGGTGCCAACGCCTTCGACGAGCACTTCGCCCGTTTCGCGTTGCGAATTTTTCACGCTGAGGAACGGCACATCCGCCTTCGTCACGCCGATCGGTTTTTCCGTCGAAATCAGGAACTGGTGGTTTCGCTGCGCGGGCGCATTTACTTTCAAGGTCAAAACGCCCGATTGCACATCGCTTGAATCCACTGAAGCGCCCGACGCTCCCGTCACTTCATAACCGGCGGGTACTTCGACTTGGAATTGCGCGGGTTCTCCCTGAACTACGTTGATGTCGGCGAGCACGGCGAGGCGAATCTCCGCTTCGCTAACGGAAACCAGAGTCTTGATGTTGGAGAGAAAACGCACTTCGCGCGGGACGACCGGTGCAACCACTTCTCGCGTGGCCCACCAGATGTTTGCGGGCTGTCCTGGCACGAGTGTCGCTTCGATCGTGGTATTCCCGTTCGCGGTCTCCCGACTCGTGATCAATCCGGGACTTAACTTCACGTTGGTGTGATCGCCCGGAACCTCGAGTGTCAGCCGCACACTGCCCGCCGAGGGCACGGGTAAGCTGAACGATGCGCGGCCTGTTTCGATGTTCAATGGCAAGCCTGCGTCGAGAACTACGGAAAACTCGGCGGGACCAGCCAGGATCGCTGTCTGCATTCCGCTCTCTTGTTCAAGAGGAAGAACTCTGCCTTCTTGACGCGCATCCAGAATCGTCATCCCCGAAGTGAGCGCGACTTTCGTTTCGCCCTTGTTGAATGTTTCGCCTTGCAACTGAACAGTCCCCATCACCGTTTCGTTCGCAACGCGGAGTTTCAAGTCTCCGCGCTTGATTGTGTAAGGCAGCGGCGCGGACTCGACTCGCCTGGGCGACTTGTTCGCTAATTCGAGAAGCCGGTTGTACTCCTCGAGGGGCAGCGTCACGTTCCCTGCCTGCGGAACGGGAGGCGTGAGCTTGTCTTGTGCGAACGCGGGGACGGGCATAAGGAATGCGGCTGCAAGTAATATATTTTTCATCGCCCACCTGCCTTTTTCTCGCGTTGATAATTCAAATCCGTGCTTGGAGATTGGTTTTCACCTGTGAGTTCAGAGACAAGAAATAGTGAGGGCCCCAAACCTTCGAAGGAGACTTTGATGGGAAGAATCCCGGCGGCTTTGCCTCCCTGCAAGGTGGCGCGGAAATCGTCGACGAGCTTTTGCTCGGCAATCTGTTTCGTAGTTATTACGGACATCATTTCGACAGTGTTTCCGGCGCTGGGCGTTGGAGGAGGTGCAGGCGGAGGTGGCGCCGACAGACCGACACTATATGCTGGCCCCGCTGAGGAAGTTGGTGGAGGAGGATTCAGCGCGGCGGAAGTTGGCGCTGAGTAAGCTTCCGTTCGAAACGAACCAAGCTCCGGCGTCACTTTGAAAAGCGGCGGATGGAAGACCAGCAATCCTGTTCGGGATACAGGTAAGTCCAGCGCGGGCAGGGCGAGCTTGAATTGTCCTTTGTCATTCCACGCGGTGCCGCGGCTGATATAGACGACCTCGACCGCGAATTCAGGGGAATCTTCGCCGGCGTGAGCTTTCTCCAGCGGGAGCAGCACGCTGCCGTCGGGCGATTGCCCGGGACGAACGGGCTTTCCAGCCAACGATGCGCTCCAAAGAGTTGCGCCTTGCGGCAAAGTGATCTTCAGGAAGTTGCGCTGGTTATTCCGCACCGCGTACCGCGCCTGCACCAGCAACTTTCCTTCGTTGGTGATCAAGACGTTGTAACGAGCTTCCGCGACATTGGCCATCAGCACGGCTTGCGGCGTATAGCGCGCGACATTCACGGTCAGCGATCGCGTGGTCTTCGCGTCGCCTGCTCGATAGCGGAATGCGGAGAGCGAAGTCGATTGGCGGCTCGAGACGATCTCGCCCAGGTCTGTCGCATCGGCGTTTTCAAGGCCTTCGGCCTTGAACTCTTTGATCTCACCGGCGCCGAGGACTTCTACCGCTACTCCGCCTGTGTCGCGTTCCGCATTCAGCAGGCGCAGCAACGGAATTTCAATCTGGCCGTCGCGGGGGCTCCGCGTTTCTCCGCTTACAATAAACTTGGCGTTTTGTTCGACGGGTTCCAGGAATGTCACCGCGAGCTGTCCGTCTTTCATTTCCCAGTCCGCTACCATCGCACCGGCCACTTGATTGACCGTCACTTTGTCCGGCAGCGAAATGCGCACTTCTCGCGCGGCACCTTGCGTTACCTCGACGTTGACTTCGGCCACGACCGTCGTCGTGTCTTCGCCGAGACCTGTCAGCTCCGTCAGCGATCCGCGCAGCCGTAGTGCTTGCGTGCTGCGGTGATCCTCAGTTTTTCTTTTCCAGGTAAACGTAAGTGGTTCGTTGCCGCGCGCGTAGGCCAGCCATTTGCTTTCCGCGCCGGGCTCGGATCTCTCTGCCAGGAGTCCGCCGGTCAACTTGATGTCCACGCCCTGCCGCGGAACGCGAACCGATGCACGCGTGACTCCGGAGGAGGTCGAAGGCAAGGAGATGCTCTCTTCGCCCGCGGTAGATACGACAGGCAAAGCAATATCGAGCAGCAAGACAGCTCGTCCGGGGCGCGAAAGCAGCGCAGCGAGTTGGTTTGAACCCTTTCCTGCCGCGCCGGGCACCAGCGAAACCAGCTTGCCGTCGAGTTTTGCTTCGCGCACCAGCAGTCCGGCAGGAATCGGCACGCGCACCCAGCCATCCTTCAATATGTCCACCGTGAGGCTCGCGCGGCCGGCGGCGAGATCGCCGTCGATGCGCAAGTCGTAATCGACGCGCGTCAGCGTGGCGTCCACGGGCGGGCCTTCTGGTTCGCGGTCGGGCGGGTAAGCTTTTGCGTGCAGCGTTCGATAATCACCGATAGTGATGACTACCCATCCTGGCGCGTGCGATGCTGTCTGCGCGGAAGACGCGGCCGCGCAGAGCAAAAGCGCGGCCATAAGGCAGACAAAGAAACGCCAGGTCTTCCGATTTTCGTGCCAGAAAGAAACGAATGCGTTCGAGCTGGTCTTTGAGCTGGTCATTGTCGACACCTCTAGCTTCGTGAAATTGCCTCGGCAGTTATTCTTCGCAACCCGGGAATGGAGGACCGTCTTAAGAGCGATAGGCGCCGTTCTCGACGAACAACGTTCTCACTCCCTTCTACTACCTCGTTAGAGTTAGCATTCTGTACACCGGGTTGCTCGCGGTGACGTCCTTAGAACGAATTTTTCTGTGGAGCTTGCAAGATTTTCGTTCGCGCTGTTCGCCTATGCGCGCGCCTTCCTCGATGAATGCCGCTACCTGCCAGTTGCTGCCAGTTTGCCTCAGCGGGGGTATAATCCCGCTGTTCCGGCAATCGGCGCGGTCTGCTGAATGCAGATGCGTAACGCCCGCGGCCGGCGGTCGGTCTAAGGTAAGGAGGCCCTATGCACACCTTGGAAGCTCTTGAGCCCAGGACCATCAGAACTATCGGGCGCCGCTCGTTTCTTCGCGTGACTGCCGTGGCCGGAGGAGGCTTGCTGCTTTCGGCGTACGTCGATCCTCTCGAGAAGGCGCTTGCGCAAGCGCCTCAAGGTCCGCCGCCCGCTGTGCTAACTCCCAATGCCTTCATACGCATTTCGCCGGAAGGCATCGTGACCATTACCGCAAAAAATCCTGAAATTGGTCAGGGCATAAGGACCATGCTGCCGATGCTCATCGCGGAAGAACTCGACGTGGATTGGAAGGACGTGCGGATCGAGCAGGGTGACGTCAACTTCGCAAAATACGGCTCGCAAGTTGCCGGTGGCAGCACCGCAACTCCCACCAATTGGCTTCCTATGCGCCAAGTCGGAGCAGCGGGACGGCAGTTACTCGTCGCCGCGGCTGCGCAAACTTGGTCGGTGCCGGAATCCGAATGCACGACCGCGTCCGGGCGCGTGCAACATGCGGCAACGAGCCGTTCGCTCGGATATGGAGAACTCGCCGCGAAAGCTGCGCAATTGACTCCGCCGGATCTTGCCTCCGTGAAACTTAAAGATCCCAAAGACTTCAAAATAATCGGTAAGTCCATCCCGAGCGTGGACAACGCGGCGATCGTTCGAGGAAGACCTCTCTATGGCATAGATTTCAGGCTCCCCGGAATGCTGTGGGGCGTGTTTGCAAAGTGTCCCGTCTTCGCTGGGAGAGTTGTCAGCGCGAATCTCGATGTGATTAAGGCTATTCCCGGCGTGCGGCAAGCTTTCATTGTGGAAGGCGGGTCCGATTTGACGGGGCTGCTCTGCGGTGTGGCCATCGTCGCCGATACTTGGTGGGCCGCACACACCGCGCGCCAAAAGTTGGATGTGAAGTGGGACGAAGGCCCGACAGCGCAGCAAAGCAGCGAAGGCTTCGCGAGCAAGGCCGTCGAGCTCTCAAAACAGAAACCTGCGCGCTCGCTGCGAACCGATGGCGACTCCGACGCTGCCTTGCAATCCGCCGCGAAAGTCGTGGAAGGAGATTACTTCTATCCGTTCCTCGCGCACGCGCCGCTTGAGCCACAGAATTGCACGGCGCGCTTCCAAGACGGCAAGCTGGAAATGTGGGTGCCTAGTCAGACGCCGCAGCGCGGCTTGACGCAGGTCGCCAAAACTCTCGGCATTGCCGAAAGCGATGTCACGATTCACCTGCCGCGTATGGGCGGCGGCTTTGGGCGGCGGCTGACGAATGACTACATGATCGAAGGGGCTTGGATCGCGAAACAACTTGGCGGGACGCCGGTCAAGCTGCTCTGGTCGCGCGAAGACGACATGCATCACGATTTTTATCGTCCGGCAGGATTTCACTTCTTAAAGGGCGGCGTCGATTCCTCCGGTAAGCTCGTCGCGTGGCGCAATCATTTCGTCACATTTGGCGAAGGCGAACGCTTCGCGCCCAGCGCTCAGATTTCTCCCGACGAATTCCCTGCCCGCTTCGTTTCGAACTTCGCAACACTCGCTTCTGTCATGGCGCTGGGCGTACCCACAGGCGCGATGCGCGCTCCTGGCAGCAACGGCATCGCTTTCGTGATGCAGTCCTTCATCGACGAACTCGCTCACGCCGCTGGCGTGGATCCCGTGAAGTTCCGGCTCGCGTTGCTCAATACTCCGGCCTTCGATGCAGCGCCGGCGCCTGCTGGAGGGCAGCCGACTCCGCCTGCATTTCTGTTTAATGCTCAACGGATGCGCGGCGTCCTCGAACTTGTTGCGGAAAAATCCAGCTGGGGCTCACGCGCACTTCCGAAAGACACTGCCAAGGGCGTCGCCTTCCACTTCAGCCATCGCGGATATTTCGCCGAGGTTGCGGAAGTTCGCGTCACATCGGAAAAGCACCTCAAAGTCAACAAAGTTTGGGTCGCGGGCGACATCGGCAGCCAGATCATCAATCCCACCAGCGCTCTCAACGAGGTACGAGGCTCAGTAATCGAAGGACTAAGTCACCTCATGGGCTACGAAATCACCATCGAGCGCGGCCGCGCCATGCAAAGCAATTTCCATCAGTATCCGCCGCTGCGCATGAACCAAGTCCCTCCTGAAATCGAAGTACATTTTCTCACGACTGACAATCCGCCGACGGGACTCGGCGAGCCGGCGCTACCACCGATTTTGCCCGCCGTTTGCAACGCGATTTTCACCGTCACCGGCAAACGCGTCCGCGCTCTCCCGCTCGCGAAGCAAGGCTACGTGTGGGCATAAATGTTCGGGGCGTCTGAAACACTCACACGTTTGGCAAGTTTTGCACGGCGCCAAGAGTCCTAAAGTTGCGCGATTCCCAACGCCGTGCAAAAATCCCAGCATGCAAAACACAAAAATCTGGCTCGCTTCTAGAATCTTGCTTTTGTTCGCTTTCTGCACGGCATTGGTGAGTGCCCAAACTACGCGCTCGGACTCCGAAAAACAGCTGGCGCATGACATCTACAAACAATTCATCGAAATTCAGTCCGGTTTTACTACCGGCGCGACAACTCCGGTTGCAGAAGCAGCCGCCGCGCGTTTGAAAGCGGCCGGCTTCTCCGACGCCGACATTTTCGTTGGCGGTGCAATTCCCAAGAAAGCCAATCTCGTCGTTCGCTATCACGGCACTGGCGCGCGCAAACCCATTCTCCTGCTCGCCCACATCGATGTCGTCGAAGCCAACCGCGAAGACTGGAGCACTGACCCGTTTCAATTCATCGAGAAGGATGGCTTCTTTTACGGCCGTGGCACCGGTGACGATAAAGCTCAGGCCGCTGTTTGGATCGCCAACCTCATCCAGTACAAAAAGGAAGGATTCAAACCCGACCGCGACATCATCGTCGCGCTGACCGCCGACGAAGAAGGTGGCGGCCCGTACAACGGCGTCGATTGGCTTTTGAAAAATCACCGCGATCTGATCGAGGCGGAGTTGGCTCTCAACGAAGGCGGGTGGGGAGAGGAATCCAAAGGCAAGAAAATCTCGAACGACTTGCAGGTCAGCGAAAAGTACGTGCTCAATTTTCGCTTCGAAGTGCGCAACAAGGGCGGTCACAGCTCGATGCCGATCCGCGACAACGCCATTTATCATCTTGCCGGAGCGTTGACGCGGCTCGGCGAATTCGGCTTTCCTCTGAAGACCAACGAAGTTACCGCGGCTTACTTCCAGCAAATGTCAAAAATCGAAACCGGCCCCATCAAGGACGACCTCGCAAAAGTCTCCTCCGGTTCGCAGGAAGCCATGGAGAAAGTGGCCGCTGCATCCCCTGCATGGAATTCCACGCTGCGCACCACTTGCGTCGCGACGATGCTCGAAGGCGGCCACGCCATCAACGCGCTGCCGCAACTCGCCGCCGCCACCGTGAATTGCCGCGTTCTGCCCGAAGATTCTCCCGAATACGTTCTGAGCACGCTGCAAAAAGTCGTCGCAGATGATCAGGTCAGCGTCAAGCAATTGAGCGAGTTCAGCAAAGCGGCCGCGTCGCCGATGCGGCCCGACCTGCTCAAAGCCGTCAGTGAAATCACCAACAGCATGTGGCCCGGCGTTCCCACTGTTTCCATCATGGTCATGGGCGCCACCGACGGGCGCTACCTCCGCGCCGCCGGAATTCCTTGCTATGGCATTCAGGGGTTCTTCATGGACCGCGACGATATTCGTTTCCACGGCCGCGATGAGCGCCTCGGTGTGCAATCGTTCTATGAAGGCCAAGCCTTCCTCTACGAACTCGTCAAGCGCCTTTCGACGCCGGCCAAATAAAAATCTGGCCAAACAACGCGTTCCCACAACGATCCACTTAAGCACTCTGCTGCAACCGCGCAATCAAGTTCCGCAAACTCTTAGCGAGTTCCGCTACCTCCCCGGTGCCTTCGATGTCAAAATCCACCGCGCCATTGCCTTGCGCCACATGATCCACGGCTTCACGCAAGGTAATCAGCGGTTTCACTACCTGCCGGGGCAAAATGAAACTGACCCACACGCTGAACAAGAGTGTAATCGCGGACACAATGCTGAGTGCCCACTCTGCCTGACGGAGCAAATGACGCGCCTCCCGATGATCGTTCTCCACCCGTTTCCAATTTTCCGTCTCGAGGTCGGTGAGCAACCCCAGCACTTCCTGAATCGAACTCTGCAATTCCGCCGTGACGGGCGCGAGCGCCGGGTTGCCCTGCTGAACGGTCTCGGTAATCTGGGTATCAAACGACCCGACGCGGTTCCGCAGCTCATCGATCAACTGGTCGCGTCTCTTGACCCTCGCCCCTCGCAGCAGATCGTCTAAGTCTTTCTCGTAAGCGCGCACTACGGTCTGGATGCGGTCCGCGTCTCCCTGGCCCGGCTGCCCCATCGCGGCAACCGCCGCGGCAAACCTTTGTTCATATACGCCGAGCGCTTCCAGCGCCTTCTGTGTTTCTCCCAGGTCTTGCGGCTCGAGATCCTGTATTTGGCTCAGAATTTGCCTGGTTTTGCCCAGCGATTCGCGATTCGCCGCGAGATAGGCCGGGTCATGCAGCAATAGATAATTTCGTTCCGCGCGCCGCGCTTCCAAGGTCTCGATCGAAGCCTGCTGCGCCAGCGTCGCCGCAGGCGCGTCCACATTCACGATACGGTCCACGATCCAACCCATCTCGAATAGGTAATAGACCGCGAGGAAAATCACCGGCACCAAAATAAATCGCGCGATCGCCAGGCTGTACGCCACTCTCTTCCGCAAAGAATTTCCTGGCGCAAGAATCTTGAACTTTTTCCGGATTCCGAATCTCATAAGCCGGCCCCCGCCAAAGAGTCTTCTCTGCTGGCCCGATTGTATGTCAGGAGTTCCTGCCCCGGACGCCCTTTTGCGTACCGCTCCGTCTCCCGTCGCGCCACCCGGGCCAATTCTTCGCGGTTGAACAGCATCAAGGAGAGCAGTAACATTACAGCTAACATCGTTGCACCCAATCTGGCGATGGGGGGACCTAATGAAACAAGCCACACGGGTAGCCCTGGTTTTCGCTTCATCCTGCTTCTTCACTTCCGCAAACTTCGGTCAATCAACTTCCGCCGTCGCGCAGCAACAACCTGCAGCTTCCACCAAATCCAGCTTTACTTGCAAGACCACCTTCGGCCCTGTTCAGGCCATGGCCGTTCAGGTGCCAACCGCTCCCTACTCTGCCGTGCAAGAATCCTCGAACGTGCAAACTCTGGCCGACGGAACTCACATTACGCACAAACCGATGACGGAGAAGTTCTATCGCGACTCACAGGGAAGGACTAGGACGGAGCGCTCTTTCTGCCAGGGACCTAGCGGGACCCCAGAAGCGTTGGTGATCGAGATTCGAGACCCGGTTGCAGGGTATTCGTACATCCTTGACGAACAAAATCAAGTCGCGCACCGCTTTGTTCTTCAGCTCAGACATCCAGGAACTTCCTTTCTTCGTACGACGAACGATGGTGTTCCAGTAGCCATGGCGGCGCCCACCACGCCCCGGCAGGATGCGTCGATGCCTAATGTGACCACGGAATCCCTCGGCACTCAAACGATGGAAGGCGTTCTCGTCGAAGGAACGAGAACTACGCGCATTTTCCCCGAAGGCTCCCTAAACAATGACCGTCCGATAACCGTGGTGAACGAAGTCTGGAGATCTCCGGAACTGAAAATTAATGTCCTCGTCAAAACGGACGATCCGCGGGATGGCGAAATGACGACGCGCCTGACCAACATCGAGCTCTCGAACCCAATACTGGCGCTGTTCCAGCCTCCAGCCGACTACAAGATCGTCGACGAAACCGACCGCGTGACCCTGACCCTCACGCGTAACTGATTTTTGTTTTCGCGATTTGTGGGTCTGAAGCCTTGAGTGTTGCCGGAATGCTCTTCGAACGATTCCCTAAGGAGGGCGACCACTATTCCGTTGGACGCCGCGCTAAAATCTCCAGCCATCGCGGTGGGGCGCTAGCCACGCAACTTCCCACCAGCCCCCATGTGCTGAATGTGTAGTTCTTCCCTCTCAAGGCCAACTGTATTTGAGGATAAGCGGCTAAGAATTCTTGGTGCTTCTCTTCCATCAAATCGATGCGCGTCTTGTCGGTCAAGGTGACCACGAAGTTGTAGGTGGTGCTCTTCCCCTTCGAGCAGCCCGTTTGAATCTCTCTCACGTCTTCCCACGAGTAGTGGTTTGCCGCCGACGAAATCAACGGCCGGTAGTCGATGCGTTCAGGCGTGAGCGCCCAAAAATTATTCGCCCCGAGAAAGCAAATTGGCAGAGCGATGGCAGATACGGCCGCCGCAAATTTGAGCAACGCAAATTGTGTGGATCGAAAGCGCACACCTTTCGCACCGGATGATTCTCCGCCCAACGCTGCTCTCGCAGGCGGAATGCACCACACAAGAGTGTTGCCGACAATCAGGCCGATAACCATCGACGGAAAGCCTGGTGCAACAAAAGCCAGGATATTGCCCAGCCGCGAGCCGCTGAACAGGAATGCATCCGCAGGAACCATCGCACGCCGATACGCAATCGCAAGATATCCGATTCCAATCCACGCGCCGCCTATCCCCAACAAGCAAAGCAGCGCCAGAAGCAAACTCCACGGACTCTGCGGCCGTCGCAACCTTCGATGCGGCTGATGCAGAGAGTCCGAGCTGACTTCGGGAGGCATCGGCGATTTTACAAAACACCCTAGGGCGCTTTCTTGCGCGGTAATTGGGGCATTATTTTCTGACGGTTTGAATCAGCGAATCGATGGCGTCGACGCTGTCGATCATCGCCTGGTCAAAACCAATTTCTGCAAAGTTTATGCCGAATTTTTCCTCAAGAAATACCACGATCTCCACTGCATCCACAGATGCGAGCCGCCCGCTGAGCAGCAGCGAAGTATCATCCGAAAACGGCTGTTTGTCTCCCTTTTGCAGAAGCAATTCTTGCAAATACTTGCGAATCTCTTCCCGGTGGTCCATGTGTTTTCCTCAAATCGTCAGATTAAAAAGGTGCGCGAGAAATCGAAAACGTCGCGGCCACGCAACGGATGGAATTGCAGCGGTCGCTCCCGGAGCACCATTCACAACTTTCCTCCGGACAAAAGTTCGGCGAGTTCTTTGCGGTTTACCTTGCCGTTCGAGTTCAGCGGAATGGATTCGATGTGCCGCACGCTGGATGGCACCATGTAACTTGGAAGCCGTTTTTTGATCAGAGTTTTCAGAGCAGGATCGTCAGCTCCCATTCGTCCACAAACAAATGCCACAATTCCGCTGGCCGAGCCGTGCTCGACGGGCCAGGCGATGGCCGCGACAGAATCGGTCTCGTAAACTTCGCGCAAGTGGGCCTCGATTTCTTCCAGCTCCACACGGAGACCGAGCACCTTCACCTGGTTATCGATTCTGCCGAGATGATGGAAAACGCCGGAGGCGTCGCGATAAGCCAGGTCGCCGGTGCGATACCAGCGGCGGCCTGCCAGCGTTGGAAAGCACTTGTCGCTGAGTGCAGCGTCGCCGTAATAACCGGAGCTGAGTTGCGGCCCGGAGAGAAGCAGCTCGCCATTCTGTACGTCCGGGACGAATTGGAGTGAGGCATCCACGATGGCTGCTTCCATACCCGGAAACGGAGTGCCGATAGCCACGACGCCGCGCGCGGGCGTTGCGTTTTCAGGTCCGTGGAAGCGCTGGCCGATGCACACTACCGTCGCTTCCGTGGGACCGAAAAGATTGTCGACAACGCTGTTTGGCGCCGCGGCCTTCCACATCGAGGCGGACGCGACGGGCAGCGGTTCTCCCGCAAAAAAAGAGTAGCGCAGGCTGCTCATGGAATTTGGAGCGAGCAGTTTCATGCGCTGCATGCTGGCCGCGATAGAAGGCACGGTGAAGACGATCGTAGGACGATGCCGCTGAATGAACGACGAGGGAGCCATCAATTGCGTGGCAGGAACGACGAGAAGCGCCGCCCCGTATTTCCAGGTGACAAAAAGGTCGAACACGGAAATGTCGAAAGTAATTTCCGTGATGCCCGCCATGCGGTCCGTTGGCTGGATTGCATACTGCGACTGCATCGCTTCGACAAAATAATGCACCGCGCTGGCGGGGATCATGACACCTTTAGGGATTCCCGTCGTGCCGGAAGTGAAGATGATGTAGGCGGTGTGGTCCGGCGAAACTTCGACAGGTTTGTCCGAGGAATCGAAGGCAGGAAGCGCATCACGGCCGGAAATCGTGATTTGGGTGCGGTTCTCGAGTTGGCGGACCGAAGAAGAGGCCGTCCCGGGCATCAAAATATTTCGCGGGCCGTGGCTGAGGACGCGATCGCTCAGGAGGGCCATTCCATTCGAATCGACGATCAGCGCGTCGAGTGCGATGCGCTCGAAGTGTTGCAGGAGGCGCTCTTCGGGATATTTCGGACTGAGAGGGATGTATGTGCCGCCAGCCCAACTGGTACCGAGGATGCCGAGATATGTTTCGGGAGTTCGCGAAGCCAGGATGCCGATGCGCGGGGCGTTCGAACGAGAATGGGTGCGCAGCCATTGTGCAATGGGCTGGACCCGCTCGCGCAAACCCGCGTAAGTAAATTGGGTGTCGCCAACAGAAAGCGCGAGGTCCTCTGGATGAACAAGAGAGCTTTCATAGAACGGATAGGCAAGGTTGTATTGCACGTTTGTTCTGCGCGGCTCGATAAGACCCAATAAAAAAGGATACCAGCGGGGGTTGCGTCAGAAGGATGAGAGGCAACAGGGTTGTGTTGGAAAGGACAACCAATGATGGCCGCGGACTCGTCGTAACCCGCTAGCAGGTTTGGCTACCCTCGCTCATGCAGACCCAGCGACGTACACAGGATATGCCGGCGACCACTGTTTGGCGAGGATTTGAGAACGGAGCCCGGAGACAGAATCGAGCACTGGGGCGACGCCGGACCGCGCAGCTTCCTGGGCCACGGCAAAAGCGATTTCGACGGCAAGATCGCGGAGGCTCGTCAAAGCAGGCAGAAGCGGCGCTGATGAGTCTTTCAAGGCCGGAGAATATTCGGCGAGGGCGCGAGCGGCGGCGATCATCATTGCATCGGTAATTCGCTGGGCGCCGGCCGCGGACCAGGAGGGGCGAGAGGCGACCACAGCGAGTCCGATCGCCGGAAAAATGTAAACGTTGTTGCACTGGGAAACCTGGATGCTGCGGCCTTCGAAAAGGACTGGTGGGAAAGGCGACCCAGTCGCAACGAGCGCGCGGCCGTTTGTCCAGCGAAACAAATCTGAGGGATGCGCTTCCGAGTGTTCGGTGGGATTCGAAAGAGGAAAAATGATGGGGCGGTCTATCTTGCTGGCCATTTCTCGAACGATGGGCTCGGTGAAAGCGTTGCCAATCGTGGAGAGGCCGATAAGGATAGTTGCGCGGACGTGATGAATGACGTCAACGAGGCCAAAGTTTGCCTCGCTGGCGTGTGGCCACGAAGAGATGCGGCTGAGCGGTTGCGCGTAGACGCGTTGCTCGGGCGTTAAATCTCTGCGACCGGAGTGCAGAAGGCCGTCGCGATCAACCATCCAGAAGCGGCTGCGGACATCATCCTCCGAGAGTCCGCCCGTGAGCATGGCGGCGCGGAGGTAATCGGCGACACCTGTGCTCGCAGAACCAGCGCCAAGAAATACGATCTGCTGATCGCGGAGCGAGGAGCCGGCCACGCGAACGGCAGAAAGGATGGCGCCCAGCGCGACAGCGGCAGTGCCCTGAATGTCGTCATTGAAGGTGAGCATTTGATCGCGGTAACGATTCAGAATGGGACGCGCGTGAACTCCGGAGAAGTCTTCCCACTGAAGAAGTGTGGAGGGAAGAACTTGCTTGACGGCGGCAACGAAGGCGTCAATGAAGCTATCGTAATCGGCACCCGTGATGCGCGCGTGCCGCCAGCCGAGATACTCGGGATCGCGAAGGCGTTCCTCATTATTTGTGCCGACGTCCAAAACGATGGGCAGAGTCCGCGCGGGATGAATTCCGCCGATCAGCGTGTAGAGAGAAAGTTTTCCGATGGGGATGCCGAGTCCACCAACGCCTTGATCACCGATGCCGAGGATGCGCTCGCCATCGGTGACGACGATGACGTCAACTTCAGGATTTGGGTGGTTCCGCAGGAGCGCGGGAATAGAATGGCGAAGGGGATAGGAAATGAAAAGGCCGCGCGGACGGCGATAGATGTGGCTGAATTCCTGGCAGCCAAGCGCGACGACGGGCGTATAGACGATGGGCAACATTTCTTCAATGTGACCGAGGAGCAGACGGTAGAAGAGCACCTCATTGGCGTCTTGAAGCTGGCGGAGATAGATATGGCGCTCGAGATCGTTAGACTTGAGAGAGAAGGCTTGATAGGCGCGGACGGACTGATCATCGAGCGATTCGACGACGGGCGGAAGAAGGCCGTGGAGGCCAAAAGTCTCGCGCTCGTCTAAAGTGAAAGCGGTGCCTTTGTTCAGGGCAGGATTGTTGAGAAGCTCCATGCCGCGAAGGCGGACGGTGCGAACGAGGCTGGGCTGCGAAAGGCTTGGCTGGGAGATATCGTTCTGGGCCATTACAGCGAAATTGTATCACTCAGAAGGCGTTGCTCTGGGCAACGGTTGCAAGCATGTGGATGAGGCGCTATGCAGAATTTCAAACGTGCTGATACCTGGAGAGATAAAGTGAATTCGCGGCGCGAAAATGAAAGCGGTTGAACTGGACAAAGACGGAGGTTCATTATTGAATGCGGTTGCATTGGTCTCGAGCAAAGAAAGCGAGTTTTTCCCATGGCTGAGCAGGAAGCAGACCTGAGTAAGAAATACGACGCGGTGATTATTGGATCGGGCGCGGCAGGAGGGATGGCGGCGCATGTTCTGACAACGCATGGCCTGCAAGTTTTGTTGCTCGAAGCGGGAAAGAAATTGGACATCGAGAAGGAATTGCGTTCGATGCAATGGCCCTACGACAACGCATACCGTGGAGCACTTCCGCCGGGCTCGCATTCGATCAGCTTTAATGAGTACACCATCCGCAGGCCGCCTTTCGGCCCGGGCTTTGAAAAATCGAAGAATCTTTACAGTTATATCGGCAACAGCGATTACACGAAGAACATCGTGGTCAACGAGCGGGACAATCCGTATACGGGAACGAATTACGCTTGGGTCCGCGCGCGATGCCTGGGCGGCAAGACAAATATTTGGGGAAGGCTGGCGCTGCGGCTCTCCGATTACGACTTCAAGGCCAAGGATCGCGATGGGTTCGGCGAAAACTGGCCGATCAGCTACAGCGACATCGCTCCCTATTACGACAAGGTGGATCTGTATCTCGGAATCACCGGAGTGAAAGAAAATCTTCCGTATTTGCCGGACAGTATTTTTCAGCGGCCCACGAAATTGAACTGCGCGGAGGTGACGCTCCAGCAGGGGCTAAAGAAAATGGGGCGCGTGTTGACGCAGTATCGCGCAGGCGTAACAACCGACGGGCTGAAGCACAACAAATATCGCAGCCGCTGCTATGGGCGCGGCGCGTGCGAACGAAAAGGCGGCTGCGACATTCACGCTGCGTTCGATTCACCAACCGGGCTCATTTACCCCGCGATGGATACGGGTAACCTCACGCTGCGAACGAATTCGACCGTTCGAGAAATCACGGTCGATCCGCAGACTGGCAAAGCCTCCGGCGTGCACTTTACGGATTCGCAGACGATGAAAGACTACACGGTGCGCGGGAAGGTGGTGATAGTTGCGGCTTCGACGCTCGAATCGGCCAGGCTGCTTTTGCTCTCCAAATCGCGGCTCTATCCAAACGGGCTCGCCAACTCGAGCGGGCACCTCGGCCACAATTTTTGCGAACACATCATGGGACCGCACGTTGCGGGGCAGGCCACGGATCTCGTCGGAAAACCTTCGACGCTCGACGACGGGCGGCCGGGAGGATTTTACCTGGCCCGTTTTCGCAATCTGACAGAGAAGAACCCGAACTTCATCCGCGGCTATGGGTTTGAAGGCGGAAGCGGGAGCAGCATGTTTCCGCCGGGCACGGACCAGAACGGATTCGGCGCTTCGTTCAAGGAAGAGATCCGGAAGAATCAGGGCTCATACATTGCGATGGGCGCGTTTGGAGAAGTGTTGGCGCGCTACGAAAACTTCGTTGATCTCGACCCGGTGGTGAAGGACAAGTGGGGCATTCCCGCGCTTCGCTTTCACTACAAATTCGGTGAGAACGAGCACAAAATGGCCAAGGACATGAAGGAGACGGCGCAGGAGATGTTCGAGGCCGCGGGGCTGAAAATTGTCTATGTGAGCGACCGGGTGCTCACGGAAGGATGGTCGATCCACGAGCTTGGAACGGCTCGTATGGGAAATGATCCGAAAACTTCGGTGCTGAATCAGTTTCAGCAGTCGCACGACGTGAAGAATTTGTTTGTTGTGGATGGCAGCGCGTTTGTGAACGCCAGTTGTCAGAATCCCACGTGGACGATCATGGCGCTGTGCTGGCGCTCGTGCGACTACCTGGCGGATAAATTGGCTAAGAATGAGTTGTGAAAACCTGGTGGCTCTTAGAAAGAGTGCGCTGGGAATGCGAGGAGGAAAAATGTCCGCGAATGACTCCGTCAATTTGAAGCAGGATCGGCGTCAATGGTTGAAAACTTCGGCGACCGTTCTGGGGGCGGCAGTTTTGCCCTTGTCCGGAGCGGTAGCAGAAGCTTCAGCGGCAGATTCGCAAGCTGCACAGCGCAGCGTTGGAGCCTCGCCGGCAGGAGCAGCGGAAGCGAGCTCAGGCGCGCGTTTTTTCACGCCCGCTCAACACGCGATGATCGAAGAGCTGTCTGAGACGATCATTCCTGCCGATAGCCACTCAGGCGGAGCGAAAGCCGCAAAGGTGGCCGATTACATCGAGCAAAGGATCCGAGAAAGTGTGGACGAACAGCAGAAGGCGCTGTGGCGCGAAGGGCTACGGCTGATGGAGTCCATGAGCCAGCACTACAATGGGAAGTCATTCGTGAATTCGAGTACGGAAGAAAAGATCGCGGTCGTCAAGGTGCTCTCGGACAATGCGCAGTTGACCGAGCTTCCCGAAGTGCAATTCTTCCACGAGCTAAAAAGTTTGACTGTGCGTGGCTACTACACAAGCAAGATTGGGATTCACGACGACCTCGAGTACAAGGGAAACCGCATTCTGATGGAGTTTGTCGGCTGCGGCGATCCCACCCCTCCGACTACGTAAAGACCATAACATCGCTATTGCAGACTTGCTCTCGTAACAGGCACTTGGCCGTTAGCGCCTCCTTGCTTGCGTCGCGCGAATTGATACAGAGGCAGACCGGCCAGGACCGCGAGGCAACCGAGGAGGGGCTGTCGCGGGCTGCGCCCCACGAGAAGAACAAGAAGGAGCAGAACGAGGGTCAAGAAGACTGCGGCTGCTGCTCGGCGGCGGCGTGGGGGCTGCGGATTGACTCTTGTCTCCAGTGGACGTTTCCGAGATACGAATAGTCCGGCGACCGTCAGCCCCAGAAAAAAGACGGCGACAAATATAAAGTACGCGATGATTTGCTGAAAAGTGCCCAGAACAATCAAGAGAGACGCAATCGCGGCCTGAATGGCGATGGCCCGCGCGGGAGTACCAAAGCGAGGATGTGTTTTCGCTACGGCAGAGAGAAATAGGCCGTCGTTGGCCATGGCGTAATAAACGCGGGGAGCGCAGATCATGAAGACGCCCAAGCTGCCTAACACGCAGAGCACCACGACCGCGGCGAGAATCTTGCCACCCAGAGGACCGAAAAGGACTTCGCCTGCTTGGGCGACAAACGTTTCGTCCGAAGTTACGTTTTGCAAAGGAATCAGATAAACGAAGACGATGCTCACTAGAATATAGACAGCGGTTACGATCAAGACACCGAGCAGCATGGCTCGCGGCATGGTCTTTTCCGGATCGCGCACTTCCCCGCTGATTTTCGTTACATCCCACCAGCCGCCGAAGGAAAAGAACGCGCCAACCATGGCGCCGCCCAGCGCAGGCAGCAGCGGCAAGGAGCCGGAACGCTGCGCAACAAACGGAATGAAGTTTGACCAGTGGCCCACTCGAAAGACAAAAGCCCAAACCGTGAGCAGCAGGAGTACACCGACTTTCATCCACGTGAGCCTGCGAAGAAAACTGGCGCTGACTTTGGTGCTGAATGCATTCAGCAGGGCTAGCGAAAGAACTATGGTGATGGCGACGTATTTTGTGGCGACGGGCGGCCAGTGAAAAATGTAGGCGGTATAACTCGCCGTGCCGGTCGCGAGAGCCGCGGTCAATCCTGGATCAAGCACGAGAAGGCACATCCAGCCATAAAGAAATGCGAGTCTGGGACCAAAACACTCCTGAAGGTAGACATAGGAGCCTCCGGATCTTGGATAACGCGCGGCTAGTTCGCCGTAACACAGAGCGCCGCTCAGCGTCATAGCGCCAACGATGAGCCAGACGGCGAGCAGCCAAAACGGAGAGCCGAGAGACTTCGCCATGCCCGCGGGCGTAAGAAAAATGCCGACGGCGATGGCTTCTCCGGCGACGGCTGCCGCGGCGGAGCCGAGCCCCAGTTCTCGTTTGATCATGGCTTCGTTTGGCAGTGATGACGGCATGGTTGCTTTCGCTTAGGGACCAGTAATTATGGAAGCTCCGCAGCTCCAAGCCGGGGAAGCCTATACTAGTGGCCAAGAATTGCTCTACTGCTTTTGCACTATCGCCGAGCCTGCCCGTCCGTCCTAATGACGGGTCCTGCGGGAACAATGCCGAGGCCCAGACGTATCAATAATATATGGTCGAAAGAACGCGAAAGGCGGCATGGAGCCGGAAGAGTGTCCGGTCGTGGGACACGGATTCCCATATACGGCCAGCGGGGCGGGATTCTCGCTTGGGCGATGTCCCGTAAGCCATTGACAAAGCGAGGCTTTAGGCGAATTCTGTTGGGCAAGGGATTTGCGCCTAAGAAAGGCGATAACTACTATGGACATCCAAAGACCATCCAACGCAAGAGCCAAGAAAATCCGGCGGATTGCCTACGGCACCGTCGCACTAATCCTGCTGGTCGGGGTCACTTACGCCCTGTCGAAGCTGAAGCCTGCCGCGCCGTCGGTAGATGGCGGCACAGTTTGGTCGGACACCGTTAAGCGCGGCCCGATGCTGCGCGAAGTGCGCGGGCTGGGGACGCTGGTCCCCGAAGACATCCGGTGGATTGCGGCGCAGACCGATTCGCGCGTTGAGCGCTGGGTATTGCGGCCCGGCGCTATCGTCAAACCCGACTCCGTGATTATGGAACTGAGCGACCCCACACTGTCGCAAACGGCGCTGGATGCGGAACTCCAGTGGAAGGGCGCGCAAGCAGATTTGGCTAACCTCCGGGTGCAAGTGAATAGCGATCTAATGAACCAAAAATCGGCGGAAGCCTCCGTCCGAAGCGATTACGAGCAGGCGAAGATCCAGCACGACAACGATGAAAAACTGATGAAGCTGGGCCTTGCGTCTCAGCTCGTTGAGAATCTGTCAAAGGTGAGGGAACAGCAGCTTGCGATTCGCGCTCAGCTCGAGAGCGACAAGACCAGGATCTCCGCGGATTCTGGCAATGCGCGAATAGCCGCACAACAGGCAAAGGTCGATGAAACAGAAGCTCTCTATCACCTGAAGAAGAGCCAACTGGATGCTTTGCACGTTCGCGCGGGGATCGACGGCGTGTTGCAGCTTGTGCCAGTGGAAGTGGGGCAGCACATCACGCCGGGGCTGAACCTGGCGCGCGTCGCTGATCCGAAAAAGCTCAAAGCTGAAGTGAAAATTGCCGAAACGCAAGCAAAAGATGTGCAGATTGGGCAAAAGGCTTCGATCGATACGCGGAACGGTATCGTGGGAGGCCACGTTTCGCGAATCGATCCGTCGGTGGTGAACGGAACGGTTACGGTGGACGTGACGATCGACGAGCCACTTCCCAACGGCGCGCGGCCGGATTTGAGCGTGGACGGCACCATCACCCTCGAAAATCTGAAGGACGTGCTGTTTGTCGGCAGGCCGGTGCACGGGCAGTCTGACAGCACGATTGGACTCTTCAAGCTTACCGAGGATGGATCGGAAGCTACGCGCGTGAACGTGAAGTTGGGGCGGAGTTCCGTCAACACAATCGAAATCGTGGATGGCTTGAAAGTCGGAGACAAGGTGATTTTGTCCGACATGTCCGCCTGGGACAATTTCGACCGCATTCGACTGAAGTAAAGAGGCAGATTCTCGGCTAGCGGATGGTCCGTTGCCGGCCTAGCCTACAAACGAGTTCGGGTTTTATTCCTCTCATTCCTTGGATGGAAGTTCTGCGTTTCTTGCGGAGGCCCAGTTGCAGACTCTCTGGCAAGACATTCGCTACGGGTTGCGAATGTTGGCGAAGAATCCGGGCTTCACAGCAGTAGCCGTCGCCACGCTGGCCCTCGGCATCGGCGCGAATACCGCGATATTCAGTCTTGTGAATGCCGTGATGCTGCAATCGATTCCGGTTCGCGATCCCCGAGGTTTAGTTGTCCTGCGCTGGTCGGCGCACGGACATCCTCAAAACGCAGGTTCGAGCAGCTATGGCGATTGCCAGTGGTCGAAGTGGACCGATAAGGTTTCCGGCAGTTGCTCGTTCTCCTATCCAATCTTCAAGGCAATACGCGAACATGCCGAAGCCTTTTCTAATGTTGGGGCATTTGCAGGGCCTGCCCAACGGGACCTGACTGGCAACGGAACGGCAATCATTACGCGCGCAGAAATTGTCTCGGGCGATTACTTCCAGACGCTCGGAGTTCAGGCCGCTGCGGGACGAACGATTGAACCCAGCGATGAACGGCCCGGCGCGGAAGCGGTGGCGGTCCTAAGTTACGCATACTGGCAAGGCGCCTTCGGTGGCGCCCAAAGCGCAATCGGAAAGTCCATCAAACTCAACGGCGTGCCGTTCACAATCGTTGGCGTGGCGGACGCGGACTTCACGCGGCTGACGCCAGGGCACACACAAGATATGTGGCTGCCGCTTTCACAGATTGTCCCCTTGCGCCTTCATTGGGGACGCGGGACGCAAGACGAAAGAAACTGGTGGCTCACGATCGTAGGGCGGCTGAAGCCTGGAACCTCCCAAGAGCACGCGCAGTCGAATGTGAGTTTGCTGTTTCGCAATGAAATTATCCAGGAAAAGCAGCTTAAGGCGGAAGACAGCCCGGAAGTTACGCTGACGCCGGCCCAGAAAGCATTGTCTGGGATTCGCAGCGAGCTCGAGCAGCCGCTATTTATTTTGATGGTGGCGGTTGGGATTGTGCTGCTGATCTCGTGCGCGAACGTTGCGGGGCTCCTGCTCTCGCGCGCCGCGGCAAGAGAAAAAGAGATCGCCGTGCGGCTGGCGCTGGGAGCGGGCCGGGGACGCGTAATCCGACAGCTCTTGACCGAGAGCGTGATGCTCTCCTTTGCCGGAGCAGCAGTCGGCGTGATGCTGGCTTATTGGGGCGCGAGCGCCTTGGCGGCATTTGCCTCGGCCAACCGCTATTCGAATTTTCAGATCAACGCAGACCCAGACATGCGAGTGCTTGCACTCACAGTGGGCGTGGCTGCGCTAACAGGCATCCTGTTTGGACTTGCGCCGGCGTTTCGAGGGACGCGCGTCAACGTGGCGCCGACTCTCAAAGAGAATGCGGGAAGCATGTCGGGCACAAGCTTGGGCGGAAACCGTCGATTTGGGCTGGGCAGCGGTCTTGTCGTTGCGCAAGTGGCTCTTTCCGTCATCGTGCTGGCCGGAGCCGGGCTGGTGGTTCGTTCCCTCGCGAATTTGAAAGCGATTGATCCGGGGTTTGACACGCGAAACGTGCTGCAGTTTGGTGTCAATCCAACTCTCACTGGCTATTACAAAAGCGAGCAAGTTGAACCGCTCTATCGCGAGCTGCAGAGCAGGCTCAGCGCTCTGCCCGGAGTCATTTCCGTAAGTTATTCGTCGGATACGCTGCTCGATGGGGGTTTGTGGACGGAGGACGTGAAGATCGAAGGACGAATCGATAAGTCCACGGTCGAAACGCAAATGCTGGCGGTTGGGCCGGACTTCTTCTCGACAATGAAAATTCCGGTGATGACCGGCCGGACGTTGACTCACGAGGATCCGCAGTCGAAGCGAGATATTGCGGTTGTGAACCGGGCGTTTGTTAAGAAATTTCTAGAGAATCGCGCGCCGCTGGGATTGCACTTTGGCGGTGACGACCCTAAGAGTGCGCAGTACGAAATTGTTGGTGTCGTGGGAGACACGAAATATGCCGGCTTGCGTGATGACATCGCACCCACTGCATACATCCCACTTAAAGAAGGTTACGCACACTTCGCATTGAGGACGGCCATAAACCCTCAGGCCCTGCTTCCCGGGGTGCGCAAAGTCGTCAGCGATCTGGACAACAACTTGCCGCTGTTCGACGTTAGAACACAAACGGAACGAATTGAGCGCTTGCTCTTCAACGAGCGGCTGCTGGCGCGCCTGGCGAGCCTGTTTGGATTGCTGGCGCTTGTGCTTGCGTGCATCGGGCTGTACGGCTTGTTGTCTTATGAGGTAGCGCGACGCACGCGCGAGATTGGAATTCGTGCGGCACTCGGCGCGCAAAACCGGGACGTCCTTCGTCTGGTGGGAGCACAAGGACTAGTGCTGGTTGGGCTCGGAATCGTTTTCGGAATTCTTGCTGCTATGGGCGTCACGCGCTCGTTGCGGAGTCTGCTGTATGAAGTGCAGCCAAGCGATCCGATTACGTTTTTCGCCGTGTGCGCGCTGCTGACGGTCGTCGCGCTGGCAGCGTGTTACATCCCGGCACGGCGAGCGACGCGCGTCGATCCCATGGTGGCGTTGCGCTATGAGTAGGAGGAGCTGATGCAAATCCTATGGCAAGACATCAGATACGGATTGCGGATGCTCGGGAGAAATCCGGGTTTCACTGCGGTTGCCGTGCTGGCGATTGCTCTAGGCATCGGCGTAAACGCCGGAATCTTTTCTGTCCTCAACGGTGCCGCGTTGCGCATGCTGCCGGTGCCGAGCGCCGGACAGGTTGTCAGTGTGGACCAGATATTCCACGGAAAAACTACGCGCAATATTCACGGCGAGCCCACGCTTTTTTCCTATTCCGAATTCCAGGACTATCGCGCGAACAACCACGTTTTTTCCGGCTTCCTAGCGTACGAGCCTTTCTTGAGCGCGACGCTCGCGGGCGGAAGAGCGCGGCAGCTCTACGGACAACTCACTTCTTGCAATTATTTTGACGTGTTGAGCGTGCGGCCCACCGCAGGCCGCGGGTTCGTGGAGACGGATTGCGCCGCGCCAGGCGAAGGCACCGTGGTGGTGCTGAGCGATGAACTGTGGCAAAGCGCCTTTGGGGCGGACGCCTCGCTCGTTGGCAAGCGAGTGATCTTGAATCGCACGGCGTTCACCGTAATAGGTATTGCGCCGCAGGGATTTGGGGGCACGGAGCCAATCCCAAGTGCATTCTGGGTGCCGATCACGATGCAGGCGGCGATGGAGCCTGACCGCGATTTTCTTGGCGATGCCAACGTGAGCTGGCTGGCGTTGCTTGGACGCGTTCGACCCGGCGTTTCGATGGGGCAAGTGCGGGCTGACCTGAGCGTGATCGCCAGCCGGATCGATCAGCAACATCCGGGCCGCGAAACAACTTTGGCGATTCGAACCGCGACTTTTCTTGGCAGGCCGGAGGAGCACAATTTTGTGATAGGAGCGGCCGCCGTCATTTTGTTTGGCTTTGGCTTGGTGCTATTGATTGCCTGCGCGAATGTGGCGAACTTGATGCTGGCTCGGGCTACCGCGCGTCAGAAAGAAATTGCAGTAAGACTTTCGGTGGGTGCAAGCCGGTGGAGATTAATACGGCAACTGCTGACGGAAAGCCTGATGCTGGCTTTGATGGGAGGCGCGCTCGGATCGGTTCTCGCCTTCTGGTCCTTTGAAGCCATTTCTCATTTTGTAATTTCTCATTTGCCACATGGGTTCCCGCCGTTAGCCCTGAATCTCACGCCAGACCTGCGGGTGCTGGGCTACGCGTTGCTGCTCACGCTGATGACTGGAGTGGTGTTTGGACTGGCGCCCGCTCTGCAGGCATCGCGAGCAGACTTGAACACGGCATTGAAAGGTATGGACGGCGGACTTGGGGGACGCGCAGGCGGCGGGCTCCTGCGGCATTCTCTGGTTGCAGCGCAGGTAGCGGTTTGCATGATTCTGCTGATCGCCGCGGGATTGCTCTTGCGCGGACTTTATTTTGCACAGACCGTCGATCCAGGATTTGCGATGAATGGCATTTCGGTTGTGTCCCTGGACCTGCGAGCGCAGGGATACAAAGAGAAACCCGCGGCCGCGTTTGAACAGCGATTGAAGGAGAAAGTGGCGGCGTTGCCAGGTGTGGACGGAGTCGCGGAGGCAGCGCAGACCCCGCTCAGCGATGACCACAACGTCACGAATTTTTCGATCCCTGGAAAGCCTGATGAATATGACATCGAAAATGATGCGATTTCGCAGGGATATTTTTCGATGCTGGGGATTCCCATCGTGCGTGGACGGGATTTCACCGAAGAAGAGGTGCACGCCGGGGCCAAGGTGGCGATCGTCACGGAAGCCACCGCGCGAAAACTCTGGCCGGGAGAGGATCCCATCGGAAAAATCTTGCGGGAAGGAAAAGATACCGACCTGCAGATTATCGGCATCGCTAGAGATGCACAAGTGTCTCATCTCGGCGAGAATGCGAAACTCTATGTCTATCTGCCGGCAGGCCCGAAAGAGCAATCGGAGCTTCATCTACTGATTCATGGCGGCGGAGGGTTCGCGTCGGTGGTCGCCGGGGTTCGCGAAGCTGCGAGCGGAATCGATCCGGATGTGATGGTGGACGTGACGCGGCTCGAGGACAACATGGAGGTCTGGCGGACACCGGCTCGGATCGTCGCTGCACTTGCAGGCTCGCTAGGTGCGCTGGGGTTGCTGCTTGCCTCGATTGGAGTCTACGGAGTCGTTTCCTACGCGGTGAGCCGGCGCACGCGTGAGATTGGCATTCGCATGACGCTGGGAGCGGACGGCCGAGAGGTGATGGGCTTGCTGCTGCGGCAGAGCATGCGTCCTGTATTGGTCGGCGGGGCGATTGGGATTGCTTGCTGCGCAGGCGTCTCCTGGGTTCTGTCGAGCATTCTCTTCGGAATCAGCGCGCATGATCCAATCGCGTTTGTGTTCGTGCCGGCGTTCTTGTTGGCGGTCGCGCTATTGGCAAGCTACGTCCCGGCCCGGCGAGCCACGAAAGTGAATCCCATCGTGGCGCTGAGATATGAATAGTTTTGAAATGAGAGATGATTGGGGGAACCATTGGGCGAGCCCTTGCGTATTCCCTGTTACAAAGGATTGAATGTGGTGCGCCAGACATATCAAGGGTTTGTACGTCAAATACGTGGAGTGTTGCGGGTGGCCATGTCTCAACTTCCATCGACGGTCGGGAATCAGTCGCTCCCGCAGCCTTCGCCTCGGTACCGGTACTTGTCTCCTAGAAGGAGCGAGGTCGCTTCAAGTCGACTCGAGATCCGCTTTGGGACAAGGACAGGCGCAACGGTGAACGCCTGATGCAGAACCTGTGGAAAGACATCACGTTCGGGATGCGCATGCTGGCCAAGAGCCCCGGCTTCACGGCCATCGCCGTGATTACGCTGGCTTTAGGCATTGGCGCGAACACCGCCATCTTTTCCCTAATGGACCAGATACTGCTGCAGCGTCTCCCAGTCAAGAATCCGAACGAGCTTGTGATTCTGCGAGCGCCTGGGCCGGTGACGGGGCATGTCTCGAGTGACGGGGACAACGCCGAATCCTTTTCCTACCCGATGTACAAGGGTCTGCGCGACAACAACTCGGTCTTCTCTGGCATTCTGGCGCGATACAACTTTTCCGCAAGCGTTGCGACTCATGGGCAGACCGATCGCGCCTCAGGAGAGCTGGTCTCTGGGAACTACTTCGAGGTCCTCGGCGTGCAGCCAGCCATCGGGCGCGTTTTTAGCCAGGACGACGACCGAGTGCCTGGAGCGCAGCCCGTCGTCGTGCTTAGCCATTCCTATTGGACTCGCCACTTCGGCGGCGACCCAAGCGTCCTCAACAAAGTTCTGCTGATCAACAACGTTGAGATGACGGTCGTTGGCATTTCGCAAGCCGGGTTCTTCGGCGTCCAAGTGGGCAAGACACCGGATATCTTCGTGCCGATGATGATGACCCCGCAAATGACTCAGTACGGAGAGACGCTAGACGGCTGGAACGACTATTGGATGAAAGTGCTGGCGCGCCGCAAGCCTGGAATCTCAGAGAAACAGGCGGAAGCGGGCATAAACACCGTCTACAAACCACTCATCGAAGAACAACTGCCCCTTATCAAGTCGGCCTGGAGTGCGGATAAGCGCCAAAAATTCTTGGATAAGAAAATCTTTCTCTCGTCCGGCGCCCGCGGACGAACGATAGCGCAAAGGGATGCGGGAGCACCGCTCGTCACACTTTTTGTGATGGTTGCGCTTGTGCTTCTGATTGCTTGCACGAATGTGGCGAATCTGCTGCTGGCTCGAGGCGCCTCGCGGCAGCGTGAGTTTGCGATCCGCACGGCATTAGGTGCAAGCCGCGGCAGAATGATCCGCCAGCTTCTGGCAGAAAGCCTCTTGTGCGCGTTCGGTGGCGGAGCATTGGGAATTTTGTTAGGCACCTGGCTGATGAGAATTCTGACGCCCATGGTGGTCTCGAGCGCAGGGATACAAGGGTTGACGGAACATCTCGATCCCACGGTTTTGGCCTTTGCCATCGGAGCGACGCTGCTCTCTGGAGTTTTCTTCGGCTTGATTCCCGCCTGGCGCGTCACGCGCCTGGGTGTTTCCGATGTGATTAAGGATCAGGGCTCGACTTCCTCCGCCAGCGTGGCTCATGTGGGCTTCCGCAAACTGCTGGTCGCGGGGCAGGTCGCATTCACGATGCTGCTTCTTGCGGGAGCCGGACTTTTTACGCGCTCGCTCTGGAATCTGCGCAATCAAGACCTGGGAATGAAAACCGACAATGTAATCACCTTCTCGATCGAGCCGGCCCTCAATGGCTACGACACACCACGTTCGAGTGCGCTCTTCGATCAATTGCGCACACGAATAGCTGCGGTGCCGGGCGTTAGGTCCGTCGGCACCGGAGATGTACCCACGCTTACGGGCGACGATGAAGGGACCAACATCACCGTTGAGGGAGGCCCGCAGCTTGCGGAAGAACTCCAGGATGTGGACTACGATGCCGTGAGTCCGGGATATTTCTCCACGCTGGGAATTCCGTTGCTGTCCGGCCGTGAATTTAACGAAGGCGACGGCGCCACGGCCCCTAGAGTCGCCATTGCCAGCGAAGCGATGGTGAAGCGGTTTTTTCCGGGACGGAATCCGCTGGGTGCGCACTTTGCCTTTGGCGGAGGTAAGGTGAAGCCGGATATCGAAATTGTGGGAGTTGTAAAGGACGTAAAGCAGGAGCATGTGAGCAGCGCGGCCTACCCATATGTGTATCTTCCTTACGCGCAAAGGCCCAAACTGACGGGAATGACGTTTTATGTTCGGTCGACGCAGGATCCACTGCTTCTCGGATCGTCCTTGCAGGGGCAAGTCCGCGAACTGGACGCGAACTTGCCTGTCTATGATCTGAAAACGATGGATCGCGTGGTAGAAGAGGATTTGTTCGCGGCGCGAATTGTCGCCGTGCTTTCTGCGAGCTTCGCCGGTTTGGCGGCGCTTTTGGCGGCGTTGGGGATTTACGGCGTTCTCGCCTACGTAGTTGTTCAGCGCACGCGCGAGATCGGCATTCGCATGGCCCTGGGCGCAGTTGCAGGTCAAGTGCGGTTGCTGATCGTCAAGGAAGTCGGATCGATGGTGTTGATCGGTGTGGGAGTGGGACTTCCACTTGCGTACGGTTTGGCGCGGTTCAGCGAATCGCTGTTGTATGGCGTCCATGCGGGAGACCCTCTGGTCTATGCATTGGGGCTCGGATTGATCGCGCTTATAGCGCTTGCCGCCTGCTTCATTCCAGCGAGGCGTGCCACACGCGTCGATCCGTTGGTCGCGCTGCGATATCAATAAGTGAAACGGCTTTAGGCAGGAGGCACGGCAGTCGGGGCTTGGCAAAACGAATTTGGAGAATAGGTTTCAAGACTAAAACTGGTTAAGGAGACGACATGTCAGACGGAACTACACTCATCAAAATGGAAGGCGTAAAGAAAGTCTTCTACACGGACGAAGTGGAGACCCACGCACTTGAGGAGATCCACCTGGAGATCAAGAAAGGCACGTATATTTCCATCGCTGGGCCTTCGGGCTGCGGCAAGTCGACGCTGCTCTCGATTCTGGGGTTGCTCGATTCGCCGAGCGACGGGAGCTACATGCTGAACGGTCAGCCCGTCGGGAAGCTTACGATCAGCGAGCGCACCCGCATTCGCAATCGCGAGATCGGTTTCATCTTCCAGGCGTTTAACCTGATCGGCGACCTCACGGTGTATGAGAACGTCGAGCTACCGTTGACCTACCGCGGCACAAGCTCTGCGGAGCGCAAGCAGAAGGTGCAAAACGCACTCGAGCGCGTCGGCATGGCCCACCGCCTCCGTCACTATCCGTCGCAACTCTCCGGCGGTCAGCAACAGCGTGTGGCCGTGGCTCGCGCATTGGTCGGCGATCCCCTCATCCTGATGGCTGACGAGCCGACTGGTAACTTGGACTCCAAGAACGGCGAAGCCGTCATGGAATTGCTGCGCGATTTGCACCGCAACGGCGCAACCGTTTGCATGGTGACCCACGACCAGCGCTACGCAAACTTCGCCGAACGCACCATCCACCTATTTGACGGCCGCATCGTCGAAGAAACTAAAGAAGCCGGAGTTACCGCGTAAGGGCGTCCGGCGAAAGAGGGCGCTCCATGGGAACGATAGGGCAGGACGTCCGCTATGGTGTGCGGATGCTCATCAAGCACCGGCTTACAACCCTGGTGTGCGTGGCCGCGCTGGCCCTGGGCATCGGCGCTAACGCGGCGATGTTCAGCGTGGCGGAGGCATTTTTACTTCATCCAGTCCCCTTCGAGCGCGCCGACCGCGTTGCCGTGCTTGTGGAAGCACGGCCGGAGCAGAACATCGACCTGAATGGCGTCGCCCCCGCGACGTATTTTGAATGGCAGAGCCAGGCGAGCTCCTTTGAAAAAATGGGAGCGTACAGCTGGAATTCCATCAATCTAACCGGAGACCGTGAGCCCGAAAAGATTCAAGGGTTTTCCGTCACCCCGAATTTTTTCGATGTGCTCGATGTGCATCCCCACCTTGGCCGCACTTTCCTTCCCGAAGAAGACCAGCCCGGAAAAGACCAGGAAATCATTCTGAGTTACGGTCTTTGGGAGCAACGTTACGCTTCGGATCCGAATATTCTCGGCAAAATATTGAAGGTGAATGGTAAGGCCTTTGTCGTTGTGGGTGTGATGAACAAAGGATTTGATTATCCGAAGCCGGCGGAAGCCTGGGTGCCGCTTTCATTAGATCCCAAGAGCCGCGCGGCGCGAGATGTCCGAAACATGTGGATTTTTGCGCGTCTCAAGCCTCAAGTCTCAATTGAACAGGCCACGGCAGAGATGCGCACCATAAGAGCGCGAGAGACCGCGGCTTTTCCCGACGATTACAAGGGCTGGAATCTTCGAGTAATGTCGCTTCCCAATTTCGCGACGAGCGATCTCACCCGTCAATTCACGTTCTTGCTGCTCGGCGCGGTGGGATTTGTTTTGCTGATTGCCTGCGCGGACGTCGCTAACGTGCAGTTTGCGCGAGTTACGGGGCGAAGCAAGGAACTTGCCGTGCGGACCACCATGGGAGCAAGCCGCAGCCGCATCATCCGCCAATTGCTTACAGAGAGCGTATTGCTTTCGCTCGCAGGCGCGGCGCTGGGCCTGGTTCTCGCGATGTGGTGGGTATATTTGATTGTGAATCAGATGCCTCCCGAGGTTGCTAAATTTATTGCCGGCTGGAATACGATAAGCCTCGATGCCAACGCCTTTCTCTTTACACTGGCGATCGCCGTCGTCAGCGGAATTGTCTCCGGGATTGCGCCGTCTTGGCTCCATTCGCGGACACAGATCAGCGAGACATTAAAAGAGAGTGGGCGTGGAACGAGCGCGGGGCGTTCGCGGCATCGATTGCGGAGTGTTCTTGTTATCGCGGAGATCGCACTCGCGCTCATACTGCTCGTGGGAGCCGGGCTTCTCGTGAAGGGATTTCGCGCACTTATCACCGTGCATGAAAATTACGAACCTGCTTCGGTCCTGACGCTCACGTTAAAGCTGCCCGAACATCAGTATCAGCAAGAGTTCGGACGTACGGCATTCCACCAGCAAATGCTGCAACGGCTTGCCGCCATTCCAAACGTCCAATCGGCTGCTCTCGCCAGCTACGTCCCGTACGCTAACGGCGGCGGCGCGGACATGTTGCCATTCAAGATTGAGGGGCGCGCTTCCGAAGAGCGAGGTGAGGTCATCAGCTCAATGGTCGAAACGGTGAGTCCGAATTATTTTCGCTTGATGAATATCGGTCTGCGCGATGGGCGTCAGTTAAGAGACTCCGATGCGGATGCCACGCTTCCCGTGGCGGATATCAGCCGAAACTTGGCAGCGCGCTACTTCCCTGGGGAAAATCCCATTGGAAAGAAAATCAAGATTGGCGCGGCCGATAGCGATAGCCAGTGGCTGACGATTGTCGGCATCGTCGATGATGTCCACTACAGCTGGATCAACAAGCAGGAATTGCCAACGATTTATAGAAGTTATCTGCAATCGCCTCCCTTCTATACTTCCGTAGTCTTGCGCACTACAGGCGATCCTTTGACTTTTGTTCCCGCCGTGCGAAGCGCAGTAGCCACCGTCGACCCAGACCTGCCGCTTTTCGACCTGCTGACCCTTGACAAAGTAATCTCGAACTCGATTGTAGGCATTGCGTACGTCGCGGGAATGATGGCCGTCCTCGGGCTCATCGCGTTAGTCCTCGCTTCTGTCGGGATTTACGGCGTGATGTCCTATTCCGTCGGTGAGCGCACCCACGAAATTGGCGTGCGCATGGCAATGGGAGCGTCGTCGAAGGATGTTCAGCGGCTTATCCTGGGAAATGGCATGTTCCTGACCTTTGTGGGAATGGCCATGGGGCTCCCTGCGGCTTTGGGGCTTGCCTATACCCTTTCCAGCCTCCTCTTTGGAGTGAAGGTAGCCGATCCATTCGCCTTTGTGGGACTGCCGGTCCTGCTCGCGGGGGTTGCCACAATCGCTTGCTACCTCCCCGCTCGGCGCGCCGTTCGCATGGATCCACTCACCGCCCTGCGCTACGAATGAAGCTCGTCACGCCCTCGTCAGCGAATGAGGTAGGTCATACGCTTGTAGGTGCGGGGCTTGCCCCGCCCGGGCGCAGCCCCGTGTATATTTAAATGTGATAGTCTCGAAACGGAAGATGTTTTCCGCCGTTATCATATTAACGGCGCCTAAGGAGCGAGCGTGGAACCTCTGATTCAGTTACGCAACATGGAGAAGGTTTACGAAGCGGGCGGCAGCAAGTTTTACGTCTTGCGCCGCGTATCGTTGGAGATTCAGCCGGGCGAGTTTGTCACTTTTATGGGCCCTTCGGGAGCCGGTAAATCCACGCTCCTCAGCATTATCGGAATGCTCGATGGCTCCTGGACCGGCGAGTACTACTTCAACGGCGAGCCAGTCCACCGGCTCAACGTCAAAAAGCGGAATGAGCTTCACAAAGCCAACATCGGCTTCGTCTTCCAAAGCTACCACCTCATCGACAACTTGACGGTGTTTGAGAACCTGGAAATCCCTCTTTCCTACAAGAATGTCCCCCACAAAGAGCGCGTCAGCCTCGTTTGCGACATTCTCGACCGCTTCAACATCGTCGGTAAAAAGGACTTGTTCCCCAATCAGCTTTCCGGCGGCCAGCAACAACTTGTGGGAGTCGCCCGAGCGGTCATTCAGAGCCCCAAACTGATTCTCGCGGACGAACCCACCGGCAATCTGCACTCCGCGCAAGGTGAAGAAATCATGGAGCTTTTCCGTAAACTGAACGAAGCCGGCACGAGCATCATTCAGGTGACGCACTCCGAGCGCAACGCCGCCTACAGCCATCGGGTCATCCAGCTCAAGGACGGCTGGGTGGTCAGCGAAACCAGCAATGTGGCCAAGGTCGGTTGAAAGCTTGGCAAGAGGCAGCTACGCGCCTCTTATCGGACTCAGCTCCGCGTAATGGCTGGAACGGATTTCACAAGCTAAGTTACTTATTTTGTTGAATATAAATGGATTTGTGTCACGGTTTCCGGCGAGCGCGTATTCAACCTGTCGGTTAAATACAACCTCACCTTGTATTGGGATTAGCTTCCGACACGCATGAAAAACCCTACGATTCATCCCTATCGCGTCCTAGTGGCCGACGATCAGGCTGACATCCGCGACGCGTTGCGCCTGCTACTCAAGCGGGAGAACTACGAAACGCAATTGGCTGCCTCGCCCGCTGAAGCGCTCGCGGCCATTGAATCGCGCGAGTTCGACGCCGTCATCATGGACTTAAATTACGCACGGGACACGACTTCCGGCCAGGAGGGGCTTGACCTGCTGAGCCGTGTCCAAGCGGCGGATTCGACGCTGCCCGTGGTGGTGATGACCGCTTGGAGCAGCGTGGAAGTCGCCGTGGAAGCCATGCGGCGGGGCGCTCGCGACTTCATACAAAAGCCTTGGGACAATGCGCGCTTGCTGACCATTCTGCGCACGCAGATCGATCTTCGCAATGCGCTGCGACAGGCCTCACGGCTGGAGGCTGAGAATCGCTTGCTGCGCGCCGAATCGCGCCCCACGCTCATTGCGGAAGCGGCCGTGATGCAGCCGGTGCTCGACTTGATCGGGCGAGTAGGTCCTTCAGATGCTAGTGTTTTGATCACTGGCGAACATGGAACTGGAAAGGAAGTTGTTGCGCAAACTTTGCATGCGCTTTCGCAACGCTCTGGAAAACCGATGGTGACGGTTAACGCTGGTGGCCTTTCCGAAGGCCTCTTCGAGAGCGAGCTCTTCGGCCATGTGAAAGGCGCGTTCACGGATGCGCGCAGCGATCGGGTTGGCCGTTTCGAACTTGCCGAGGGCAGCACTCTTTTTCTGGATGAAATTGCCAACGTGCCAATGAATTTGCAGGCAAAGCTTTTGCGAGTCCTGGAAACCGGGGAACTCGAACGCGTCGGCTCCTCCTCGACACGACGCGTGAATGTGCGCGTATTGGCAGCGACAAATGCCGACGTGACTTCCGAAGCTGCCTCCGGACGTTTCCGCCAAGACCTCCTGTTCCGCCTGAATACCATCGAAATCCATCTTCCGCCTCTGCGCGAACGCCGCGAAGACATCGCCTTGCTAGCGCACCACTTTCTCCGCGGCTATGCGCAACGCTATCGCAAAAGCATTTCGGGTTTCGACCCCGGCGCGACGCAGCTTCTCCTCGACCATCCCTGGCCGGGAAATGTGCGAGAGCTTGATCACGCCGTCGAGCGTGGAGTCCTCCTCGCGCAAGGGCAATTGGTCCGTTCCGCCGACCTCGGCCTGCGTACAGGGGGCGCGGGTGGCGCCGTACGGCTTGAGGAAATGAGCCTCGATGAAGTGGAGCGCCACCTCATCCAGCGCACACTGTCCCGCCATGATGGAAACGTCAGCCAGGCGGCCAAAGCGCTGGGACTCAGCCGCAGCGCAATGTATCGCCGCCTGCAAAAACACGGATTGGAATGAGACGCCTCACGTACGAACGTCGCATCCAGCTTCTGGCGCTGGCGGCGGGACTGCCTGGATCGTTGATCTCGCTGATTCTCCTCTGGAACGGTTCCTATTCGTCGCGGACCGCCTGGACGCTGACGTTTCTGATCATGAGTCTGTGGTTAGGCTTCGCGCTTTCTTTGCGCCATCGCGTGGTCTTCTCACTGCAAACGCTGTCGAATCTCCTCTCGGCTATGCGCGAACAGGATTTTTCGTTTCGCGCGCGCGAAGCACGCAGCGATGACGCACTCGGCGAAGTCATGCTGGAAGTAAACGCCCTCAGCGAGACGCTTCGTTCGCAGCGATTGGGAGCGCTTGAAGCGACCGGACTGCTGCGCGCTGTGATGGAAGAAATTGACGTAGCCATATTTACCTTCGATAACCACCGGCAGTTACGCCTCGTGAATCGTGCAGCCGAGCGCCTTCTCTCGCGGCCCAGCGAGCGGCTCCTCGGTTTCACTGCCGCGGAGCTTGGACTGGAAGCATGTCTCGAAGGCGACCCGGCGCGCACCATGGAATTGAGTTTTCCAGGAGGAGCAGGCCGTTGGGGCGTGCGCCGCGGCGCCTTCCGCCAAGGTGGCTTGCCGCACGATCTGATTGTGCTCAGCGACCTCAGCCGCGCGCTGCGCGATGAAGAGCGGCAAGCCTGGCAGCGGCTCATCCGCGTTCTCGGCCATGAACTCAACAATTCGCTGGCGCCTATCCAGTCCGTCGCCCAGAGTTTGGAAAGCGGACTCTTGGGGACGGCGAACGTGCCAGAGTTGCAGACGGGCGCGGCTGCCTCGATTTTGGAAGATATGCGCCACGGCCTGAGCATTATCCGGTCTCGCACGGAAGCGTTGGGGCGTTTCATGGCCGCTTACGCGCGGCTCGCGCGGCTCCCGCAGCCGACGCTCGCGCCTGTCAATGTGACGGAGTGGATTACGCGCGTTGCCAAGCTCGAAACACGCGCCAAAGTGCGCCTGGAAAAGGGGCCGCCCCTGGTTATTTCGGCGGACGCCGATCAGCTCGAACAGCTCTTGATCAACCTGGTTCACAATGCCGCCGACGCTGCACATGAAACGGGCGGCGGAGTAATGGTGACTTGGTCCCGGTACAGCTCCTTTCTGGAAGTCTCGGTGCTCGATGAAGGCCCGGGAATCTCGAACACGGCAAACCTCTTCGTTCCCTTCTTCACGACAAAACAGGGTGGTTCCGGCATCGGTCTCGTCCTCAGCCGCCAAATTGCAGAAGCCCACGGCGGCACGTTGACGTTGCAAAATCGCCGCGATGGGCGGGGCTGCGAAGCTAAGTTGCGCCTGCCGATCTGACAAGCCTTGATCGCCTTAGTAACTGCAGGTCTCGCTCGCCGCCGTTGCGAGAGCTGACCTCCCGTAAACGCATTCCATTTTGGAACTGAAGTTCGAGTTTGTTTCGCTTTAGTACTCAGCAGACTGGGAGGAAAATCCAACAACGCATTCATAAGAAAACGTTTAGCGGACCATTTGAGTTTTCTTTTGAATTGGCCAGCCTTGTGCCTTTCTGCACTCGCGATGCAAGGAGTGCGCGAAGCGCATGGATGAAGGCTAAGAGCATATTCTATTTGGTAGCATTGATCTGCTCCGCGTGATGCAGCACTTGCAGGGCTCAGTCCCCTCAACCAGAAATTCAGCAAAGTTCACAGCAAGGCGAGAAAACAGAACGCCTGCGAGCAGACAGTGCAACCGTAGAAAAGGATACGTCGGGCTTCCAGCAACCCAAGCCACTTCCCGAGAATGACTTGGGGTTAGCCCTGCTCAAGAATCTCGCTCGCGATCAGAAGGCGATTTGGACCAGCCCAGCGCACCTCCGCATAGGCGACGCGACTTGGCTGGTGCCGTTCGCAGGTCTCACAGCAGGATTTTTGGTGACGGATCACGAAGCGAGTTCTCATTTGTCTCACACGCCTTCCACGCTGCGGCATTACACAAGTTTTTCAAACTACGGCCTTTCAGGAATGGTCGGCACCGGCGCAGGTCTCTACTTTTTGGGAAAGGCGACTGGGGACGAGCATAAGCGAGAAGCAGGGCTTCTGAGCGGTGAAGCCGCGTTGGATGGCTTGTTTGTCTCGACTGCGATTGGCATTGCGACGGGCCGAGAGCGGCCTCCTGTGAACGCTTTTCAAGGCAAGTTCTGGCAAGGTGGCGATTCCTTTCCCTCCAGCCATGCCACCACCGCTTGGGCCATCGCGAGCGTCATTAGCCACGAGTATCCGGGCCCGCTCACAAAAATATTGGCGTATGGCGCCGCGACAGCGATTACCTATGCGCGTGTGCGCGGGGAAAAACACTTCCCTGCCGACGCGTTCGTCGGCACCGGGGTCGGTTGGCTCACGGGCTGGCAGGTCCACCGCGCTCATCACAACACCGAATTGAATGGAGGTATCGCCGAGAATCTTTCTGATTCACCGCTTGTAGAAACTGACCGCACGCCAAATCAAATGGGCTCACCTTACGTGCCGCTCGATAGTTGGATCTATCCGCTATTCGATCGTTTGATCGCCACGGGCGCAATCAACGACGCCATCATTGGCATGCGCCCTTGGACGCGGCTTGAATGCGCCAGGATGGTTTCCGCGGCCGGCGACCGGCTGCAGGATGCAAAACCAGAGTCGATGTCAGTGCGGCTGTATGACTCGCTCCGGCAAGAGTTCGTCCCGGAGCTTGCACTGCTAACGGGTGGCGGTAATCGTGCGATTCACCTCGAATCCGTCTATGTGCGCGTTACGGATATTTCCGGGCCGCCTCTTACGGACGGCTATCACTTCGGCCAGACGATTTACAACGACTATGGACGGCCTTTTCAAGAAGGCTTCAACAGCATAGCGGGATTTTCCGGGTGGGCGACGGCGGGCCGCTGGGTGGTCTGCGCGCGCGGCGAATATCAACACGCGCCGTCAGGGCCAGAGAATACGCCCGAGGTCCAGTCGGTTCTCAACAACATCGACGACAACCCCGGGCTGGCAGCTCTCCTACGGTCAAGAGAGCCAGTGGTGGGGTCCCGGTGAAAGCGGTCCCTTGCTTTTGTCCGATAATGCCGCACCGGTGCGGATGTTCCATATCGATCGCGTCTCGCCGTTTCGTTTGCCGTGGATTGGGCGATTCCTCGGCCCATGCGGACGGACGCGTTTTTCGGCCAGCTTCAAGGCAACCTGCTTTCACCTGCGCCTTATTTTCACGGAGAGAAGATCAGTTTCAAACCGACACCGAATCTTGAGTTTGGGTTTACACGCACAGTCGTGGTGGGTGGTGAGGGACGGCCGTTCACACTGGATAGGCTCTTTCTGAGCTACTTCAGCGCGACTAGCTACCTTAACAAGCCGGCTAACAAGGATCCAGGAAAACGCGATGGTGGTCTTGACTTCAGCTATCGCGTTCCGTACTTGCGAAAATGGCTAACGATTTACAACGATTCCATCTCCGCCGATGATCCGTCTCCGCTTGCGCCCCCGCGCCGCCATTTAGACCCGGCTTCTACCTCACGCAATTTCCCAAAATGCCGAAGTTGGATCTCCGAGTCGAAGCACCCCTGACTGACACAGTGTCCACGAATGGCCCTGGCCGATATATCTATTGGGACAACTACTATCACGACCTTTACACCAATCGGAATTTCCTGATGGGCGATTGGGTGGGACGCGATGGATCGGGCGTTCAAGCCTGGAGCCGCTATTGGCTGTCGCCGAAAAATTCCATCCAGCTCGGCTATCGTCACCTCAAAGTCGACAACAAATTTATTCCAAGTGGCGGCACGGTCAATGATGCCTCCGTGCGCGCGGACTATTGGATAAGACCGACAGTAGGCGCTTCGGCCCTTGTTCAATACGAGCAATGGAGATTTCCACTGCTCGCCCCGGGACTTCAAAAGAACGTAACAGCTTCGCTCCAAATCACTTACTGGCCACAAACCCGCAGGCACTGACTGCCGAACTAGCAGCGGTTACACGCAAAACTGATTCCTCACAAAATCTTTAGATTCGTTTCACCACTTTCTAAGGCTCAGCGGGTATGCTATCAGTTCGTTTTGCACTCTACGCGAACGAGCCTTCGCCAACCGAGGGGCCGTTGTGATGTGCCCTATTGCGACTTAGCTGGCGCATCGAAGATGGGCGGCGCACACTTTTGCGAACAGGTCAACTCCGAGGCCTGAAAAGGAGAGTCGTGTGAGGGATTTGGTTTTCACTCTAGTGACGATTGGCTTCTTTCTCGTCGCGATTGGCTACTTGCGCGGCTGCGAACGGTTGAAGTAAGGCGGAGATTCCCGATGCTCGAAAATGTCGTCCTCATTCTTATCAGCCTGCTTCTCTTTGGGTATTTGATGTACGCGCTTCTCAAACCGGAGAATTTCTAGGCATGACTGCGAATGGCTGGTTTCAAATCGGTCTTTATGTGCTGGTGCTGTTCCTCATCACAAAACCGATAGGAATTTTTCTGACACGCGTCTTTGAACGCCAAAAGACGTTTCTTGATCCCGTTTTGCGGCCTGTGGAACGGCTCATCTACCGCATTTGCGGCGTCGATGAAGACAAAGAAATGCGCTGGACAGAATACGGCACGACCATGCTGGTTTTCAGCGCCGTCTCCTTGATTTTGCTTTATCTATTCGAAAGGCTACAGCAATGGCTGCCCTGGAATCCGCAGCGATTCGCAAATGTGACTCCGGATCTTGCCTGGAACACGGCAGTTTCTTTCACCACCAACACGAATTGGCAAGCCTACACTCCAGAAGTCACGATGAGCTATCTGACGCAGATGGCCGGCTTGGCATATCACAACTTTGCGTCGGCGGCGGTTGGCATTGCGCTGGCGATCGCGGTGATTCGCGGAGTGTCACGCCATGAATCGAAAACCATCGGCAATTTTTGGGTAGATTTGACGCGCTGCTTTCTTTGGGTCCTTCTGCCGGTCTGTTTGGTCGGCTCACTGGTGCTTGTTTCGCAAGGGGTGGTTCAGAGCCTGAAGCCTTACACCACGGCGCAGCTCGTCGAACCGCAAACTGTGCAAACACAGGGGGCGGACGGTAAAACGGTTTCGCAGGCCGTCACCCAACAGGTGATTGCGACCGGCCCGACAGCCTCTCAAGAAGTTATCAAAATGTTCGGCACAAACGGCGGCGGATTCTTTTATGCGAATAGCGCTCATCCCTACGAAAATCCCACGCCTTTCACAAATTTTTTCGAGATGATCCTGATTTTTGCGATTCCTTCCGGCCTGACGTACACCCTGGGCCGAATGACGAAATCGCAAGGTCATGGATGGGCCGTCTGGAGCGCAATGGCAGCGCTGTTTCTCGTCGGTGTAACCGCAGCCTACTCGGCGGAAGCCAGGGGAAATCCCCAATTTGCCGGAGTAGACCAGACGGCCAGCGCTCTTCAGTCCGGCGGGAATATGGAAGGCAAAGAGATGCGCTTCGGCATTGCGAACTCAGCCCTCTTTGCGACGGCCACCACGGACGCAAGCTGTGGCGCGGTGAACAGCATGCACGATTCCTACACGCCACTGGGCGGCATGGTGCCGCTTGTAAACATCATGCTCGGCGAGGTCATTTTTGGCGGCGTGGGCTCCGGGCTGTACGGGATTCTTGTGTTCGTCATTCTTGCTGTCTTCATCGCCGGTTTGATGGTTGGAAGAACACCGGAATATCTGGGCAAAAAAATTGAAGCTTTTGATGTAAAGATGGCCATGCTTTCGGTGCTCATCTCCTCTCTCACGATTCTTATCTTTGCCGCGATTGCGGTCGTCGCGAAGTTTGGCACCTCGAGCATTTCCAATCCGGGCCCGCATGGGCTTTCGCAAATTCTCTATGCCTACACATCTTCTGTTGGAAACAACGGCTCCGCGTTTGGCGGATTGAACGCGAACACCACTTGGTACAACACGAGCACAGCCGTCGCTATGCTTCTGGGAAGATTTTTTGTGGTGATTCCGATTCTTGCTATCGCGGGAAATCTCGCGCGAAAGAAAATGACTCCGGCGTCTCTGGGCACGTTCCCCGTGACCGGCCCGCTCTTCAGCGTTCTGCTGATTTGCACCATTTTGATCGTTGGCGCGCTGACCTTTTTCCCGGCATTGAGTCTTGGTCCCATCCTGGAGCATCTGCTGATGCTTTCTGGCAAGGCATTTTGAGGAGCCCCCTTTAAGGAAACCATGGACCGCGCATCCCAAGTAAAGTCGAAGGCACTGACGGACACAAAGATCCTGAAAACCGCTATCGTGGACTCTTTCCGGAAACTCAATCCACGGACGATGGTCAAGAATCCGGTTATGTTCGTCGTGGAAGTGGGCGCGCTTCTCACTTCGATTCAACTCGTGCGCGACGTTTTACACCACAGCGGCGAATTCGGCTTCGGATTGCAGATCACATTATGGCTGTGGTTTACCGTTTTGTTCGCCAATTTTGCCGAAGCCATGGCCGAGGGACGTGGCAAGGCCCAGGCGGAGACTTTGCGCAAAGCGAGAGCAGAAACGGAAGCGCGTCGATTGCGCCCGGACGGTTGCACCGAGATTGTACCCAGCTCAAAGCTGCGGACGGGCGACCAAGTGCTGGTGGCTGCCGGAGAATTCGTCCCGGGAGATGGCGAAGTCGTCGAAGGCGTAGCCTCGGTCGACGAGTCGGCGATTACTGGCGAATCCGCGCCGGTGATCCGAGAATCTGGAGGAGATCGCTCGGCCGTCACTGGAGGCACGCGAGTCCTTTCCGATGAGATCCGCGTGCGCATCACCTCGAACCCCGGCGAAACTTTCCTCGACCGCATGATCAAACTTGTGGAAGGCGCCTCGCGCCAGAAAACGCCGAATGAGATTGCCCTGAACATTCTTCTGGCTGGGTTGACCATCATTTTTCTCTTGGCCGTCGTGACGCTTCAGCCTTTTGCTGTTTATTCCGGAGCTCCGCAAACTATTTTCGTTCTCGTATCGCTTCTTGTTTGTCTGATCCCTACAACCATCGGCGGTCTCTTGTCCGCGATCGGTATCGCGGGCATGGACCGTTTGATTCAGCGCAACGTGATCGCCATGTCGGGCCGCGCAGTGGAAGCCTCCGGTGACGTCGACGTTCTCCTTCTCGATAAAACCGGCACTATTACGCTGGGCAACCGCCAGGCGACCTCTTTTCACGCGTGCCCCAGCGTCACGGAAGTGGAACTCGCCAGCGCCGCGCAACTCGCCTCTTTTGCGGATGAAACCCCTGAGGGCCGCTCGATCGTCGTGCTCGCGAAAGAGAAATATGGACTGCGCGGGCGCGAACTCGCTCCGCACAACCCAGTCTTCATTCCATTTTCCGCGCAGACGCGCATGTCTGGCGTGGACATGGACGGCATCGAAGTCCGCAAAGGAGCGCCGGAAGCCATCGACAAGTACGTTGCCGAGAAGGGTCAAGTGGTTCCCGCCGAAATTAAACTCATCGTTCGCGAAATTGCGAATGGAGGTGGAACTCCGCTGCTCGTAACGCAAAATCGCCACGTCCTCGGCGCCATCGCGCTGACGGATATTGTGAAAGGCGGAATGCGCGAACGGTTCGAACACCTGCGCGCCATGGGCATCCGCACGATGATGATCACGGGCGACAATCCTCTAACGGCGGCCGCGATCGCTCGACAGGCCGGCGTGGATGATTTTCTTGCTGAAGCCAAGCCCGAAGACAAGATGGCGCTGATTAAGCGCGAACAAGCCAAAGGCAAACTTGTCGCCATGACCGGCGACGGCACCAATGATGCGCCTGCGCTAGCGCAAGCCGACGTCGGCGTCGCGATGAACACCGGCACGCAAGCGGCGAAAGAAGCTGGCAACATGGTTGACCTCGATTCGAACCCGACCAAGCTGATTGAAATCGTGGAAATCGGCAAACAGTTGCTCATCACACGCGGCGCGCTTACTACGTTTTCCGTCGCCAACGACGTAGCAAAATATTTCGCAATCATTCCCGCTATGTTCGCCGCCGCGTTTCCGCAGCTCGAAGTTCTGAACGTGATGCGGCTCAGCACGCCGGAATCCGCGATTCTTTCCGCTGTAATATTCAACGCTCTGATCATCATCGCCCTTATACCGCTGGCGCTCCGCGGCGTACGCTATCGGCCAGTTGGCGCCGCGGCCCTGCTCCGCCAGAATCTCCTTGTCTACGGCCTCGGTGGCGTGGTCGCGCCATTCCTGGGGATCAAACTGATTGATATGGCCATTACCTACTTGCATTTGGCGCCTGGGAGAGTTCTATGAAGCAACATTTGCGCATTGCGATCCTCATGACACTAGTGACGACCGTGCTCTTCGGGTTGCTTTATCCGCTGGCGGTCAACGGTCTCGGTCAGCTCTTTTTTTCCGCGCAGGCCAATGGCGGAATGATTACGCAACACGGCCAGATCGTGGGTTCCCGGCTGATCGGCCAGCCCTTCTCAGCCGCGTGGTATTTTCATCCGCGCCCTTCCGGCGCAGGCAACGGCTATGATCCCGTTGCGCCAAGCGGTGGCGCAACAAATCTTGGCCCGACAAATCGCCAGCTTGTGGATCGCGTGAAAAGTGACGTGGAAAAACTGCATGCGGAGAATCCTGGCGCCGCAATCCCGGTCGATCTCGTGACCACTTCTGGTTCTGGCCTGGATCCGGAGATTTCTCCAGCCGCCGCTGAGTTTCAGGTTCCGCGCGTCGCGCGCGAGCGGCACATGAGCGAAGCGGATCTGCGCGCATTAGTTGCAAAGCATACCTTGGGGAGACAGTTTGGCCTGTTCGGCGAACCACGCGTCAATGTCATCGAGCTGAATCTGGATCTCGACGCATTGCATCCAAAACAATAATTTTCAGTTTTTTCGCGAGGCTGGTTTTGCAGGAGCGCCTTTAGGCGCTTGAAATCGATATCCCACCCACGGTTCCGTCAAAATATATTTCGGGCGCGCCGGATCGCTCTCAATTTTCTTGCGCAACTGATTGATCACCACGCGCAAGTTTTCCGTTTCTTCCCCGTATTCCGGCCCCCAGACCGCCTGCAGCAGCCGACGATGCGACAGCGGCTTTCCCAAATTGCCTACCAGGTGCTTCAACACATCGAATTCTTTCGGCGTCAAATGAACGTCGCGGCCGCGCACAACGACCTGTCGGTTTTCGAAGTCAATCGTCAAATCCTTCCCAGTAAACGTGGGAATCGCATCTCCCGGCGCGTATCGCCGCAGAGCAGCGCGGATTCGCGCGAGCAGTTCTTCGATTCCAAACGGTTTGACCACGTAATCATCGGCGCCCGCATCGAGAGCGACAACTTTGTCGCGCTCCGCGTTCCGCACCGTCAACATAATGATCGGCGCGTCGCACATCTCGCGAATTTCGCGAGCCGCTTCAATGCCGCCAATTCCCGGCATATTGACGTCGAGCAAGATCAGATCGGGCCGTTCCTTGCGCACGGCTTCGACCGCTTCTTCGCCGGTCGTCGCCTCTCGGATGACGTAACCGTGGCTCGAAAGCGTAGTGCGCATGACGCGCCGGATTTGCGGTTCATCATCGACCACAAGAATGGCGGCTGCGTTCATCGCATCTCCCCTGCGTTGCGGTCCACGGGCAACGTAAACGAGAACACCGAGCCATGCCCGAGCTGGCTCGTGACGGAGACGGTGCCTTTGTGCGCCGTGATGATGGCTTTTGCGATCGGCAATCCCATTCCCGTCCCACGCACCAGATAGCGCTGATCTTTGCCACGATAAAACTTGTCGAAGATCATGCCCTGCTCGAAATCATCGATTCCAGGGCCGCGGTCCGCCACGCTGGTTGTGACGATTTCACCAGTGACTTCCGCGGAGATGGTGATCGGCTGATCCTTCGGCGAATAAATGTTGGCGTTGTCAATCAGATGGACCAACGCATCCTTGATGCGGTTCAAATCGGCTCGCACGGGGGGAAGACTGGGACTCACGTTCAAATCTACGCGTCGACCCGCCAGCGCCGTATTGCATTGCGCCAGGGCGGCGTCAATGATGTCGGCGATCCGCGTCGGAGCCAGATCCAGCTCAAACTCTCCAGCCTCAAGCCGCGACATCTCAGCTGCTTCTTCGACGAGCCGGTTCAACCGGTCGCACTCTTCATTGATGATCGTTAGTAGCTCGCGCGTCTGTTCGCGATCGGGAGTCTCTTCGGCCAGCAGGCTTGTCGTCGCGGCCTTAATCGAGGTCAGCGGGGTGCGAAAATCATGCGCTATCGAATCCAGCAGCGCAGACTTCAGCCGCTCGCCCTGGCGTTCTGCTTCTGTCTCTCCAAGCTTTTCGACAGCTCGCGCACGTTCGATGGCGATCGCCACGAGGCTGCCTACGGCATCTAGCGTCTGGCGCGAAAGCCGTGACCCGGAAATTCCCAAGCTTGCAATGGGGCGAACGCCCATGCGCACCGGAATAAAATACAGCCCTTCTTGGGATTCGAAGACGGCTTCATCACGAAGAAAGACAGACTTCATTTTTTCCTCATCCAGGTGAGCGGCACCAAATCCAGACCGGTAGAATTTGTCTTTTTGGGGCAGAAAAAGCTCGGCAGCGCCGCCTTCGAAACTCTCCACGATGTAATTTGGGATTGCGTTCATCAACTGAATGACGTTTCCTTCCGCCAGAAGCTTTTGACTGAATTTATACAGCCGTTCGATTTCACGGCGGCGTTGATGGGCCTCATCGGCTTCCTTGCGAATCCGCGCGGAAAGCTGGCTCCCCATGATGGAAGTCACCAGAAATGCAAACAGCGCAACCCAATTTTGCGGATCGGCAATCGTGAATGTTCCTACAGGTGGAAGGAAAAAATAATTGAATGCCAGCACTGCCGCAACGGACATGAAGACCGAGACGGCCATCCCCCACACCGCCGAAACTGCTAGAATAGCCAGCAAAAAGGTGAGCGCGATGGTTGTTTGATTGACGTCGCGCGCGTGGCGAAAGAAAACAGTAATCACGGCGACGATGGCCAGCGACACGGCAAATCCGAAGGCGCGGCCGGCGAGCAATCTCTGCATCCTGCTATTCTATCGTATGCAACCTATTTGAAACGGAGAACCTGACACCTTGCCCAAGAAGCCCGAGGACTGGCTGGAAGTCGCCTCGCCGCCGCAGAAAGCGCGCGGCATATTTAAGCTCTTTCTCGGCTACGCTCCCGGCGTGGGCAAGACCTATAGCATGCTAAGTGAAGCTCTCCGCCGCCGGAGCCGCGGCGAAGACCTTGTCATCGGTGTCGTCGAAACCCACGGCCGCAAGGGTATTGAAGAACTGGCCTCGCAAATCGAATCCGTCCCGCGCAAAACAATCGAATACAAAGGAACCGTCTTCGAAGAAATGGATGTGGATGCCATCATTGCCAGGAAACCGGGCGTCGTCCTGGTGGACGAACTGGCCCACACAAATATTCCCGGCAGCCGCCACCGCAAACGCTACGAGGACATTCAGGATATTCTCGCGGCGAAGATCGACGTCGTCTCCACCCTGAATATTCAGCACATTGAAAGCATTGCGCCGGTGGTGCGCTCGATCACAGGAATCACTGTGCGGGAAACAGTTCCAGATTGGGTGCCTTTGACGGCCACGGAAACCGTCATGGTCGACTTGACTCCCGAAGCTCTGCATAACCGCATGAAGCGCGGCGATGTTTACAGCACGGAAAAAGTCGAACGCTCGCTCAAGAATTTTTTTCGACGCGGAAATTTGATCGCTCTTCGCGAACTCGCTCTTCGCCAGGTCGCCGAGCAGGTGGATCGCAGCCTCGAAACCTATATGGAAGATGAGGACATCCGCAAAAACTGGGGTGTCCGTGAACGCATGGCCATTTGTATTTCTGGGAATCCGGCCGGCCAGTATCTCGTCGCTCGCGGCGCCCGCATGGCTCGGCGCATGGACGCGGAGCTGTATGTCGTTCATGTCGATCGGGAGCTAGGCCCGAAAGAGCACAATGCCACCGCCCTTGCCGCAAATCTGCGCTTTGCCGAGAGCCTCGGCGCAAAAGTGATTCGTTTGAGAGGCCGGAGCGTCGCGGATACTGTGGCGGACTTTGTTCGTTCGAAGCACATAACCCAAGTGATTTTCGGCCGCGCGCCAATTCACGATTGGCGCAAATATTTCTATCTGTCCGCCGTGCACCGGTTTCTCCGGGAATCTCCACCGGTGGACGTTCACATCGTTACGCAGGAAGCGGAAGAGTGACGATCTTCACGGCGTGACGTCCCATTGCAGAGTGCCACTCAGTTCCAGCTCAATGTCTACCACTGGAGCTGCCTTCAGCAAAAATGTGTTTGGGCTCTTCAATCCCCACTGAATATAAGGCACGCTGAATTTTGCCGAGCCTTTCCAATGGTCGCCGGTTAGCTCTGCATGCACTGGCACTGCCAGATCATGTTCGGACCCGTGCAGAAGGAACTTTCCGTGTAATTGAACATCGGACGTTCCAGGCACTGCAACCTTTCCTTCGATTTTAGTTGGCCGAAAAATGACCTCGGGATAGCGGGCGCTCTGCAAAATCTCATCGTGCATTTTTTTGTCGCGCGAGTCATTGCCACTATCTCCGCTGGTGGCATAGACTACGAATTCACCGCTGGCGCTGCCGGTGGCAGGATCAAATTTCACGGCGCCGTGCTTTAAATTAAATGTCCCATGAACGGTGTGTAGCGTGCTGTCGAGCGTCCAATGCAATTTGCTCTGTGTTAAATCCAAATTCAGGGTTACTTCGTCGGGACTCGTCTGATGTGCGGGTTGTGGTGTTTGCGGCCAAGCGCGGACGACGACCGGCACAAGGAATACAAAAATCCACACTCGTCCGGCCACGCGCATACCATACCGTCTTTGTGGCATCTTTATCTCCATCAGAATTATGCGGCCAGAAATCGCCAGCCGAATACTGCCCCGGCTGTCGCAAGCTGCAGCGGCCGCGTCTCACCCACGTGGTAAGCAAGCATGCGTTCGAATAGTTGGGGGGCGGCTTCAAGCGCCCGCATAGTACGTTCACGCAAGCCGTTCCGGCGGTCAAGCAAGAGCAGCATTTGTCCCATGAGCCGCGGACGCCGGAACAAACGGCGGTGCGCCTTCTGGTAGCGTCTTAAATCGCTTGCCGCCAGGGCATCGGCGAGCGCCACGGCTTGCTTAAAACTGAGAGAAAGTCCTTCCCCGGTAATTGCATCCACGCTGCCCGATGCATCTCCGATCAGCGCGACATTCCGCCGCCACACGCGATCGAGGTTAAACATGCCAGTCACGGCTCCGCGTTCGGGGCCCAATTGCCCCGCGCCTTTGAGCCGGCTGCACAATTTCGGAAATCTCTGGAGAGTTTCATCAAAGCGCGAATCCGGTTTATTCAATGTCAGTACAACACATATTTCTTGCGCGCCCACCGCCGTGACGTAAGCCTGCGCTTGTTCGCCCCAATAAATCTCCGTGAAATCGCTCCACGGCTCCATACGATAATGCACTCGAAACGCAAACCTCCTTCTCTGTGACCCCAAATTCTCCAGTCCACACCACCGCCGCACACGTGACTGGCCTCCGTCGGCACCTATGACCCACCGCGCCTGTATTTTGTTCCCGCCAGCCACGACTCCTTCTTCAAAGAGTCCCATCACCGGCATATTCCACAGAACGGAAACTCCGCAATCTTGCGCTCTCTCTATCATTCGTTGGTGCAAAATTTCCCGGCGCACCCCGAGGCCGGGCCCGTCGGGAAAACTGGCGCTCACCGAAGAACGCTCATCCTCAAATCGAATGCCTCGAAGCGTACTTCCATCGGCCTCGCGCAGTTCGACTCCGAGCTCACCGAGCGCCTTTAGCCCATCGGGTAACAACCCTTCGCCGCATGCTTTTGTTATTGGAGGATTCGCGCCATCCGCAACGATCACTCGAAAGCCCCGCCTGCGTACTGCGATCGCAGCGGCCAGCCCAGCAGGCCCTCCGCCCACAACAAAAACGTCTGTGTCCCGCCCCATTTATACCCCGCTCTCTCTGAGCGAACTGCGTGCAACTCGCGCGGCTCAGAGACTTAGATGTTCCCAACGAGTGGAAGATTGCCTGGCGAGTTCTTAAAACACGCCCATGGTGAGGCGAGTGGCGGATTGTTGCATAACGCCTGCTTATTTATAACAGCAGAACTATTAATTTGACTGATTGACTTCCGAGGCCCCATCCTGTTATCTTCATGGCGGCTCATTATGCTTACCGTCGCCATCTCGAAGGACCGGCCCGCCTTCGCATCGTTCTTGCGGGGAGCTGTAATTAGTGTGGTCGTGCGAATTATCCCTGTCATCGTACGGGGAACAACACATCGATGATGGCCGCCTAGCACAGCACCACAAGAAGGTTTCGAGGCCATCATCAAAACCAAGATGATGGCCTCAAGTTTTTTGGGCTTGGTATCGCAAGGGAACGCTTCAGAAAGCCCGCGGAGGAGAACCCGACTGTGACCGGATCTTCATTAAAGTCTCGTAGCAGCGCACTGATCGACGGCCCCCATCGCGCCGGAGCTCGCTCCATGTTGCGGGCATGCGGGCTTCGCGATGACGATTTCACCAAGCCTCTTATCGGCGTTGCGAATACCTGGATCGAGATCGGCCCGTGCAACTATCACCTTCGCGAGTTGGCAGTACACGTAAAGGAAGGCATTCGCGCCGCCGGTGGCACTCCTCTCGAGTTCAATACGATTTCGATCTCTGATGGCATCACCATGGGCACGGAGGGCATGCGTGCTTCGCTGATCAGCCGCGAGGTCATCACCGACTCCATCGAGCTCGTCACGCGCGGCAATCTTTTTGATGCTCTCGTGGTACTCGTTGGCTGCGATAAAACCATCCCTGCCGGCATCATGGCATTGGCGCGTCTGAATATTCCCGGCCTCGTTCTCTACGGCGGCTCGATCGCCCCCGGCAAATTTGAAGGCCATTCCGTCACGATTCAGGACGTTTATGAAGCCATCGGCAGCCATTCGCATGGCGACATGTCCGACGCGCGGCTCAAGGCGCTTGAAGAAACCGCTTGTCCTGGGGCGGGCGCGTGCGGAGGACAGTTCACCGCCAATACCATGGCGCTCGTCTGCGAATTTCTGGGCATCGCTCCGATGGGACTCTCCAGTGTTCCTGCCACGGATTCTGGTAAAGCTCATGCGGGCCATCGCGCGGGCGAACTCGTCATGGATCTTCTGCGCGGCAACGTCACGCCATCCAAAATCATTACGAAAGCCGCGATAGAAAATGCTATCGCCGGAGTCGCTGCCACCGGCGGCTCGACAAATTCTGTTTTGCATTTGCTCGCGATTGCCAACGAAGCGCGTATTCCGCTGAGCATCGACGACTTCGACCGCATCAGCGCGCGTGTTCCGATTATTGCCGACCTCAAACCCGGCGGACGTTTCGTCGCTACCGATCTTTATGCCGCCGGAGGCACGGCGCTCGTAGCCAAACGCCTGCTCGAGGCGAAATTCCTTCGCGGCGACGCCATCACTGTCACTGGCCGCACGCTTGCCGAAGAAGCTGCCGCGGCAAAAGAAACGCCCAATCAGGAAGTCGTCCGAAAAATCGACGCACCGCTGAAGCCCACAGGCGGTCTCGTCATACTGAAAGGCAATCTTGCTCCCGAAGGCTGCGTCATAAAAGTCGCAGGCCACAATTACCAAAACTTTCGCGGACCCGCGCGCGTTTTCGACAACGAAGAGTTAGCTTTCGCTGCCATCGAGAAAAATCAAATTAAGGCTGGCGATGTCGTGGTGATTCGCTACGAAGGCCCCAAAGGCGGGCCCGGCATGCGTGAAATGCTCGCCGTCACTGCCGCGCTAGTCGGCGCTGGCCTGGGCGATTCCGTCGCCCTGCTCACCGATGGACGTTTTTCGGGTGCCACGCACGGCTTTATGGTTGGCCACGTTGCACCGGAAGCCGCTAACGGTGGCCCCATTGCCGCAATCGCTGATGGCGACATAGTTGTCTTTGACATTCCGAGCCGCAAACTCGACGTCGAATTGACGGACGCCGAAATTCAAAAGCGTCTCGCCTCATGGAAACCACCCGCTCCGCGTTTCACCAGCGGCGTCATGGCCAAATACGCTTTGCTTGTTTCCTCTGCTGCGATTGGCGCGGTCACCGCCGTGCCCGCATCTTTTGCATCGCAAATTCAGCCTCAAACAAGTGCGCCGAATCCTGCACACGCGCAATTGGGAAGGACCCTATGAAACTCACCGGCGCAGAAATCCTCTGCGAATCGCTCACCAAGCTGGGCGTGCAACACATTTTCGGATATCCCGGCGGCGCAATTCTTCCCGTCTACGACGCCCTCGGCAAATCTAAGTTGCATCACATTCTCGTGCGCCACGAACAGGGCGCCACGCACATGGCCGACGGTTATGCGCGTGCCACTGGCGGGGTCGGCGTGGCCATGGCAACTTCTGGCCCCGGCGCAACAAATATGGTCACCGGCATCGCCACTGCCATGCTCGATTCCTCGCCTGTCGTCTGCATCACCGGCCAGGTCAGCAGCAAACTGCTCGGCTCGGACGCTTTTCAGGAAATCGACATCACCGGCATCACCATGCCGATCACAAAACACAACGTAGTCGTGTCTCGTGCCGAAGATATTGCGCGCACAGTCCGAGAAGCGTTTGTTATTGCAAATACCGGACGTCCCGGCCCGGTCCTCGTCGATATAACCAAAGACGCGCAGCAGGCTTCCTGCGAATTCGATTGGGAGGCCTCCACCCCAAAACTTCCACAGAAGCGCGTCCGCAATGACCACAACCAAGCCGAATTCGATCGCGCCATCGAATTGCTCAACACGGCGAAACGTCCGATTATTCTGGCCGGCCGCGGAATTATGCTTTCCGGCGCAATGCGCGCCTTCGAGCAGTTCGTTCGCACTTGCGATATCCCCGTCGCTATGACACTGCTCGGCATTGGCTGCTTCCCTGCTTCAGATCCGATGAATCTCGGCATGATGGGCATGCACGGAGAAGCATGGGTCAACCACGCCATTCAAGAGTCCGATCTGCTCATCGCTGTCGGTATGCGCTTTGATGACCGCGTCACCGGCGACCTGCGCACCTACGCGAAGGGCGCTCGCAAAATCCACATCGAAATTGACCGCGCCGAAATCAACAAAAACGTCAAGGTGGATGCCGCCCTCATCGGCGACGCACGCGAAACGCTCGAAAAGCTCATCCCACACATCGTAAATCCCGACCGCGGCCCCTGGCTCTCGCACATCAAGGAGCTCAAGGGCGACTCCGCCGTCCGCGACATCCAGAGCCTTCCTGACAACGGCCATCTCTACGCCGCACATGTCATCAACGACCTCTGGAAAGAAACGCGCGGCGAAGCCATCGTCGTCACCGACGTCGGACAGCACCAAATGTGGGAAGCGCAGTATTACCACCACAATCAGCCGCGCACGCTCATCACGTCGGGCGGCCTCGGTACGATGGGTTTTGCACTGCCCGCCGCAATCGGCGCCAAATTTGCCAAGCCCGACTCCGAAGTTTGGGTCGTCGTCGGCGACGGCGGCTTTCAGATGACCATGTGCGAGCTCGCCACCATCGTCCAGGAAAAAATCAACATCAAGATCGCCATCATCAACAACGGCTTTCTCGGCATGGTTCGCCAGTGGCAGGAATTCTTCTATGACAAGCGCTACGTCGCCACGCCGCTCGTCGCGCCCGATTTTGCAGCGCTGGCAAACGCTTTCGGCATCCGCGGCGAGCGCATTACCGCACGCGGCGATGTGCTCCCCACGATTCGTTCCGCGCGCGAATCCAAGGAAACCGTTCTCATCGACTTCCGCGTCGAGCAGGAAGACTCGGTCTATCCGATGGTTCCCGCGGGCGCGTCGCTCCACGAAATGATTCGGCGCCCGAATAATCCGCTCGTCGAAACGGCATCGGAGCCATAGAGCCATGAGCAAGGCCGCGAGCAAAGAGGACAGCACATGCAAACACTAGTCGCCTACGTCGAAAACAAACCAGGCGTGCTCAATCGCGTCTCTTCACTGGCCCGCCGCCTAGCCATCAACATCGATTCCCTGACGGTTGGCCCGACGGATAACCCGCAGATCGCCCGTATGACCATCGTCGCCCACACCGACGAAAAAGGCGGCCATCGTCTCGAAGCCAGCCTGGAGAAACTAGTCGACGTGCTGCTCGCAGAAAATATCTCTGAACGTTCCCTGCTTGAGCGCGACTTAGCCCTGATCAAAGTTCTCGCCGACCAACAGTCCCGTCCTCATCTGATGGAACTCATTAAAGTTTTTCGCGCGCGCGTCGTGGATGTCGCTCCGGAATCCCTGATCATCGAGGTCTCCGGTACCGTAGACAAAATCGACGGCCTGCTCGAAGTGCTCCGTCCCTTCGGCGTTCTGGAAATGGCGCGCAGCGGCCGCATAAGCATGACGCGCGGAGGCGACTTGCTCCGTCCGCCGACCGCAACGGATGCCCCCGCGCAGAGCTTGGTGACGCGGTAAGTTTGTGGCGGACTACTGTGAGGATAACCCCTTTAGAATCAATAGCTACTAAAAACCACGTAAGTGTTGCATCTAAAAGACTTGTAGCTCCGCTAAGTCCTTTATCAGTCATGTTTACAAAAAAGCGGGGGAGGGTTGAAGATACCATCGCCCGGTTTCGGGCCCTGCTCCTCGCTCCACGGTGGATCACGGTCTCAGCGACAAGTTTGAAAGATTCTAAATACCGGCCGTAACCCGGCCCAAGAGGAAAAAATGGCAAATCTCTACTACGACGACTCGGCGGACCTCTCCCTTATCCAATCTAAAAAGGTCGCCATCATCGGCTACGGCTCGCAAGGCCACGCGCACTCGCTCAATCTGCGTGACAGCGGCGTAAGCGTCCGTGTCGGCCTCCCCGAAGGCAGCGCCTCTCGCGCCAAAGCCGAAAAGGAAGGCCTCACCGTCAACACTCCCGCGCAAGCCGCTGAGTGGGCCGACGTCATCATGATCCTTGCGCCCGACACGAAGCAGCCCAAGCTCTATCGAGAGCAAATCGAGCCGCATCTCGGCAAAGGCAAGACGCTGATGTTCGCCCACGGCTTCAACATTCGTTTCGGCACCATCAAGCCACCCGCGACTGTCGATGTCTCCATGATCGCGCCGAAGGCTCCTGGCCATCGCGTCCGCGAAGTCTTCACCGAAGGCGGCGGCACGCCGGCGCTCATCGCCATTGAACAAGACGCCAGCGGCACAGCCAAAGCCCTCGCGCTCTCCTACGGCAAAGGCCTCGGCTGCACACGCGCCGGTGTTCTCGAAACCACCTTCACCGAAGAAACGGAAACCGACCTATTCGGCGAACAAGCCGTCCTCTGCGGAGGAGTCAGCGAGCTGATCAAAGCCGGCTTTGACACGCTCGTCGCCGCGGGCTATCAACCCGAAGTCGCCTATTTCGAGTGCATGCACGAACTCAAGCTCATTGTCGACCTCATCTACCGCGGCGGCCTAAGCTACATGCGCTATTCCGTCAGCGACACCGCCGAGCACGGCGACTACACCGCCGGCCCGCGCATCATCACGCAAAAAACGCGCGATGAAATGCGCCAGATTCTCGCCGAAATCCGCGACGGCAGCTTTGCCAAAAAATGGGTCGCGGAAAATGAAGCGGGATGCCCGAATTTCCTGGCCACGCGCAAGCGCGAACAAAGCCATCCGGTCGAGCAACTCGGCCCCAAACTTCGCGCCATGATGCCTTTTCTTCAGCCGGTCATCGCCCCGGGCCTCGAAGAAAAAGCTGCAGCTTCGAAGAAATAATAATGAAACGGATTTGCCCGCCGTCCTGTCTTTGTCGTTGAGTGTGTAAAGCAAGTCTGAAGCGATACGCAAGTTTTCGTGCAGTAGCCGGTAAGAATCGTCTGTCTGCAAAGCCGGTCATGTCTTAAAATTGTTACCTGGATTAACTATTCAGCTTAGTTGACACGACGGAGCTTTTAGGCAATTCTCTGGCGCCATGAAACGACCACCCGTTCCCCCTCAAGCCTCGGCTCCTTCTCTCGCGGAGCGCATCGAACTCCTCAGCGCCAAGCGCCAGGAGATTATTCGTCCGATTCTCGAGCACCCGCGCGACTACGTCCTCCTGAGTGTCCGCGCCATGGCCAAGCGCCTCAAAACTGACCCCGCCACCGTCGTTCGCATCGTCCGCGGCCTCGGTTTTGCTAGCTATCGCGACTTTCAGCGCCATCTTCACGACCTCTCCATCGCCTTCGCCACATCTCTCGACACCATGCAATCCGCCGGGCGAGTCAGCAGCATGCCCACCTATGTTCGTGAAGCTCTCGAGCAGGACCTCAAGAATCTCCACGGCCTCAAGAACAGTCTCGACGCTCCGCGCCTCGTCTCCCTCGCCAAGCGTTTCTACGACGCGCGCCGCATTGTCCTCCTCGCTGGCGATCTGGCCGCTATTCTGGCTGATTATTTGGAATATCAAATTACGCTTCTGGGCCTCCCGGTCTTCACCGGGACGTCCGCAGGCCGCATCGCCCACCTCGTCCGCACCGTAACCAATCGCGACCTCGTTCTCGCCATCAGCTTCCGCCGCGGCCTACGCCAAACCGTCGAAGGCGTGCATCTGGCACGCGCCCGCAGCGCATACTGCGTTGGCATCACCGACACCTATGTTTCGCCCCTCGCGCGCGAATGCGACGAGGTTTTTCTCGCCAGCGTTGAATCCACTTCCTTCGGCGCTTCTTACGCTGCGCCGGTCGCGCTTGTTAACGCCATCTTGGCTGCCTGCGGACAGTATCGCCGCCCGCAAACACTCGCCATCGTCAAGGAAATAGCCGAAGAGCAGCGCAAAGGCTTCCGCTGGTACACCGTTTGATCGATTTTGAGGCGTAGTGCAACAAACGTTTCTGCGTTCCATTGCATAAGCACTGCTTAAATCGCCACTGCAGCGCGAGTCTAGCGCTTCGCTGATCTTCGCAATTTGGGGCAGTCACAGTCTGGCAACATTTGTATCTCGCGCGGATTCCCGTTCTCAGTTATGATGTGTCACAACTTGTGGCAGACACCTTGATCGGACAAGGGAAACGCAAATGCTTCGCAGCAAACCAGTCAGAGCGATGAGCACCTCTGCAAATTCACGACTCAAGTTTCCGTTCCAACTCTTGCCTCTGTTACTTGCTGCTTTTTTGCTCTGGGCTTCTGGCGTCATCAAAGGACAATCGTCCGTCTCTTTAACTCCTGGAGCGAAGCCCGCTGATATCCCGCAAGCGTGGAAGCCTTGGATCGGCGTATACGGTCCAATCTCTCCGCGGCCCGCCGGCAACGTCTACGAGTTGAGCGAAAAAGATGGCGTGATCTGGATTCTGCAGCGCGAAGGCAAAGAAGAGGAACCTACGTACAAACAGGTGGAGAAGTTCGCCGCGAACCAGCCGCCGCCAACTGATTCTACTCACCGCGTCGTATTCCATTTGGGCCCATCTGCCGAGCATCGCAGTCTGGTCATGGGCACCGTTGAAAGCGCGAAATCTACTCCCGACTTCAACGCTCCGCAGCAGGTCCTAATAGCTCCCGTTCGCCCCGTCGCAGAGCTGCGCGCGGAAGCCCTCTCCGCTTCCCCGCCCCGCGAAGATGGCACCTTTCGCAAACCTGAGCTCATTGAGCTGACAACTCTCGACTCGGCGATTCATCTCGACATTCGTTACGCCACGAACAACGATTTTCTTGGCACGGCCGTCTACACGGAGGCCCGAGCCTTCCTCCAACGCCCCGCCGCCGAAGCTCTCGTCCGCGCTCTCCACAAGCTCCAGCCGCTCGGCTACGGATTGCTCATCCACGACGCCTATCGCCCGTGGTACGTCACCAAAATTTTCTGGGACGCTACCCCTCCCGAAGGCAAGATTTTCGTCGCCGATCCTTCACAGGGCTCGCGCCACAATCGCGGCTGCGCCGTCGACCTCACGCTCTACGATCTCGCCTCCGGCAAGCCGATCGAAATGCCAGGCACGTACGATGAAATGTCTCCGCGGTCGTTTCCCGATTATCCCGGAGGCACTTCTCTCCAGCGCTGGCATCGCGACCTGCTCCGTCGCGCCATGGAGTCAGAAGGTTTCACCGTCTACGAACACGAATGGTGGCACTTCGATTACAAAGACTGGCACGAATACCCGATTTTGAACATTAAGTTTGAGGATTTGCATTCCGGCCAAGGACTCGCCAGCGCGCAATAGCGCGCGTAAGTCCCGGCCATTTTTTCTGGAGGATTTTAACTTGCACAGCCGAAGCCACTTTTTCCAGCTCGCCGTTGCACTCTGTCTTGCTATCTCATTCTTCGCCGCGCCTCAAGCACTGCGCGCGCAATCGGCCGCCTCTCTCGCCGACCGCATTCAAAAAGTAATGGACCGCCCCGAATTCGCTCACGCAAATTTCGGCATCGAATTCTATTCTCTCGAAACCGGCAAAGTCGTCTATTCGCTCAACGCCAACAAACTATTCGTCCCCGCCTCAACGACCAAAACTCTCACCGAAGGCACAGTGCTCGCAAAGCTCGGCGCTGACTACCGCTTCCACACCATCATCTATCGCACCGGCACCATCGACAAAAAAGGAATACTCAAAGGCGACCTCATTCTTGTCGCCAGCGGCGACCCAAATCTTTCCAATCGCATCCAGCCCGACGGCACGCTTTCCTTCGTCGATGAAGACCACGCCTATGGCGGCCCCGCCGTAACTGGCGATCCCCTCGCTATCATCAAAGAACTCGCCAAAGCCGTTGCCGCCAAAGGCATTCGCAAAATCGAAGGCCGCGTCCTGGTTGACGCCAGCCTCTTTCCCGACGGCGGCCGCGAAGGCGGCACCGGTGTCGTGATCTCAAGCATCGTGGTGAACGACAACGTCATCGACCTCGTCGCCACTCCCGGCGCAAAAGCCGGCGATCCCGTTTCTCTCAGCGTCTCCCCAAAAACCGCCTATACCACCTTTGTAAATCACCTCACCACGTCTGCCGCTAGTGCTAAACCAGATATCGAGGACCCGGCGACAGTCACAAACGCTGACGGCACCGTCACCGTCACGCTGACCGGCACTCTCCCTCTCGACTCCCATCCTGTCACTGCGCCCTACGCAGTTCCCTCACCCACAAAATTTGCGGAAGCAGTCCTCACCGAATCCCTCATCTCTGCAGGCGTCGAAATCAAAGCTCCCTCAAAATCTGCGGCGCCAGACTTCAAAGCGTTCGCTCGCCTATATACTCCCGACAACCAAGTCGCCGAGCACGTTTCCCTTCCTCTCGCCGAAGAAGTCAAAGTTACTCTCAAAGTCAGCCAAAATCTTCACGCCAGCATGGGACCTTCTCTTCTCGGCACGCTCGTGGCGAAAAACTTCACCGATCCCGTTCACGCCGGCTTCAAAGTTGAACGCACCTTTCTTCAAGAGGCCAAACTCGATCTTTCCGGCGCCTCGCAAGGCGACGGCGAAGGCGGCGACTGGGCCGACCTCTTCAGCCCGGATTTCATGGCCCATTACATGGCCTACTGGAGCACGCGCCCCGACTTCCCCGTCTTCTTCAAGGCGCTTCCGATTCTTGGCAAAGACGGCACGCTCGCTAAAATTCAGGTCAATAATCCCGGTGCCGGCCACGTTTTCGCAAAAACTGGCACATTCGGTTCCGAGGACAAGCTCAACGGCAAGATGATGCTCAATGGCAAAGGGCTCGCCGGATTCGTTATCACCGCCAGCGGCCAGAAGCTAGCCTTCGCAGCGTACGTCAATCACGTCACAATCCCGCCCGATCCCGATGCCGCGCAAGAAATCGGCGGCCAAGCACTCGGCGAAATCGCCGCCGCAGCTTATGACGCCCCACTCCCCACCGCATCAGCTTCGAAGTCCGCGTCGCCTTCCGCACCTGGAACGTACGACATCATCATTCGCAACGGTCACATCATCGACGGTACCGGCAATCCGTGGTACGCCGCCGACGTCGCCATCCAAGGCGACCGCATCGCCGCTATCGGCAATCTCAGCAACGCCACCGGAAAGCGCGAGATCGATGCCAAAGGCCAAATCGTCTCCCCCGGTTTCATCGACATGCTCGGCCAATCCGAATCCGCTCTTCTTCTCGACAATCGCTCCCTAAGCAAACTCTCCCAAGGCATCACCTCCGAAATCACAGGCGAAGGCGGTTCCATCGCTCCGCAGAACGAAAAAACTCTCGCCCCGCTCAAACCTTTCCTCGATCAATTTAAATTCACCGTCGACTGGACCACTCTCGACGGCTACTTCCGCCGCTTGGAAAAGCAAGGCACTCCCATCAACATCGGCACCTACGTCGGCTCCGCACAAGTCCGCGAAGCCGTCATCGGCGATGACGATCGCGCTCCAACTCCCGCTGAACTCACTGAGATGGAATCTCTCATCGAGCAGGCTATGAAGGACGGCGCCCTCGGCGTTTCCAGCGCCCTGATCTATCCGCCAAATATTTACGCGAAAACTGATGAACTCATCGCCCTCGCGAAAGTCGCTTCAAAATACGGGGGACTCTACGCCACGCACATGCGCAGCGAAGGCGCTTCCGAAATGGAAGCGCTCGCCGAAGCCATTCGCATCGGCCGCGAAGCCAATCTTCCCGTCGAAGTTTTCCATTTGAAAGTCAGCGGCAAAGCGCGCTGGGGCAATATGAAGAAAGTCGTCGCGGCCATTCAAGCCGCGCGCGATTCCGGCCTCGATATCGCCGCGAGTATGTATCCGTATCCCGCGGGCGGTACGGCGCTCGCCTCTGCCCTCCCGCCATGGGTAGCCGATGGCGGCACACAAAAACTTCTTGCGCGCCTAAAAGATCCTGCCGTGCGCGCACGCATCAAAGAGGAATTGAAGGGCGATCATCCCAACTGGGAAAATCTCTACTACGATTGTGGCGGCGGCGCCGGCGTTCTGCTCGCCTCCATTGAAAAGCCTGAACTAAAACAATTCGAAGGCAAAACTGTCGCGGACGTCGCCAAAGTCTGGAACAAATCCCCCGAAGACACTCTCATGGATTTCGTGATCGCCGACTCCGCGCAAACCGGCGCCCTCTATTTCATGGCCAGCGAAGAAGACATCAAAACTGGCCTCGAACAACGCTGGACCAGCATCGGCCTCGACGCCAACGAAATGTCTCTCGATGGCCCCATCTTCGAGCCGCACACGCATCCTCGCGCGTTCGGCTCCATGCCGCGGTTCCTGGGCCATTACGTTCGCGACGAACACCTGATGCCGCTCGAAGCCGGCATCCGCAAAATTACATCGTTTCCCGCGCAGCGCGAACATCTCGAAGGCCGCGGCATCTTGAAGACAGGCTATTTCGCCGACATCACTATCTTCGACCCCGCGACGATCATCGACAAAGCCACCTTCGTAAGCCCTGCGCAACTTTCCGAAGGCATCGCCTATACCATCGTCAACGGCCAAATCGAATACGATCACGGCAAACTCACCGGTGCCACCGCCGGCAAAGTCCTCCGCGGCCGTGGCTGGCAACAAGACGTACACTAGAGATAGAGAGAGTAGCTGCTAAACGTGGCACTTTGCTTGGCCGAAAGCGATGACCTAGTCACGCCGGACAAGCGAACCGCTGATTTTTGCTATTTGCGGTTGCGAAAGGAAGAATACTCAGCGAACGATCGCAAAGCCATCGCGCGGAGAGTGCGCGGTTTAGCTCAGCACGGCGAGGTCTTTGCTTACTACAAACACTTTGATTTCCCGGAATGTCCGCTACAGGCGGAAGAATTGCTCAACGCGACCAAATCAGCCTAGCGAAGCCTTCCCCATCTCCGCCACGCGACGTTCATATGTCATTTCCGCCCATCCATGTTTTCCGTAATAGCGCAGCACGATCTTATGTCCCGGCACGATCTTCGCCCGCGCCTTCGTCAAGGAATCCGAGAGCGTCACCCACTGCCCATCCACCAGGTAACTCCCTTCCCATCCTCGCAGCTCAAAGTGCCCGTCATTCTTGAGGATCAGGGGCGCCGCCGTGCAAGCCATCACTTTCCCCTGCACCATCGCCTGCGTGCACTGGTAACTGCCCGAAACGTCCACTGTCTGAGCTTTTGCGGAAGGATTCACCACGATACAGAACACCGAGAAGGAAACATACCTCAAGAAGCTCTGTGCCACGCGTTCGAGTCCCATGGGGTCTCCATACCCAGGACGCGTTGCTGCGGGGCACCGTCCCTGGCCATTGGTACAGGTGCAACTCACCAGCCAACCCTGTACCGCTTAACCTGCTGATAATACACCACTTTCAGGATATCTCTACCTGTACCTCATTGCTGCCCGGGAAGATTCGTTCCCCTTTTTCTCCCTACAGAGGAGTTTTCTTGCTAGCTTCGATGAGCCTCTCAACCCTTTCTAAATCCCATATTAGTCACTCAAACGGTAACTCCGCCGCTGCCTGACCATCCTTCCGCGGGTCGGACGCCCCATAATTTACGCCTGTAGCAAAGTCTCGCAACACAACCTGCCCGCCGCCCACTCTGCTGGAAAACGTCCCCAGCACCTTGATCTGGTGCCCCTTGGCCGTCAATTCGTCCCGCACTTTTCCGTTGATCCGATTCTCCATTTCGACGTCGCAACCTGTAAACGTATATTTCGTAAACCGCGCCGCCTCCACCGCCGCCTGAATGTTCATCTTGAAATCAGCAATATTCGCGATGAACTGCGCATGCGCCTGCGCCTGGTTCCACCCGCCCATAATTCCAAACGCCATTCGCTTGTCGCCATTCTGCGCAAACCCCGGAATGATCGTATGCCGCGGCCGCTTATGTCCCGCTAGCGCATTCGGCGACGAAGGATCCAGTGTGAACAATCCCCCGCGATTGTGCAGCACAAAACCCGCCCCCGCCGGAACAATCCCCGACCCAAACGCCGCGTAATTGCTCTGAATCAACGACACCATATTTCCATCGCGATCCACCACGCTTAAATACGTCGTATCGCTCCCACCCGCGATCTCACCGGCCGCGACATCGCAAGCCGCGTGATCCGATCGACCAATTTCGCTCGCTCGGCAGCCCAAGCCTTCGAAAGCAAAGTCGCCACAGGTATTTTCTGCCCCCGCGGATCGGCCAGATATCGCGCCACGTCTGCGTAGGCCAGCTTCTTAGCCTCAATCATCGTGTGCAGCGCCTTCGTCGACCCAAATCCCGAATCTTTCTCCCCCAGCGGAAACGTCTCCATAATATTCAACATCTCAAGCGCGCCAATTCCCTGCCCGTTCGGCGGCATCTCGTACACCGTCCAATCGCGGTATGTCGTCGAAATCGGCTCGACCCACTCGCTCGAATACCCTGCCAGATCCTGCGCGGTCATCGTCCCGTTGTGCCGCTTCTGTGCGTCCAAAATCTTCTTCGAAATCTCCCCCTTGTAAAACGCATCCCTCCCGCGCTCCGCAATCTGCCCCAACGACACTGCCAAGTCCGGGTTCTTGAACACTTCCCCGACCTTAGGCGCATGATCCCCCGGCAGATAAAGACTCGTCGCCGCATCATCCGTCCGCAAAAGATCCACTTCCGTAGCCCAATACGCCGCATCCCACTCCGGCACCGGAAAACCGTCCTGCGCAGTTCGAATCGCCGCCGCCAAATCCTCCTTCAATTTTTTTCGGCCAAACTTGTCCGCCAACTTCTGCCAACCATCCACCACACCCGGCACCGTTATCGAATGCACGCCCGTCTGCGGCATGCTCTTCAATCCCTGCTTCTGTAAAAATTCAATCGTCAATCCTTTCGGCGCCCACCCGCTAGCGTTCAACCCATAAAGCTTGTTGGCCTTGGCGTCATACACAATCACAAACAAATCCCCGCCGATCCCATTCATCATCGGCTCAACCACACCCATCATCGCGTTCGCAGCAATCGCCGCATCTACCGCGTTCCCGCCATGCTCTAAGATCCCCACTCCCGCTTGAGAGGCTAGCGGCGACTCCGAAGCCACAATTCCATTCCGCGATATCACCATCGACCGCGTCTGCCCGCGGTCCTGCCCTTGCGCACCCACCGTCAGCATCAACGTCGCCCCCGCAATCAGCAAAAATCGAACAACATGCAAACTCCCACCGCAAACCGACTGCTTCGCGTCAGCTCTCATCATTCCTCAAGCCCTCCGCCCAACTCGAAGTGCGCCACGCATCTTACGTTAATTTCTCCCCCTGGCGTTACTCGGAAAGTTCCAGCCATGTCTCCGCATCTCACACAGTCTCCGCCAAAATAGAAAACCTCCTCGGGCTCAGCGGCTCGAGGAGGTTTTCAGTCTTTGCGCAGCTTCTTGATTTAGAAGTGATGGCCTCGATCGTCGTCGTCATCACTCTTAGGTGCAAAAGCCACTCCGCGGAACACTTCTCCCGCCCGCGCAGAACGAACCGTCTGGAAAGTTCCCAGCCAGCCACCGGAAGGTGGTGTGGTTGCGGAGATCACATCCGTCACCTTCACCAGCTTGTTGGGATCCGCTCCGTTATCGCCATTGGCGCTCACCGTTGACGTGATGGCCCAGATCGTCACCGTGCCATCACGATTGACGCGACCAGCGATGTTCCGGCATCCACCGGTCGCCGGATTAATTGAAGCCGGATAGTGGTCCACGCCGTATTGCACACCGATGTTCAGGCCATTCTGCAGCACGTAGACCATGGTCCAGACGCCGTTCTGCAGCACCCACTTCTGCAAACCCGCCGTCGCCTGTGACTGCGCATCCGCAACATTGCTGCCGTTCACCGGCGGCACAAATGTTCCGTCGCCCTCATCGCACACGTACAGCGTGTTCGCATTAGCAAAGAACATCCCGAATGGGAAATTCGTGCCCGTGCTTGCTTCCGTGTTGGGGAAGCCGGGTAGAATCGTCAGCGGTACCGTTGCCAATTCCGCTGGGGTGCCGGTTGGCAACGTGCCTGCAGTGCCCTCTTGGAACACCGAGTTGATTCCATTGCCTCCGCTGCCTTTGCTGACGTACACCGTGTTGTTAAAAATGGTTATGCCGCGGAAATTCGTGTCTTTGCCCTGCTTGTCGCCGGGTAGGAACTCCAACCTCCCAATCATGTCGATGCCGAGGCCCGGAGGAGGAGGCGGTATAGGCGGTGTTGTGCCTGGAATCCGCAGTTCCGCGCCTGTCGCGTTGATCAGTTCAAATCCCGGGATCGTAAGTGGGAGCTGCTTCTTCCCGATATTCCCGCTATTGTCGTTGCCCACCATGTAGTAGATGCCGTTGCTGCCCTTGATCGCGGCGCGCCCGTTGTCTCCGCTGTATGCATTTCCATCGGTGATGCTGAGGTGACCATGCCCGTCCACTTCCGCCACCGCGCGATAGTAGGATGTGGGGATATTCGGCGTACTCTGCAAGCTCGAGGTAACCGGATTCGTCGGATCGCATATCGCCGGCGTATTGGAAGCCGAAACGTCGATCAGATTTGGCGCCGTCGGCGAAACCTCATTCCCGCCGCATCCCACTCCGCCGTGATAGCCCATAAATGTCAGTGACTTGCCGTCTACAGAAAGGTTCAGCGCCAGCTCCGACTTCGAGCTGAAGCTAGTCACGATCTTGTCGCTTGGGATTGGCAGCGTACCTAGCACCCAGCCATCCTCGGTAATGTTCTCCAGAAAAATCGGTGAAGTAATTCCAAAGCTCCCATCGCTGCCGGAGTTATTCCAGACGTTGTGCGTGTCCTGATCATTGGGAGCTTCGCCGTTATCGCTGGCGAACCCGCACGGAACCGCCACGGGCGTAGTGCCTCCGGCAATCAATGGCACTTGGACCGTCAATCCGGTTGCGCCCCCTTGGCATCCCGGCGGCAAAGCCTCGCCTGCGATCACCGTCGAAGCATTTCCCACATACACGCTCTTGCTCAGCACCAAACTGTCCGGTGCAAACCGAAAATGGCTCGAGTGATGATCATCATCGTCTGCAGTCATCCTGCTGACAAACATTCCTCCCGCCAATCCAACCGCTGTTGCCACTGCCAAAACTGCCAAAGTACGCCGTTTTTTCACAAGTGTAGCCCTCCAAGGCGCACGCATCCTCCCATACGCAAAACACCACAGCTTTGCTCCTCTGTTAAGAGTCCGTGAACCCTGGATTGCAAGTACTTATAGCTGTAGTAAGGCGTGCCCCTCCCTCTTGTTCACAGACGTGTACTTGTTCCTCCAAAAGTATCCTTTGCTTAATATTGCGCCACTGCACAAACGTCCGAGTTACGCGAGTGATGCGCAACGCATTCGATATTTCCTACGTCTAGTTACAAGGAGTCCCAAGGATGACGCGCCACAAGATCATTTTCTCTGCCGCGTTGTTAACCCTGACTTACAGCGCCGCTTCAAGGGGCCACACCTCCACCAACACCGCCGCCGTTCCTGAACAATCTTCGCAAGCTTCAGCACAGAAGATTCCGGTGGCGCTAATTTGGAATTATTATCCGCAGCCAAAAACACTGGTCTTGCACCTCGCCAACATTTCAGGCAAGGACATCACCGAATTCAGCGTTGCGGGCAAAAAGACGTACACAGATGGGAGGCGCGAAGATTTGCAGCACATCTACACCATGTTGAGCCGCCTTGTCGAGATTCAAACGGCAAAGGACCAAGCCCTCATAGAGCGCAGAGACCGCGAAAGCGGCAACGGTATCTTCCTCGCGGGCACAACGCGCGACGTAGTTTTCCCCGAGCCCGCAAACACTAAAGACATCTCCAATGTAGACGCCGTTGTGGATGTTGTTTTTTATACCGATGGCACGTTTGACGAACAGAACAAAGACACCTTCAAGGGGATGCTGGCCGGCCGGCAGCGACAGCTTCTGATAGATAAGGAAGTCATCCAGGCCATTGACAACGCTCTGGCAAACAAAGCGGACGACCATCCAGGCGTGGCAGCGTTGGCGGAGCTAACCAAGATCGCGGTCGAACAGACAGTCAAATACTCAGGCTATCAAGAAGGCGCCCAGTACGATCCCGAGAAAGGTCAGCAATACCATTTGCAAATGGATATTGGAAACCTGCAATCCAACCTGCAACAGGAGCAAAAGGCCACGACGGAACGCGAAAAGCTCGCAGACTACCGCGAATATCTAAGTAGAGTGGTCGAAGTGCTCACGCCGCAATGCCACCTCGAAATCACGCCCTCACAATACGGGAAGTAGCGGTTGCCCTCGTCCCTTCATTCCCGCCGAATTACGAAAGTGCCATCCTCTGCGCCTGCTTCCTCGTCAGACAGAGAGTCTCGGAGAATTGGATGAGCCGCCGGTATACCGGCCTGGCGCGATTCGCTACGCCATTCTCGTTTCTCGGTGTTCTTCTTCACAGTGTCTTCCCGCGCGCTGCTACTCTCGAATGCGTATGCGGTTGGACTCAACCACAAGCAACTTCCCCCGATAGTGCTCCATCCCAGACTGAGCCCTTAGGTACGCCGTGAGCCTCGCCATCAAATGGTAAAGAATCTCGGCGTGGTTGCGCATCTGCAGTGCAACGATTCCCTTGTAGTTCTTCGGTGGGTAGGTCACGATGTCGGCGAAGTCGCCGTTCATCGAAAGCAAAATCGCGTCTAGTTCTTGAGCTTTTGCTATAACAATCGCATCCGGTGACTCCACCGGTAAAACATCCTTCAGCCGCACGACCTCGTGGGCCGCATCGCGGAGCGTTCGGGCGATTGAATTGGAGATGCAGTGATCGGCCAGGAACCGCAAGGCCATCAGACGACGGCCTCAAACTCAGCCAGTTCCCGCGCATAGTCGAGGCACGCGGCAATTTGCTCGCTCGTAAGATCGGGAAACTCAGCCAAAATGTCCGCGGAAGTTTTGCCTGCGGCCAAGTGCCCCAAAACGAGTCCGACAGGAATGCGGGTCCCCTTGATCCGCGGTTTTCCCCGGAGGATTTCCGGGTCGCTAACAATGTGCTGTTTCCATTGCACGGGCATGCGCCGATACTATCGCCTTTTCCCAACAATGGCAAAAGCCATGCGCCGTGTCCGCCACCGGCGCGGGCGCCGACACTCTAATTTGCCGGTCTGCTGTCAGCTGTTGGCTATCTACTGTCAGCGAACTTTCTATTTCCGGCTTTTCCACACATTTCCACAGTCTCACAAAATCGTCTCAATCCCGCCAACTCCTTCAAACCTATCCACTTCCGCCACCCTCCTTCTAATCCGCCTCTCCACGTTCGAATAAGCACTCAGTAAATCAACAAATCGATGGACAATTGGTAATATCCCTGCTACCATGTCCCATGTTTCGCTCGCAAAGCCCCATCTATCTCGCGCAACTCCGAACCATTCCGCTATCTACCTCTGCGATCTCTGTGCCCTCTGTGTTAAGAAGAACCGGTTCTCTCACCCACACGGATCCGCAGGCCCCTCCCGCTCAAAAATGCACTCACCTAAGTCCACTCGCTGCCACTCTTACGGATCACTCGCAACTTATTGAAGAATCAATTACTTTAAGTCTCGCATTTGCCATTCTTACAGACCGCGTGAAGCATAAGTCCTTTGTTTGTCACTCTTACAAAAAACACCCGGGGGTGGGGTATCCCCCTCTCGCCACTCATTACCCTCTATTCGCCACGCACAACTTACTACCCACCACTCACCACTCACGGTAGACTGTACACTCCCTCCGCTATTAACCTCGACCGACCGCTGCGGAGCAACGCCCCATGCCTGAAGAAAACAAACTGACCTCGGCCCCTCCAGCCAGCGCCACCGATTCCAACAAGGACGCGCTGATTGACGCCTTGCTCGCAGGTCGTTGCGCCGATCCGTTTGCCGTACTTGGGCCGCACCCCATTTGGTCGCCGCTGGGCCACGGCTGGGCCATTCGCTTCTTCCGCCCTGGCGCCGCCGACGCCAGCGTGTTGGTCCAAGGCATATCCGACCCCATCCCCGCGCGGAAGTTGCGGGCGGAAGGCTTCTTTGAGGCCACCCTCCCGGATTCGCATCAGGGCTCGCCCGCTCCGGCTCACTATCGCATTCGCTACCGCACCGGCTACGGCGAGACCGTCGAAACTTTTGACACTTATGCCTTTCCCTATCTTCTCAGCGAATTCGATCTTCATCTCATGGGCGAAGGCCGCCACTACGACACCTACGAAAAACTCGGCGCTCATCTGAGAACTCTCGAAGGAGTCCGCGGCGTGCATTTTGCCGTCTGGGCACCCAGCGCCCGCCGCGTCAGCCTGGTCGGCGACTTCAACCGGTGGGATGGGCGTGTCAATCCGATGCGCGCCCGCGGCTCTTCCGGCATCTGGGAACTCTTCATCCCCGAACTCGGCGAAGGCGCCATCTACAAATACGAAATCATCGGTGCGAGCGGCGCGATGCTGCCGCTCAAAGCCGACCCTTACGCCTTCCGTGGAGAACTCCGCCCCAACACCGGGTCGGTTGTCGTGAACCTAGACACTCATCAATGGACCGACACCGAGTGGATGAACAACCGCTCCGAAAAAAACTGGCTCGAATCTCCCATCTCCGTCTACGAAATCCACCTCGGCTCCTGGCGCCGCGTTCCCGAGGAAGGCAATCGATGGCTGACCTACCGCGAGCTCGGCGATCAACTCATTCCTTATGTGAAAGATCTCGGCTATACCCACATCGAGTTGCTCCCAATCATGGAGCATCCGTTCGATGGCTCCTGGGGCTATCAGACGATCGGGTATTTCGCCGCAACCAGCCGCTACGGCTCACCCGCCGAATTCATGGAGTTTATCGACCGGTGCCATCACGCCGGCATCGGCGTCTTTCTGGACTGGACTCCCGCGCACTTCCCGCGCGACACCTTCGGCCTCGCGCAGTTCGATGGCACCCATCTTTACGAGCACGCCGACCCGCGCCAAGGCACGCACCCTGACTGGGGCACGCTCGTCTACAACTACGGCCGCAACGAAGTCCAGAACTACCTCATCTCCAATGCTTTATTCTGGCTCGACAAATATCACATCGATGGCCTTCGCGTGGACGCCGTCGCCTCCATGCTCTATCTCGATTACTCCCGCAAAGCGGGCGAGTGGATCCCCAACGAGTTCGGCGGCCGCGAAAACCTTCACGCCATCTCATTCATTAAGCGCATGAACGAAGTCGCCCACGGCCGCTTCCCCGGCATTCTCACAATCGCGGAAGAATCCACGTCCTGGCCCAGCGTGACCCGGCCCACTTATTTGGGCGGTCTCGGCTTCAGTCTCAAGTGGAACATGGGCTGGATGAACGACACGCTGAAATATTTTTCAGCAAATCCCGTTCACCGCAAATACGAGCACAACAAACTAACCTTCTCAATGCTCTATGCCTTCTCCGAGAATTTCATGCTTCCCTTTTCCCATGATGAGGTCGTCCATGGAAAGAACTCTCTTCTGCACAAAATGCCCGGCGACTTGTGGCAACAGTTCGCGAACCTCCGCCTCCTGTTCGCCTATCAGTGCGCCCACCCTGGCAAAAAACTCCTCTTCATGGGCCAGGAATTGGCGCAACGCAGCGAGTGGTACGAAGCGAGCAGTCTGGACTGGCACCTGCTCCAATACGATTCGCACAGAGGCGTTCAAAACCTCGTCCGCGATTTAAATAAGTTGCTCGCCTCAGAGCCTGCCCTGCACGAAGTCGATTTCAACTGGCAAGGTTTCGAGTGGATTGACGCCAACGATGCCGACAACAGCGTCTTCGCCTTCGCGCGCCACGGCAAAAAACCCGAAGACCTGCTGATCGTCATCCTCAATGCCACGCCGGTCGTCCGCGAAGGCTACCGCATAGGCGTTCCCCAACCCGGTTTTTATTCCGAAATCCTAAACACAGACGCCGCCACCTACGGCGGCTCAAACGTAGGAAATCTCGGCGGTCAAAACGCCTCAAATCAACCGTCCCAAGGCCGCGCACACTCTCTCTGCCTCACGCTGCCGCCGCTAGCCGCTGTCTTCCTGAAATGGCAAGCAAAGTAAGCCAGCTAGGCATTAACGATCGGCAGGTCTCCTCCCATGTAGGGGCACAGCATGCTGTGCCCGGGTTCAACAAGCCGTGCGGCTTCGCGGACTGAGCGCCTTTGTCGGCCTCTACCCTCCGCTTGAAACGAAAAGGTTGTTAATCCCGGAACTTTTTCTGCGTCTTACCCGTATATATCGCCAAATGCCCAAAGGAGGCATCCCGCTATGAGCACCCGCACCCGGCATCTACTCCCCGTAGTGGCTTTTCTGGCCGCTGCCTTCCTCTACGCTCCCCTAGGTGTTCAAGCACAAACAAGTGCAAGCCAATCAAGCACATCCGCCCATGGAGATCGGTGGCTCCACGTGCGCGTCATTAGCACAAATTCCAAAGGTGAGACCGTCCGCGTCAACGTTCCTCTCGAATTGGCGGAAAAGGTTCTGCCCGCCATTGATCACGACCGCCTGCACAACGGCAAGGTTCGCATCGGTTGCATGGATTGCGATGGCGTGGATATTCGCACCATTTTTGAAGCGGTGCGCTCGAGCAAAGACGGCGAATTCGTGACCGTGCAGAGCAACGATGCGGACATCAGCGTAATGAAAAAGGATGGAATGTTGTTCGTTCATGTCCACGACAAGAACAAACCTAAGCATTCGCAGGTAGAGGTCAAGGTTCCCATGAAGGTCGTCGAAGCGCTGCTCTCTGGATCCAAAGACGAGCTGGACATAGTGGCTGGATTGCATGCGCTTGCAGGGCAAGGCGACGTTGAATTGGTCTCGGTGAAGGATGACGACAACACCATTCGCGTCTGGCTGGACTCCAAGAACGTCACCACGGACTAGGCACTAAGGCTCCTAGTTTCAAGTACGGGAAAGGATCTCGCGCAGCGGGCGCGAGACGGGAAAGGATAAGTAACATGGTACTGCTCGCGAAAATCGCTCTGGGTTTTGGGGCCACAGTCGTCTTGGCGGGAGCTTATACCTTTCGTGAAGGTCTGCTGCGGGTCGATGTCGACGAGACCCGCGGTCAGGAACACCACGTCCATGTCTGGGTGCCTGCGGCCATCGTTCCGATGGCCATGCACTTCGTTCCGCGGGATAGGATGCGCAATGCAGGAGAAAGAGCTGCGGACTTTATGCCGCTGGTGCACGCCGTGGCAAAAGAACTGCAAAAATATCCCGAGGCCGAATTGGTTGAAGTCCACGATGGACCACAATACGTTCGAATCCGAACGCATGACGGCAAATTGTTGATCGATGCAGAAGAGCCTGGGCAAACGGTACATGTGTCTTGCCCGCTGGCCACCATCGACGATGTTTCGCGCGAGCTTGCCACCTTCGCGCCCGCCTCCTGAAGCGCCCTTACAACAAACGCACGCTTAGAGCAGGCAACTGCTTGCCCACTGCCACTTTGCTTTTGACTTCAGAACGCTTTGACTTCTTGCCGCCGGGCCTTCGGCATCACTGCGGGTTCTGTTGTTGCTGCTTTTGCATCTGCTGCTGCATCATCTGACGCTTCATCATTTCTGGGTCGAACTTCGTGGGCGTTCCGGTGATGTGGTCTTTGGCATCGGTAATGGCCTTCACGAGAATCATGGAATTTGTCGGCGTAACTTCCTTGACCAAACTCATCGGAGTGACCTTGGAGCTGGCCCAAACGTCGCCTTTTCCATCGTCTTTGGCCCAGTGATCGCAAAGAAAGGTGCCCGCCGGCACGGTGATGGTCTCCGTTCCAACTTTGTGCCACTTCTCCATTTCGTCGTTTATGTGAGACCGCTGCTGCGCGCTCGGATTCATAGGCATTTCCATGGCGGGCTGGCCGGGCTGCTGAAAGATCATGCGATGAAACTGGAAGTCATCTCTTGTGACGAGCATTTTCGCGTACACCATCGCGCCAGTCCGCTGATCGGAGTGGCCTATCTCAAGCCAAAAGCCGTCTTTACCGTCGACGGATTCTTGGCCAACCACGGTCATTTCGATGGTGCTTTTCTTTTGGTCTCGTTCGGTTTCATAGACGGCGCCATTTCCAACTTCGGGCTTAAAAATATCGGCAATCGCCGGCTTCTTGAAGAATTCCATACCCATCTGTGCTCGGGCAGCGGTTCCGATCAACAGGCAAAGGCCTGCGGCCACCAGCAAAACGTGAAGTCGCTTCATTGTGGAGCTCCTTTTATTGAGCAGCGCCGCCGGATTGGCGGAATTCTCTAGCGTGGAGTGGCTGGAGAGTGGCCCCAAAACTATCAGTTTGGCGAAGGCGAAGCAATCAGCGCAGAAAACTATGGTAGCCAAAAAGAACATGACTCGGTTTGCCAAGGCGAGCGACCGCCTAGTGAATTGTAACGAAAGAAAGAATTTATTCGTAGGCCAGCGCGACAACGGGATCGTAACTGGCGGCACGCAACGCCGGATAGATAGCGCCGATGGAGGCGCCGACGAGAGCGAGCAAAGCGGAAGAGAGGACCCACTGCGTGGTAATTAAAATCATCAGGCTGGGATTCGTCTCTTGCAAGATGGCCTGGAAGGCAAACGTCAGTGCAATGCCGAGGACGCATCCGCAGACGGTGAGAAGGAGAGTCTCTCCGAGCAACATGCGGAGGATTCCCAACCTGGAAAGACCTAAAGCCTTGAGGATACCGATCTCGCGAGTGCGCTCCATAACCATGGTGTGCATGTTCAGAAGGACGACGAGGAAGCTGATGACCAGTCCTAGTCCGACCATGCTGCGCGTAAACGGCCTCAATTGAGGAAGATTGGAGGAACTCATGAGAGTGACGAGCTCGTAGGTGGAGCGCACGCTATCCAGCGGAGAGAGCGCAACAATTTGCGCGCGAGTGCCTTCGGTGTCGCCCTTGCTGCGAACGTAGAACATGGACACGCGTTTTTCCGCGCCGGCGATCTCCTGGGCGGTTTTCAGAGGGATAAAGTAACGCGCGCCTTTGCCGTGGGCCACGATTCCGCAAATCGTAAACGCATGATTCAAAAGGGTGATCTGCTGGCCCACCTTCAAATGTTTGGTTTGAGCGATGATGTCATCGGCGATGGCCTCATCGGAAGTTTCGAACGGACGGCCCGCGCGGAATAGAAATCCGCGGCTGAGAGCATTAAAGCGTTTGTAATCGATGCCATAGACGAGGGTAAAGTTTTTTGGTTCCGTGAGAATAAGCGTGGGGGCGACTTCATCGACGCCCGGGAGCGCGGCAATCTTGTCGCCTAAAGATTCCTGCATGACGGCACTGGAGAAGGCGAAGAAAATAGAAGAGTTGGGAGGTTGGACGAGAAGATCGGCGCCGACACCCTCGACGCGTTTTCCCCACTCAGAGATAATTCCCGAAGTGAAACCCACAATGAGCAGAACCAAAATGACTTGGATGGCGATAGCGATCACACTGAGACAGCTGCGGAGCGGACGAGCGACGATATTGCCCCACAGCATCTGCAAGAGTGAGAAAGTTCCGTCAAATGTTTCGTTCATCAGGTAAGCCGATGAGCCACTTTAACATCCGCGTTCAGCAGCGGTCAAAAGATGGGGCGATGCGGCAGGCAAGAGTTGGGCCGAACTGCAAGAAAAATATTTCTGCACGATTAAGTTTTCAACACAATTGTTGATAAGTGTGTGGAAAATCGGCATGCAGTGACAGCTAACTTCACTTTCTTCAACGTCCTGCTCCTGTTTGCACTATTTTAGTGCAACTGATTTTCTCCGCAGCGAGATTTTCCGTGAAGACGAGAGGCTTTGCGTGGCGCAAAGCTCGTAAAATCAGATCGCTGCGCGAGTGGAACACGAAAATATTCGCTGAGCTGCGATGCGCAGCCTTAATTTTTCGCTGTTCGAAACAAATTAGTACCACTTCGGCGGCCGCTCCAGGCGCACTTTGATGATTTGGTGAGGATCGGTGATGTCGTACCAGCGTCCGTAGGTCTTCCAACCTTCGGCAATAATTTGAACGAGAGCGCGGCCGAGAGGTGCATCAGCTACATGCGCGACGCCTGCGCGGTTGGTTTTGACATTTAATTCGACTTTCTTGTCCTTCTTAATGGCGTGCTCTTCCACGTACTTCACATAGACGCTGGCGTTTTCAACGGGAACAGCCTTTTCGCCGCCGGTAACTTCGATCGTCAACCGGCTGGGCTCATCAGACTGCGCAGGAGCTTTCGGCGGAGGTGCTGGCGAGTCCTGGGCAGCGACACTGAACGCGGTTGCAGCCAACAAAGTAAAGAAAACGCTGCCCAACCTTAAGCGAGTGAGTTTCATGTTCCTGTGGACCCCATCCGTCACGGAAATACGCTATGGCGTCAAAATACTCCGCTGAGGGCTAAGATGCAAATGCGGGTCTGGATGCTGCTCGGCAAACATTGGCTTGCGGAGGCAAACCGATGTATCCCACGCAACAATGCATTGCGGCGGAATTGACTCGCTGGTTTTGGTCCTGTAACTTCGGAAGAATCTGCCCTGCAGGTATTTGTGAGCCGCAAGCGCAGCGATGGACCCCTAGTCCCGTAACTTCCACATAGCAGGGGAACCGCAGCAGACTTTCCGTGCTGCAAGAGGCTAGCCGCATGGGGATGAGGCTCGCGAGGTAAGAGGAGATCACAATGGGATTTGCCACGAACGCGATTCACGTCGGACAGGAGCCTGATCCCGCCACGGGTGCGATCGTTGCGCCAATCTATCAGACGTCGACGTACGTGTACGAGGAGCTCGGCAAACACAAGGGTTACGACTATGCGCGGTCCAACCATCCGAACCGGAAAGCGCTGGAACGCACCGTCGCGAAACTGGAAGGCGGACACAGCGCGTATGTTTTCACTTCGGGGATGGCGGCGATCGACGCGCTGTTCCGTTTGTACCGGCCGGGCGACCATATCGTGCTGTCGGAAGCGGTCTATGGTGGAGTGTATCGTCTGTCGACCCAGCTGCTCGTGCACTTCGGATTGGAGTTCAGTTTCGTCGATACGTCGATTCCAGCGTGCGTGCTGGCGGCGTTGCGGCCGAATACCAAACTGATTTACATCGAGACGCCGACGAATCCAACGCTGCGCGTGACGGACATCGGGGCGATCGCAAAGCTGGCTAACGAACGCAATGTCACGCTGGCGGTGGACAATACGTTTCTCAGTCCCTATTTGCAGCGGCCCATTGAGCTTGGCGCGCAGATTGTGGTGCACTCGATGACGAAGTATTTGAACGGACACAGCGATTCGACCGGGGGAGCGGTGGTGCTGACGCGGCCGGACGACGCGGAGAAGATTTATTTCATTCAGAGGTCGGCGGGCTCGGGGCTGGCGCCGATGGATTGCTTTCTGATTTCGCGTGGATTGAAGACTCTGGCCATCCGCATGTTGCAACACAATGCCAACGGCATTACCGTGGCGCGGCATCTGGACGCGCACCCGAAGGTGCGGAAGACTCATTACCCGGGGCTGCCAACGCATCCACAACATGACATTGCGCGGCGGCAGCAAAAAGGGCCGGGAGCGATGATCGCGATTGATTTGGGTTCACTCGAAGCGGCGCGGCGATTTTTGAATCAATTGAAATTGTGCTCGCTGGCGGAGAGTTTGGGCGGCGTGGAGACTCTCGTTTCGTTGCCAGCGCAGATGACGCATGCTTCGATGCCGCCGGAAGTGCGGGAGCGGATCGGAGTTACGGAAGGGTTGGTTAGGATTTCGGTGGGGATTGAGGACGTGGAAGATATTATGGCGGATTTGGATCAGGCGCTTTTGTACGTGTAGGCTGGACGGGCAGAGCAAGCCCCGCCACCACAACCGCCTTCGCTGAAGTGACTTGCCTCGGGCACTCGGTTTCGCTAGCATCGCATTATGAACTACCGCTTCTCTGCCTTCATTACCAAAGAAGACGATTGGTATGTCGCGCGCTGCCCCGAGCTGGGTGTAACTTCACAGGGGAAAGACGTGGAATCCGCACGCGCCAATTTGCGTGAAGCCATCGAACTTTATCTGGAAACCTGGGGCGCTCCGGATGGCAGATCTGCCGAGCTCCCGAGTTCTGGACTACTGTCGAAGTTTCCGCCTGACATGCCCAAACTGCCGAGTGTATCCGGCGAGCGCGTTGTCAAAGCGCTGAAGAGGGCCGGCTTCGTGCAACTGCGTCAAAAGGGCAGTCACGTTTCGCTTGAAAAAAGGTTGGCGACCAAACTTGGAAGACCGTGGTTCCTATGCACTCCGAAGTTGCCAAGGGCACCCTCGCGGACATCCTCAAGCAGTCCGGACTCACGCTCGCGGAGTTTCTTGATTTTTTGTAACGGAGTCTTTGGTTAAGTGTTTTCGTCGAGCCAGTCGAGGTAGGCTTTGGAGCCTGCGACGATGGGTAGGGCGATGAACTCGGGGACTTCGTAGCTGTGGAGGCGTTTTACTTCTCTTTCTAGGCCTCCTAGTTTTCGTGCAGTGGTCTTGATCAAGAGCAGGAGCTCGCGCGCTTTCTCTACCTTGCCTTGCCAACGATAATGGGATTCGATGGGACTGCGGAGGATGTTGACGCAGGCGGCCAGGCGTTTTTCGACGACGCTGCGAGCGATAAGTTTTGCCTGGATGGGATTGGCGCAGGTGACGAGCACGAGCCGATAGTTCTCGCTGGGCTTCATGGGGTTCTCTCCGGAAATTCTTTCTAATGCTTTCGTCTTCGCAAAACTGGGAATAGAATACGACGGTATGAGCGCTTCTCCCATGATGAACGCAAGTCCGATCAAGTTCGGCACGTCCGGATGGCGCGGGCTGATTGCCGACGATTTTACATTTGCGAACGTGCGGCTGGCGGTGACGGCGATCGCGGAGCATGTGAATAGCAAGGCGAAGAACCCGACGATTTTGGTCGGGTATGACACGCGATTTTATTCGGAGGAGTTTTCGCAGTTGGCGGTGGCGATTTTGCAGCAGCACAAGATCCGAACGCTGCTGTGCGAGACGTTTACGCCGACGCCAGCCGTGGCTTATGAGATTCAGCGATCGAAGCTCGATGGAGCGATCAACTTCACGGCTAGCCATAATCCGGCGCAATATCATGGGTTGAAATTTTCTTCGGCGGATGCCGGGCCGGCGTTGCCGGAAGTGACGAAAGACATTGAGGCGCGCGTGGCGAGAATCATCGCGAAGGATGGCGCGTATCCTACTTCGCCAGCCGTGCCTTCGGGCGGAGTGAAGACAGAGACGGTGAATCTTCGCGAGAATTATTTGAAGCGGCTGGGGGAGTTGGTACGGTTCGACGTGCTGCAGAAGGCGAAGGTCAAATTCGTGACGGATGCGTTGCACGGTTGCGGGGCAGGATATTTGGATCGGGCTTTGACGGAGCATGGCGTCGCGGTGCAAGCGATGCGGACGAACCGCGATTGCCTTTTTGATGGGACGGGGCCGGACGTCAGCGAAGAAAATCTGGCAGCATTGCGTAAGGCGGTAGTGGATTCGGGGGCCGCGGCGGGGTTGGCTACCGACGGGGACGCCGACCGGTTTGGGATGATCGACCGCGACGGGACTTGGATTCAGCCGAATCATATTCTGGCTCTGGTGTACGACTACATTGTGGAAACTCGGCGATGGAATATGGCGGCGGCGCGGAGCGTGGCGACGTCGCAGTTGATTGACGCGGCGGCGGAAGCGCATGGGCAGAAGACGTATCAGACGCCGGTGGGATTCAAATATATCGGGCAATTGGTTCGCGAGGACAAGATTGCGTTGGGCGGAGAAGAGAGCGCGGGGTTGACGATTCGCGGGCACGTACCGGAAAAAGACGGAATACTGGCGTGTCTTCTTGTGGCGGAGATGATCGCGGCGCGGGGTGCTTCGCTGGGCGAGCAGGTGAAGCAACTCTTCAAGAAAGTGGGACGGGAATTCTGGCCGGTGCGCGAAAATTTGCATCTGAACGACGAACAAAAGGCAAACGCAGTGAAGAAGGTGGCGGTGGACGCTTCGACACTGCTGGGGCGGAAAGTTGTATCGATTGACAGGACGGACGGCGCAAAATTCAGCTTTGAGGATGGTTCGTGGATGCTGTTACGTCTGTCTGGGACGGAACCGCTGTTGCGCTTGTACGTGGAGGCAAATAGCGCCGCGGCTTCCGCGAAATTGACTGGCGAGGCGACGAAGTGGGTATTGGAAAGCTGAAGAAGAAATTGAAGAAGGTGCCGGTCGAAGAGAAACTGCGGGCGCTGATGCGGCAGTATGGGCGCGGGCTTTTGGGTTTGCTTATGCTAGTGATGATTGTACATGACGTTTTTGGGACGCACGGATTTTTGGCGATGCGGCGGACGCAGAATGAGATTCGGAAAGTGAAGGCGGATCTCGATGCGTTGAGCAAAGAAAATGCGGCGCTGGCACAAGAAGTGAAGGATCTCAATAGCGATCCGCGATTGATCGAGAAAATTGCGCGCGATGATTTGGGTTTGGCGCGTCCGGGCGAGACCATCATCAGGATTCCGCAGGGGCAGCAACTGGAACAGAACCCCGTTGTGAAACGCTAGGCCGAGGACTCGGTCCAGCTTAATTCCCTACGACTTACTCCCTACTGAAAATTGATTTTTTAGGCTGACCAGTTAGGTCAGTACAGGCTCGGCGGCTGGCTTTTGCGCTTTCGCATGGCGATTCTTCCAGTTGGTACGCAGCAGCGAAAGAGCCAGCATCGCGAGAAAGATGATGAGCAGGCCGAGGCTGGCTTGAAGGACGCTGCATTTGTGCTTGGGCAGGATCGACAGGCGGCCGTAGACGAATTCAATGTGGACCCAGTAAACGAGCAGCGAGGTTTTGCCTAGCTGGATGATGGGGCTGAATCCCATTTGGGCCAGGCCCCAACGACACCAGGCGTAGACGCAAAACAAAATAATCAGAAGGATGCCGCAGCGCATTAGGAAAAAATTTGGGCTGGTGTGCCAGTAATCGTAGACGGGATAGAGTTGCAGGCGGGACTTATCGAGTTTGATGGAGAGGAAACAGGCAAGTATGCCTGTCGCACCTAGGGCTGTAAAGATGAGGGCTTCGTGGCGCTTGGCGATGTTTGTGGAAAGGAAGAACCCGACGGCCAGGCCGACGAACGCGAAAGCCGACCAGGGAAAGAGTGGGAAGAGCCAGTATTGGGGCTTGCCGAGCACATGGACGCCGTTGATGTAGGACTCGATCGGCCATGGCAGCCAAAAGAGGCGATAGGTGGTCCAAAGGAGCGGCGTCGACATGGCGACAAGTATCGCGGCGAGCAGGCCAGCGAGAATTCCGCGCATTCGCGAGGCTGCGACGGATTGCGGAAGCGCGGAGGCGTCTGCGGGGCTGCGATCGGCGCTGAGCCAGCAGAGAAGGCCCATCAGCATCATCGAGAGGCCGA
>Ga0210409_10000305_pt1 | contig 92911 bp, 65 predicted proteins | sample IncBWH17MmetaG_FD_161649 | JGI IMG/M metagenome (GOLD analysis project Ga0210409, IMG submission 161649) | Forest soil microbial communities from Barre Woods Harvard Forest LTER site, Petersham, Massachusetts, United States - Inc-BW-H-17-M | ecosystem: Environmental > Terrestrial > Soil >... | reverse complement strand
GAAGGTTGCATCATACTTTCGCCGCGCTTGCACAGGTATTTCTTTCATAGGTTCGGACAGTTCACTGTTCCCCGATTCCACTGTCCGTCAATTCGAGGCAGCCCCACTGGACCTATCGGGACCTATCGGGACCTATCGGGACCAAAATCGAAATTTCCCCAAAATGTCACCTTCTTGTGCCTTTTCGTTCCTCTTTTGTGGCCACTCCGTCCTCATCCGTGCCATCCGTGCCATCCGTGGTCCACCGTGTTCCCACGCCGAGGACCGCCGCCGCCCGGCGGCTGCGACTAACTTCGGCTAACTTCGACTTGCTTCGGCTTTAATTTCCCCCGCCCCCCGCTAACGCCCCTGTACTCAGTTAAGCTAAATTAAGCTAAATTAAACATAAAGCGCCAGCCCTCCCGCTCTAATTCCCGGAATTCGCGTGTCCCCATCACGCATCACGCATCACTCCCCTATCTGCAGCCATCTGCAGCCATCTGCAGCCATCTGCATAGAGAAGTCTGCCCCACCCGCCTGCACTCGATTACGCTTAATTTCACCTGCGGACGCCCAATTACGGGAAAAAATTTCAGGCCCGAACTGCAACTCCATCTTTACTTGAGCCAGCCTGGCGGCGGCCCCCGGCCGCAAAGCCGGACGCGGGAGACGCCGTCGTCGGTCTGGGAAGGACGGGGGAGTGCCTTGCACTCCTGCTAGCTTCACCGGCGAAACGGCCTACGGGCTTGAGATCCGATAAAACCGCTGGGGCTGGGAATTGAAATTCGCGTCTGTCCAGGAAGTATTCGTTCCCGTGGCCGTCATCCTGCCGCTCACGGCAACCCAGCCGGTCTGGTTTAGATTCGTTTCAGCCAGCACCCGGTACCCAGCGCCAATCTGGCTATTCCAACTGAGCGCCAGCCCGTTCACGTCTGGAGACGCGGACAGTTGAATCCGCAATGCGGCGTTGACCACGTCAATCGTCGCAAAGGCGCCCTGACTCGCGTTGTAATAGCTTCCGCTTGGCGTCGTTTGCAACGTCACCGCGCGCACCAAATAGGTGTAAGTGTTCGACGAAACGGCTGTGTCCGTGAACGTGTTTCCAGCCACGAGTGAACCTGTAAGTCGCCCAAACGGCCCGCTCGGCGATGCGCTGCGATAAACGTGATAACCCAGGATGGCATCCGCCGAAGCCTGCCAGTTCAGCGTCACGCCGCCGCCGGCCGCCACTGCGCTCAATGCGCTCGGCGGCGCAACGGGATCCATTCGCAGAGTCGGATCCCCCATGAGCGAAATGTAAACTGCTCGCGTGAAGGTGTTGCTTTGGCTCTGGTAAAGCGTGCTGTTGTTCATGCTCAACCGCGTGCTGTATCCAATGGTTTCACCAAGGCCCATATGATGAACGAACCAATGCGGCACCCCGGCCAGACAACAGGTGAGACCGAGCGACGGCGTCGCCAGAAATGAACGCATTAAGTTGTCCGTTCCGTCCCAGTTGCCAAACCAGCTTCCGAACAGCATAACGAACACCGCTTTCGCATCCTGGCCGACCACATCAAAACTGTAGAGATCGTCGTATGCCCCGTAGGTTCCCAGGTAACCGACGCTCGTCGGGCTTCCGGCCCCGCAGCCGTACGCCCAGAGGTAACTCGCCGCGTCGAGGATGGGACCCCACCGCGCTTCCGGCGCGGCCACGTCGTCAATGTTGGCTTGAATGGTTGTGTTCGGCCCGAGCAGTGGCTGAAAATTTCGATACCCGCTGGCCGCCGTTGCGAGTCCGCCTTCGGCTCCTCGACGATCCCCCATCAGCGCGAGATGCGGCACGGTGACGAGTTTCTGGCGAGAGTTGTGGTCCTTGTTCAAATAATTCCGCAGCAACTCCGCTTCGCTCGGCCACGGAATCGGCGCGAAATTTCCCGGCATGTCGAACATGTCCGCGCGCCCTACCATCAACTTGACGTCTGACGGCAAATACCCGGGACTGGCGCTCCAACTACCATTAACGTCGCCGTAATAGGCGTCCGCCGGCATGGGACGAGCGAGGTGGCCGTCGTAGTTTAGATTTCCCGAGTGCAGAATCGGCACGTGACCAAACAAAAAGACTGTGTTCACGTTCGCCGGGTCTTGGTTGTAATCAGCGATGATGAGGTTGCGAACACTCGCCGGAGTATCATTGGTCGAAACCTCATGGCGGATGACCGTCCAGCCATCGCCGGTTAAATCACTCTGGAGGCGGGCCAATTCGTTCGTTAGCGCCGTGGCGTAACGGTTTTCCACGATCAAAATCAGCTTGCCGCGGTCCTCAGTCAACGGCGCTTGAATGCCGCTGAAGATATAGCCGAAACCCCGGTAACCCATCGTCGCATCTTTGACGATTTGATACTCGTAGGTCGCGCCCTCGACCACGCTGGTGTCAGTGTAGTTGGTCGTCGCCCCGGACAATACGGTACCGGTTCCCCATGAAGTGTCTCCCTTGGCTTTGCGATAAACCGTGTAGCGAATCGCCCCGTAATCGTCCTGTGGCCAGGTGAGCGTGATTTGCGGCGGCGCGCTCTGCACGGTGGCGCTGATCTGGACCGCGTAATTCCACGTGGTATCCGCTTTTGAAATCGGCGCCGCGATGAAACTGAACCAGTCGCACACGGCCAGAATTATGAGCGCGCGAAACGGAGCCAAACTGCTCAGTGTTCTGATTGAATTCAATCGGAACAAGCGACCGTGATAAGCGTTTTCCCCAGGAAATGGAAACATTTGCAACGTCCTGTTAACCTCGGCCGGGCTGTGCTCACCGCGGAGGCGTTGGCGAGACCGGCGGAATGATCTGAATGCCGCTGCCCACCGGAATGAACACGCCGCCTGTAAAGGCCGCCTGTTTTGTGACGGCATACGAACCTGCATTGATCGCCGTGGCGGAGACGAAAGTGTTCAGGATGACTTCAACATAGCGACGCACATACCGGTACGGCGAAAGCGGCACATACACGATGTCATGGGCCTGCAATAGCATATCGGATGCTTCCCCACGAAGGATCTTCCGATAATTCACAATGGTGAGCTGCGGTGCCGCGAGCGTGCCGCGCACGACCGCAACGTGCGGCAGGTAAGCGTCACGTAAAGTTCCGTATGCCCCCGCCACCGCACCGGCCACGGTCATGCCTTCCGTGTACGGCACCGGCCGCGGTTGGGTCACTGCGCCGAGAACGTAAACCTCACGCGCCGTGGCCGCAGGCAGGTAAACGAAATCATCCGGCTCCAGATAAATATTTTGGCTGAGATCGCCGTCAATCAGCAACCGGTTGAAATCCACGGGCAGGAATTTGCCTTGCCGAAGAACGAAACTGCGCTTCAAATCGGCCAGTTCCTCCCCGATGCCCGCCGCGGCCTGGTCTCGAAACGAAGTCATGCTCAACGTGCCGCCGGCCATCGAAATCGAATCCAGCAGTGTTATCGGCGTCGCCATGGCATAAACGCCAGGCGCCTGCACGCATCCGAGGACCCACAGGCGTTTGCTCTCCACGCCACGAAGGGTCATCGCGATGCGCGGCTGCTCGCGGACATAATTCGTGAACGTGTTTTCCAGCCGCGTCTTGGCTTCCGTCAAAGTGAGCCCCCACACATCAACGCCTGGCACCAGGTTAAAATAAAGTTTTCCGTCCGGCGCAACCACTGTCATCGTCCGCGACGCCGGATCGCCCATCAATTCCAATTCGAGCCGATCTCCCGGCCCCAGCGTGAACATCCGCGTCGGGACCTCAAGCAAACCCCGGTCCAGGTCGTTGGTCAGCGTCGTTGTCTCGATTTGGCTGACGGCGGCACGTGACCCAGGTGCGCCGAAGTTGGCGTTGGAGAACTGCGGCGTCCCGTTGCGGCAACCGGCAAAGACCACGAACCCAAAGAGCAGGCTGGTGGTGAACACCCAGCGAATGCTCGCGTGAAACGTGCGGGGCAGGCTTTCAATTCTCCAATCCCGAAGGGATTCTTCTCCGGAACCTCCGCAACACACCCGGTTTAAGATAATGGTGTTTTTCATCGTGTTCAGTTGTGGAACGGCAAGATCACCTGATTGCCGACCGTCGCTGTTACAATGGATTGCAGAAACGCCGTGACGGCCAGGTCCGCCAATTCTTCGGCGTAGATGAACGGGCGGGAGTTCACAAAAATGATGTCCTTGGGCTGTAATTGAAAATCAGGCGTTTTCCCGGCGAGAATGTCCTTGGTCTCAATGGCAAAGGTTTCCGGCTTGTTCAACGACCCACGGACGACGAGGACCCTTCCCTTGTAAGCGCGTTCTGTGAAACCGGCCCTTGTGGAAATCGCAGCCATCAGCGTCAAGTTCGGCGTGTAGGTAGTCGGTCCGGGCAAACGCACTTCGCCGAGGATGTAAACCTCCTTCACGTTCGTGCCCGGGAAATAAATGTAATCGCCCGGCTCGATGCTGAGGTTCTGCGAAAGATCGCCATTCTGGAACAGGTTTTCGAAGTTGAGCGCAATGCGCTTTCCGCGACGCATCAGAAAACTTCGCGAGAAGTCTGCCACACCAATGATGTTCCGCTCCACCAGGCCGGTTTCAAATCCATGCGCGCGCGCCACGGCTTCAAGCACGGTGATGGGTCGGTCAAGGATGTAAACGCCCTTGGTCATCACGCGACCGAGCATGTAATATTTTTTGCTCCTGAACGCGACGGGCGTGATCATCGTTTGCGGCGCGCGGCGATACTTGCCGAGTTCCTCGTTCATCTTGGCGCGCAACTCGTCCACGGTCAGCCCGGTGGCCAGAACGTCCTGCGCCTCGGCAAAGCTGATTCGGCCGTCGGGACCGATCGCGACTTCCGTTTGGGTCAAGGTCGGTTCGCCCCATAGCGCAAGTGTCATCACATCACCGGGGCCCAGCGTCAATCGCTGCTGCCACGCGGCGCGTTGCGCGGGCGTGACGACTGAGAACGAAAGATTCGTATTCGCCACGCCAGTTGCTGCGTTCGCGGATTGAACTTCACTCTCCTGGCTATACGCCGACAAGCCGTGCAGTCCGAAGAGCAATGCAGCGCAGCCCAACCAGCGCGCAAAACGATTTGTGAAAAACGAAACTCGCGCGCGATTCAACACCGCCCCGGCCAGATGGCAACGCGCGTTGCGCAGCGTTTCCAATTGTTCGCGGGTCTTCCCGGCAGTCGCCTTTTCGCCGTCCGCCAGCCAGATTAAGTTAGGAAGATTCTCCGCCAGCAGCACCGTCTCGGGCATGGACGCGGGCGGCAATTCGACCAGCAGCGCGATGTTGTCAATCTGGCTCCAGTGCCGCAGCGCGGCGTGCCATTGCTTGCGACGTTCGAGATTCCACACCCAGCCAGGCAGCGGAACCTGAACCACTGGTTCCGGGTTGGGGCCAATCAATTTCTGCGTCACCTCTTCAGGTGTGGTGAGAACATTGCTCACCACCAGCGCTTCGTTGCCATTCGCGGGCGGCACCGTCTCCAAATCAAACGTATCGTTCGCAGCCAATCCTGTTTCGGCAATCGCTTTGCCGTTGTGCTCCGGCGGGCGCGCCACAATGGTCAGCACCCGAAAACCGCGTTGGCTCGCCGCGTCGGCCAGCAACCTGACCCATGTCGAGCGCCCTTCGCCATTTTCCGAGGAGGTGATGCCGCAAACGAACCCCTGGTTGGGCGACGGGCTGAGCAAGTGCTGCAAGCTTGTCCACGCGCGAAACGCCCAATTCTTCTGTTCCGCTTCGGTCAGGCGCGCCAGGTCGGCAGCCGACGCAACCACCGGCAGACGCGTAACGCGTTGCACATCAGCCGCCGTCTTGAGCCGAGGGTCCACCGCCTCACCTAGCAAAATCAAGACGCCGGCTATCAGCAAGCCGAGCACGCCTCCGAATCCCGTGAGCACCGTCACCTTCGCGGTTCGCTTGTGCGCAAGCACTTCTTTGAGCGTAGCCGGCGCGATTAACTGGCACGTCCCGGGCGGATGTGTTTCCAAGGACAGCGCTGCTTGTTTCTGCCCGAGCAACGTCAGCCGCGCGTTTTCCAGCGATTGAAGTTTCGTCTGCATGAAAACGGGATCGCGTCCCTGCATGAGCGGCTCAGCGCTCGCATCGTCCGAAACTCCCGGTGACATTTCGGCCGTTTTGGGCAGTTGCGACAATTGACCTTCGATCGCGGCAATTTTTGCCCGCTGTTCCCGCACGAGCGGATGTCGATCGGTGTAACGCGCCAGCAGATCCGCCAGTTCAAGCCGCGCGGCTTGGAGCTTGTCGAGTAATGGCAAGGGCGCCGCAACCGCACGGCGCAACGCCACTACTTGTTGCGGCGTCTTGTTCAACGCGGTAAGTTCATCCTCAAGCGGGGCAAGTTGTTGTGAGAGGAAGAGGCTGACTCGTGCGGCGGCATTGGTTTGTAATTCCTGCGTAAAGCTTACGGCTTCCCGCGCGTAAAGATTCGCAAGGTCCACCGCGCTCTGCCCATCGGCGGTCGAGACGGCGATGAGGAGGACATCACTGTTCCTTTCCGGAGTGATGTTGAGCTTCGTGGCTAACGACTCGGCCGGAAGCGGCGGTCTGGCTTGGGCTGCGACTCGCCGCATTAATTCCGGTGCGCGCAGCAGACTGGCGTATGTGTTCGGTTCAAGCTCGCGATCACCGAGAACTTCCATCACATGCGCCGAAGCCTGACGGATCAATTGCGCCGACGCGGTGTAGCTGTTTTTCCAAAGAAACAAACCGGAAAACAAACCGACCGTTGCCATCGCCACTCCGCCGACCAACAGCCACTGCCAACGCCGCCCCAGCGCGTCCACGAAGGGCAACAGATCCGCCGCGCCGAACTGCGGCGCTTCTTGCCGCGCGGACGCTGGCACGTCGCCCTTCCCCACGGCCGGATCTCGCCCTTGCGATTGTGAACGCGCCCGCCCGGGTGAGTGACCGTTGCCGAAAGGAAATGAGGACCCGCGATTCCCGTTGGATTCGTTGCTCATGCGTGTTTTACCGTTTCTACCTGTGCATTCTCCGCCTGGAACACGTCGACCGTTAGTGGGTGAAGACCTGAGAGCCAAACGGGGAAAGCACCCACCATGCTATCATTCCACTAAATCCTTCTGCAGCGCGTAATGCGTCAGCTCGGCGTTGTTCTTCATGTCCATTTTTTCAAGGATGCGCGCGCGGTAAGTGCTGACGGTGGAAACGCTGAGGGACAGCTCTTTGGCGACTTGGCTGACTTGCTTGCCGGAGGCGATCATTCGCAAAATCAAAAATTCCCGGTCTGACAATCGCTCGTGCGGCGCTTTCTGAACGTCAATGGTCAGGTACGATGCCATTCGTTCCGCGAGCGATGGGCTGATGTAGCGCCCGCCTCCGACAAGTTTCTTGATGGCGCCGACCAATTCGTCGCCCGCGCTTTCTTTAGTAAGATAGCCCGCCGCGCCCGCCTTGAACAGGCGCACGGCGAATTGGTCTTCGGGATGCATGCTCAAGATCAGCACCGGCAACCGCGGGCGCGAGCGCTTGATTTCCTTCAGCACCTCCAGGCCGCTGCGGCCAGGCATCGTGATGTCGAGCAACACCACGTCCCATTTCTCCTTCCAGACGCGAGCCAACGCCTCAGTGGCGTTACGCGCTTCGCCGAATACGGCTTTCTTGAAGTGATCGGCGAGAATGAGTTTCAAACCTTCTCGCACGACGGCGTGGTCTTCTGTGATAAGAATTCTCATGTGAATGCAATCGGGTCCGCACTACGAATGTCTCGGGAATGCGGGCCGTCAAGGTTGTGCCCTTGCCGCGCCCGCCTTCGATGCGCAAGGTCCCGCCCAGCAAGGCCGCGCGCTCGCGAATGCCGAGCAGTCCAATCGATTTCGTGTTATGAATTTCGGCCTCGGAAATGCCGCGGCCGTTGTCCTTCACTTCGAGCACGACTTGGCCGTCGGTTTCAGCCAGACGCACTTCCACTTTTGTCGCGTTTGCGTGGCGGATGACGTTGGTGAGCGCCTCCTGAAAAATGCGGAAGAACGCGGTGTTGAGTTCCTGGTCCCAACGCGTTTCTATCATCTCCGCCGTCACCTCGCAGCCAATTCCCGTCTGCATTTGGAATTGGTTCGCCTGCCATTCCAGCGCGGCCAGCAATCCGGCGGTGTCAAGGACGCCGGGGCGAAGCTCGGTGGCGATGCGGCGAACGGCCTGAATGGTTTCGTCAATGTGGGCCGTCATTGACCGCGCTTTGCCGTGAAGCAGCTTCGATCGCTTCGGCAGCCGTCTCGCCAGCCAGGTCAGTTGCAGCTTCAAGCCGGTCAACGACTGACCCAGTTCATCGTGAACTTCCCGCGCGATGCGAATCTGCTCTTCTTCACGAACATGCTGCAAATAAACCGAAAGCGTGCGCAGTTGGTTATTCGACCGTCGGAGTTGTTCCTGCGCGCGCCGCCGCCCAGTCCGTTCCTTGGCTTCACGCAACGCCCGTTGCACGGATGGCACGAGCCGCGCCAAGCGATGCTTCAGCACGTAATCGGTAGCGCCTTTTTTCAACGTTTCAATCGCCGTTTCCTCGCCGAGCGTTCCCGACACAAAAATGAATGGAACATCAGGACATTTCTTCTGAGCAATGGCCAGGGCCGTGTAACCATCAATGGTTGGCAGAGAAAAGTCCGAGAGGATCAAATCGGGAACGTGTTGCTCGATGCGGTGAATAAAAGCGCGCTTGCTGTCCACGTGCTCGACCTTAAAGCCTAGCCCCCCGCGCAACAAAGCGTGCGTAACAAGCTCGGCGTCCGCAGGACTGTCTTCAAGGAGTAAGATATCAATCTCAGCTTTCACACGCACAATATTGGCAATCCAAAGTCTCCGCGTCGTTATGAGCCACGACCGCTGCGCCGCGGCATTCCCTGACCGCCGGCGTCCACCTGGCGAGCTCGGCGCCTGGGACATGGCCCGCGGCCGGCAGAATGCATTGGTCCCGGATCACGTTGCCTCCTCCGTCAGCTCCGGAAGTGAAAAATAAAACGTCGCGCCGCCATCCGCTTTTCCCTCAGCCCACGTGCGTCCGCCGTGCTTATGAATGATGCGCCGAACAATGGCCAGGCCGACACCGGTGCCTTCAAACTCGGTCGACCGGTGGAATCGTTGGAACACGCCGAAGAGTTTGTCAGCGTAGCTCATGTCGAAGCCGACCCCATTGTCGCGAACGAAGAAGATCGTTTCGCGTGCTCCCTTCTTGGCCCCGATCTCGATCTTAACGTTTCGGCGCGTGCGAGTGAATTTAATCGCGTTCGAAAGCAGGTGGACGATGGCCTGGCGCAGCATCAAAAGATCGCCCTGCATTTCCGGCAAGTGGCCGATTTGCCACTTGATGTGGCGGCCTTTGATTTCATTGCGCAATTCCCGTCGCACATCCTGCGCGAGCGCAGCGAGACTCACCCGCTTGAAGTGCATTTTCGCGCGGCTCAGCCGGGAAAACTGCAAAAGCGCATCAATCATCTGTCCCATCTCAGTAACCGACCGCGCGATGGACTGGAGATGCTGGCGGCTGCCTACGTCCAGAGTTTGTTTGGCTCCGGTTTGCAGAATATCCACATAACCGAGAATGTGCCGCAGTGGTGCTCGCAAATCGTGGGACACTGAATAGCTGAACCCCTCGAGTTCCTGGTTTGCTGCTTCCAACTGCGCCGTGCGCTCGATCACGCGCGATTCCAATCGCGACCTCAACCGTTGAATCTCCTCTTCTGCCCGCCTCTCTCGCGTCAGGTCATGCGCCACTTTGGCGAATCCGCGCAGCTGGCCGCCTGCGTCACGCAGCGCGGTGAGGATTCCCCGCGACCAGAACCGTGAGCCGTCCTTGCGCACTCGCCAACCTTCGTTGAGAGCGCGTCCCTCCTTCTGCGCCTTCTTGAGCGCGGTTTCCGGCACTTTGCGCGCGACGTCTTCCGGCGGGAAGAAAGTCGCAAGCGGTTTTCCGATGATCTCTTTTGCGGTGTACCCTTCCACGCGTTCCGCGCCTTGATTCCACGTGGCGACCCTGCCTTCCACATCGATCATGTAAATCGCGCAATCCTTCACGCCATCCACCACTATCCGGAAACGCTCCTCGGTGTCCTGCAGCGCTTGCTCCCGCTGCTTCAACTTGCTGCGCTCCTCCGTTTCGCGCAGTGCGCGTTGCACCGCCGGGACAAGCTTCGAAAGATTGGTTTTGAGCACGTAGTCTGTCGCGCCCCTCTCAAACATCTCAACCGCGGTTTCTTCACCGTGCGAGTTCGTGACGAAAATAAACGGTACTTCGGGGCACTTGTCTTTTGCGATTGTGAGGGCCGCGAAACCGTCGAAGCTCGGCAGGCCGTGATCGGAGAGAATCAGGTCCGGCGGGTTGTGATCCAGCTCCCGCTTGAAGACATCCTCGGAATCCACGCGCTTAGTGCGAAACCGCAGCCCCGCCTTTCGTAATTCATGGTTCACTAAGACCGCGTCGGCCGGCATGTCTTCAACGTAAACGATGCGGATTTGTTTTTTCACTCGCGCGTGTGGTGGAAAATCATCTGTTCATCGTATCCCGCCAGTTTATCGCTCAAAGTGACTCATCACCCGAACCAGGCGCCAATGCCCTGAGGCATTGCGTGCGCTCCTGTGTTGAGTTTTCACCCGCATGCCGCAGAACCGTCATGTGGTTCGCCGCAGTTTCAGCCTCGAGCGCGGCCGCGTAAACATCCAGAGTCTTCGACGCCGTCCGCTGCCAATCGAAACGTCGCGCTCGCGTCAGGCCGGCCGCGCGGAGTTTTGCGCGCAAAACCGGGTCGCCTGCGAGGGCGCCAAGCTGCATTTTCAACGCCGTCACGTCTTCGGGATCCACCGTCGCCGCCGCCTCCCCCACGACCTCTCCCAACGATCCGCGAGTCGAACACAAGACTGGACATCCGCACGCCATTGCCTCCAGCGGCGGGAAACCAAAGCCTTCAAACAGCGAAGGGTAAACGAACACTGACGCCGCGCGATACAGCTGCGGCAGGACGTCGTTCGCCACAAAGCCCAGGCAGCGGATCTCGCTGCTGAATTGCGATTGTCCGACGGCCGCGCGAATAGTTTGCGCGCCGTGCCAGTCGCTGCCGCCAAACACGAGTTGCCACTCCGATCGGGTCTGGGTTTTGAAGCGGTTAAACGCCTCAATCAGGCGCACGTGGTTCTTGCCTGGATGTTCCAGCCGGGAGACGTAGAGAAAGAAAGGCCCGCGCAAATCGTAGCGCCGCATGACAAGCCGCTTCGCAGCTTCGATTGAGTCGGGGAAGAAGCGGGTATGATCGAGCCCATTATGAATTACCGAGACTTTCTTAGCAGCCAATCTGAAGGATTCAAGAATGTCGGTGCCCGTGTTCTGGCTGACGGCGATAATTTTGTCCTGACGTTGCGCCAGCCACCGCGCCACAACGCGGCCATAAAACATCCGCTTCCAATCATATTTTCGAGCGACGTGAAACGGAGCGAGGTCATGAATCGTCGTTACCAAAGCGCACGGCCGCGCCCACAACATCCGCCGATAGCTGGGCACATGCAGCACGTCGAGACGATGAGCGCGCGCGAGTTGCGGCAGAACGGTTTGATGCCAAAGGATGTCTTTCGCCGGCGAACGAAAGCTTTCGGAAACGGGGATTATGCTTGCTCCCTCCTTGGCAAAATCGAACAGCGGCAAATCCTCTTCCAACACAAAAAGCTTCAGATCAGGTTGTGCAGTATGCTGCGAAAGGGCTTTCACCAGCGCGAACACGTATTGCGCAATGCCGCTCTGCCCGCGTTGAATCACGGATGTGGACAGGCCGACGTTCATGCGAATTGATCCAGAAGGTATTCGAGCTTCGAGACCCGAAAAACGTTTCGCACCGGCGCGGACGGATAGCTGAAACGCAGACGAATGCCGTGGGACCGTGCGATTTCCACGGAGCGCAACAGCAGTTTGACTCCGCCGCTGTCCATGAATCGCACTGCCGCCAAGTCAATGCTCCATGACTGAGCCGTTGAATTGGCGCGCTGGATCGCGGCCCGGGTGCATTGCCAGATTTGTTCGGCGCTGGTCGCGGGAATTTCGCCCAACCATACCAGGAGGCTGGTGGAGTCACTACCCATCATCGCGCCTCGTTCGCGCAATCGCGCTTCGATCAATGCTCGCGCTTCGAACGCACCGGTCGCGACTTCGAAAAATCCCTCCAAACGCATCGCCTTTAACGTACGCCTCACGACCGGCGAGGGTGACAGTAAAATCAACTGCCGTCCAGAAAGGCGCAGTTGTTTCTTCAAATGAACCAGCACGGCCATGCCGGTGCTATCCACAAATTTCACCCCTGCAAGCTCCAGCAGACAATGACGATCCGCGCCCGCGATTGTTTTCCACCGAGCCGCGTCGCGTTCGACGGAAGCCTTATTCAGCCGGTCCGCCGCCCCAACGCGTTGCCACGTGGTTTCAGACTGGATGGCCGAAGTCCGAGTCTGGCTCCGGCTTGCGCCGGCTGGCAATTTCATCGCCCACCACTGACGAACAATCGCTCCGCCGAAAAACCAAAGATCGGTAGCATAGCGCTTGAACAGCCGCCGCGGCTCCTGCCAGAACCGATAAATCCACTCCACGCCCCCGCGCTGCATCCAGAGCGGCGCGCGTTTCATGCGGCCGGCCAGAAAGTCAAGGGTCGCGCCGACCCCCATGGCGACCGGCACGCCAAGTCCTGGGTAGTGCATCGCCAACCACTTCTCGGCTTTCGGACAGCCAAACGCCACGAACAACAAATCCGGTTTTGCGTCGCGAATCCGGCGAATGATTTCCGCGTCATCCATTTCGAGCAATGGCCGGAATGGTGGTGAGTAATGGCTGATCTCCAAATCGGGAAACTGCGCCCGCAGTCTGGCGATGGCCTGCGTGTTCGCTTCCTCAGTTGTTCCGAGGAAGAACAACCGATAGTGTTTCTTTGCCGCCACACGAATCAGCTCCGGCACGACGTCCGCGCCCGCGACACGCTCCGGCAAAGGATTTCCAAACAGTCGCGATGCCCAGACCAGCGGCATGCCATCGCATAAAACCAGGGGCGCATTGAGCAGGATACGCCGCAACTCCAAGTCGCGCCGGGCTTGCATAAGAAAATCAACATTCGCTGTGACCACATAGTGCGAACGCCGGGAAGCAATCATTTCCTCAATGCGGCCCACAGTCTCGCGAAGCGTCAGGTTGTCAAACGCGACGCCCAGCAGCGCAATGGGCTGGCTCGCCACGCGCGAGCGCTGTGCAACAAAACTTTGTTCCACTGCGTCGTGGGCCGCCGCGGTCAGGTGCGCCGATGAAGTGTCTGTGAGCCCATCTGCATACATGCACCTAATTAAGCCCCTTTGCGCGGCGGCGAAATGGGGTGTGAGCCTTACGCACCGCGCCGCGAACCCAATCCTGCTCATTTCGTTGGGGTCTTTACCACCCCGGTATACGATGTTCACCTACTGCACTGCGCTTCTGCCTTCGTGTAGGTTTCCTCCAGCTTTACGGAAACGGCGTAATGATAACTGACCTGAGAGCCACGGCGCATCAATCGCCGGCGATTGAACAACTGCAGTCCTGCCTTTCAGCGGACGGCCCGGCAGGGCCGCGGCTAGTGTCGCACCGCGGTGCCCGCGTTGGGTTTCCCCATGACCAGGGCAGCACGGGCATTATGGAGATACAACCCAAAGGCACGCGCCCGCCTCTCTTTCTCGTCCATGGCGCGGGCGGCGGAATGTTGTGGGGTTACAAGGCGTTGTCGCACCACCTCGGCACGGATCAGCCAGTGCTTGCGTTCCTCGCGCCCGATGAGAACAGGCGGGACGGCTTCGCGAGCATTGAGGAAATGGCCGCGCGTTACGTGGTCAAGCTCCGCTTGTTTCAGCCACAGGGGCCGTATTTTCTAGGGGGCTATTGTTTTGGCGGCAATGTGGCTTACGAGATGGGGCGGCAGCTTCACGCCCAAGGGCACGAGATCGCGCTGCTAGCACTGATCAACTCCGTCCCGCCCAATTCCAGTTACGAGCGCATCCGTTTTGGCCCGGAGTTCTGCGCGCGTTTTCTAAAGAACGTGGGGTATTGGAGCCATTATCTGCTCCAACTCAAGAGCGACCAGCGCTGGGACTTCTTAAGCTGGAAATTGCGCGCGATCAAAAGGAAATTACCCCACACCGTCACTTCCCGGACAACCGCGGTGAGTTTCAACATCGAGGATTTTGTGGATCTTTCCGCGCAGCCGGAAGGGCAGCGCCGTCGGTGGGAGGCCCATATTCACGCGCTGTTCCGGCATCACCCCGGCCCCTACGTCGGGAAGGTGACGCTGTTTCGAACGCACGGACACCCCCTGCTCTGTTCATTCGACGCTGCGTGCGGCTGGGGGGATTTTGCCGGAAAAGTTAGCGTACGAATTGTCTCTGGCGCCCATGGGAGTGTTCTCAATGAACCTCACGTGCGCGCGCTGGCCGGACAACTCAAGCGCTGTCTTCAGGAAGCGCCGGACGATGCATTCGAAGCGCGGAGCACGGCAGTGGAGGCTCCCTCATGCTGGAAAAAACAACTCGCCGACGTGGCGCCTGCGAGGACTTTGCAAAAGCGCCAACCGGCTTCCCGGCGATCGCGATCACCAGCCGAATGCTGATGATGGAGAAACAGCCCCACGGTGTTTGGCGACCGGCGCCTGAGAGCATAGGGACGAAGGATTAGTTGAACGCACTCGTCGCATGAACGTAATCGGAATTAGCGGCTTATCGAACAGTGTGGCCTTCAAGCAACGCAAAATGCCTGGTTTGTCAAAGCGGGAATACCAGATCGCCCAGGGCTTTGACGCCGCGGCAGCGTTGGTGGGAAGCACGGGCATCATCGCGGCCGCCGCCGAAGAGCGATTCACGGGCGAAAAGGCGACGGGGGCCTTCCCGGTCAACGCCATCGGCTATTGTCTGGAGACGGCCCGCCTAATCCATCGCGAGATTGACCTGATCGCGCATGGCTTTTCCTACGAACCGTTCAAGGGTCTGTTCGATGGTGAGGAGTACTTGGAAAGCCAGTACCGCGAGGTATTTTCTCCCGAAGCGCAACGGGAGCTGCTTCGGCGGCATTTTGGCGAGACGGACTGGAGCGAAAAACTGGTTTGCGTACCGCACCACCTGGCCCACGCGGCGAGTGCGTTTTATCCGAGTGGGTTCGAGGAAGCGCTCATTCTTGTAACCGACGGCATGGGCGAGGCGCACAGCGCGACTGTGGCGGTCGGGAAAGGAACAGACATAAGGGTGTTGGCCCAAATCCCGGCTTTCCATTCCATCGGGACGTTTTACGGGGTGTTCACCTTGTATCTCGGATTTTGCATGAACTCCGACGAATACAAGGTCATGGGCCTGGCGCCTTACGGAAACCCAGGGCGGTTTTACGATCGAATGATGCAATGGGTCAAACTCAAGGATGACGGGACCTACGCGATCCCGCTCTTCGCCCGAAATTCAACGCTTCGGGAACGGGAGACACACGCCGGAGTTCTGCGTTACCTCGCCGAGCAACTCGGCCCGGCGCGCGAGCCGGAAGCAGAGGTCATTCAGTTCCATCAGGACATTGCGGCCGCGCTGCAAGCCGTGCTTCAAACCTGCCAACTGCACGTCCTCAAACACTTCCAGGTGAGTACCGGACAACGAAATTTATGCTTGGCCGGTGGCGTTGCCCTAAACTGCTCTGCGAATGGAGCGATCCAGAGGAGCGGGCTCTTCAACCGGGTGTTCGTGCAGCCGGCGGCAGGCGACGACGGCACCGCGGTGGGCGCCGCCCTGTACGCGCAAAAGCTGTACGATCCCGGATTCAAACCGCACAAAATGACGGTCCCGTTGTGGGGACCTGAATTCAGCGACGCGGAACTACACCGGGCGGTCGCTGGACGGTCGGACTGCCGGATGGAGGAGTTGGACTCGATGGAGGCGGTTTGCCAGGAAGTGGCGGCGCGGATTGAGAAGGGCCAAATCGTCGCCTGGTTTCAGGGCCGGATGGAATTTGGTCCACGTGCGCTGGGCAACCGGAGCATTTTGGCCGATCCGCGCGGCCCTGGCATGCGCGACCGGATCAACAGCCTCGTCAAGAAACGTGAGGCATTTCGTCCCTTTGCCCCCGTAGTAGCTGTGGAGGCGGCAACCCGCTTTTTTGACTTGGCGGCAGGTGACGAGGACACCTATGCGAGCATGCTGCTGGTCACGCCGGTGCGCCCGGAATTTCGGGATCGGTTGCCCGCAGTGACGCATGTGGATGGCTCGGCCCGCATCCAGACGGTCGCGCGAGGGCAGAATCCACGGCTCTGGCAATTACTTAATGCCTTTGAGGTCAAAGCGGGGATCCCGGTCCTGTTAAACACGTCGTTTAACGTGCGCGGCCAGCCGATTGTGCGCACGCCTCAAGAGGCAGTGGAGACATTTCTTTTCGCGCATTTGGATTTGTTGGTGATGGGGAACATGCTGATCACTCGCGTCCCCGACCCGGCGGAGCTCGATGATTCGGCCGGAGGGAGGCCTCCCCTATTCGATAAGCGTGGCGGAACCGATGCGAGCGCGCCGTTGGCGGCGGGGTGCGGCCAGATAGCGTGCCCCAAACTTTACCCGGAGCGCATAGAACAGAGTCGGTGCCAGGAACTCATCAGCAAATGCATCCACGAATTCGTGTCAGCCCAGGCGGCCAAAACGCCGGAGGCTGTGGCGGCGGTGTTTGAAGATCAGCAATTGACCTTCGCGGAACTAGACGCTCGAGCCAATCAGCTGGCCCGTTATTTGCAGCGAAAGGGGGTCGGGCCGGAGACGTTGGTAGGAATCTGCCTGGAGGTCTCACTGGAAATGCTGATCGGCCTGCTGGGCGTGCTCAAGGCCGGCGGCGCCTACGTGCCTCTTGATCCGGATTATCCTCAGGACCGGCTGGCCTTCATGATTGACGACAGCCGGATGCAGGTGTTACTTACCCAAGAACGGCTGCTGGGTTTGTTGCCTGCCCACGCCGCCGCCATCTCAAATTCCAAGCTGGAGGTCGTGTGTTTGGATGCCCAAGGGAAGGCTCTCGCGCAAGAAGGCAGCCACGTCCCGGTCAGTGGAGTGACCTCGGAAAACCTCGCGTACGTGATCTATACTTCGGGTTCCACCGGTAAGCCCAAAGGAGTCATGGTCACGCATGACAACGTGGCCAATTTCTTTACTGGCATGGACGAGCGTATCGGAGCCGACCCGCCTGGCGTCTGGCTGGCGTTGACCAGCATTTCGTTCGATATTTCGGTGCTGGAATTGTTTTGGACCCTGGCCCGCGGGTTCAAAGTAGTCCTGCACCGGACCCAGCCGCGGGCGAGTCGGCGCACCGCCCGCCTGGCGGCCAGCCCGTCCCGGGCGATGGACTTCAGCCTCTTCTACTTTGCCAGCGATGAGCCGGCGACTGACGCTAACAAGTACCGCCTGCTGCTGGAGGGCGCGCGCTACGCCGATGAACACGGATTTACTGCGGTGTGGACACCCGAGCGCCACCTGCACGCCTTCGGAGGACTCTACCCCAATCCCTCGGTCACCAGTGCGGCCCTGGCAGCTATCACCCGGCGCGTCCAAATCCGCGCGGGCAGCGTCGTGCTGCCGCTGCACCACCCAATCCGGGTCGCCGAGGAATGGGCGGTGGTGGACAACCTTTCCAACGGGCGGGTTGCGCTCTCGATCGCCTCGGGTTGGCAGGTAAACGATTTTGTGCTCGCGCCGGAGCACTACGCCGACCGCAAGCAAATCATGCTTCGCCACCTCGACACTCTGCGCAAACTGTGGCGCGGTGAAACGGTAGGTTTTCGCGGCTCGAACGGCCAGGACGTGCCGGTGCGGCTGTCGCCTCGGCCCATCCAGGCTGAATTGCCCCTCTGGCTTACGGCCTCCGGCAACCCGGACACCTTTGTGCTGGCCGGCGAAATGGGCTGCAATGTCTTGACTCACTTGTTGGGCCAGAGCACCGCGGAACTGGCGAAAAAGATCGAAGCCTACCGTGCTGCCTGGCATCAGCACGGCCATGCTGGCGAAGGCCAGGTGACGCTGATGCTTCACACCTTCGTGGGTGACGATCTCCAGACGGTGAGGGAAAAAGTCCGCAGCCCCTTTACTGCCTACCTCCGCAGTTCCATTGACCTGATTAAGAACGCCCCATCATCCTTCTCGGCTTTCAAACGCCCGGTCGGAGCCGGGTCGGAAAACGGCCAGGCAGAGCCAAACGGTTTTACCGAGGAGGAAATTGATGTGATGGCCCGCCACGCTTTCGAACGCTACTTTGAAACGAGCGGGCTCTTCGGCCCGCCGCAGCGTTGCGTGGAAACGGTGGAACGGCTGCGGCGTTTGGGCGTGGATGAAATTGCCTGCTTGATCGATTTCGGTCTCGACACGGAATCAGTCCTCGCCGGTCTCGATGGCCTCAACCGGGTTCGCCAAAAAGCCAATGAAAGCCCGAAACGATCCGACTCCTCGCTGGCCGCCCAGGTTGTGCGGCATCGCGTCACGCATCTCCAATGCACGCCATCCCTGGCGGGCCTCATGGCCGAAGACCCGCGCTCACTCCAGGCCCTGCAATCGCTGCACACGCTGATGCTCGGTGGCGAGGCTTTGCCGCCTGACTTGGTGCAGCGGTTGACCGGACCGGCGCGCATCCTAAACATGTACGGGCCGACCGAAACGACCGTTTGGTCCACGACCTACACGGTGATGAACGGCCAAAAAACGATCCCGATCGGCCGCCCGATTGCCAATACGGAAATTTACATCGTGGACGAAAATCTGAAGGCGGTCGCCAGCGGCGAGCCTGGCGAACTACTGCTGGGTGGGTCCGGAGTCGCGCGGGGATATCTGTACCGCCCCGAATTGACGATGGAGAAGTTCATCCCGCATCTGTTCCAGCCGCATTCGGCGGCGCGCCTCTACCGGACCGGCGACTTGGTGCGCTGCCATCCCGACGGCAATCTGGAGTATCTCGGGCGCATGGACCAGCAGGTCAAGCTCCGGGGCTTCCGCATCGAGTTGGGTGAGATTGAAGCCACGCTTCGCCTGCATCCTGAGGTCAAGGATTGTGTCGCAGTCATTCGCGAAGATCAGCCGGGAGACAAACGATTGGTGGCTTATCTCGTCGCCAGATCAGCGACCGCTACCGGGCACCGTATCTTGCGCGATTTTCTGGCCCGAAGACTGCCCGATTACATGGTGCCAGCCGCTTTCGTGGAAATGGCCGCATTGCCGTTGACACCAAATGGGAAACTGGATCGCAAAGCGTTGCCCGCGCCGGAATATAAGACGCATTCAGTAGAATGCTCCGGCACTTCCAGTCCGTTTGGAAGGAACAGGCCAATGGATCGTAACGCGGCCCTGCACTCGGGGCCACAGAAACCTGCGCACGACCAAGCTCCAGAGAAACCTCAACGCAACTCGATGCGTCCTGGACCGGAGCCCCGGGTGCCGGGCCAGGTTCCAGAATCTGCGGCGCTGGAGAGGGTTTCTGTGCCCGCCCGAAGCCTCGAGGCACTCTCAGCGAAGTCCCAATCTGCCCCGGCGACTACGATTGAAGCGCGCGTAAGCCGAATTTGGCGCGAGGTACTCGGTTTGGAAGAGGCCGCACAGGAGGACAACTTTTTCGAATTCGGTGGTAACTCGTTGCTCGCCACCCGACTGATGTCCCGACTGCGTCGTGAATTCGGGTGCGATCTGCCGTTGCGCCTGGGGTTCGACTGCCCAACCATTCAGGAGTTGAGCCATGCTGTTTCCGCCGAAGTCGGACCAGGAAACGGGACATCGTCGCTCAATCCTCAGGTGATCGCGCGTCGAAAAAACACCGCGGAAGCGCCGCTTTCTTTCTCCCAACAGCGCCTCTGGTTTCTTGCCTGGATCGAACCGGGGCCGCACTACAACGAACACTTCGATTTGCGGCTCACAGGGCCGCTCGACGTGCCCGCGCTGGAACAGGCATTCAACGAAATCATCCGACGTCATGAAACGCTGCGCTCCACCTTCGAGCAAATTGATGGCACCCCGTTCCAGCGCATTAAACCTGCCTTGACGATAACAATGCCCGTGCTGAATCTTTCCAACCGGCCAGCGGCCGAAGCCGAAGCTATCCGCTTGGCGGTCGAACAGAGCCAGGGGACTTTTCAACTGGACCAGGGGCCTTTATTCCGCGCGCGGCTGTTGCGCCTTTCGGACCGCGAGCACATTCTCGCCTTGACCCTCCACCATATCATCATCGACGGCTGGTCGCGCGGTGTGTTGCTGAACGAACTGGCCGCGCTCTATCCGGCATTTCGCCGACGTGAGCCGTCCCTGTTGCCGGAATTGCCCATCCAATACGCGGACTTCGCGGCCTGGCAGCGGCAGGGGTTGCGGGACGAGGCGATGCGGGACCATTTAGCGTACTGGCTTAAGCAACTTCGCGGCGCGCCGCCCCTGCTGGAACTGCCCTCCGACTTGCCACGGCCGGAGATCCAAAGTTACCGGGGTGCGCGCTTGCCTCTGCGCGTGAACGAAGCAACCTTGCGCCAGATCTCCGCCCTCGGGCGACAGGAGGGATGCACCGTCTTCATGGTGTTGCTGGCCGCTTTCCAGGCATTGCTGGCGCGTTACACCGGCGGCGACGACATCGTGGTCGGCTCGCCGGTTGCCGGCCGCAACCATGCGGAAACCGAAGGCCTGATCGGCTTTTTCCTGAATCCCCTGGTGTTGCGCGGCGACTTGTCGGGCGATCCCACCTTCGTCGAGTTACTGCGTCGCACCCGCCAGATGGCCTTGGACGCCTACGCTCATCAGGACCTCCCGTTTGAAAAACTCGTCTCTGAACTACACCCCGTCCGGGACCTTGGCTTCAGTCCTCTCTTCCAGGTCATGCTCGTATTCCAAAACCTCGCCGCGCGATCTGTCCATGCTGGAGATTTGACCATCACCTCAATAGACAACGACGCGGGTATTTCCAAGCTGGATTTGACTCTACATTTGGAGGAGACACCACGGGGTTGCAGCGGCTGGGTCGAGTACGCCACGGATCTGTTCGAGCCGCTTACCATCGCCAGACTCATGGCAGATTTTCAAGCCCTGCTGGAAAATGCATTGGCGCAACCGAACGACCGGCTTTCGCAATTCCCGACCGAGCCGCGCTACCCGTCGCGCGCCAGGAGGAATGGCGATAGCGAGCCGCCTGAACCGTCGGACCCTGGGCAGGGGAGAGGAGCGACGGCGTCTCGGGGAAGCCTGCTTGCGATTCGACGATCGACCGAACCCGCCAGTTCGTTCGGGCACCCGTTGGAGCCGCCGCGCGGTTCTTCCGCTGTGCCTTACTCCACCGGGTGCTTGGATGTCCGCCCGGCGCCACGGAGCGAAGTTGTACAGCGATTAGCCCGCATCTGGTCCGAAGTGCTTGGGATCGAGAAAATCGACCTGCATGACAACCTTTTTGACCTGGGGGCGCACTCGCTCCTGGTTTTCAAAATCGCGGTTCGCATAAACAATGCCTTTAAGGTCGAGGTCCCTTTCCAATCGTTCCTTGAGACCCCAACGCTTGGAGCGATTGCCTGCATCATTGAAATTGGCCTCCGCCATGCGGACCTTATGGCCGCCAAGGTGCCGGCGGATGCGTTCGTACCGGGATTTACTCCGGAGGGTTTTCAAGAGACGGCCGCATCGGTCTCTTGCGGTTTACGCAGTCGCCGGCATCAACTCCGAAAAGTCTTCGTGGAGATGGTTTCCGGAATCGTTTGCCGCTTTGCGCGTCGTCCGAAAAGTGCTCCGGAAGTTCTTCTCCCCGATGGCAACGCCGCCGCAGAGAAGCCGCCACCCGCTCATATCGCTACGAACGCCTTGAGGTTCGAAAAGCAACATAATTGATGCGGCCAGCTTCGAGCGGTTTGGTACCAGCGCCTCGCGCTGGCGTCGCATTTCCCAAAAATTGGGCGACTGCCTCAGCGCAAAGATCACCTTCACGGAATTCGAATCCAGGGTACCGGCTGCTCCGCCTTAATCACTCCGCTCCTTCGTCGGAACATTCCCAAAACCTTTGACTCCGACCCGTCACCGGGCGCGCAGACGTTGGTGGGGTTCGTGACCGATACCGAAAGCGACGGCGTGCTGCACCGAATCGCGACTCTGACCGCAATGACATCCCTTCAATAGCGGCTGGGGTCTTTGCCGCCGCTGGGTGCGGTTTTCACCTACTACTCCGAAAACGCTTTGCCGCTTAGTTTTCCCGCAGCTCGAAATATTGATGACAAAAGACTCGAAAGAACATTTGCACGAACTGCCGGCGGGTTAACCGCCGTTTCGCGGTCCGCGAAGGAAACCTGGAGTTAGGCCGGCTTTTGTACGCGGCCGGCTATTGGCAGTCCGCACAAATCTCATGACCACGATTGAAAACGCAAGGCTCGCGCCAGAGACCGGGGTTATAGGCCGGGCGGGCGCGGCCAGCAACGAACCCGCATGCCGGTTCGTTGGGCTGAATAACCCTCGGGTTGAGTTTCCCGCCGACAAATGCATTCACCAGCTCATCGAGGAACAGGTCCAGCGCACTCCGAACTCGACGGCGGTCATTTGTGAGAATCAACGGCTGACCTATCGTGAACTTCAGGACCGCGTCGATGACCTGGCCTGTGCGCTTCAACTACTTGGTATCGGCCCCGACGTTCCCGTGGGGATTTGCCTTGAGCGGTCGGTGGATATGATGGTGGGGCTGCTTGCCATTCTCAAAGCCGGCGGTTGTTACGTCCCGCTCGATCCTGCCTATCCGAGAGACTGCCTCATGTTTGTGCTGGCCGACGCGCAGCCGCCCGTATTGCTGACTCAAAAGTCGTTGCGGAACGATCTGAACTTTGAAATTCCCGAGCTGAAATTGCTCTGCGTGGATGAACTCGATCACGCACCGCGCATCACGAGCCGCATATCAGCGAACACGGAGCCGGGAATACCGGCCGCGAGTCACGACTCCAGCCGTCTCGCCTATGTCATTTACACCTCCGGCTCCACCGGCAAACCCAAAGGCGTCATGGTTACCCATCGCAATATTGCCAATTTCTTTGCCGGCATGGATCGCGTGCTGGGCGTGGATCCCGGCGTGTGGCTGGCCGTCACGAGCATTTCGTTCGATATTTCGGTGCTGGAGCTTTTCTGGACGCTCGCGCGTGGATTTACTGTTGTGCTTTATTCTGAGGCCTCGCGCACCAAGCCTCAGCCGAAGGTCATCGGGCAGACCGCTGACCTCGCTTCCCTTTCGCCGTTGAGGGGCGAGGAAGTACGCGTCTCGCCGGCGGCAGAGCAAGAGATCCATTCCAGTCGCAATCAGCGATCCATTTCCGATCAGATTCTCGAGCATGGGGTTACTCACTTCCAATGTACCCCTTCGCTTGCTGGAAATCTCATTCGCACACCCGAATCGTCGGAAGGTCTGCGGCAGCTTCGCAAGTTCCTCGTCGGCGGCGAAGCGTTGCCGGCGGCCTTGGCGACTCAATTACTGCAAATATTACGCGGTGAATTGCTCAACATGTATGGCCCCACAGAAACCACCGTCTGGTCTGCCACCCATCTCGTGCGCCAGGCAAACGGCATCGTCCCTATCGGACGCCCGATCGCTAACACGGAGATTCACCTTCTGAATGATCAGCTTCAGCCAATTGCCGCCGGTGAGCCAGGAGAACTTTTGATCGGCGGCGAAGGCGTCGCGCGCGGCTACCTGAACCGCCCTGAACTGACGGCGGAAAAGTTCATCGTCGACCCATTCAGCCTGGACGCATCGGCGCGACTCTATCGAACCGGCGACATCGGACGGTATGGGGCTGACGGAACAATCGAATTTCTTGGACGTGCAGATCACCAAGTGAAGCTGCAGGGCCATCGCATCGAACTGGGCGAGATTGAATCGGTCCTGCGCCAGCACACGAGGGTGCGGGAATGCGTCGTTCATGTCTGGGAAGCCGGGCCGGACGACAAACGGCTCGTCGCATACATCGTTCCATTGGGCGCGGCATCGGCGCTCGCCATTGAATTGCGCCGGTTTCTGGAATCTACTCTTCCCAGCTTCATGATCCCGGCGGCGTTCGTGTCGCTGGAAGCGCTGCCGCTCACGCCGAATGGAAAAATTGATCGCAATGCGCTGCCCAAGCCAAATGAAGTTCGTCCGGCCACCGATCCGGCTTACGTGCCTCCGCAGACGCAAATCGAAGAAGCCATCGCTTGCATCTGGCGGCAGGTTCTACGCGTTGAAAAGGTGGGTGTGCATGACAATTTCTTCGATCTCGGCGGCAATTCGCTCTTGCTCATGGAAACTCACGCAAAGCTCTGCATCGCGCTGAGCGTTGATCTTCCCGTCGTGCGGTTCTTCGAACACCCGACCGTCGCCGCTCTCACGGAATTTCTGGCCTCCCACAAAAAGGCCTCGCTGAGCAACATTCACGAACGCGCCACGCGCCAGCGCGAAGCCTTCGCGCGCCGGCAATTCCAAGCAGCGACAGTATGAGCAACGCTGCCAACAACACAACCGGCATTGCCATCGTCGGCATGGCTGGACGCTTTCCCAAGGCGCGAAACCTGGACGAGTATTGGCGAAACCTGCGTGAGGGCGTTGAAGCCATTTCCTTTTTCAGCGACGACGAACTCGCTGCCGCCGTCGTCGCCGTTCCCCGCGGAAATCCCAATTATGTCAAGGCCCGCGCCGTGCTCGAAGGTGCCGACCTTTTCGACGCCGCGTTTTTCGCGATGAATCCAAAGGAAGCCGAACTGACCGACCCGCAGCATCGTCTCTTTCTCGAATGCGCGTGGGAAGCGCTGGAAAACGCGAACTGCGATCCATACAAGTTTGGCGGCGCAATCGGCGTGTTCGCCGGCATGAGCACCAACACCTATCTCGCGCACAACCTCGACGTCTCGCCTCAGCTAACCATCGGCAGCAACGACGCATTTCAGACGATGCTCGGCAATGAGCGCGATTATTTGCCGACCCGCGTTTCTTACAAGTTGAACCTAAGAGGCCCAAGTCTGAATATCCAAACCGCGTGCTCCACTTCGCTCGTCGCGGTTTGCGTGGCGTGCCAGCATTTGCTGACGTACCAGTGCGACATGGCGCTGGCCGGAGCGGTATCCGTCTCGTTTCCGCAAAAGCGAGGTTATATCTATCTGGAAGGCGGCATTACGTCGCCGGACGGACGTTGCCGGCCGTTCGATGCGAACAGCGCGGGCACAGTCGCCGGCGAAGGCGTCGGAGTGGTAGCGCTGAAGCGGTTTGAGGATGCTTTGAAAGACGGCGATGCAATCTACGCCGTCATCAAAGGATTTGCCACGAACAATGACGGTTCGCTTAAAATCGGTTATACCGCTCCAAGCGTCGAGGGCCAAGCCGATGTTGTCGCGATGGCCCAGGCGATGGCGGGCGTTGAACCCGAATCGATCGGCTACGTTGAAGCACATGGCACTGGCACGCCGCTGGGTGATCCGATAGAAATTGAGGGCCTGACCCGCGCGTTTCGCCTCGGCACCAGCGCAAAGAATTTCTGCGCTATCGGTTCGGTCAAAGGCAACATCGGCCATCTCGACACTGCCGCAGGCATTGCTGGCCTCATCAAAACTGTGCTGGCGCTGCGCCACAAACACATTCCGCCGAGCCTTCATTTCGTATCGCCGAATCCGAAAATCAATTTCGCAGACAGCCCGTTCCGCGTAAACTATGTGCCGACCGAATGGAAAAGCGGCAGCACGCCGCGACGAGCGGGCGTCAGTTCGTTCGGCATCGGCGGCACAAACGCGCATGTCGTTCTCGAAGAGGCACCGGTGTGCGAACCCTCCGCTGCTTCCCGGCCCGTGCAATTGTTGCTCCTCTCAGCTCGGACGAAGACCGCCCTGCAGGCGGAGGCAAACAACCTTGCGACTCATCTCACGAAACATCCGTCCGCCAACCTCGCCGACGTGGCCTATACCTTGCAGACAGGGCGGCACGCTTTCGAACATCGCGCGATGCTCGCGTGTCGCGACGCGGCCGAGGCGGCGGAAGCCTTGGCTTCGTTCGATCCAAAGCGAGTGTTCACCGGCTCTCCACAAGACGAAACTCCTCCCATCGTTTTCATGTTTCCTGGCCAAGGCGCCCAGCACACCAATATGGGGCGGCAACTGTACGAAACCGAACCGCTGTTTCGGAGAACTGTGGACCATTGCTGCAAGCTGCTTGAGCCGCATCTTGGTTTGGATTTGCGAACCGCGCTTTATCCCGCCGTTTTCAGGGGCGGACGCGAGCAGGCTCACCCCGGTTCCAGCGACCGGGATCAGAGCCTCTTCACGTCGGCTGCTGCGAGATTAAGCCAAACCGCGATCACCCAGCCCGCGATGTTCGTCGTCGAGTATGCGCTGGCGAAATTGTGGATGAAGTGGGGAATTCAGCCGGCAGCGATGATCGGCCATAGCCTTGGCGAATACGTGGCGGCGTGTGTTGCCGGAGTCTTTTCTCTCGACGACACGCTCACACTCATTGCCGCGCGCGGACGCATGATGCAAGCGATGCCGGCGGGAGTGATGCTCGCCGTGCGTCTGCCAGAGTCAGAAGTTAAACCCCTTTTGCGGGAAGGCATTTCCCTCGCCGCGGTGAACGCTGCGACGGCTTGCGTCGTCTCCGGCCCAAGCGACGCAATCGAACCTTTTCAAGACCAACTCGCCGAAAGCAACACGGGTTACGTCGCGCTTCAGACTTCTCACGCGTTTCATTCGGCGATGATGGAGCCCATTCTCGGGCCGTTTGCCGAACTGGTTCAGAGAATGGAGCGTCACCCACCTGCGATTCCATTCATCTCCAACGTCACCGGCACATGGATCACCGAGGCTCAAGCCGTTGACCCGGCGTATTGGGCAACTCATTTGCGCCGGACAGTTCGGTTCGCTGACGGGTTGACCGAGCTATTCAAGACGCACCGAGTCTTTCTCGAGGTTGGACCAGGACAAACTCTTAGTGGACTCGCGCGCCAACATCCCGCACGCAAAGTGACGACGCCGATCATCGCTTCGCTCGCGAGCGCAAAAGATGAATCGCCGGAACTCGAGGTCATGCTAAACGGCCTCGGCCAGCTTTGGATCAGCGGCGTATCGCCGCCTTGGGACAAGTTTTATTTGGGAGAAAAACGTCGCCGCGTGTGGCTGCCGACCTATCCGTTCGAGCGAAAGCGTTATTGGGCGGAACCTGTGCCTGCGAAATCGGCACAACCTGTTGAACTCAGCACGAGCGTGGTTCCCGCCAAACCAAACGGCGCCTGGAAGGAACGTTCACCCGAACGAGTTGACGCCGCCGCCGCAGATGCCGTTGCGGCAGCACAGAACCGCCGCCCTGCGCTGGCGGAAAACCAGACTCGCTCGCGGCTCCGATCGTTGGTGGGAAAGTTATCCGGGCTGGACGCTGTGACGCTGGATAGCGCAACCCCATTCACCCAACTGGGGTTCGACTCGCTATTCCTCACGCAGGCAAGCGTCGCCGTGGAGCGCGACTTCGGAGTGTGCGTCGCCTTCCGCCAATTGCTCGAAGAATTTCCAACGCTGGAATCGCTTGCAGTGCACATCGATCGCAACCTTCCAGCGCAAACCCCGCCGCGGGTGACGGGGAACGGAAATGGCCACTTCCATTTCGACACGGCCGACCTGGATACAATCTCGCTCGCACCGCTTACGGAGTCGCAGCGCGAAATCTGGTTAGCATCCCAGATGAGCGAACCCGCTTCGTGTGTTTACAACGAGTGCCGGTTGCTCCATTTCCGCGGGCCCATACGAGCCGACGTTCTGGGCACTGCCCTGCAAAAACTGATCGCTCGTCATCAAGCGTTACGAACCACGTTCGCGGCCAGCGGCGATATTCAAGAAATTCATCCCACGGTGAATGTGGCGCTTCCCATCGCCGATTGGTCGCCGCTCGAAACAGCGGCGCGCGCGCTGCGTCTGGACGCCGCGCAAACCGAAGAGGCGCGGCAACCGTTTGATCTCGTCCGCGGGCCGGTCATTCGCGCCCGGCTGATTCGTCTGGCCGCAGATCATCATGTCTTTGTCGTGACCGTTCATCATCTGGCTTGCGACGGTTATTCGTTTGGAATTCTGCTGCATGACTTGGGCGAACTGTATTCCGCTGAGTGTCACGGCCGCTCCAGCTCATTGCGATCCCCGCTGCAATTCAGCAATTACGTCAAAATCCAGACGGAGCGCGAACAAAGCCCGGCGCATACTGCGGATGAAAAATATTGGGTTGATCAATTTTCCGCCGAGGCGCCCGTGCTGGAGCTTCCCACCGATCAACCCCGCGCGTCGGTCTGGCGATTCGACGGCGCGCGGGAATGGCGAGCTTTCCCGCAAGCGCTCGGCGAACAGTTGAAGCGCCTGAGCGCGGAGAGGGGTTGCACGCTCTTCACAACGCTCTTCGCGGCTTACACGCTGTTGCTCCGGCGATTGTCCGGGCAGAAAGACGTCGTCGTCGGCGTGCCGCTGGCCGATCGCGCGCTTGCGGACGGCGAAACGCTCGTCGGCCACTGCGTGAATTTCCTGCCGCTGCGCGCGAGCATTGAAGACAACGACACGTTCACCGCGCATCTTGCGGCGATGCAGAAAATTTTCCTGAATGCCGACGAGCACGGGCGTTACGCCTTTGGCAGCCTGCTTCAGAAGCTGAAAGTGTCTCGCGAGTCGAGCCGCATGCCGCTCGTCTCGGCGACGTTCAACCTGGAACGTGTGGCGGAGGAGCCAACATTTGCCGGCGTCGAAACGGAACTGAACGGCAATGCCCACAGCGCGGCCAGCTTCGACATTAACTTTGACGTGACCGATGCACAGGAGGGCTTGCAACTCAACTGCCGGTATAACGCGAGTTTGTTCTGCGCCCAGACGATTCAGCGCTGGCTCGCGCATTTCCAAACCTTGCTGGAAGGAATAGCTGCCGATCCGCAACGCCGCGTCTGTGATCTGCCTTTGCTGACCGAAGCTGAGTCGAGAAGAATTCTCATCGAGTGGAACCAAACGCGCGCCGATTACCCGCGCGACCATCGGGTTCATCGCATCTTCGAAGAAGAGGCCGCCAAAACGCCGCACGCCACGGCGGTAGAGGCTGAGGGAACGCGGTTGACCTATGGCGAGCTGAACGAGCGGGCGAATCGTCTCGGACATTACTTGCAGAGGTTGGGGGTTGGCCCGGAGACAATCGTGGCGGTGTGTTTAGATCGGTCATTGGAAATGATCGTCGCGCTGCTCGGCATTTTGAAAGCCGGCGGCGCTTACCTGCCTCTCGATTCATCGCATCCGAAGCAACGCCTTGCGCTGATGCTGGAAGAGGCCCACGCGCCGATGGTGTTGACGCAGGATAAACTCCGCGCTCTTCTGCCAGAGACGGGCCACGCCCTCATTTCAGATCTCAAATCACACATTTCAAACCCGACGATCATCTGTCTGGATTCGAGAACACAAGCAATCGCGCGGGAGTCGCTGACAAATCCAGTGAGCCAGACTACCGCCGAGAGCCTGGCCTACGTCAGCTTCACCTCCGGCTCGACCGGCAAACCCAAGGGTGTGTGCATCCCTCATCGCGCGGTGGTGCGGCTGGTGAAGAACACGAACTATGCGTCGATTACGGCGAATGAAGTTTTCCTGCAACTCGCACCGCTCGCGTTCGATGCCTCGACGTTTGAAATCTGGGGCCCGCTATTGAACGGGGCACGACTCGTCTTATTCCCGGCACGCGCCCCATCGCTGGCGGAACTTGGCGAATTCATTCAAAAGCGCGGCGTCACCACGCTCTGGCTCACGACGGGCCTATTTCACCAGATGATCGAGGAGCAGAGCGACTCGCTGCGCGGCGTTCGCCAGCTGCTGGCAGGCGGCGACGTGCTGTCTGTGCCGCACGTGAAACGCGCGCTGGAAGATTTGCCCGATTGCCGGCTGATTAATGGGTACGGTCCCACAGAGAACACGACCTTTACCTGTTGTCACCAAATCACGAACGCGAGCGTTGAAGGGCGTTCCATTCCCATTGGCCGCCCCATTGCGAACACGCAGGTCTATGTGCTGAACGAAAACCTGCAATTGGTCCCCATTGGCGTGACGGGCGAACTTTACGCAGGCGGCGATGGCCTGTCGCGCGGTTATCTAAATCAGCCTGAGCTGACGGCGGTAAAATTTATCCCGAATCCATTCAGCAACGATCGGCGCGCGCGGCTTTACAAAACCGGTGATCTCGCTCGCTGGCTCCCGGACGGAGGCATCGAGTTCCTTGGCCGCGTGGATTCGCAAGTAAAGATTCGCGGCAATCGTGTCGAGTTGCTCGAAATCGAGACTGTCTTTTGCAGTCATCCTGCGGTGCGCGAATGTGTGGTGGTCGCCCGTAAAGACCATTCGGGGGACAAACAGCTCACAGCGTATTTTGTGAGTACGGACCCCGCGCCGCCGTCTGCTGAAGAATTGCGCGGACACCTCCGGCGCGCGCTTCCCGATTACATGGTCCCCTCCGGGTTTGTCCGGCTTCAATCGCTGCCGCTCACTTCCAGCGGCAAAGTGGACCGAAAAGCACTGCCCGACCCAGGCGAAAAAGATATCACCTCTCGCCAACATTTTGTCACGGTTAACGACGGTTTCGAAAGACAGTTGGCCGAAATCTGGCAGGACGTTTTGGGCCGCAGCCGCGTCGGGGCGAGTGATGATTTCTTTGACCTCGGCGGACATTCGTTGCTTGCCTTGCGCCTGATTGCCCGCGTGGAAACCATTTTTGGAAAAAAACTCCCGGTCGCGTCGGTGTTTCGGGCTCGAACCGTCGCGCAGATGGCGAATCTGCTTCGCGAAGATGGCCAGCCGCCGCGCGCGACGAGCATCGTGGAAATCCAGCCCAAGGGCAGTCGTCCGCCACTCCTGCTCGTGCACGGCGCTGGCGGCGGGATGTTTTGGGGTTACACGGCACTAGCGCATCATCTCGGCACCGACCAACCTGTCTATGCCTTCAAATCGCGCGGCGTGGACGGTTGCGATGAGCTTGCCAGCATTGAGGAAATCGCCCGGCATTACGTCGCCGATTTACGCGCGTTTCAGCCGCACGGACCGTATTGCCTCGGTGGCTACTGTTTCGGCGGCAACGTCGCCTACGAAATGGCGCGGGAAATTAGCGCCCAGGGCGAGAAGGTTTCGCTACTCGCATTGATCAACTGCATGCCGCCAAATTCCAGCTATGATCGCATTCATTTCACCCCGCTGTTTTGCGTGAGGTTTCTGAAGAACCTGATTTACTGGAGCAATTATGTCCTGCATCTCAAACGCGGTCGTCGGGGGGAGTTCCTTGGCTGGAAGCTGCGGGCGCTGAGGACGAAACTGCTGCACATGAGGCGGCTGGCCGGCGCGGCGCCTTTGGATTTTGATATTGCGGACTTCGTGGACCTTGCCTCGCAGCCCGAAGGCCGGCGCAGTTTATGGGAGACGCACGTTCACGCGCTCGTCAAGCACCAACCCAAGCCCTACGCGGGACACATCACGCTGTTTCGCACGCGCGGCCATTCTCTGCTCTGCTCTTTCGACGAAACCTTCGGCTGGTGCGATTTCGCGGCGGGCGGTGTCGCGGTACGAACCGTTTCCGGCGCGCACGAAACAATCATGGATGAGCCCCACGTACGTTCGCTGGCGGAGGAACTTCGAAAGTGTTTGGACGAGTCGAACGCTGCGGCTGAGCCAGCCAACGCTCTTCTCGCGTTTCACCAGCTGGGAGAACGCTTGCGGGTTACGCGCGAAACTGAAACCGCCGTAACCGGTGCAAACAAAATGCCGACGGAAGTTCGCAGCGTGGTGCCAAAATCCCTGGAACCGGTCGCACCGCCGGACGACGAAGCCATGGCCCGCGCGAATACAAACGTCCGCCAATCAAAATACGTCCATCAGATGTTCGAAGACCAGGCCGCGCGAACGCCCGGCGCTGTGGCGGTCGTCGTCGGAAACGAACAGATGACTTATGCCGAACTGAATCGGCGCGCTGACAAAGTCGCGGAACATCTGCGAGCATTAGGGATGGGCCCGGACGTGCCGGTGGGAATCTGCGTGGAACGCGCCTTCGAAATGGTGATCGGCGTGCTGGCCATTGTGAAAGCAGGCAGCCCTTACGTGCCCCTTGATCCCGCGTATCCGATAGAGCGGCTCAAACTCATGCTCGAGAGTGCGCGAGTTCCGGTGCTCCTGACCCAAACCTCGCTGCGTGGCAACCTGCAATTTGGAATTCCTAATTTGAAGGTGCTCTGCGTGGAGGAAGCTGAACTTCGATTAGCAGGCGAGAGCTCCCCAGTTCCTTTTGCCGTTGAGAACGCAGGCAACTGGAGCAATCACTCCGCACGTCATACCATGAATCCCCTCACGAAACTCCCGAACCAAGCCTAGCATGAAACTACTCAGATTTATCCTGCGGTCCTGTCGAGGTATGAGTGTCCTGATTGTGGTGGCAGCCATTGCAAGCGGCGCGTGCAACGCCGGCCTGCTGGCGGTGGTCAACACGACCCTTTCTCATTCCGGCCGGGTTGGCGGATGGATCATTGCCGCGTTCGTTGCGCTTGGGTTCGGCAGGCTCGCGACCAGTTACTTTTCGCAAATGATTTCGGTGCGCTTCAGCCAGGAAACGATTGCCATTCTGCGCCGCGATCTCGTGCAGGCGATTTTGCGGGCTCCCTTGCGGCACCTTGAGGAATTAGGCGCGCCGCGGCTTCTGGTTGCATTGACTGACGATGTTTATAACGTAACACAAGCGCTGTTGGGGATTCCGATTCTCGCGGTGAATTGTGCGCTGCTCCTGGGCGGCGCGGCGTATCTCGCATGGCTGTCGTGGCCCATGCTGTGCGGGCTTTTGGGGTTCATTGTTGTGGGGGCGGCGGGACATCGCCTGCTCGTGCGCGGCGCCTTTCGCTCCTTGAATTCGGCGCGTGAAGATGAGGACAAGCTCTTCGCCCATTTTCGCGCTCTCACGGAAGGCATCAAGGAATTAAAACTGCACCGCCATCGTCGGGGCGTTTTCTTTTCGCGCGATATCCATGAAACGACCGAAGCCTATCAGCGACACAACCTAATGGCGGAACATCGTTTTACGCTAGCCCAACATTGGAGCCATTTGCTGTTCTACGTGTTGATTGGTTCGGTGCTGTTTCTGCTGCCGGGCCTCGCGACGGTGCAGCCTCATGCGCTGACGGGTTACGTGATTACGGCACTTTATTTAATGGGCCCGCTTGCCGGCGTCCTCGGCAGCTTCTCGCTGTTCGGGCGCGCGAACGTAGCACTGGAGAAAGTTGAGGGTCTTGGAATTTCCCTGGCAACGCGCACTCCAGAAACGAACGGCGTCATGCCGCAGGATCTGGAATTGTGTTTTCATCAGTTGGAACTTGCGGGTGTCACACACTCGTATCATCCCGAGAACGACGACAGCCATTTCATGATTGGTCCCGTGAATCTGGAGTTCCGTCCCGGCGAAATCGTGTTTCTCGTCGGCGGCAACGGCTGCGGCAAATCCACGCTCGCGAAGATTATCGCCGGACTTTATCCGCCGGAACGCGGCGAGATCCGGGTGGATGGCAAGCCGGTGACGGATGCGACCCGCGACGACTATCGCCAGCTTTTCTCGGCCGTGTTCTCGGATTTTTACCTGTTCGACAGTTTTATCGGGCTGAGCGCCGCGAATCTCGACGAGCGGGCACAGCTTTATCTCCGGCAGTTGCACCTTGACCGCAAAGTCAAAATTCAGGATCAAAAAACTCTCGACAATCTTTCTCTCCCAGGGCCAGCGGAAGCGCCTGGCGCTGCTGACGGCGTATCTGGAAGATCGTCCGTTTTATCTCTTCGACGAATGGGCTTCCGATCAGGACCCGCAGTTCAAGAGCATTTTCTATCATCAATTGCTTCCCGAGCTGAAAGCACGAGGCAAGACCGTGCTCGTCATTACGCACGATGATAATTACTTCTCGTGCGCCGACCGGATTATAAAACTCGATTACGGACAGGTCGTTTCTGAAAAGAGCTTCACCGCGCCGCAATTCGCGCCGATCACCGAAGAGGAAGACGCTTCTCTCGTCTCTCCAGTCGCGGGCGCATGAGGCCGGCGGATATCTCGTGGAAGGTGGCGCCCAACAGCCTGGAACCGCTCGAGGCCAAGGTCCACGTGTTCTGCGCACCGCTGGATATGTCTCCGAAGCGGTTCGAAGAACTGGTTCAACCCTTGTCGGACGAAGGATGGCGGCAAGCTGGACGAGTTCACTTTAAGCGGGACTGCGAACGATTCCTGGCCGGAAGCGAGATGCTGCCGGAGATTCTCGGCGTGTTGTTGGATGTGAAGCCCCCGAGCTCTGTGGTCTGGTGCGACAAGCGTGCAGAACCGTAAATCGCAGCACCTGTTGCCGCTCAATCGCTCCGATTCAATCGCGGTTTTCCTCGCCGCGCGAAAAAGGCTGCCTGCTTGGGCTGCCCCTGGAACAACCCGGTAGCTCGTCAGGCTCGTGACCTCAAGGTAGCTGGTTCAAATCCAGCCCCGCAACCAATCCCCTATGCCTGAAACCAACTCGGTTTGAGGTCCTTCACTGCATTAAGCATGAACTGGATCGCAACCGCAGCCAGCAGCAGGCCCATGATGCGGACCGTGATGTTCATCGCAATGGGGCTCAGCCAGCGGGCACCGCGGGCGGACAGCCGGAAAATCAGATAGCAGACGAAGCAAACCAGGAGGATGCACCCATAAAGCGCTACCCGCTGAACCAGGTCGATCGCCTGGTTGTGGAGCAGAATGGCGGTTGAAATGGCGCCTGGGCCGGCCAGCATCGGGATCGCCAGCGGCGCCACGGCGATATCAGTTTTTTCGACGCCGGCGGCGGTTTCTTCAGAGGTTTCCTGCACCCGCGAACGCTGCGCCCGCAACATGTCGAGCGCGACCAGTAGTAGCACGATGCTCGCCGCGATCTGAAACGCCGGCATGGTGATGCCCAGAAATTTGAAGATGTATTTGCCGGCCACCGCAAAGGTCAACAGCACGCTGGCGGCGACCCAGCAGGCCAGTCGCGCCATCTTAATACGCTGCTCCGGCGTGTCGGTGGGCGTCATAGCCAGGAACGCGGGCACGGTGGCAAGCGGGTCGATGATGACGAACAGCGAGCTCGTCGCCAGCAGGATATACTCGGACAGTGTCACGGGGTTTGCGAGTTACGTAATTGTTGTCCAAACCTAGCGCATCGTAAATCGCAAAGCGGAGGGTGCGAATGCCAGCGTTTTTGCACGCTGCGCGCGGCTTCGCCGAGCGTGAAGGTCAAGCAGCGACCGAACAAGGGGCAAAAATGGCTTCGGTCATACCGTGGATGATTTTCTTGTCCGCCGGGCAAATCGTCGCGAGGACGCCACCCAGTTGCGCGCGGGCCGTGTCGGATTCGCCTTGAACGAAATAATAGGGGCAAAGCCGTACACGCCCCTTCATCGGCACAATCTGACGGCGGTCGAAATCGAACCATTGCGCGTCAACCAGAGCAGGCTTGTGGTAGCGCTGCAAGACGTAGGGGGAATGGCCGAAGCTGGCAATGGCTTGTTCGACGGCCGCCGCCCAATCGGCATGAGGCAAGTCGCTGCCCAGAAAAACGCCACGAGCGCCCCAGGCGTGGGGTGAGAACCCGGACACCTTCAAGATCAACTCCCGGTCTTTATGGGAAAGCGTTTGAAGCTGGCGCCAGTCCGTCAGGTTCAGTTCTGGAATCGCGCCATGCGGCGGCAACGGCGCGGGATCAACCACCCACGTGTACGGCGCCATGCGGAGCAGACGCTGAAGGAAACTCTCGCCGAGCTCCTGCCGCCAAAAGCCTTGCAGATGGCGGTTCCAGAGCAGCGCGAACAGCATTTTCTCCTCGAACATCGGCTTGGGCGGCGGTGTGAGGCGAATGCGCCGCGCCGCGGCCAGCTCGAAAATCTTTTTTGAGCCCGGCACATTGGGCAAATCGAACAATTCAAAAAAACGATAAACAGCGTCGCCCTCCGCCACTGCCTCGAGTTGTGAATCCTCAATTTTGAATCTCGAATCACCCGCCTGGCTGGCCACCCAGAGCATTTCGGGCCGGTAAGTGGCCGCCTCTTCCGACACCACGATGTGGACCTTCGGCGCGTCACCAAAGATCCCGGAGAAGCCGTCCAACATTCCCTGCTCGCCTCCAAGCACCCGGGCGCCCAATTGGGAGTACACCTGGTTGAGCCAGGCGGTCAGCCCGATGCCGCCAGGAACGGAATCCAGCTCCGTCACGCTCAGTCCGTGCTCCGTGATCAGCAGGTCGGGTCGAATCACTCGCGGCACTTCGTTCTTGAAAGCGGGCGAGCGTTGGAGAGCGATGAGGTCGGTTGGTTTCCCCTGATCCAACCAGCGATGCACCCAATCCGGTTGCTTCCCCTCCACACTTTTCCGGTACAGGAGATTGACCGCACGATAGAACTGCAACAGCACACGGCCGAGAGTCTCGATCTCTTTCGCGAGGGCGGCAGTGAGAGCGAACGGGGCCGGCGACGCCCGCCACTCGTGCCCGGCAAAGAGGCCTTCGGCCGGCAGATGGTCGCGCACGAAACGAGCGCGGTCCTCGTCGGAGAGGAGAGGAGGTTTGAGAGTGGTTGGAGTCACGAGGCCCACGTTCAGGTGCGTATCTGTCCGTTGCCCAGGCCCATCCATTTGTAACTGGTCAACTCTTCGAGACCCATCGGCCCGCGCGCGCCGATCTTGTCGGTGCTGATCCCTATTTCGGCCCCCATCCCAAATTCGCCGCCATCGGTGAATCGAGTCGAGGCGTTCCAGTACACGGTGGCAGAATCGACCTCGTTCAGGAACTGTTGGGCGCGCCGCTCATCGCGGGTGACGATGCTGTCGGAGTGCGCCGAGCCATAATGGTTGATATGTTCAATCGCCTGTTCCACGCCGTCGACCACGCGGACATTCAGGATGTAATCGTTGTACTCGGTGAAGAAGTCCTGTTCGGAAACCTTCCTGAGGGTCGGGAGCGGAGGGCGGACGGCCGAGTTCAAGATCCCGAGCGTCGTTTCGTCGGCCCGGAGTTCAACGTTGTTGTCAGCCAGCTTCCGAGCGATTAGCGGGAGGAACTGCGAGGCGACGGCTTTGTCGACGAGGAGAGTTTCCATGGCATTGCACACCGCGGGGCGCTGGACTTTGGCGTTCAGAGCAATGCTTTCCGCCATCTGCAAATCGGCGTCCGCATCCACATAGACGTGGCAAACGCCCTTGTAGTGTTTGATGACCGGCACCTTCGAGCACTCGGCAACCGCCCGGATGAGTCCCTCGCCGCCGCGCGGCATGCACAGATCCACGTATTGGGTAAGGGAGAGCAGCTCTTTGATGGCTTCCCGGTCGGTCGTCGGCACGACCTGCACCGCGAATTCAGGAAACCTCGGCAGCGCCTGCCGGCCGGCTTCCACCATGATTCGCGCGATGGTTTGGTTCGAGTTCAGCGCCTCCTTGCCACCCCGCAGGATGGTGGCATTGCCCGACTTAAAGCACAAACTCGCCGCATCCGCAGTCACGTTCGGGCGGGATTCGTAGATGATGACCACCACACCGATGGGCGTGCTGACCTTTCGCAGTTTCAGTCCGTTGGGCCGGACCCGCTCACCCAGGACACGCCCCACCGGATCGGGCAGCGTCGCCACCTCTCGCAAACCCCGCGCCATCGCAGCGACCCGTTTGTCGTCCAGTTTCAAGCGGTCGAGCATCGCCGAAGACAGACCGAGGCCGACCTCCATGTCCAGCGCGTTGGCCTGTTTGATGGCGTCGCCGTCTCGCTCGAGCGCATCAGCCATCGCCAGCAGGCAGGTGTTCTTGTCAGCCGTGGTTAGTCTGGCCAACGCTCTGGCGGCAGTCTTAGCCTGCCGCGCCAGTTGGGTCATTTGCTCGGGCACCGTCATCGCCCACAAAGTAAGCCATGCCGGAAAAGTTCAAACCGAAAAACGCACAATCCTGATGCGCAACTGCATCTCACCCGTAACATCCCGGCTGCTACCCCGAACCGATCACCTATCGGCACTCCGGCGCCGCGCGCGATTTCTGCGCTTTATGGACTCGCGCACCAATTGGGCTACGAACCCGAACTTATTGGTCTCCATGCCTGCTCGCTTTGCCAGCCGCGTGATCTTTACGTGGAGACTCCTTTCCACAAACCCGCCAAGGTACTGTTTGTTCTTAGCCCTTTGGTTTGGCATAGCGGCCCCCGGGACGGACCGGGAGGCAGGTGCGTGCTTTCAGGCGGCCGCCGAAAGGCGGCGGGTGGAAGGCCGTTGGGAGCGCTTGCGAGGGCGCTTCTCCCGCTGAGCAAGCGCTTCACGCAGCAACTGCTGCGTAAACCCGAACTTGTCGTTCTCAAACCCTTCCCGCTTCGCCATCGCCACGACGGTCTGATAAAGCTCCTGCTCAACAAATCCGCCAAGTCGAACCTTATTTGGAGAGCGCTGATTGGGCATGGACTAACCATGCACGCTTTCCCAAGGTGGATCAACTCGCTTTGACAGTTTTCTTGAATTTACTTGTCAAAGGGGCCGCTTTTGCGCGATTCTGCCCCCGGCGATAGATGCTCCTCTTGCCACGTCCGGCGCGCACGCGACCCGCACCTCCAATCAACCAATTTGGAACCAGGAACACCTGATGAACAATCAATTGAATATCCCGCGTCCGCAGGCCACCGCCGCGTCGGCGGACAAGGTTTATCTGGAGTTTGAGCTCGATCCCGAAACGTTGGCCCAAGTCGAGGCGCTCGCACGGCAATCTCGCTGTACAGCCTTTGAAATGTGCGTTAAGCTGCTGAAGCTGCGACTCTCCGCCCGGCGCTCACGGGTGTTCGCGTAATACGGCAGGCTCCGGTTTGCCCGCGGCCGGCTCTTATCCATTTTCAGGCACCTGCCGGCGCAACCGGCGCAGGACCCGATACCCCACCATCTTCCGGCGTCGCTCGTCCCAAAGCCTAAAGCCTAGGGATTTCAAACTCGAAAGCAGGGTGACGGGCTTAACGGTCTGGAAAAGCGGCTCCGCCTGATGGCATTTTTGGAGGTGATAATTGGGAATGCGCGGGCTGAGATGATGAATATGATGAAACCCGATGTTGCCCGAAAACCATTGCAGAACTTTCGGCAATTTGTAATAGGAACTGCCCTGCAGCGCGGCCTTGAGGTAATCCCACTGATCGCCCCGTTCCCAGTAAACGTCTTCGAATTGGTGTTGGACGTAAAACAACCAGACTCCCACTGAACTTCCCACCGCCACCACGCCTAATTGCAAGAGCAGGTAGGTTCCCAGCCCCATGCTCCAGCCCATCCCCGCGACGAGCGCCAGTAACGCCAGGTTGGTCCCATAGACTGAAAGCCGCTCGCGTCTGCCCGCCTTCCTAGCTGGAAAGCGTTGGAGCACCAAGAAGAGGAACAGCGGCGCGACCAGGAACAGGATGAAGGGGTTGCGCGCCAACCGATAGGCAAACCGCTTCCAGCGCGACGCCGCCAGGTACTCCTGCACCGTAAGCGTCCAGACGTCGCCGGTTCCACGTCGGTCCAGATCCCCGGCGCTGGCATGATGAACGGCATGTTCCCAACGCCATTCATAGTAAGGCGTGAAGCACAGAAGGCCAGTGATGCTTCCCAGGATGTCGTTCGCGATGCGGGATTTAAAGAATGAACCGTGCCCGCAGTCATGAAAGATAATAAACAACCGCACCAAAAAACCCCCGGCCAGCAGCACTAATGGTACGGTCAGCCAATAGGAAATCGCCACGCTCCGATACATCAGAAACCAAAGAACGACGTAAGGCACCAGCGAGTTGACTATTTGCCACACCGCGCGCCACACCGCCGGACGTTGGTAATGCGCAACCACCAGCTTCCAATCCGGAGCGATTGATGAGTCTGGTTGGAGAGAGGCACCGGGCTCGGTTATGGGACGGCTCGTGCTCATGGTTGATTTTTTTGTTTATGGCGGCGTTGGCCGTGGCCAGTCGGCCTAACCGACAATACCACACATGCCAGCAGGAAGCGAGCCAGCCAAAAAAAGGACGAGGCCCGCGCCAAGCGGGCTTCGAAAAGCCGGACAGTCTTTCGGCTCAGTAACGATCCCGGCCACGGCCACCGCCACCGCCACCGCCGCCACGACCGCCACCACCGTAACCACCGCGGCCGCCACCGCCGCCGCCCGAGCGCTCCTCGCGCGGTCGCGCCAGGTTCACCGTTAAGGCGCGCCCGCCCAATTCCTTCCCGTTGAGCGCGTCGATGGCCTTTTGCGCCTCCTCAGGCGTGCTCATCGTGATAAACCCGAAACCACGAGGGCGGCCCGTGGACCGATCCATCATCAGGTTGGCTTCCACCACCGTGCCGTGGGCCGCGAACGCGTCCTGTAGGTCGTTCTCGGTGGTGTCGAAGGAAAGATTCCCTACGAACAGTTTTGTGCTCATCTAGTCTTGCTATCGTCTCGGACGGCTTCGCTTTCTGCAGACTGTTCCCGAGGATCGGGTCTCAAATCATCACCGAACTGCGTTCACCTGAAGATTTCCATGCCACGAAAGCGCAAAACCATCTTCTAGCGATCGACTCTGGCCTGTTCCGCAGGAATAGCAAGTGTAATTAATGTTCACTCCCGGTCCAACACCGCTCGCAGGCTCAACTCCGAACCCGCGCCGACCTGCAGTTCTTTGCGATAAACCTTGAACCCCGGCTTCCTGACCTCAACCAGATGCCGGCCCTCCGCCAAATTCAATTTTGCAGGCGAATTCCCTACAAACGCCCCGTCGATAAACACGTCGCAATGGTCATCCTCGCTCGTTACGTTCACTGAGCCTGTTTTCGCTGTTTCAGATGCGCCTGGCGTCTTGCCGGTTTTTCCATCGCTGCCGCCAGGCGGCCGGGATGCTCCCGCGGTTCCCGGTTTGAACTCGCGCGCCAGGCGCTGGGCCTCGGTGATCTGATCCGGGGTCAGCGAGCTCTCCAGTTTTGCCATGCTCACGCGGATGTCTGCCGCATGCTCATCGTCCTGCGCCGCCGCCAACGCATACCATTTGTAGGCCTGCACGTAATCCTTTGCCATCCCCGTGCCCTTTTCGTAGCAGAGCGCCAGACTATTCTGGGCCGACGCGGACCCTCGTTCCGCCGCTCGTCGAATCCACCTCGCACCTTCGAGCGCATCCTTCGTCACGCCGGTCCCCTGCAAATAAGAGTTACCCAGCTCAGCTTCGGCATCCGCATAGCCTCGCGCGGCCGCTTTCCGGAACCAACTCACGGCTTCGACGGCGTTCGGGTTGACCCCGCGGCCGTTCGCATAACAAAGGCCCAGGCTGAATTGTGCCTCCGCAAGGTCCTGCTCGGCAGCGCGACGGAACCATGCGACTGCTGTCGCCGTGTCCGTCTTGACGCCCTCGCCCGCGGCATAGTCCAGGCCCAATTGATACTGCGCTCGCGGCAGGCCCTGCTCGGCGGCTTTGCGATGCCATTTGGCCGCTCGCTTCAAGTCTTTTCCCACCCAGGTGCCAGAAGCATACAGCATCCCCAGGTCAAGTTGCGCCTGGGCCTCCCCGCCGTCTGCCCTGGCCTTGACTTCCTCGAACTGCCTCCGTTCTCCTTCCGTTGTTTGGCCACCCGATGCCAAGGGCGACGCCAGCCAGAACAGTAGAAGCGTCAATAAAAACCTGTTCACCAGACCACAATAGCGGTTTCGCGCTGCACGGCAAGCTCCCGCTCCAGGTGCGCGTGCGTTCGAAAGAGCTGAGGAGGGATGGGGCTAGAGTGCCAAAGCGGCAGGGGACTGCCGCAGTGCAAAACGCAAGCGAGCGTCGTCTGCCGTTCGTGCGTCCGCAAGCTTGTGGCGTGCGGCAGTCCTCTGCCGCTTTCCTACCTCGCAACAAAAGACCGTTCCCAGCGCCATGCTCAATCGGCCAGGAGCGCAGGGGCGTTGCCAAACCGCCCGCCGTCAAATCGAGATCGCGGTTTCCGTGTCGTGCACCTGCAGGTACTCCAGTATGCGGGTAACGCATTCGGCTGCGGTCAATTGGTCGGTGCGCAGTTCGAGCTCGGGCTTTAGTGGCGGTTCGTACGGAGCAGAGATGCCGGTGAACTCTTTGATTTCCTTCGCGCGCGCTTTGGCATAGAGACCTTTCGGGTCGCGCTGCTCGCAAATTTCGAGCGGAGCGTTCACATAAACCTCGATGAAGCGGCCGGCCGGCAGGAGCTTGCGGACCAGGTCGCGGTCCTCGCGGTACGGCGAGATGAACGCTGTGATGCAGATGATGCCGGCGTCCGCGAACAGTTTGGCGACCTCGCCCACGCGTCGGATGTTCTCGGTACGGTCCTTGGGCGAGAACCCGAGGTTGGCGCCCAGACCGTGCCTGATGTTGTCGCCGTCGAGCACATAAGCGTGGCGGCCCTGGTTGAAAAGCTCTCGTTCGAGTTCGGTAGCAATAGTGGATTTGCCGGCGCTCGAGAGTCCGGTCAGCCACAGAACGGAGCCCGCATGCCCGTTGCGCAGTTCGCGCTGCCGGGAAGTCACTTTGCCGCGGCTCCAGTAAATATTGTTGCTTTTGGTCGTCGCGTCATGGGTGCGACGCGGGTAGTTGTGCGCTGCGATGATGCCGCCTCCCGAAACGTCAAAGCCATCCACAATGACAAATCGGCCAGTGGGCACAATCTCGGTGTGGACATCGAAGGCGATCGGTTTGCGGGTGTGGAGCGTTAATTCCCCTACCTCGTGCCGGCCGACGAAAGAATCTTCGGGCCGGCGCGATACGGTTTCGAGCGTCGAGGCATCGATGACTTTTTCGATGGACTCGATTTGGCATTCGACCTCCTGAGTCGCCAGCTTGAGTTTGTACATTTTGCCTTTGGCGAACGGCTGGCGGCCCAGCCAGAACAAACGCGCCTTGAAGCTCGACAGCTCGAAGGGCGGGTCGGATTCCAGCGCGGCGACGGCGCCGCGCGCGACGAAGATTTGCTCGGTCAGCGTGATGCCGATCGACTCGCCGGCGGATGCAGAATTGGTGGGCGGCGCGTTCCAGCGCTCGATGGTTTTCACCGTGCTGGTCTTGTTGGTGGGAGAGAACACGACCCGGTCACCGACCTTGATCGAGCCGGACTCGACGCGGCCGGCGAGGATGCGGCGGTCGTCAAACCGGTAAACGTCCTGGATTGGCAGGCGCAGCGGCTGGCCATCAGGCAACTCGGACACCTTGAACTCATCGAGCGTTTGCAGGACAGTGGCGCCGCGCCACCAAGGCATATTGGCGCTGAGCGACGCGATGTTATCGCCGTGCTTCGCGGCCATAGGGATGAACGTTTTGGGCTCGACGCCGATGGTCTTGAGCCAGGAGCGGTACTCGGCCTCGATCTGCTTAAACCTCGCTTCGCTGTAATCTTCGAGGTCCATCTTGTTCACCAGGACAGCGATCTGGCGGATGCCCAGCAGGTTGAGCAAGTATCCGTGCCGGCGCGAGTTTTCCTGCACGCCTTCATGGGCGTCGATGAGCAGCAACGCGGCCTCGGCGTTGGCGGCGCCGGTGATCATGTTCTTAAGGAATTCTTTGTGGCCCGGAGCGTCGATGATGACGTACTGGCGCTTCTTCGTCTGGAACCAGATCTGCGCGGTATCGATGGTGATATTCTGGTCACGCTCGGACTGGAGGGCATCCATCAAATTGGCCCATTCGAAAGGGACGCCGCGGCGCTCGGCGACTTTCTGGAGCTGCTCGAGCTTGCCTTCCGGCAGCGACCCGGTGTCGTGAAACAGGCGTCCGACAAACGTCGATTTGCCATGATCCACATGACCGACGATCACGATTTTCAACTGTTCCGTCGGCGTGCCTGAATGTCCGTTTCCTGAACTCATGTCTGGCTTTGCGTTTTCACCCTTCCAAGCTTTTTACATTTGATGTTTCGTGTTTTCATGCCCTACATATACCCATCCCGCCTCAGCTTCTCGAACGCGTCCTCGCTCTCTTTGTCCTGCGCGCGGCCGGCGCGTTCCGGCGTTCGGGTGAGCCGCAGCTCCTCGATGATCTCGCCGACGTTCTTTGCCCTGGACTTGATCGGAAAGGTGCACGGCGCGCAGCCCAGGCTGCGGTAACGTTCACCCTTGCTGTTCGCGAAATAGAGCGGAATGACCGGGATATGCTCCCGTTCGATGTATTCCCAAACATTCAGCTCGGTCCAGTGGAGGAGCGGATGAATCCGGATATGCGCACCCTTTTCAAAGTCAGTTTTGAACTGGTCCCAGAGTTCGGGAGGCTGATCCTCGACATTCCATTCCATGTTTTTATCGCGCGGGCTGAAATAGCGTTCTTTGGCGCGGGTCGGCTCCTCGTCACGGCGCACGCCGACGATCACGCCGGTGAAATGATGTTTGTCGAGGACCTGCTTGAGGGCGTCTTTCTTCAAGGTGCCGCAACATTCGACGCGGGTGGCTTTGCCATTGGGATAGGTGACGCCGCTCTTGAGGACCTCTTCGTTCTTGCCGACGATGAGCTGCAGCTTCCAATCCTTCACCAATTGGTCGCGGTACTCGATCATCGACTGGATCTTGTAGGTCGTATCGACGTGCACTAACGGAAAGGGCACATGGCCGAAAAAGGCCTTGCGCGCCAGCCAAAGCAGGACGGTGGAATCCTTCCCAATGCTCCACAACATCGCGAGGTTCTCGAACTTGTTGAAGGCCTCGCGCAGGATGTAGATGCTCTGGTTCTCCAGTTTCGATAAGTAGTCCATGACGAATTAAATCTGAAAATCCACTTTCTTCGGCATGAACGTGTGAATGCCGCATTCGACTTTGTTGAAGCCAATCCACCGGCCGGCCCGCTCGTTCTCGCCGTTGGCGGTCCGTTTGGTACAGGGTTGACAGCCGATCGAGCCGTAGCCCCGATCGTGCAAGGGGTTATACGGGACCTTGTGCTCGCGCAAGTAATTCCAAACCGCGTCGCGGGTCCAGTTAGCCATGGGGTTGAGCTTGACGATGTCGCGTCCCGAGGTTTCGTCGAACGCATAAAGCTCGATGATGCCGATCGCCGAGCGGGTCTCGGATTGCTGCCGGCGCAACCCAGTAATCCAGCAATCGAGGTCGCAAAGTTTATCGCGCAGGGGAAGGACTTTGCGGATCGTGCAACACAGGTCCGGATTGCGCGACCAGAGCTCCGGGCCGTTGATGTCCGCCTGCTCCTCCACCGTGAGGTCCGGCTCCAGGGATTCGATCGTCAGTCCGAAAAAATCCTCGAGCCGTTTTTTGAGCGCGACCGTTTCCGGAAAAAGAAGGCCGGTATCAAGAGTGAACACGGGGAAAGGCAAATGATTCTGCGTGGCGAGGTGGATCATGACCAGCCCCGCGCCTTGAAAGCTCGTGCCAATCGCCGCGCGCGCGCCGAACCGCTCCCAGGCCCAGGCCAGGATTTCCTCGGTCCGCTGCCGGTTAAACCGCTCGTCCAGCGCCCGGACTTCTGCGGGAGTAAGCATGTCGGTTGGCGTTTGCACGGTCGGGTCAGTTGTGACGCAGACTTGAAATCTGCGGTATCGCAGGATTGTAGGCGGCGGACCCGCCGAGCTGGCGGGGGGCTGCCGGCTGGGAAGTCGGCGATACAGCAGGCTTGGAAGCCTGCGCTACGGGACGGGAGTTCATCGACGGGTCAAGAAGTAGCGCCACCCGCCGCCGGCCAAAGCACCCGCGCGCAAAAATCGCCGAAGCGCTCGCCGTTTTGACGCTCCTCGCGGTAGCGAACCAGCACGGCGCGAAGTTCGCCGAGCAGGTCTTCGCCCTTGACCGAGTCCTTGTACAGGCGGTTCAGGCGTGTGCTCGGTTCGTTGCCGCCGAGGTAAAGCTGATATTTGTTTGGGGACTTACCGACGAATGCGATCTCGGCCATGAAAGGCCTCGCACAGCCGTTCGGGCACCCGGTCATGCGGATGATCAGCTCCTCCTCCTGCAGGCCAAGTTCCGACAGCAGCTTTTCGACCCGCGTCAGCATTTCCGGCAGGACACGCTCGGACTCCGCCAGGGCCAGGCCACACGTTGGCAACGCCGGACACGCCATTGAGGCCAGCCGCGTTCTGCTGAAAGGGTTGCTCACGGAAACCCCGTGCTCGCCCAGGAGCTGCTCCAGCGCGGCACGTTGGTCGGGTTTGATGTTGACGAGTAACAAATTCTGCGAAGCAGTCAGCCGAACTTCCGGCTGAAACCGGTCGACGACGCGCCGCAAGCCGGTCTTGAGTTGATACCCGTCCACATCGTGAACGCGACCGTTCTCGACGAAAAGCCCAAGGAAGTAATTGCCGTTGGTCTGCTGATGCCAGCCAAGCAGGTCGCCTTGTTTGGTGAATTCAAATGGCCGCGCCGGACCCAGCTTAATCCCGACCCGCTGCTCTAATTCCAACCGGAACCAATCCACGCCGCGTTCTTCAAGCACGTACTTCAGTCGGGCATGCTTGCGATTTGTGCGATCACCGAAATCGCGATGAATGGTCACGACCGCTTTGGCGACGGCTTCCAGGTGCTCCGGCGCCACGAACCCGATCATATCCGCCAGGCGCGGGAACGTTTGGGCGTTGCCATGGGACATTCCCATGCCGCCTCCGGCCACCAGGTTGTAACCGGCCAACCGGCCATTCTCTGCAATGACGATGAAGCCCTGGTCGTTGGTGAAAACATCGATGTCGTTGAGCGGAGGGATCACGAAAGCCGTCTTGAACTTCCGCGGCAGGTAGCGTTTGCCATAGAACGGGTCCACGAAGTTGGCGTTGGCTTCGCTTTTCAAATCCAGTTGCTGGCCGTCAATCCAGATGGTGTGATATGCTGGGGTTTTCGGGGCGAGGTTATCCGACAACTTGCGCGCTTGCGCGAGCACTTCGTCCACCAATGGGCTCGTCGCCGGCGTCGGCGGGGCCATCACGTTGCGCTCGACGTCGCCGCACGCCGCGATTGTCGAAATCAACGCCTCGTTCATCGTCTTCATCGCCTGGCGAATGTTGGCCTTGAGAATGCCGTGGAACTGAAAATCCTGGCGGGTCGTGATGCGCATCGTGCCGTTTCCAAACTGGTCGGACAGCCGGTCGCAAGTGAGGTATTGCGGAGCGCTCAGGACTCCCCCGGGAAACTTCGTCCGCACCATCAGCATGTAATGCTTGGCTATCTTGCGCTTGTCCCGGTCATCCTGCTGATAAATCCCGTGGAACTTGAGAAACTCGTAGTCATCCTCCGAAAAGCGCTCTGCCGTGGCATCTGCAAGTGTTTGAGCGATAGTGCCTGAGAGGAGCGGGTTACCCTCCTTTAAACCTTCATTCCGCGCCAGCTTAACCTGTTCCGGGACTGCAATCATAAGTTAGTTGCTTATATTGGTAATGATTATGCTTTCTGTCGGCGATTCTGTCAACAACCTTTTTGGCTGTTGCTCGATTTTTCCGTACCGCGTGCGGCCACCTGCGACAGGGCAGAGGAAGCGGAATGTCCGTAACGAGAACTAATGAGAATTAGCCAGAAAACGTGAGAACTCGCGAGAACTCGTGAGAAAAACTGAGAAACCGTGAGAATTGGTGAGAAATGGTGAGAACTCATGCGAATTCATGCGACGCCGAAGCGCGGAGGGCGGCTCCGCGGGGATCTGGCCAGAACCGGAGCTCCGCGCTCCGGACGGAACGCGGCGTCGTTTCCCGATTAAGATGTCAAAGAGCAGTTGCCCGAGTGGGCACCGAAAGAGTTGATAGTCGAAAGTTGATAGTTGATAGCCAGGTGATCAGAGAATAATACCTTTAGTAGCGCCGATTAGTGCCGGATAGCGCCGGATAGCGCCGACGAAGTGTGGTTCGGTGCGAGCGGGTCGGCGAGTTGGCGGCTGGATAACGGAGCGTCGTCGGTTGGGGCTTTGGCGAACAACACCGCGCGGCATGGGGTGGGGGGGTGCTTTGGGGGTGTACAGCCGTCCCACCGTCCCAAGCCCGGTGTACACGGGCGATTCTCACTTTTGCAGCCGTCCCACAGCCGTCCCAGACCGTCCCAACCGTCCCAGCTGAGTGCTGAGTGCGGAACGGAGGTGGAGTCAAGGAGTGATGGAGTCATGGGGGAAAAGAGTCTGTGTGTTTAAGTGCCGTTAACCGCCGTTAACCGCCGTTAACCGCCGTTAACTGCCGGTGGGTGCCGTCAGGAAGTGCCGTTAGGTGCCGTTGGTCGCCGGTGGGAGTCTTATGCTGCCGGGCGGCGAGCTTCCAAGCGCGGGAATGGGGTTGGAGTTTCACTTTGGGTCGAAGAAAACTTTGGCAGTGAAACAATATTCCCTTAGAAAGGTTTAAAAAGCCTTGCGTTGGAAGCGCGTTAGGCGTTTCCGGCTGCCCGGTTATGTTAGCGGCTAAGCGCCTTTCCGGGCGCGGGCGCCGAGCCGGAGAGAGCATCATCTCTCGATTAAGTAAAAGGTAGTGACTCGTTTTTGGGCGTAGAGGAGCGCTGCCTGGAAGACATTGTTCCAGGGAAAGCCTTATGTGCGGCGTCAGCGCCCTGCATGGTTGAGAATGAAGCATAAGCTGTTCCACTCTGTTGGTGTGACGAAGCAAGAATGAAGAATGCAGAGAGGGAGGGTCGACGGCAGCAGGACGGAACCTATGACGGAAGCGATTCGATTCAACCGCAGAAGAAGTTGCCGCGAAAGAACACGCGATCGACGAGGAAAACAGATGAATCTGTCGTTGCTCGGGGTAAGATAGAGCCATGACCGAAGGGTTGCATTTGGGGTCGCCCAGCCCCCAACAGTGGGGCGCAATTCCCGCCAACGCCGCGGGAAATTGAAGATCTTTTTGGGGGAATGACGCCTGGAGTGGGGAAAACCCGGGCCATGCTCCAGGGCGCGCAGAGAGAGCGGCTGGCTGGACGAGACGTGATTATTGCGTGTGTGCAGGATCGTGAACTGGCGTCCAAGAGCTCCCTGGCAAGAGGCCTTACACAGCTCGCACGAGGCCAGGACCTGCCTGACGGACCATCCACGAGCGAACTGGAAAACGTATTCAATGTGCGGCTAGTCGGCTCACTGGAAAAGCGGATCGAGCACATCCGGGAGATTCGAGGGATCGGCAAAAAGGAGGCCTGGGCGCTGATTCGACAGGAGGACCGGGGCCGCCAGCGGTACCTGAAAAAATACTTCGGCAAAGATATCGAGGATCCGTTGTCGTATCATTTGGTGGTTAACACCGACTCGGTACCTTACGAGCAAGCGGCCTGCCTGATTGGGGAGGCTGCTTTGGAGCACCTGCACGCCCGCTCAAAGTTTGCGGATGCGAGATTCCAGACCGGTGGCCGGAATGGGGTCGATCAACTGCTGCCGGAGCAGGATTAGCGCGGGTTGCCATGACAACGCGTGACGAAGCGCCGGCCTACGGTTTGAGCGCGGCACTCGCGAGCACCAGGATCGCACCAAAAGTGGACTAGAAAACAGTACTGCTCGTCGTATGGGGCGTTTTATTGTAGCAAGAAAAGGGTCACTAAAAAAAGAAACCGGCCTTCGATGTGAAACGAGGCAAATCGCACAAACGGAGCGGTCAAGCTGGTAGCTTGCCCGCTTTCTCGACTCTGTGCACCGCAAACGCCCGGACCGGAAATGTACCGAAAGCACGCACTTTGGGTGGCACCGCGTAGAAATCGAACCGACCCGACGGCAAGTGCTCCAGCCCGGTCATGTGCTCGACAATCGGGATCTCGTGGCCCAGGAGCGTCGTATGCACCGGCCGCCGCAAATCGCCGGTGTCATCGATGTTGTAGGAATCAATCCCCACCAACTTCACCCCGGCGCCCGCCAGATACTGCGCGGCTTCCTCCGTGAGAAACGGGTGCCCCTCGAAGTAAGCATCCGTGCGCCAGTGCCGGTCCCAACCCGTCTGCACCAGCACCGCTTTGCCCTTCAACTCCAGTCCGGCAAAGGCGGCGCGCGAAATCGCTCGTTCGCCGCCGGCCATCCGCACCACGATACCCTCGAGCCCCGCCAGCGAACCCAACGGCAACTCCGCCAAGTCCTTTCCCTCGGCGAACCGGTGAAATGGGCTGTCCAGGTACGTGCCCGTGTTAGCCACCATATCAATGCGACCGATGTGAAACTCGGTCCCCGGCGCATAGCGTGCACGCGAGGCCTCGCGACTGAGGAAATCGCAAATCAACGGTGCCGGTAACCCTTTGTAGGTGATCATCCCGTGCTCGATCACATGGCTCAAGTCAATAAACATGCCGGCCACTGTGCGGCAAACCCCGCCGGGCGGCGAGGTAGTTTTTTCGAACGAGCTCTCATGGTGGAATCTCCTCGGTTTACATCCAACGGCACACCGTGGCTCGGGCAAGTTGCTCACTCTTTAGAATTGGTCTTGACAGACCTCGGGAGGAAGAGGACGGTTAGGCAGTTATTCCCGAGGAGCAGTGCCGACCTTGCAGGGGCTTAAGTGCATGAATCGGAGGCCGGGAGTCTGGGAAAAATTCCGAGGCGTCTGCGATGCCGAAAATGAAGTGGCCGGGTTGGCGACAGGGAGGTGGCCGTCAGGACCTCCCGAGGGGGGTCCGTCGCGAATTAAGCGTGGTCAAATGCCCCCGGGGGCGCGTGACCGACCGGACCGCCTTCACCCTGATCGAACTCCTCATGGTCATCGCAGTCATCGCGATACTGGCCAGCCTCCTTTTGCCGGTGTTGAACCGCGGAAAAACCGCGGCGGAATCAACTTCGTGCAAAGGCAATCTCCACCAATGGAGCCTGGCCTTGCAGATGTACGTCGATGCGACCGGCGCTTACCCGCCTTTCATAATGAGCGACAGCGCATCGGGACAGGTGGTCGACTGGCCGACCCGTTTGCAGCCTTATAGTGGGAGCGATAGCGGCCCGACGCTGCCGAACCGAAGCATTCGAAGGTGCCCGGCGTTCGCCCGGTTCAACGCTTATATGTCGGTCGGATGGTTTGGTTCCAACAACGTTTTCGTCAGCGGGTATGGCTACAACCACTCCGGATTCTCCTTCACCGCCACAAAGGAACTCGGCCTGGGAGGAGTCGCGACTCACTACGTAGCGCCGCCCGACTATGCTCATCGCCCTGGCGAAATCCGCGCGATTCGCGAAAGCGAAATCGTGGCTCCGGCCGACATGCTGGCCATAGGGGACACCGTGCTTAGCGCATACACCAATCAGCCGATTGGAACAATCCCGGTGACCTTCTCGCAGATATCGATGCTCTGCGGCAGCGTGCTGTACGATATGGGCCTGCCCGCGCAGGCCGATCCCTACGCGCCCGTGGAAGGAGCAGGCTTTATCCGGCGCCGCCACGGAGGACGCTGGAACATGGCGTTTTGCGACGGCCATGTGGGAGCGTTCAAGACCCGCGAGTTATACGGTTACCATTCCGACCAGGTCCTTCAGCGCTGGAATCGGGACCACCTGCCCCACCGGGAAAACCTGACGCCCGGGCTGCCCTGAGACTGGGTGCGATTTTACCAACTCAATACCTTGCAACTAATTCGCTCCCACCCCAAGGTTGGCGGGCCTCGGACTCAAGGCTCGACGCGGCTCGAATGCGTGCCCTGCCTTGATCACTTCGCTCCAGCCCCGGAACGTCCGCGCGAAGAGAGCAATCGTGCGAAAGGTCCGCGCCTGGGCACGCCGCGCCGACGGGAGCACTGGCTCGAGCGTTTTCACAAGGCTGTCCACCATGGTAACGGTGCGCTCGAGCCGCCGGTGGAGGCCCTCGTCGCCGGCTTCGCGCGCGGCGAGCAGGCCGAAAGTTGTCGCGAGCAGGCTTGAGGTGAGCATTTCCTCCGTCGTGAGCGTTTCGCCCGCGGGCGCGCCCCGCACGACGCCGTAAAACGGCACAGGCAGGACAAAAGTCCGGCGCCAATCGGCATACATCGCGCGCGCATCGTCCTCGAGACCCGGCACGGGCGCGAGGAATGCGATCGTCCACGCGTTCGCGAAACCCGCCCGAGCGGCGCTGCTCTGGCCGGTCGAGGGACGATAATCCTCGCGCACGAGTGTCGTGCCTTCGAGCGGCATGTGCTGGCGCGCCCAGACGAGGAGCCGTTTTCCGGCCGGGGCATAGCCCGTGGCAAACGCGCGGTCGTGCAGCGCGAGCGAGAGGGCGGTGACGGCGTTGCACTGGACGAAGAGTTGATCGGGCTCGCAACAAATCGGCTGCCGGCGGCCAAGCTCGTCGAAGAGCGCGCGAGAGAGGGCATGGAAACGACGATCGAAGCGCGTCTCGCCAAAACGGTCGTGAGCGAGCGCGTACATCAGGTTGAGATGCCCGCGGTACATCACGTTGTTGTTCGTGAGACCATCGCCCGGGTAGCCGAGCGCCTTCCAGTAGGCGAGTGTTTCCGGCTGTTCCATTTTTTCAACCAGCCGCGCGAAGAGCGCGGCGGCCTGAGCCCGCAAGCCGGGCTCGCCCTCGACCACCGAGCACACTCCGTAGGCTAGAAACGCCAGTTGGTAACGATAGTAGCCGTCGCGCGCACCGGCGCTCGCGCCCAACCCGCTGAAGTCGTCCACGGGCGCGGCGGCGATGGCGCGGGCGCGCTCGAACAGCAGGGTCTCGTCCGGCGACAGTGCAAAGCCGAGTTGAGGGAACGCGAGGAGCGCGAGGAACAATGGCCAGCGAACGGAGCGGAATGCCCGGGGAGAACCGGCGGTGGGCCGGTGCGTCAGTTGGCCGTTCATTAGCTTTGGCGCGTGGGGACGCTGCCGAGGGCTCGCACAAGCAGCCTGAGGCTGCGCGGCGACGTGGAGTCAGGGGCAGGTCCCGCTGATTTTGACGGTACGCTGGCAGGGCCAAGGAGGGGTGTCAAGCGCCCGACACCGATTCAAGCTAATCCAAACCAATGTTATTTGCCACAGGGTGCGCTTAGGGTTATCTGTTAGAATCAAGACCACTCATATGCAATGCCGGAACAAGGGTGCCGGACACCGCGTCAACTTGTTGCTGTTCACGACCTTGGGCGTGGCCTTCTTAGCCGGGGCGCAACAACGGGTTCCATTCACAACGAGCGGACAGGCTTGGGCAGGCGAGCCTGCGATCCGGGTAACGACAGCAGAATTGATGGCTCGGGAGCGAACCCTCGCGACCTTGCCACGGGCACCGCAGGCGCGGCCTCGGCTGCGGAAGCCGGAATCGCGCGATACCACGACTGGCTCGCAGGCACCCGCCTCACCCTTCAGCCCGAAACCGCTGTCGCCTCAATTTGTTAGCTCAATCCTGAACTTCACCGCGGCAACCTTCAACGACTGCCTGGGCTGGCCGCCGGACACGATGGGGGCGGCCGGGCCGAGCCAGTTCATCATCGCGCTTAACGGCCGGGTGCGGTCGTTCGACAAAACCACGGGGGCGGCCGATGGGGCGATCAATGAGGACACAGACACCTTTTTCAGCTCGGTGATGACTCCGGGCTCGAACGTTTCCAGCGACCCGCACATTCGTTACGATCGGCTTTCGGGCAGATGGTTCGTTACCATGATCGATGTGCCGGGCCGGCAGGCGACGCAACCCAACCGGATCATGATCGCGATGAGCGACTCGGGAACGATCAGCGGCGGCACCGTTTGGAGTTTTTTTCAGTTCGAGCAAGACCTGGTCGGCACGACGCCGAACTCCGACACGGGGGATTTCGCGGATTTTCCGACGCTCGGGATCGATGCCAACGCGCTGTATATCGGGGTGAATCTTTTCACCAGCTCGGGCAGCTTCGCTAATACGACGGCGTTTGTGGTGCAAAAGAGTTCCTTGATCGGCAGCGGGCCAATCCAGGTGACCGCCTTCCGCGGACTCATCTCCGGGACCACGGGGCCGTTTACACCGCAAGGCGTGGATAATTACGACGCCGCCGCGACGGAAGGTTATTTCATTGGGGTGGACAATTCGGGCAGCAGCCAACTCGACTTGCTGCGGGTTTCCAATCCCGGCAGCCTCAGCCCCTCCCTTTCGGCCAGCATGCCGATCACCGTCACTGCGTGGCATGCCCCCATCAATGTGGCGGCGTTCGGCACTTCGGGCACGGTGGATGGCGGGGACGCGCGCTTGCTCGCCGCTCACTACCGCAACGGCTCCCTGTGGACCTCGCACAATGTCGGCGTGAACAACACCGGTGGAACGCGAAGGCCGAATCGCGACGGTGTGCGCTGGTACCAAATCACCGGGATTCCTTCAGGCCAGACGCCGTCCATCGTGCAGTCCGGAACGATGTACCAGCCGGGATCGGCCGGCAGCCAGAGCTATTGGATGGGGACGATTATGGTGTCGGGCCAGGGTCACGCCGCGATGGGTTTCAGCGCCGCGGGACCCACCAATGCCATCAATGCCGCAACGGTTGGCAGGCTGGCCGGGGACGCCGCCGGAACGATGGAAACGCCGGTGCTGTACACCTCGAGCAGCATCGCGTATAATCCGTCGGACAACGTCAGCCCGCACCGCTGGGGCGACTTTTCCTACACCAGCCTGGACCCATCGGACGATATGACGATGTGGACGATCCAGGAGTGGTGCCAATCACCGGGCAACGGTTATGCCGTGCAGGCGGCGCAACTGCTCGCCCCGCCGCCCGCGACGCCAACGAGTTGCGTACCGTCGACACTCACTCAAGGGGTCGCCAGCGTCACCGTCACGATCAGCGGTTCGACGGCGGGGGCCGCCGGTTTTTTCGACCCCGGGCCGGGTTTCTCGAACCATCTCGCGGTGGTGGTCAACGGCAACGGTGTCAACGCGACCAGTGTGACGTACAATAACCCGAGCAACCTCACGGCGGTTCTGACGGTCGCCGCGAATGCGGCGCCGGGCGCCCGAACGATCTCGGTCGTCAACCCGGACGGCCAGTCCGCGACGAGCGGTTCCGCGTTGCTGACAATCATCGGGTCCGGCCCCAATGCCGCACCTACCCTGGCGCCGATTTCAGACCAGACCGTGGCTGTCGGTATTACGCTGGTGCTCACCAACGTCGCCAGCGATTCCGATGGGGACCTGTTGACGTTCAGCTTCGGAGCAGGCGCCGCGGCCAATGCGAGCATCAACGCGACTTCCGGCATCTTCCGCTGGTCGCCCACTCAGGCACAAATAGGGACCAACACCTTCAGCGTCATCGTCACTGACAGCGGGCTGCCCTCGTTGAGCGCAACCCAGAGTTTCAACGTAACGGTTGTCCAAAGCAATAGCCCACCGGTCCTGGCGGCTATCGCGAATCAAAAGATTGCCGTCGGGATGACCCTGGTTATCTCCAACACTGCGAGTGATGCGGATGGCGACCAGTTGACCTTCAGCCTTGGCGCCGGCGCCGCGGCCAACGCGAGCATCAACGGGGCCTCAGGCGTGTTCAACTGGTCGCCCACGCAGGCGCAAATTGGTTCCAACGCGTTCAGTGTGATTGTGACTGACAACGGCGTGCCTCCCCTGAGCGCGACTCAACATTTTACAGTGACGGTAATCCAGAGCAACAGCCCACCAACCCTTGCACCGATTACCAATCAGACCATCGCGGTCGGGATGACCCTGGTGCTGACGAATGTCGCCAACGATCCGGATGGCGACAAACTGACCTTCAGCCTCGAGGCCGGCGCTGTGACCAACGCGACGATTAATGCAACGAATGGCGTGTTTAGTTGGAGTCCGACCGGGGCAGACGTCGGCACGAACTCGTTTACGGTCATGGTCACGGACAACGGGCCTCCGCCGTTGAGCGCAACCCAGAGTTTCAACGTGATCGTCGTCCAAAGCAATCATCCGCCCGTGTTGGCCGCCATAGCCAATCAAATCATTTATGAGCTGACCACCCTCGTGCTAACGAACTCGGCAACAGATCCCGATACGGGGCAAGTCCTGACCTTCAGCCTGGACGCCGGTGCGCCGACAGGCGCCACCATTGGGGCCACTAACGGGGTCTTCACCTGGACCGCTGCGGCTTCTCAGGCCGGCACCAACAGCATTACGGTGCGGGTGACCGACAACGGCCTCCCCAATCTGAGCGATGCGAAGACCTTCAGCGTCACGGTGGAGCCATGGCCAACGCTGGCATTGGTCAATGTTTCGACCAACGGCGCGACGTTGAATTGGAACGCCATCAGCGGAACGACCTACCGGGTTCAATTCAAGACCAACCTGGCTGACAGCGCCTGGAGCAACCTGTCGGCCGATGTTTTCGCGACGGGCGCGACTGCCAGCGCCTTCGATTTCAAGCCAAACACGACGATCTTCTACCGCATTACGGTTGTGCCCTAGCCCGAATATTTCACGCCACTGAAAGTAGCGAAGGCTTAAAGGTCCGCGTTATCGCAGGTTTTCAAACCTGCTGACGCTTCGCGGCGTTCTGCGCTCTGCCGACTTGGAAGTCGGCGATACAGCAGGCTTGGAAGCCTGCGCTACGGGCGCTGCTGCGCCTGGCATTTGGGTGCGTTTTCGCCGGCGACACGGCCTCGTCGGTTGCGATTTGCATCGGATGGATTATAATGCGGCATATCTGCGGGCGTTAACGGACATTGCGGATTTGACATGAAGACGCAGGATGGCGTGTGTAGTACGCAGGGTTACCACATGGTGGGAACTCTCTTACCACCGCGGCCCTCAGGGCATCATTCCACTTCCGAGACAGCGGCAGGAGGACATCACAAATTAGCCTCCCAGGCCCCAACCCGTCGGGCAACGACCAAGTCAGGCGTTATGTGGTCCGTCCCGGCGCGGGCATAATAAATGCTTTCGGATTCGGTCAGTTTTGAACCGAGAACCCGGTTGCGCGGATGTCGCATGCATTGCTGAATTCGTATGAAAAAATTAAAGCAATTCCGTCGCCCGGCGGGAACCCTCCGCTTCAAACCACCCCTGAACGGCTTCACATTGATCGAACTGCTGGTGGTGATAGCGATTATCGCCATCCTGGCCAGCTTGTTATTGCCGGCGCTGGTCATGAGCAAAATGAAGGCGCAAGGCACCTATTGCCTGGGCAACCTGAAGCAAATGGCGCTCGGCTGGGAGATGTACAGCCACGATTACAACGATTACCTGGCGCCCAACAGCGACTCGAACAATAACCAAGGCAAGGACGCGGAAGACCCAGGCTGGGTCGCCGGCACCATGAACTTCCTGACCGACCCGGTTTCGCTGTCCGAAAACACGAACACCGACATGCTGGTCGGGCCGTACTACGCGCAGTTCGGGTCCATCGGACCTTACACCCGCAACCCGGGAATTTACCACTGTCCCGGGGACAAGAGCGCGGTGTCCATCAACGGCGCGACGTACGCGCGGGTGCGCAGCTACTCGATGAACGGCTGGGTGGGATTTGACACGCGCGACTGGACGCAACCGGCATCGCCGCCGTATTACAAGCTCAATTACAAAATGGCTGACATGCAAAACCCGGGGCCGGTGGACACCTGGGTATTTATCGATGAGCGGCAGGACAGCATCAACGACGGCTGGTTTGCGGTAGATATGGTGAATCAAGGTGGCCAGGCGCAATGGGTGGACCTTCCAGCCAGCTATCATAATCGATCGGGGACACTGGCTTTTGCTGACGGTCATGGCCAGATCCGGAAATGGATCGATCCGCGCACCTACCCACCGGTGGTGAGCGGGGCCAAAATCGTACAGCAGTACTGCCCGAATAACCCGGATGTCGCGTGGCTGCAGAGCCATACGACGGGACTGGCTCAGTGAGCCGGGGGGAATGCGAAGGCGTGGAAGCGTTAAAGCGTGGAAGCGTTAACGACGCTAAAAGGTTAAAATACCGAGCGGCTATGGGTTGGAACGTGAACAGGCGGCAGGCATTAGGGCCGGCGAGGCCCAAATCAGCGGGCGCGATACTCCTGAATCACACCCGAAGAAATGACGACAAGAACCTGCGTTAAAGTAGCAACTCCCAAGTGGTAGTGGACGCCCAGGCCACCAACGGCGGCTCGCGGTACTACCGGGCGCTGCTGCTGCCATGAATTCTGCAATGCGTGCCAGCGGCAAATTTCTCTTCGAAAGCGACCGCAAATTCTACGTGCGCGGCGTGACGTATGGCCCGTTCCGGCCGGAACCTGATGGTTGCGAGTATCACACGCCGGAAATCGTTGAGCGGGATTTCGCCGAAATGAAGCGGCAAGGGGTCAATGCCGTCCGCACGTACACGCTCCCGCCGCGCTGGCTGTTGGACCAGGCGTCCAGGCATGGGCTGCGCGTGCTGGTGGGGCTGCCCTGGGAACAGCATGTGACTTTTCTGGGGAACCGCCGGCAGTCGCGCGACATTGCGCGGCGCATCCGGGCGGGAGCGCGTTCGTGCGCCGGTCACCCTGCCCTGCTGGGTTTTGCAGTTGGTAATGAGGTCCCCTCACCGCTGGTGCGCTGGTACGGGCATCAGAGGGTGGAGGCATTCCTGGAGCGACTTTATTGGGAGGCCAAGACTGAAGCTCCGGACGCTCTCGTCACTTATGTCAATTATCCCTCGACCGAGTACCTGGAGCTGCCGTTCCTGGACTTTGCCGCCTTCAACGTTTATCTCGAAACTCCGGAGAAGCTCCGCGGCTACCTGGCCCGGCTGCAGAACATCACGGGCGACCGGCCCTTGGTGATGGGTGAAATCGGCCTGGACAGCCTGCGGCCCGGAGAGGTGGCGCAAGCGCAAGCACTCGCGTGGCAAGGGGCGGTGGTCTTCGAGGCCGGTTGCGCGGGAGCCTTTATCTTTTCCTGGACCGATGAATGGCACCGCGGCGGACAGGACATCGAGGATTGGAAATTCGGCCTGACGTCGGCCACCCGCCAGCCCAAGCCAGCGCTTGAGGCGGTCCACAAGTGTTTTCAACAGATTCCCTTCGCGCCAGAACGACAGAGCCCGTTGATCTCCGTGGTCGTGTGCACCCACAACGGCAGGCGTACGTTGCGCGATTGCCTGGATGGCCTGAAGCGGCTGGAGTACTCGAATTTTGAAGTCATTGTGGTCGATGACGGTTCGACCGACGGCGCAGGCGAATTGGCGGGGGCATTCGGCATGCGCGTCATTCGGATTCCGAACGGCGGGCTGAGCAACGCGCGCAATGTTGGCTGGCAGGCGGGCCAGGGAGAGATCGTCGCCTTCCTGGATGACGATGCCTCGCCAGATGCGCATTGGCTGCAGTACCTGGCCGCGGGGTTCCGAGGGGGAGAGTACGCGGGCGTCGGCGGTCCAAACGTGGCGTGCCCGGAGGACGGCTGGGTGGCGAAATGCGTGGACCATGCGCCCGGAAACCCCACCCACGTGCTATTGACGGACCAGATTGCGGAGCACTTGCCGGGGTGCAACATGGCCTTTCGACGAGACTGCCTGGCTGAGGTGGGAGGCTTTGACGCGCAGTTCCGCATCGCCGGCGACGATGTGGACTTATGCTGGCGGCTGCAGGAGCGCGGGCGGAAGCTCGGCTTCCACCCGGGAGCGATGGTGTGGCACCACCGGCGCGGAAGTCTTCGCGGCTATTGGAAGCAGCAGGTCAACTACGGGAAGGCGGAGGCGATGCTGGAACGGAAATGGCCGGAGAGGTACAACGCCGTCGGCCATGCCACCTGGAGCGGCCGGCTCTACGCCAAGGGCTTCGGCTCATGGCTCAACCTGAGCCAGCGCCGCATCTACCATGGAACATGGGGGAGCGCCCTTTTTCAATCCATTTACAGCACTGAGCCGGGAACGTTCGCCTCGGTCCTGACGCTGCCGGAGTGGTACCTGGTGATTGCGCTTCTCGCGCTCATTTCCGCTTGCGGCCTCGCCTACGCCCCTCTGCGTTTCGCCCTGGTCCCGTTGGCCCTGGCATTCGTTCCGCCACTGCTGCACGCTGGCCTGAACGGCGCGCGCGCGTCCTTCCGAATCCCGCCACGTTCGCGCCTGGCTGGTCTGAGGCTGGCGGCCGGGACCGCGGGCTTGCACTTTCTACAGCCGGCGGCGCGGCTGTGGGGCCGATTAGGCTACGGGTTAACTCCCTGGCGCCGGCGTGGAACCGGCCAACTGGCGGTGCCCTGGCCGCAGGCGCTGAATATTTGGAGCGAAGGCCCTTGGCAAAGCTCCGAGCAACGGTTGAAGGATTTTGAAAACAATTTGAGCGCGGTGGGCGCCGCGGTCATACGTGGCGGTGATTATGATCGCTGGGACCTGCAGGTCCGGGGCGGACTGTTGGGGACGGCACAATTGTTGATGGTAATCGAGGAACACGGCCAGGGGCGTCAGTACGTGCGGATGCGGCTTTGGCCGATGGCCAGCCCCGCCACCTTTATCGTGGCGTCCGTGTTCGCGGTGCTTGGCGGCCTGGCAGCGACGGGCCTGGACTGGACGGCGTGGGCGTTGCTGAACGTTCCGGCGATCCTGCTCGTCGGACGGACGTTGTACGAGTGCGCCGGCGCCATGGCGGTGATCCGGCACGCCATCGCCATCCACAGCGCACCGCTGCAGACTTTGCCCCCGAAACCTGCCCGGGCAGAGCCGCCCGCCCTCAACGCGCCGGAATCGGCAGTATCGTGGCAACCCGAACTTAAGCCGGCTCCACCTCCGGCAAACTAAGTGGTCATGAACGCACCCGATTCTCAGCCTGACAAAAGCGGGACGTTGCAGGTCACCGCCAGATTGCTGCGGCGCTTCTTGCCGGGCGACACGCGTCGGGTGCTGCTCGGCCTGGGGCTCGTGCTGGGCGCGTCCGGGACCGCATTGCTGCAGCCGTGGCCGCTGGCGCTGGTGTTGGACTACGTCGTGGGCACGAAGCCGACCCCGGGGTGGCTCGGCTCGTTGCTGCGGCTGCCGGGATTCGGAGGATTTGGCGCCGCCCACCCCAAGAGCGCGTTGCTAATGTTGCTGTGCATCGGGTTGCTGTTGATCGAGCTGGCGCTTGGTGGTCTGAACGTCCTGAGCGCTTACCTGCTCAACTCGGTGGCTTTACGCCTGGTGTTCAAGCTGCGGTGCGCGCTTTTCGATCATGTTCAGCGCCTGTCGCTCTCCTTTCACGAGAGACAGGCCGTAGGTGATTCGTTGTACCGAATCACGTGGGACAGCTACTGTGTGCAGGCGATTTTCAGCGAAGGCCTCGTACCGGGGTTGACGGCCGGAACGCTCCTTCTGGGCATTGGAGCGGTCCTGGCGAGTCGCGACTGGCGGCTGGCGGCGGCGGCATTGGCGGTCGCCGTACCTTTAATATTGCTGATTCGGCGGCTGGATAAGCCGATGACCGAGCAGAGCACACGGGTGCACGAGTACGAGAGCGAGGTCAGCACGAGGGTCCAGGAGACGCTGGTGGGGATTCGCGCGGTGCAGGCCTATGGCCGCGAGCAGTTCGAGAGCGAACGCTTTCGCCGCCAGGCGGGCGCCAGCCTGCAGGCGAACCTGCGGCTGACGGTCGTGCAGACGGCTTCGCAGGCGCTGGTGGGCCTGGTGCTGGCCGGGGGCACGGCGGCGGTCATTTGGCTGGGGGCGCAAGGGGTGTTGCAGGGCCGGATTACGGCCGGCGACCTGGTGCTGCTGGTGTTTTACGTGGCGATGATCTTCAAGCCGTTGGAAACGCTGGCCTACACCGCGGGCGCCGTCCAAAGCGCCGCGGCGGGCGCCCGGCGCGTTCTCACCGTGCTGGACTGCGCGCCGGAAGTCGCCGAACGCCCGGACGCGGTCGCCTTGCCGGGACGAGCCAGGGGAGCGATTTCGTTCGAGGGAGTTTCGTTCGGATACCGGCCAGGGACGCCGGTCTTGCGGGATATTGACCTGGAAATCACCGCCCATTCGAGCGTCGCCATCGTGGGCCTCTCCGGCGCGGGCAAAACCACCCTGGCCAGCCTGCTGTTGCGATTCTACGACCCGGCGAAGGGCAGGATTACGCTCGACGGCCACGAACTGCGCGCGCTGGCGCTCAAATCGTTGCGAGCGAACATTGCCCTGGTCACCCAGGAACCCATTTTGTTCGCGGCCTGCGTGCGGGAAAACATCGCGTATGGCCTGCCGGATGCGACGCAGGAACAGATCGAAGCGGCGGCGCGAGCGGCGGAGGCGCATGAGTTCATCCAGGAGCTGCCGGAGCGTTACGAAACGCGCCTGGCGGAACGGGGAGGAACGCTCTCGAGCGGCCAGCGGCAGCGGCTGGCCATCGCGCGAGCGTTTCTGAAGGATGCGCCGGTGTTGATTCTCGACGAACCGACCAGCGCACTCGATGCGGAAACAGAGGACGCTTTGCTGCGCGCGCTCGAACGCCTGATGAAGGGACGCACCACGCTGATTATCGCACACCGGCTTTCGACGGTGCGCGCCGCTGACCGTATCATCGTGCTAGAAGATGGCGGCATCCGGGAGAGCGGCACACACGAAGAACTGCTGGCCCGGGGCGGGAGCTACGCGCGCCTGCACGAACTACAGTTTGCCGAAACGGGGAAACCAGCGGACGAACTGCAACCCGCCGGCCCGCGGCCATAAGACCGAGCAACCGGATGCCATGAAAACCGAACAGTTCAAAGACCCGGCGGCAACTGAGCCCGGACAATGGCTCGATGGCAGCCTGCCAGCGAACGTCCAACTGGGCCATGACACGGTGATCAAAGGTGACCAGGCCTTCCACCGGTTTCAAAGCAAGCGGGAACCAGCGGTGATTATCGGCGAGCATAGCACGATGGATGGAGTGCATTTCGCCCTGGGCACTGAGGCCCGGGTGGAAATTGGCGACTATTGCTTTTTTTCCAATGCCATCCTGCTGTGCGAACAAGAACTGCGCATCGGCAAGTATGTGGTCATTGGCTGGAACGCCACGATTGCGGACACCGATTTTCACCCGCTCTCACCGGCGGCCCGCATTCAGGACGCGATCGCGTGTTCGCCACTGGGCAAAGGGCGGCGGCGGCCCCCGATCGCGGCGCAACCGGTGGTGATCGACGACGATGTATGGATCGGCCCCAACGTCACGATTCTAAAGGGCGTTCACATCGGAGCAGGCGCGTTTATTGAACCAGGCGCGCTCGTGACGCGGGCGGTGCCGCCACGAGCCCGCGTGCTGGGGAACCCGGCTCAAGTGGTGGGTACCGTATGAGCCTGGCTGCTTTAAACCGCCGGCTGCCCTGGGATTGGTACCAGGGGAGCATCCCTGCGAACGTGGAACTCGAAGGGGAGACGCACCTGGAGACCACTTACAGCTTTCTGCACTATCGGAGCGAGGAGACCCCGGGGGTGCGGCTGGGGAATGGCTCGACTGTTTACCTCGGCACGATGTTTGATATTGGACCCCGCGGCCAGGTCAGGATCGGCCAGTATGCGCTCGTGCACGGCGCCTGGATCATTTGCGACGCCGCAGTGGAAATCGGCGATTACGCCCTGATTTCCTGGAACGTCGTGCTGATGGACAGTTACCGGGCGGCAAGGAAGCCGGCGGCGCGGCGGCGCCAATTGGAGGCAGTGCCCGGGAGTCCACGCCGGCGCCTCGAAGCGGCGGCGGCAGCCCGCCCGATTCGAATCGGACGCAACGTGTGGATCGGGTTTGATTGCTGCGTCCTGCCCGGGGTGACGATTGGCGAGGGTTCGGTGGTGGGCGCCCGGTCGGTGGTGGCGGAGGACGTGCCGGCTTACACACTGGTGGCGGGGAATCCCGCGCGGCGAATTCGCGCGATTGCAAACGATGAAATCCCAGAAGCAATCTAAGGGCCGCATCATCGTCTTTGGCATCCTGTTCTGGTACCCGCTGGCCGGAGTAACCTATCAATTCCTGCACTACTTAATCGCGCTCCGGCGGCTGGGCTACGACCCGTGGTACATCGAAGACTCCGGGCGCTGGATTTACGACCCGGCGCTGAACGATTTGTCGCCCGATGCAACGGGCAATTTAAACGCAGTGGTGCCCATGCTCGAAGCGCACGGCTTCGGCGATCGCTGGGCCTTCCGGGGCAATTACCCTGGCGGCCGCTGTTACGGGCTGACCGAGACGCAGCTCGCGCAATTGTACCGGGAAGCCGAAGGATTTCTGAACGTGACCGGAGCGCAGGAACTGCGGGAAGAACACCTCGCCTGCCGGCGCCGCATCTACGTCGAAACCGACCCGGTCGCGGCGCAGATCAAAGTAGCCCAGGGCGAAGAGCAAACGATTGGGGTGCTGACGGCGCACGACACGTTGTTCAGTTTCGGCGGTAATTTCGGCGCGCCGGACTGCAAGGTGCCGCTGGAGCGGTTCGAGTGGCTGCCGACGCGCCAGCCGGTGGTGCTGGATTTGTGGGAGAACAGCCCGGCGGCCAGCGCTAACGGCGCGGCGTACAACACGATTGCCACGTGGAAAAACAAGGGGAAAGACCTGGTCTATCAGGGGGAGAGGTATTACTGGTCGAAAGACAGAGAGTTTTTGAAGATCGTCGAGCTGCCGCTCCGTCGAGACGTGCCGTTCGAACTCGCGGTGGGCGTGAGCGGGAGGGACCGGGGCAGGCTCGAACGGAATCGATGGCGGATTGTTGATTCTGTGCAGGTGTCCAGTGACCCGGCACGATACCGGAAGTTCATCGTGGAGTCGCGCGGAGAGTTCACCGTCGCCAAGGACCAGAACATCCGGCTGCGGAGCGGCTGGTTCAGCGACCGGAGCGCGTGCTACCTGGCTGCGGGCCGGCCGGTGATCAACCAGGACACGGGGTTCGGCAGTTATTTGCCTACTGGAAAGGGGTTGTTCGCCTTCCAGACGCTGGAAGACATCCTGACGGCAGTGGACGAGATTGAGCGCGATTACGCGGGGAATTGCCGCGCGGCGCGGGGAATTGCCGAGGAATATTTCGCCGCCGAGAAAGTGGTCGGCAGCCTTTTGGAACGAGCGAGGTTGTAAGCCAGAGGAGTTAACTCGAGAGCGCGGACACGTTGGCCATGCGAAAATACTTAATTGTTAATGCCGATGATTTTGGGCTGAGCGACGGGGTCAACCAGGGTATCCTCGAGGCGGCGGAGCGCGGCATCGTGACCAGCACCAGCCTGATGGTGCGACAGGAGGCTGCGGAAGCCGCAGCCAAACTCGCCCGCCAGGAGCGCCGGCTGAGCGTGGGACTGCATCTCGACCTCGGGGAATGGGTGTTTCGCGAGCACGAATGGGTGCCGCTTTATTCGGTGGTATCTACGCGCGACGTGGAAGCAGTCGCGCGGGAAACGGAGTGGCAGCTTAGCGAATTTCAACGGCTGGTTGGCAGGAATCCCACGCACATCGATTCCCATCAGCACGCTCACCGGGAGGAACCGGCGCGCTCGCTCGTGACGAAGCTGGCGCGGCAACTCGGCGTCCCGGTTCGCGAGTGCCACCTCGCCATCCGCTATTGCGGCGATTTTTATGGGCAGACCGGTGAAGGCGAGAGTTTGCCGGACGCCCTTACCGTCGCGAACCTGATGGAGATCCTGTCGAGCGTATCTGCGGGAATCACTGAACTGGGGTGTCATCCGGGATACGGAAACGGCCTAGCCAGCCCCTACCGGCTGGAGCGCGCCCGCGAAGTCCAGGTTTTGTGCGCGCCCGCCGTGCGGGAGAGTCTCGCCGCGCTGGATATTGAGCTGTGTTCTTTCGAGGACGTGCCTCGCCTGTTGCCGCGCTTAAAAGACCAGCACCCGGTAGTAGATGGTGGTTAGGTTCGGCCGGAAGGTGGTGTCGATGACGGTGACATCCTGGTTGACGCCCGGGATGTTATCCTGGACGGTCTGCCAGGTCGAGAGGTCGAGGGAGGACATCACCCGGTAGAATCGGTTGGTGGAGGTGCTGAAGGTCACTTGGAACCGGCCGTCTGGAAGGCGCGTCGCTGCGCGCACGACGAACTTTGAGGTGGCGTCTCTCGGATTGGTATTGGCCCAGTACTCCCGCCAATTGGCCATGCCGTCGCCATCGGGATCGGCCAGCTCGGCGTTGGCGAAGTTGGCACCGTAGCCGTAGGAGATCAGCCACGGAACGGGTGTTCCGTGCGGCAACGCCGGGTAGCTGGTAATGAAGTCGGTGCTGTTCTGGTTGGTGAAGCTTTGTCCGCCGGCGAAGATGTTGGAGTAGATCGAGTTGTCGATATCGAACACAGAGAACGCGTTGTTGGTGCCGATGATATCCTGGAAAGTAAATGTGAGCAGCCGGCCGAAGGCTGCGAAAGGAATGCTGGTGGCGGTGTCTCCCGGGTTGGGGCTGCTGAGCAACAGCCAGAAACCTCCGGTGCCGTCATTCGTCTGGCTCATCGTCCAGCCGCTGAGGATTTCGCCCACGTCCGTGTTGTCAACGGTCACGGTGCAAGGCCAGTTCGGGCGGTAATGGAGGTTGAGCTGGCGGATATACCTAGGGATGTAGGTCGCGCGCAGGTCAATGCCCGTGGGGCGGACATCGGCGTTGGCGGCCAACCGCAGCGCGCCCAGCGTCACGGGTCCGGCGTTGGGGATCGGCGAGTAAGGCGCGATGATAATATTGCTGATGTTGTTGTAATTAGTGGTGGGCGGTGTGGTGTTGGTATTGATGATCGGATTGTTCGTGTCCTGGAACACAGTGTTGGTTGGCGAAAACGCCGTCAAACCCTGGTAACTGATCTGGAACGAGGGCTGGAACGGAGTGGCGGAGCGTTTGAGGGTGGCCCAACGCAGGATGTATTGGCCCTTGGTGTCTTTGGCGATCTGGGCGAACTGGGTCGCGAGGTCGGCAGGATTGGTGGCCGTGTAGTACTGGCCCAGGGTCTGGCTGGACAGGAACCGCAGATTCGCAGCGTTCAAATCCTTGCCGAAGCCAACGGAGTACACTTTGATATTGGCATTGGTCGCAGCGGCGACGACGTTCGAGAGCGTTATCACGCTGGACTGATCGTTGCCGTCGGAGATCATCACGACGAAATGTTGCTCGTCGGGATTGGCCTTGCCCAGATTGGTGACGGCGGCGTAGGCGGCATCCCAGCAGCGGGAGCCGGAGCTGAAGCCCTGGACGATATTCGTCCAAATGCCGCCGATGGCGCTATCCAGCGCGACTTTGTCTGTGGTCAGCGAAACCACGTTCGACGGGTCCATATCGTCGCGGTGGAACTCGTAAACGCCGATTTGGGTATCGACGCTTTGCTGGTTTACGAAATCCTGCGCGCCCGCAACCATGAAATCCACCGCGTCAGAGATCCCATTGCTGTTCGAGTCCCCGTTGGCAAGCGAGGCAATACTCTCGCTGAAATCAAGCACGAGGTACACTTTGAGCAGCCTCGTGTTGCCCTGGACGAGCAGGGAGTCGGTCTCGTCGCTGATCGGAACGCCGTCTTCGAAGCAGGTCGCTGAGAGCAGCCTGGGATCGATCACGACGCCGTTGCCGGAACCAGGACTGTTCGGGTCTGTGAGGGTGAAGAGCGAAAACTGAAAGTCCAGGAGGTAGGGCGCGGAGTAATTGTAGGTCACAGTGCCGATATTCAGGTTGTTGAGAATGGCGTTCGCGACGGTAATTGTGAGGGTCGCGGAGCCCATGCCCCAGACATTACTGGCCCAGATGGTTGAGGTGAAGGTGCCCGCATAAGTAGGGGCGCCGGAAATCAGGCCCGAGGCCGAATTAACCACCAGACCCACGGGGAGATTCACGGCGCCAAAGACGTACGGTGAACCAGTAGCGGTAATCTGGTAACTAAACGGCTGGCCGCCAGTACCAGTGGCCGTCGCCGGGCTGGTGATGACCGGCAAAGCCGGGGCAATGGTCAACGTCAAGGTCTCATAATCGGAGCTGCAAGCATTGGCCGCAATGAGGACGACGGCGAACATGCCGTTTTCGGCAGGGATGCCGGAAATGAGGCCGGTGGCAGGATTGAGGGTGAGTCCGGACGGCAAGAACATTGCGCCGAAGGAAGACGGGGAGTGAAGCCCCCGGATGGTGTAGGTGAAAGCCGCGCCTTGCGCGCCCGAAGCGTTCAGCGGGCTGGTGATAGAGGGAGGCTGAACGGTGACGGTCAGGTTAGCGGAGGTGCTGACGGACCCGAAGGCGTTGGTAATAGTCAGCGTGTACGGGCCGGCTTGAGTGAGGTTGACGTTGGTCAATGTGAGGGTGGTACGGGTTGCGCCGGCCAGGTTCGTACCTTGAAATGACCATTGATAACTCAACGGGGTTGTACCACCGACCGAGGCAGTGAAAGAGGCGCCATCCCCACAAATCGTGGTTTCGTCCTGCGGCGGGGTAACGACCACCGGAATGCCACCGACCGCGTTGACGATGGCGGTGGCGCTGATCGCCTGGCCGAACGTATTGGCAACGAGCACGACGTAGGGACCGCCATCTTTAGCCTGGACGTTGTTCAAAGCGAGGGTGGTGTTCGTCGCACTTGGGAGATTGGTGCTGTAATGCAGCCATTGATAAGTGAGGGGCTGGGCGCCGTTGGCCACTACCTGCAAGGTGGTGCTCTTGCTGATGAGTACGCTCTGGCTTGCCGGCTGCAGGAGGATGAACGGGGTGCCGTCGCCCTTGATAGCGAGGTTGTGATAACCACCCGCAGCGATGCCTATAAAGCCGGCATCGCCGGCCGTGGTATTGGTTTGGCCGTAAGTATTGTCGCCCCAGGCGAGCATGGTGCCGTCGGACTTCAGCACCAGCGTGTGCAGGGCTCCTCCCTTGACGGCGACGATATTGGCCAGGTTTGGCGGCACCGTTGCCTGGCCCGCATTGTTGCGGCCCCAGGCGACAACCGTTCCGTCGCGCCGCAACGCCAGGCAATGGTCCGCGCCGGCCGCGATCGCCACCACATTGCTCAGGCTGGAGGGCACATTGGTCTTGCCGTAGGTATTGTCGCCCCAGGCGACAACAGTGCTGTCGTTGAGAAGGGCGAGGCTCTGGCCGTTTCCGGCGGCGATGGCGGTCACGTTCGTGAGCCAGGGGGGCACAGGGTTTGTTGAGCCCCAGGAAACAACAGTGGCGTCGCTCCTGAGCGCGAGCGCGTTGTACCAGCCACCGGCGATGGCGACGACGTTGCTGGCGGCTGCCGGCGGCGCGACCAGCGCGCCCCAGGTCACGAGCGTGCCGTTGCTTTGCAGCGCCAGGCTGTAAGCGGCACCTGCGGTGATGGCGGCGACGTTCGCCAGACCGGCCGGCACGTTAGTCTGGCCGGAGACATTAAATCCCCAGGCGACAACAGTGCCGTCGCCCTTGAGCGCGACGCTGTGGGAGGCCCCGCCGGCGAGGGCGATGACATTCGTGGTGCCTGGCGGGACCGTGCTCTGGAACGTGTCGTTGGCCCCCCAGCCGACCACAGTGCCGGCGGCAGTGCACAGGGTCGTGGCCAGCGAGCTCAACAAAAAAGCGATGGCGACTCCGCGCGCCAATGTGACGCCAGGCCGTTTGAGAGAGGGATTTTGCGGAACGTTCATTTGAGTTTAAATAGCGATGTTCTAAGGCACACTAAACGCCGGCCGCGATTCCATCAGACTCCGTTTCTCTGGCCAGCGCAGTCCTCACGTGCCGAAGGCCATGGTGCCAGCCTGCTCGCCAGTATACCGAATCCGTTCTTATCGCCGGGTTGACCGGACGCTTGAGACTGCTCTGTCCACCCCCACCTTGACAAGATTAATCTCACAGAAAATCGCCAGAAAAACCACCTCTCGGACCGCCATGCTGGACGACCGCTTGCAGCTAACTGAACGCTGGCCACTGCTCACTGACCACTGCTTACTGCTTACTGCTTACTGCTTACTGCTTACTGATTACTGGTCCCCGTTCCGCCCTCCCTCCGGACCATCAACTCTCAAGGCTCGCAATTTCGCGCAACGCTGGCAGATTAAAGGCTCTGTATGGGTGCGATGAGCCAGCCAGCGTTTGTGTATCTTGACAACAATGCCACCACCCGGGTTGCGCCCGAGGTGGTCGAGGCGATGCTGCCGTTTTTGACAGAGAACTGGGGGAACCCTTCCAGCGCTTATCTCTTCGGACACCAGCTCACCGAGCCGCTCGACGCGGCCAGAACCAAAATCGCCGCGCTGGTCAATGCCGACCCACGCGAGCTGGTGTTCACCAGCTGCGGCACCGAAAGCAACAACGCCGCCATCCACAGCGCGCTCATGACGCGTCCGGAGAAACGCCACGTCCTGACCACCGCGGTCGAGCATTCCGCAACGATTAAATTCTGCAACTTCCTCCAAAAGCGGGGCTACGAAGTCACGTTCCTGCCGGTCACTCCCGAAGGCGCGCTCGACCTGAACGAACTGGAAAAAGCGATCCGGCCGGACACCGCGATCGTTTCGGTGATGTGGGCCAACAACGAGACCGGTATGTTGTTTCCCATTGAGGAAGTCGCAGCGATTTGCCGGCGCAAAAGCGTGTTGTGTCATACGGACGCGGTGCAGGTCCCCGGCAAACTCAAGATGGACGTGAAGCAGTTGGGCGTCGATTTCCTGTCGCTCTCCGGCCACAAGCTGCACGCGCCGAAAGGAATCGGACTGCTGTACGTGAAGCGCCAGACGAAATTTCAGCCGTATATCATCGGGGGCGGCCAGGAGCGCGGGCGGCGTGGCGGCACGGAAAACGTGGCGCAGATCGTCGCGTTTGGCCGCGCGGCCGAGTTGGCCGCCGCCCGGCTGGAGGAAGAAAACACCCGGGTGCGCGCTTTGCGGGACAAGCTGGAGCGCGGCTTCTGTCGAGCATTCCCCATAGCGTTCGCAACGGCGCCGCGGAACCGCGCCTGCCCAACACGACCAACATTGCATTTGAAGGGGTGGAGGCGGAGGGAATTCTGATGTTGCTCGACCAGGCCGGGATCTGCGCCTCAAGCGGGTCAGCCTGCACAACCGGTTCGCTGGACCCGTCGCCGGTCTTGCTGGCGATGAGCTGCAGCGCGGCGCGGGCGCGCGCCAGCGTGCGCCTCAGCCTGGGGATTTATAATACAGAGGCCGACGTGGACCACACGCTGAAGCATTTGCCGCCGATCATCGAGAAGCTGAGGGCAAACGCGCCGCTGGCGGCGTGACGCCCTTCATCCCGCCTCTTTCCAAATCACCTCTCTGATTTCCGGATCCGAAGCGAGAATCTGCTGCATTGCTTCCGTAAGCCGCGTGAGCTGTGCGGTGGCATCAATCTTCCTGAAGAATTTCCTCACGACGGGAGTGCTGGGATCGGTGAAGCACAAGAACTCATCGTCGTCGCCGTTCTGGTGTCCGCAGCAAATGGCGAGCCTGAATCCTTCGTTTTGCGTGGGGATGTACCAACCCCAGTCCTCCGCTATGATCTCCTGTGTCTTGATTCCCTTCTCGGATAGTTTCTGGACCAAATACTCGGCAAGGCGTTTGCCCCAGAGACCTGGATTGATCTGTTCTTCCTCGCCCTCGTACGGCGGGAACTTGGCAGACCGGAATTCGACTTGAGTATTCATGGTGTACTCACCCGACAACCGCAGTGAGTGGTGCCGGGCCGATGATGTCCGAATGCAAATAGAAGCGGACGCCCGGCATGCACTCCACTGCGTTAGTCCCTTCCCTCATGACGGTTCCTCAACGATTTGGGCCTGGCCTTTGCTGAACTCATGCAGCCACTGCTTGAATCGCGGTAAATACCCGGTTGGCAGAATTGCGCTTATGATCGTCCACGAATGCTCCCCCAGCTCAATGTTTGTAATGACGCCCGACAACAGATTCAAATAGGACATGACGTCGTTCTGGACGGCCTCGGGAACAACTGCGCGAATCTTCGATCTGTCGTCCGACGGATTATCGCCAGAGCTCGGAGAGGCCTTCTGAGGCGGACCCGGAGGACTCCCACTCCTTGACGGTTGGCCTTGGTGAGTCGTTTTGGGCTCGGAATCGCTCATGGGTTCAAGGGGCTAACGGCGAGCATGAGCCATGGGAGGCAGCCGCCACCGACTAACGAATGCACACCGACAGAACCGGCTGCCTCCCCTTGGCTCAATGTTTTGTTCGGCTCCAGTCTGACCCGCGTGCTGTTTGTTGTTTTCACTTCCTATCAGGAATCTCCCACAGCCTCACTCGGCGGTCTTCGCTTGCAAGCCATTTCCCGTCCGGTGAGAAAGCGAGCGAGCCGACCATGAAGTCGTTGGGCGACTCCAAGCTCCGTATTAGCGCTTTCTTCGCGAGGTCCCAAAGTTTGATGGATTGACGTATGCCGGTAGCCAGGATGCGGCCGTCTGGAGAAATGGCAATCGCTCTTAAACTCTCCCCGGCGTCCATCTCACCCGCACTGGCTCCGCTCGCCACGTCGAACACCTTCACTTTCCCGTTAACCTGACCGCTCACAAGCCGCTTTCCGTCCGGCGTGAAGGCTACGGCCCACACTTGTTGCTCGCTGGCTCCCAGCAGACTTTGGCGCAGACGATTACGCTTCAGGTCCCACAGGACCAACTCTCCATATTCGCCTGCTCCGTCTCCCCCGCCGCTGGCGAGCAGGGTGCCATCCGGAGAAAAGGCGACCGCGAACACCATTCCCGGAATTCCCTCGCTTGGCCGTGCGCCCGCTATCTTGCCCGGTTGATAAAACGTCAGCTCGGTGCGGCCGCTTTTCACGTCCCAAATGCGGGCCGTCTCGTCGGAGCTCCCGCTGGCCAACTCCTTGCCGTCAGGCGAAAAAGCAATGCACTGGATCACGGCCGTATGGCCTTTCTGAATCCTGCTCTCCCGTCCGCCCTGGAAGTCCCATAAGCGCACCATCGCATCCGAACCCCCGCTGGCTATCAGCCTTTGGTTCGGAGATATCGCCACGGATCGAATGACCGTTCCTGCATCCCCAATCGTCCTGTCCAGTTCACCCGATGGGACCTTGCGGAGTTGGAGCACATTCTCCCCGCCCACCGTGAGCAAATCCGTGCCATCCGGCGAAAATGCGATCGGCCCGTTCGGTGAGAAATCCCATACGCGTGCCGCGGGCAGGGGCTTCGGTCCGTCAGCGCCGTAAACTGCCAAGGCGGCACAGACTGACACGATAACTGACAAAGTTCGCATACTTCGCTTCACCACGATACGCCGTGACTTTGAGTTCATACTCGCCCGACCGCCGAGTTTCGAAAAGTTCACACTATTGCCGATCGCCACTTGGCCGAACGACCGCGCTCAATGGGAGTCGGGACCGTCAACACTCACATTCGCCACATTTTATGAAAAGCTGCGCGTGCGGTCCCGGGCTGAAGCAATGGCCCGCTGCATGAGCCGGGCAAGCCTTGGCTCCGAGCAAGGGTTGTTATATTAGTGCGATTCTTACTCTCTAAGCTCAGCCGGTGGTGAACACCATGCGGTTCAACACTGAATGTTACCCAAGGTTCGCCAGGACCGGACCCTGCTCCAATCGCTTTCCAAACCATGAACGCAGAACTGTGCTTCCGCATGCTATCGTACTCTAATTCGGAAGAACTGAGTAGAGTTGGAGGGCGAAATCATGAACGGCGAACTCGCGTTCGTCACGTTCGTATAAGGGCCGGTCACCACAAGGGCCGATTGGAGAGTTCCTGCCGGCCAGGTTAGCTGCAGTTGATTTCCTGAGGGCTGAATAACCAGGGTTACCGGTCCGAGATTCGTTACGACAATATAGCCGGCCCGGGTCAAGGTGTTTGTGCCGACCGGGCCAATGACGGTCAGGCTCACGGTATTGGTTCCGACCCCCGCATAGGAGTGAGTGAAAGAAGTCAAGGTTGTGTTGGTGGAGGTGTTATCCCCAAAGTCCCAGGAGCGATTGGTGATCGTTCCGGTGGAACTATCGGTAAACAAAACCGCCAAAGGCCACGTGCCGATGGTCGGGCTGCCGGTGAAATCGGCCACCGGCACCGCCGCACCGGTGCCGATCAGCGCATTGGTGCTGTTCCCTCCGTCGCTGGTGATCACAACCAGATTGCTGAAACTTCCAGAATTGGTGGGCGCAAACCGAATCGTCAGGTTCGTCGTTCCAAACGCCGGCAGCGTAAAAGGCGTCCCCGACAGAATACTGAAGGGCCCTGCGGAAACCGTAGCCACGCCGTTGCTCAACGTCACGCCGCCCGAATTGGTCAACGTAAAGCCAAGCTGCGAGTTAGCGCCAACCACGAGCGCTCCGAAGCTCAGGCTCGGAGGCGAGACAGTCAGTTGCGCCGGCGTCACCGCCGAGCCGGTTACGGCATTGGTGCTGTTTCCGCCGCTACTAGTGACCACCACCGCGTTGCTGAAACTTCCAGAACTGATCGGCGCAAACCGAATCGTCAGATTGGTCGTTCCAAACGCCGGCAGCGTAAAAGGCGTCCCCGACAGAATACTGAAGGGCCCTGCGGAAACTGTGGCCACGCCGTTGCTTAAAGTTACACCCCCCGAATTCGTCACCGTGAAGCTGAGCTGTGCATTCGCGCCAACCAGCAGCGTACCGAAGCCCAGGCTCGGAGGCGAGACAGCCAGTTGCGCCGGCGTCACCGCCGAGCCGGTCACGGCATTGGTGCTGTTTCCGCCGCTGCTGGTGATCACCACCGCGTTGCTGAAACTTCCAGAATTGGGTGGCGCAAACCGAATCGTCAGGTTGGTCGCACCGAACGCCGGCAGCGTAAAGGGCGTTCCGGATAGAACTGTGAAAGGCCCGCTTGAAACCGTGGCCACGCCGTTGCTCAACGTCACGCCGCCCGAATTGGTCAACGTAAAGCTAAGCTGCGAGTTAGCGCCCACCAGCAGCGCCCCGAAGCTCAGGCTCGAAGGCGAGACGCGCAATTGTGCTGGCGCCACGCCCGTCCCAGTCACGGCGTTGGTACTGTTGCTACCGTTGCTCGTGAAGGTAACGACATTACTGAAATTCCCGGCGCTCCCGGGGCTGAACGCAACTTGCACCAGCCCCGTTTGGCTCGTGGTGAGACTAAATGGGCTGCCGCCGCTAATCCGGAAAGGCGCCGTCGTCCCGACCGTGCCGGTCAAGGTGAGGCCGCCCGTATTCACGACCTGAAAACTCTGCGTGTTTGTTTGGCCCGTGATCACGGCGCCAAAACTCAAGCTGCTGGGGCTGAGGGAAAGCTGAGCCGGGCCGGTCGAAGCTTTAAGGCCGTAAACGTTCACCTTCCCGGAAAAGGTTGCCATGTAGACTTTGCCGTTGGCCACCGTCGGCGGGACGAACTTGGCCAGGTTGCCCAGTGAATCGCGCGCCACCAAATCGGAGTTCCAGAGTTCGGAGCTGACATTCTGGGCGTTGTAGGCGTGCAGCGTGCCGGGCACGACAGCCTGGTTGGCGTCCGCACTTGTATTGACCACCGCCCAAAGGATTCCGCTGCTGGCGTTGGTGCCATTGGCGGAAACAGAAAGAATACCACCAGGCGAACCCGAGCCGCCGACGGTCGCGCCTTGGGCGAAAGGCGTCGTGTTAAAGGTGCCGCCCGTGAATCGATATTGGACCAGGTGAGCTCCGGAGTCCGCCCACACGTACATGAAAGAGCCGTTCGGGCCGACCCACCAAACCGGACCGCCGTGAATTTGGCCGGCGTTGAGCGACAACTGCTGCAGGCCGCTGTTGATGCCGCCCATACTATCGCGGTTCACCAGGTAGAGAATGCTTTGTTTGCCGCCGGAGATGGCCAGTGACGTGCCCGGGATCAGCAGCAGGCCGCCGGAGCCGAGATCGACATCGCCGCCGTTGAGGTTGGACCAGTTTGTTGGAATGAAGAAACTCGCCGTGTTCATCATGGTGCCGCTGTTGGTCGGCGCCAATTTCAAAAAGCTTTCGCCGTAATCCGTTGAGTCCACTGAGCCGTTGCCGGTCGTGACGTAAATATTCCCGCTGGCGTCCGCGCAAGGCCCTTGCCCGCTCATCCAAATGCCGGCTTCGGAACCGTTGGGTGTGGCGTTGTACACGGCCACTTGCTGCAATGTGCTCGCGTTGTAGCCGATGACCCAACCGTGATAGGGCCCGTTGTCGCAGTGCGACGACCAACTGATATACGCGACGCCATTGACCAGGGTCAGCGCCGGCCGTTGGTTGTTTCGCAGCGGATCAAAGCTCACCATTCCTCCCGAACTGCCGGCCCCTGTGCCGGGAAAGGTCGCGGTAATAACGACCGGGCTGTTGCTGCGGTCCAGGCCTGTCGCTACGCTCAACGCGTGCAGCCGCTGCACAAAACTGGTGCCGAATTCCTTGGTGCGCACCAGCACATAGAGGGTTCCGCTTACCGGATCGATGACCGGAGTCCCGACAATGCCGAACTTCCCGCTGAAATCCTGGTAGCCGCCCCCGCAAGCGCCAATGGCGCTCTCGTCGGCGTTGTTCGGCGCGACAATGTTAGGCGGATTGATAAAACTGTTCGTCCAGTACGGCGCAATCCGCGTCGCATCGTCCGCGTCGTAAGCGTAAATGCTGTCGTTGACCGTCGCGACAATCAGGAGATTGTGAGCACCCAGCCCCGCAATGCTGACGTTCGTGATGATCAACGGTTGGGCGTAGACTTGATCGTCCACCGGCCGCGCCACCAGCAACCCAAACTGGTTGGTGTTGACATTGTTGGTGCTCAGCAACGTTTCCTGCAGGTTCTCGCCACTGCGGTCGTTGTCGTTGTGCTGAGTTAGCACTGCGGCCGATGGCGGCAACGGGGTATTGGTGGTGAGCGTGGTGAAAGTGGCTGAAGGGACCGCCCAGGAAGGGCCGGCGGAGTTGACGGCCTCCGCGGTAAAGAAATAGGTCGTGTTGGTTGAGAGGCCTGTGACCGTTTGTGAGAAAAGCCCGGATTGTATTCCAACAGATACGCTTTGCGCCCAAGCGCCGGGAGCGGTCCCGCCGTCCGTCGCTCCGTAATACAAGGTGACGCTCGGCGCCTCGTTTCCGGTGGCCAGCACTTGCTCGTTGAGCGTTGCCGTATCGGTTTGCACGCTGGTGGCCGGCAGGTTCGTCACCGATGCCGGGGTGATGGCCAAAGTGCTGAATCCAGCCGAAGGAACCGCCCACGAGGTACCCATGGAGTTGACGGCTCGCGCAGTGAATTGATAACCGGTGTTTGGCATAAGGCCGGTTACGTTTTGCGAAAACGCGCCTGTCTGGGGTCCCAAGGCGGCACTGCTTGACCAAGCGGCAGGATTGGTCCCTCCATCGGTAGTTCCGTAGAACAAAGTAATCGTCGGCGTTGCGCCGCCGGTGTCCAGGACCTGTCCATTGAGCGTAGCGGAGGTGGTCTGGATATTGGAGGCGGGTTGGTTCGTCACCGTGGCGAAGGACGGTACGAAAGTACTAATCGTGGCTGAATTGGTAGCAGAGCCATTCCCGTTACTGGCCACAACCATAATATTGGCGTAACTCGCATCGACGGGTGGCGTCATATAATTCGCACCCGACGCCCCGGCCACCAGCGTGCCATTAGTATACCAGGCAAAGGAAATCGTTCCCGGCCCGTCGGCAAGGACACCGAAGGTCGCCGTTTGGCCCGTGGCCACGCCGGTATTGGTCAACGCCTGCGTGATCACCGGCGGACTGGCAGGTGTATAAACCAGGAAGTTATCCCAGGCATCAATTCCGCCGTTCTGAAATGCGCGCAAGGCCGGCCACATGGTCGGGACCGTCACATCGGTTTGGCCTGTATGGTTGGTAGCAGTATTGATGGTGACAATGTTTGTTCCTGGTGTGAGCCCGTCCGTGCCGTAATCGTAGATCGCGCAGCCGGCGCTATAGGATCCAGAAGCTCCCGACGTATTGGTCAAACTCACCGCGAACTTGTACCAGCGTCCGGCAACCACATTGACGTTGTTAATGACGGTTTCCACGTTGGCGCCCGCCGTCCGGTACTGCTCCCGCAACGACCAGATCCCTGCTGCAGTAGGGATCACTCGAAACGTCTCAAAGGTGACGCCTGCATTCCCGTTCAGTCCGTTGGTATCGGAGTTCAATATTCCGAGCTGCGCTTTATTGCCGCTGATCTGGCCATTGGCCTTGACCATCACGGAAATGGTGATCGCGGCGCCGCTGGTCGAGAAGTCCCAGCTGCCCTGGTTGTAAGTCGCCGTTGTATCACTGCTCTGAAAAACGCTCACCCCGCCGCCGCCGTTGACTCCGGCGGAGGTGCTCTCCATGAACGAATAATTGCCGCCATTGGCCCCGCCGTTGTCGTTCCACGGATTAAAGTTGCTCGTGTATTCGCCTACGGTGTTGAAATCCAAAAACACTGTCTGCCCGAATCCAGCCAGCGGGCCGCATCCGAGGGCAGCTGCCAGCACCCAAATCCAATGGCGCCACGGTTTGCGCCCGCAGCAAGCGCTCCTGGGAGGTTGAGACTGCCAAAAAAAAGAAGGGCCTGGGTTTTCGAGCATAGTGCTTTAGCCGGTTCGAGCGTTTCTATTTCCCTTAGGAGGGGTGGCTTAAGAGCTGCCGGCCGGAGTGCCCGCCCGCTCGCGGGCAGTCGAAAACGCAGCCCCTCATCCTCAGGGATTTGCATGAATTGTATCAGCTTCGTTAAAACCGTCAATCGACGGTTGCGCATTTGCGAGTCGCGTATCGACCCAGCACGCGGCTCAGCCTCCAGGCAATAATCAAGCAGCAAGGAAAAAAGTGTTCACCAGCTTGCGCTTCTGCGGGAGATGCCACAACGGTTCCGGTCCACCCGGAGCAGGAAGTTGCAATTGGGCGGCAGCCTTCTCTCGAAGGAAGCGGCGATGAAATCGGAGCTGAATAGGCGTACTGCGGCGTTAAGGTTCCAACGTTCCCGGCAGCCGCGACGCACAAGAAAAATGTCATCGCCGAGTTGGTTGACGCGGCGGTTTGGGCTGGTATGGTGAAAAAATGAGAATATCAGCGCTCCCGCTCATCCTGACCTGCTGGACGGCATTCGCGGGCCCGGCACCTGAGCAGCCGACGCCGTGGCAGGCGAACGCAACACGATACCTCGATGACCGGATCGACATCTGGTTTGTCAAAGCGAAAAAACTCCGCACCGGCGACATCCAGACATCCTGCGTTTCTTGTCACACGGTTGCTCCTTATGCGCTCGCTCGGCCCGCGTTGCGCAGGGCGGCGGGAGTGAAGGCGCCGGCACCGCAAGAAGAACGATTGCTGCGGGAAACTCTCCTTCGCGTCGCCACCTACGATAGCCATGAGCCGCTCTACAAGAGTAAAGAGGACGAATCGCGAGGCTCAGAAGCCGTCTTGAACCTCCTGGTGCTGGTCGGCGAGCTCACGCCGGACACCCAAACCTCTCTAGCCGAACCCTTGCGCAAAGCCTTTGAGGAGCTATGGGCGGCACAACGCGCGGATGGCGCGTGGGATTGGCTCGACTTTGGAAATGAGCCATACGAATCGACGGATAGCGTTTATTACGGCGCGGCGCTGGCCGCCATCGCGGTCGGCTCGGGAGACGGTTACCATAGCATTAACGAAAGTGACTCGATCGGCATCGCGAAACTGAAAGCCTATCTGCGGGCCAACTACGTGAGCCAAAACCTGCACAACAAAACATGGCTGCTGCTGGCCTCCGCGCGGCTGGTGGACTTGTTGAATCACGAACAGGCGTCCGCGCTCGCTGCGGAGTTGCGGCGCCAGCAAAATGCAGATGGCGGTTGGTCGCTCTACAAACTTGGTCCCTGGACATGGTCCAAAGAGTCGGCCCCTTACGGCCCGCCGGGAAAGCCGGACGTGGCGCTGCTGTGTCAATCGGACGCCTACGCCACGGGATTGGTGACATATGTAATGCGCGAAGCGGGCGTGCCCGACGTTTCGACCGCCGTCCAGCAAGCGCGCGCGTGGCTGCAATCAAACCATCGCCCGTGGGACATCGACCAGCATCGCTGGGACTGTTGGCGCACGTTTTCGCTTAATCACGATCGTGAACACGGCGGCGGCGAGGGGGACTCCTGGCCCCGCATGTTTATGTCCGACGCCGCCACGGCCTTCGCGGCACTCGCGCTGTTGCCTTCAGACCAGCGTCCGAAACTCAAATAATTAATGCGGATGAGCAACGGCATCGTTATATGACAATAGCCGCATGAATATCAATTCGCTGAACGCACAGCTCAGCGGTGGGAGCCAGCCGCCACCGGTGCCCATGTCGCGAACTCAGCTAAACGGCTGGCTCCCACCGGCTGAACCGTCGGGTTCGGCAAAAGGTTTTCGGATCGCATAAATAATTACGAGCGGCACCCCAAGCAACAGAAACGCCGCGCTGGGAAGAAAGAAAATGAGCACTGCAGTCGCCACTGCTCCAATACCAAACTCACCACGGCGCGAAGCCTCATACACGACGAATAGGCTAAACCCATAAACCGCCACGGCGACCCAGAACAAGCGTGGGACGATTCGTAACACGGCGCCACTGCCAATGGGTCGGGCCATTCCGAGTAGCACGGCGGCGGAAACAAGGTATGCGATCTGGAAAACGACGACCGAAGGCAAACTGAGGAATCCAAGCAACCCATTCTGCCGGAGCTCGCCGCCATACCGTCCAAGGTCAAACAGGGCCACAACACCCGTAACGAGGCAAACGGCCCCCGCGAGACGCCGCGCTGTCCGACACAGATCTTCTTGAGAGTGGCTCATGTTACCGAACGCTGCGCCTCACCTACCGCCGCGGGGAGGCATGTGGGGCGCACAAACGGTAATCGAATCCGGGCAAGGCCGCGAACGGAAAGCGCGGGCGGCGGTTGGGTGCGGGCGGTTCGTTCGGCAAATTCTCATAGTCTCTTTCTCGTAAACAATATGCGCTCGAGGTCCTCGGCGTAGGTCGTAAGCTTCCACGAAGAGCCACCGGCTTGTTCCCAAACCACGTTATAAGCGCCACGGCCCACACCGAAACTCAAGAATACTCGGTTCGTCGTGATGCGGAGATAATCCGGATGCAGGTCCCGGAGCACTGCCGGCAGCGCCAGCCCTTCGGGCGAAATCTTGCGATTGTCGGCGATAGTAGCGGGCGTGTTCGTGCGGGCGTCCTCGCAGGCGCTGGCGACCCTGCTATAAAACGCCTCGTCTCGGCCAATGAGATTCAGGTAGGACGGAGACCGCGAGCACGAAGTCATCAAAACCACCGCGACCAGCGCGATAGTCGGGAGTCTGGGATGCGCATTCATGCTACGCCAAGCATTCGCGGTGAGCGACGGAAGGCAGCCGCCGCTGACGTTCGATTTGTGTCTGCGTAGAACGGCTGCCTCCCGTTCGCTCCACCCTGCGGGTTCGGCACTTTGTGGCTCATCGCTCCAACCTGTGTTCTAGCGCCCTCACCGGCGCGCCGTAGGAGATGCTGGCGCACGCGCGGCAACGATCATCATCAACGCGGGACGAACGGAGGAGTTTCACTAACAAATCCCACATCGGCAGCAGTGGGAGCCAGAAATAGGTGGAATTGGAATGGTGAGCCACCGCACCGGCAGGGTCGGCACCCCCGCCGGCGTCGCCCTCCATACAACCCGGCGACTCCTCACCTGAACACAAGAAGGCCTCAAGCGCTTCGCCTCCCGACGTCTTGTTTGGAATTTCCGCCACTCCGCAACCAACCCTTAAGTCAGTTGAGCTAAGCGAAATCCCCATCCCTCGCGAGACTCCGCATTCCGAACCCTCCGCCTCGCCTGCAATCCAAAACGGCCAACCTGCAACTTTCAACCTTCAACCTGCAACGGTCTCGGCCTGGGGTTTGGTCGAGTTACGCCGGCCTAAGGACAGTTGCGCCCTACCCGCGTCCATCACCTCACTCCGCCCGCCGCGCGAACAGCCACAGCAAATCCGACAAGCGGTTGAGATAAACGATCACCTCCGGGTTTTGGAGCTGCCCCGCCTCCTGCAAAGCGCACGCGCGCCGTTCCGCCCGGCGGCAAATCGTCCGCGCCATGTCCAGCGCCGCCGCCGGCACACTGGCTCCTGGCGTTGCCCAGGTGTGCACCGGAACCTGGTGCGCCTCGACCTCGTTGACAACCTGGTCCAACCGCGCCGTCAACCCCGACCCCACCACCGAATACCCGTCTTTGATGTAGCGTGGCAGGTCCTCCAGCGCCGTCGCCAACTCTCCCATCACGACCACCAAATCCTTTTGAATCGCCGCCAGGTGGTCCTTGACCATCTGCTCTTCACCTGTCACGCGCGCCACGCCCAACGCTGCGTTCAGTTCGTCGACGGCCCCATACGCCTCAACGCGCGGGTGACATTTCGGCACCCGCCGCCCGTACATCAATGCCGTCGTCCCCTGGTCCCCGGTCCTCGTGACGATGCTCATGGCAAGCCCCTTCGTTGGTTCACTTCTTTGCGCCCTTTTGTGCTTCTTTGTGGCAATTCTTTCCCTCTGCGCTTTTGCGCGCTGGGCCTTTGCGTTAAAGATTTTGTTTCGATTGCCGCGGCTCGATCCTGCGTTGATACGCCAATATTCCCTCGGCGATCGCTTGCGCTAACTCATGCCGATAAGCCGCCGTGAAAATCTTCCGTCCTTCGACAGGATGCGACATGAACCCCGCCTCGATCAGGATCGCCGGCATCACCGCATCCTGCAACACCGCGAACCGGGCGCGCCTCACACCGTGGTCTTCCACCCCCAGCTTCCGCGTGAGCGCGCTCTGCACCTCATAAGCCAGGAAAAGATTCCGCTCGTTGTTCCGGTTGCCGGGGCACCACCCGGCCCCGCCACCTTCTCCGCGTGCGTTGGTCGAACTCGCCCCGGCCGGCGTCAGGCAAAACACCTGCGCGCCTCGGACTGTCGAACGCGACGCCTCCGCCGCGTTGAAGTGCACGCTCACGAACAAGTCCGCCGCCTGCTGCCGTGCCACTTCCGGCCGGTCAGGCAGATCGACGAATTTATCCGAAGTCCGCGTCAGGCTCACCTTGAATCCGGCCCGCGCCAGGCATTGCCGCAGCTCCTGCGCCAACAGCAACGCGTACTGCTTCTCCTGATTCGGCCCAACGCAATAACCCGGGTCTTTGCCGCCGTGGCCCGGGTCCAGGCAAACATTCTTGATCCTCACCCCGGCCCGGTTACCCGGCGGCGATAGCAGCGGGTACAGCGTCGTTTCGGCATCCAACCGGGATACATAGCAAGCCCCGCCACGCTGCACCACCGGGAACGACAGCCACACCTCCACCCCATTGAACTGCGCTTCCCGCGAATCGACCTCCAGCATCAGTCTTGCGGAACGCCCGTTCAATTGCACCGTTTCATCCCGCTTGACCCAGCGCACGTCCAACTCTCGGCCAGCCGCCCAGTCAGCGAGCCGAAGATACACCTGCCCGCTGAGCCGAATATGCTCGACCTGCCGGGGCGCGCTTTTTCCCCAAACCGGTATCGAGCAGAGCACAACCACGGCCAGCAAAAACGGCGTGAGCACCAGCTTCATGTCCGTGCACTCTGCCTGCCCCACCTGCCCTTTTCAAGCTCGGACCAGCGCCGGCGGCGAGCCAGCCGCGAATCCTTCAACCCAATTCCAGCTACCGAGGGAGCGATGGAGACGTCACTGCTTGCGGCCAGGGCTTGCAGAGTTCCTCGCGGGACTCGAAAAATTTTCGCCCGGCACTTGATTTCCGGTTGCGTTCCGCCCTTCAGTTCTCTAACCTCCGCCGCCATGCGTGCGTAAGGAAAATTGCTTATGGAAAAAATGGTTGAACTGATATTGGACGGGAAGACTGCCAGGCTCCCGATTGTCGAAGGAACGGAAAAGGAGCGTGCGATTGATATTGCCGCGTTGCGCAACGACACCGGTTACATCACTCTGGACGACGGGTACGCCAACACTGGCTCCTGCCAGAGTAAAATCACCTTCATCGACGGCGAACTGGGCATTCTCCGCTACCGCGGCATTCCCATCGAAGAGCTGGCGGAAAAGTCCACCTTCATCGAAGTCGCCCACCTGATCATCATGGGCCAGCTCCCCACCAGTGCCGAGCTCCGTCGCTTTTCGGACCTGCTTACCGACAACGAGCTCTTAAACGAGGCGATGAAACACCATTTCGAGGGTTTCCCGGCAAATGCCCACCCGATGGCTATCCTCTCCTCGATGATCAATGCCGCCAGTTGCTTCTATCCCGAACTCCTCGCCGAGGAAAAACAACCCCACTTCGAAGTCGCCGCCGCCCGCCTGCTTTCCCAGGTCCGTACCATCGCCGCCTTCGCTTATCGGAAATCCCGCGGCTTGCCCATCATCTACCCCAAGCCCGACCTGAAATACACGGCGAATTTCCTGCACATGATGTTCTCCCTGCCGCACCAGGATTACGATCTCAAACCCGAGGCCGCCAAGGCCCTGGACCTCATCTTCCTGCTCCACGCCGACCACGAGCAAAACTGTTCCACGGCCACCGTCCGCATGGTCGCCTCCAGCCGCGCCAACCTGTTCGCTAGCGCCGCCGCCGGCGTCTGCGCTCTCTGGGGTCCCCTCCACGGCGGGGCCAACCAGGCCGTGCTCGAAATGCTCCAGGCCATCCACGACTCGGGCGACAACGGCTCCAAATTCATTGCCGCTGCCAAAGACAAAAACAGCGGCAAGCGCCTCATGGGCTTCGGCCACCGCGTCTATAAAAACTACGACCCGCGCGCCAAAATCATCAAGAAGGCCTGTGACGAAATGCTCTCCAAGCTACACATCTCGGACCCCTTGCTCGATATTGCCAAACACCTCGAAGAGGCCGCCCTTAAAGACCCGTACTTCGTCGAGCGCAAACTCTATCCCAATGTCGATTTCTACAGCGGTATCATCATGCGCGCCATCGGCATCCCCATCGAAATGTTCACCGTCATTTTCGCCATCGGCCGCATGCCGGGCTGGATCGCCAATTACAAAGAGGTCATGAACGCGCCGACCCGCATCTACCGGCCACGCCAGGTCTATGTCGGCCCTGTCCTGAGCCACTACACCCCCATCAAAGAGCGGAAATGATTCCGGCATCACCGGACCCTGATTCCGCGCAAGCCGCGCGGCCTCTGTCCCCTAGTCGCCCCCGGCCCATTTCCTGAACTGGCCCCATGAACCTGCACGAATACCACGCGAAACAGCTCCTCGCCCAATATGGCGTCGCCATTCCTCCCGGCGAGGTCTGCCAGACCGCGGCGGACGCGAAACGCATCGCCGAAAAACTCTTCGCCGATGGCGCCAAAATCGTTGCTGTCAAATCCCAGATTCACGCCGGGGGTCGCGGCAAAGGCACCTTCAAGAGCGGCTTTAAAGGCGGCGTCAAAATCTGCAAGACCGCCGACGAAGTTCACGAAATGGCCAAAGCGATGCTGGGACAGGTCCTCGTCACTAAACAGACCGGGCCGGAGGGACGCCGCGTCACCAAGCTCCTTATCACCATGGCCCCGAACATCCAAAAGGAGCTCTACCTCGCCGTCCTCCTGGACCGCGCCACTTCGCGCCCGGTCGTAATGGCCAGCACCGAAGGCGGCGTGGATATCGAGGAGGTCGCCGCCAAAACCCCGGAAAAAATCCTCAAAGAGTCCATCGATCCAGCCGTCGGCATGATGCCCTACCAGGCCCGCAAAATCGCCGCCGGCCTGGCGCTGGACGGAGACCTCATTGGCCAGGGAGCCAAACTCCTGCTCGGCGTCTATAAGACCTGGTGGGAATGTGACGCCTCCCTCCTCGAAATCAATCCCCTCTGCGTCATCCTCACCACCGACGCCAAACGCGCCTTGCTGGCGGTTGACGCGAAACTGTCGCTCGACGACAACGCCCTCTTCCGCCATCCCGACCTCCAGGCCATGCGCGACCTCGCCGAGGAAGCCCCCCTGGAAACCGAAGCGAGCAAATTCAACCTCAATTATATCAAACTCGACGGCAACATCGCCTGCCTCGTCAACGGCGCCGGCCTCGCCATGGCAACGATGGACATCATCCAGCACTTCGGCGGCCAGCCTGCCAATTTTCTGGACGTCGGCGGCGGCGCCAGCCAGGAACAAGTTGCCGCAGCGTTCAAAATCATCCTCCAGGACCCCGGCGTAAAGGGAATCCTCGTCAACATCTTCGGCGGCATTATGGACTGCAACGTCATCGCCACCGGCATCGTCGCTGCCGTAAAGGAAACCGGCTTGAAACTCCCGCTCGTCGTCCGGCTCGAAGGCAACAACGTCGAGGCTGGCAAAAAGAGCCTCACCCAATCCGGCCTCACCATTATCAGTGGTGACTCAATGGCCGACGCCGCAAAAAAAGTGGTGCAAGCCGTCGCCCCGGCTTAACTTGCCCCCTCCACCGCCCCCCACCCCATGTCCATCCTCGTCACCCCCCAAACCCGCGTCCTTGTGCAGGGCATCACCGGCAGCTTCGGCGCCCGGCACACCCAGCTCAGCCTCGCCTACCGCACCCAGGTTGTCGCTGGTGTCACGCCCGGCAAAGGCGGCCAGCTCTTCGACAACAAAGTGCCCATTTTCGACACCGTCGCCGAAGCTAAGAAGCAGACCGGTGCAACGGCCTCCGCGATTTTTGTGCCGCCCGCCTTTGCTGCGGACGCGATCCTCGAAGGCGTCGATGCCGGGCTGGAGTTAGTGGTTTGCATCACCGAAGGCATCCCCGTCAATGACATGGTCAAGGTCAAACGCGCCATGGAAGGCAAGGCGACCAGGCTTATCGGGCCGAATTGCCCCGGCATAGTCACGCCCGGCGCCGGCAAAAGTTCCAACGGCGGCTGCCGGATTGGGATCTCTCCCGGTTACATTCACAGGCAGGGCCACGTCGGGGTTGTCTCACGCAGCGGCACCTTGACCTACGAAGCCGTTTGGCAGCTCACTTGCCGCGGCGTCGGCCAGTCCACCTGCGTCGGCATCGGCGGCGATCCGGTCAATGGCACCTCGCACCTGGACGTCATCAAAATGTTCGCCGCCGATCCTGAAACGCACGGCATCATCATGATCGGCGAAATTGGCGGCGCAACCGAGGAAGAGGCGGCGGATTGGATCAGGCAAAACTGCAAGAAACCTGTCGCTGGTTTTATCGCGGGCGCCACCGCTCCCCCCGGCCGACGCATGGGCCATGCCGGCGCCATTGTCAGCGGCGGCAAAGGCACCGCGGCGGCAAAGATTGCCGCGTTCAAGGCGGCGGGCATCGGTGTCGCGCCTACGCCTTCGGAGATGGCCGAGACCTTGCTGAAAATGATGTAACCGTGCCGTGCCGCGCCGGTGGATAGCGCCACTATTTCGACCTCACGCGCCACGCAACACGTTTCACGTTTGACGCAACACGTTCCCAATCATGGGCGTAGTCGATTTCATCCTGAACCTCGCCGCGTTGCTGCTTTGGCTGAGCTGGCGCTCCCTGCATTTCGATCCACTGGCACAGAGCACTCCTGCCACCCTTGTCGGCACGCTTAGACGAGCCGAACCCCGGCGCTGGAAAGGCTGGCAACTCCTGGCCGGCCTGGTCCTGTTGCTGGCTCTGCGCCCTGTGCTGTATCGAGGTGTCGGCTCGGCCGCCGGCTGGACCCCCAGGCTGGATCTCGGGGTCGTCGCCCTCGCTTTTCGCAGCGATTCATTTCCGGCCGGTATTTCTTTGCGCACCACAGCGCTCTACTCCGTGCTCAGCTTCGGACGTTTGCTGTTGGTGTTTTACTTCTGGCTGCTAATCGTGGGTTTGATCAACCGCGGAACCGCCGAACCCGATCCGATTCAAAAAGTCGTTCGGCTGCACCTTGGCCGAATCGCGCGCTGGCCCTGGCCGTTGCAGCTTTTGCTGCCAATCCTGCTGACGGCAATTCTGTGGGTTGCGCTTCATCCGCTGTTGGTCTCCATGGACGTGCTCACTCCCACCCGCTCGCCGGCGCATTTGGCAGAACAAGGTCTCCTTGTAGGCGTGGGGCTTTTTTTTACACTCAAGTTCCTGCTCCCCGTATTTCTTCTGCTCCACTTGCTCGTCAGTTACGTCTATGTGGGCACCAACCCGCTGTGGGATTTCGTTTCCACCACCTCACACAACCTGCTGCGGCCAATCAAAGCCTTGCGTTACGGCAAATTGGACTTGGCGCCGGTGGCCGGCGTTCTCCTCACGCTGGTATTGTTACACTGGCTGCCAAACCTGGTTCTCCGTTGGCTGCTCGAAAGGAATCTGACGCTTTGGCCGCAATAGCCAGCAGAACCAGCCGGGTGGCAAGATCATGTCGAGGAGTCCCTGGGACGCACGATACCTGAAACCTCTGGCCTCTGGAATTACCGGGCCGCGCTCGCTACGTCCTTTGGGAGTCGAACGGTGACGTTGGTGCTGCCACCGCGCTGGCTCTCAACCCGCAAAGTCCCGCCGTGCAGTTCTGTCAAACGTTTGGCGATGCTCAGGCCCAGGCCCAGACCCTGCTGCTCCTGGAGCTTCCGATCAAACTGCATGTAAGCACCCACCTTCGTGATATGCTCGGTTGAGAATCCGCGCCCGTGGTCGATCACAGCGAACGTGACGGCGCCCTCGGAACCCGAAAGGCTGACGCTGACCGGCGTTCCGCCTTGGGAAAACTTGAATCCGTTTTGCACGAGCTCGTCCACGATTTTGGCCAGGTATTCCTCGGAGATACGCACGGGGCAGTCCTTCAGTTCGAGTGCCAAATCCTGGGGCCGACGCGCCAGCTCGGCCTGGGCTCGCGCGCGTTGCTCGATTAGCCCGGCAGGTGAGAGAGTCTGTTTCTTGCGCAAGGCGCTCACTTTTTGCGGGTCGCTCCCGAGCAGTTCAAGTTGTGCGTAGATAAGGAAGTTCTCAATCAGCCGCTCGAGGCGCTTGCCGGATTCATGGATTACCTGGCCCATTTCAGCGACCTCGCCGTGCGTAAGCGTCGCGGCTTCACTGCTGAGGATCTCGCCATAGGCGAGGATGCCGTTCAGCGGCGTGCGCAATTCATGCGGCAGCATCAGCGTGAGGTTATCGCGCAAGTCCGCCAGCTTCTTTTCCGCTTCCTGGCGCACGGTCTGCGCCTTTTTGAGCCGCGCGTCCACTGCGGCGTAAAGGCCGTCGATTGTGAAGGGTTTGGGCAGATAATCATCGGCTCCAAGCTCCATGCCGTGACGCATCCCCGCGTGGTCGGCGAGGCCTGTCATCAGAATGAACGGGATCGCCGCGGTGGCCGGCTCGTTCCGGAGCGACGAAAGGGTGAGGTACCCGTCCACCTTCTCCATGTTTACGTCGCAGAGGATCAGATCGGGCAGAACCTTGCGGGCCGATTCGATCCCCACCGCGCCGTTCTCCGCTTCGACCACGTCGTAACCCTTTTGCGCCAGGGCCATGTGGACCATCTCGCGCAGCCAGGTTTCGTCATCTATGACCAGGATCTTTTTCATTAAGAAATGCTGCTATTCGCTCCCCTCGGCAACCGCCGGGAAGCAAGCGAAAGCTCCCGCTGTCCAGCCCAGTGTCCTGAATCAACACAAGGTTAAGACACTGGCCAGCCGTTTGTCCATAAACATCGGGCGCGGGCCGGCACGCCTTCCGGAGCACATACCCGTCATAAGCAATTCCTTTGCCTGCCGGAGCTTGCAAGGGTTAGCCGGGGACGCCCGGCAGACGGCCTTGGCAAAGGGCAGGTTCACGCCGGGGCGCAAATCGCCTGCAAGTGCGCCAGCACGTCGCCTACGGGCAAGCGGGCCAACGCAGCCGGATGTTTTAGCACGATGACTTTCTCACTTGGCGGACGCCAGACCGCCTCGGAGGTATCGCCCCACAGGACGACGCCCGGCAACCCGACCGCAGCCGCCAAGTGCGAAATGCCCGAATCATGGCCAATGAAGCACCGGCTGCGTGCCAGCACCGCGGCCAGTTCCGCCAAAGGGAGATTCTGCGCGAGCCGGGTGCGCGCCGGCGGCAGCGGGCGGGCCAGGCGTTGCAGTCGCTCGCCTTCGGCTTCCCCGCCCACCAGCAGCAGAGTGAAGCCGGTCGAATCCAGCAGGTGTCTCAGCAAATCGGCCCAGCGGAGTTCCGGCCAATTCTTATGCTCGCTCCCGCTGCCCGGGTGGAGCACGAGTTGTTCGAGGGTGGAGCTTGAAGAGTCCAGCCCTTTCGGGACGAGCTGCGGCACGGGGTCGGCCTCGAAAATCGCAAGCCGCTCCAGCGGCTGGAGGTAAACTCGCGCCGCGGGCACGCAGCCGGTTTCGTCCGGGCGATGGGGCCCGACAATAAACTGGGCCGGCGAGCAACGACCGACATTTGTCCTGAAAATCTGGTCCGGGTCGTACAAATAAGACACGATCAGGTCGAATTCCGAAAAGTAGTCGCGCAAGTCCTCTGCCAGAACTCCATTCCTCGCGAAAAAACCAGCCAAAGGACGCGCATCGATGGACCGGACATCATCCACGAGTCCGCCGGCGACGGCCAACTGAACGATATGCGGATAACCGAGAACTTCGAGACGAGACTCAGGGAACTGGCGCCGGAGCGCTGCAATCGCCGGCAGTGTCAGGATAAAATCGCCAATGGCCCCACCACGAATAACCAGAATCTTGCCTCGGAAGCTCATCTTTCCTCAACTAGCAGGCCTTGCCGGCGTCACTCCCATAAAAACCCGGCCCCGCGCGGGCTCCAGCCATTCGCGGCGCACGTGCTCCTCGCGAAAACGTGTTTCCGGTTCAGAACACTGTAAAACCCAGAGCCGCGATCAGCAATCCGAACGCCAGGCGAATGCTGCAGCCGATTTTGATCCGTTTTTCACTCGCGGTAGTCCAGTTCAAGAGATCCCGCAGGCGCCAGGGCGAAATCGTCAGCCAAATCCCGGCGACAACCAGAACGTAAGCCCACCCCTGGACCAGCACCACAAGAGCCGATTGCGCCAAGTGCGGACGCCCTGTATCCACGATGAGTTTGGCGAGCAGCAGCAACACGACCGCTAGTCCGCGCACTGCAAGGAAATCCTGAACATAAAAACAGCTTCCAACGCCGACAGCGGTGAATCCGAGGAATAACACGTTCTTCCAGGCCGCAAAATCCGCGATGGATTCCTGGCTAAGGTTCAACAAAAACCAACCAGTCCCCAGCAGCATGAGCGCGTAGCCCCACGGCAGGGAACGCGGGAACTTGCGGACCGCGGTGCCAAACGCCCCCGGGTTCACCAAGCCGTAGATTTGTGGCAACGCCATGCCAAGCCCGAGGACGATGGCGAGTAAAGAAAGGCTTAAGGTCATTTTAGCGGTTCAACGAACGGGGGTGGAAGATGGCGAACCCAAGGACGGGATGCAAGCTGCATCGGTTCGCGTGTCGGTTCGCGCAGGACAGTCCATTACCTGAGCACCTCTGGGTCCCCATACAAGGTAAACGAACCCGCCCGCGTAATGTTCACGGGCATCACCTGCCCCACATGCCGTTCGGCGCCCTCAAATACCACGATCTTGTTGCAGCGCGTGCGGCCGGTGAGCCGCTCCGGGTTCCTTTTGCTTGGGCCTTCCACGAGGATTTCCATCGGTTGGCCCACGAGCGCTTCGTAGCGGCCGCCGGCGATTTCGTTTACCAGTGCCAGCAGCCGCTGGAGCCGCTCCTCGCGCACCTCGTGTGGCACCTGATGAGGCATCGAGGCCGCCGGCGTGTCCCGGCGCTGCGAGTACTTGAAGAGATACGCCTGGTCGAACTCCACCTCGCGGACCAGCGACAACGATTCCTCGAAGTCCGCCTCCGTCTCGCCGGGAAAGCCGACTATGAAATCGGTGGTGATCCCGATGTTGGGCTTAACGGCTCGCAACTTGCGGATGAGTTCCAGGTACCGAGCGCGCGTGTAGCCGCGATGCATAAGCTTGAGCACCCGGTCGCTGCCGCTCTGGACAGGGATGTGGGCGCTCTCGACCAGCTTGGGCAACCGCCCGTAAGCGGCAGCTAAATCATCGCCGTATCCCTTGGGATGCGGCGACGTAAACCGGATGCGTTCCAAGCCCTCCAGCTCATGCACCGCCTCAAGTAATCGCACGAAAGCCGACTTTCCATCTCGTAGTCCGATCTCGCGCTTGCCGTAGCTGGTAACGATTTGCCCGAGCAAGGTGATCTCCTTCACCCCGGCCGCCACCAGCTCCCGGCACTCGGCGACAATATCGGGAATGGTCCGGCTGCGCTCCTCCCCGCGCGTGTAAGGCACAATGCAAAACGTGCAATACTGATTGCACCCCTGCATGATGCTCACGAACGCGCTCACGGACTTCCTGCCGTTACCGTTGAGCAAATGCTCGCGTATGGCCCCCTCGCTGCGCGGCTCCGTCGCCACTTCGACCACTTTCTCCCGCCGGCCTGAGAAGATCTCGTCCAGGAAATCCGCGGTGCGATGGAACTTCTGAGTACCGACCACCAGGTCAACATCCGGCAGGCGGTCGATCAGCTCCTGGCCGCGGCTTTGGGCCATGCAGCCCAGGAAACCGAGCACAACCTCCGGCCGGCGCTTGCGCGATTCGTACATCAGCACCTCCATCTTGTGCAGCGCCTTTTGTTCGGCCATGTCGCGCACGCTGCACGTATTGAGCAGAATCACGTCGGCTCCCGTCTCTGACGGGGCCAAGGTATAGCCCTTGGCAACGAGCTGGGCGGCCACGGCTTCGCTATCCCGTTCGTTCATCTGGCAACCGTAAGTCTTGATATAGACGCTCGGCATTTTCGATGAGTTTAGCTGCTTAAAATAGGCTACTACAGGCCCAATGGAAAGGGGGAAGAACGCCGTAACCGACCGTGGAAGCTGGAAACCACTCGCCTCCAGTGCGTTTCACATTTGATTGCAGCGTGTGAACCATTTCGGCTGTTGCAGTCCCGATGGCCCGCGCTTGCGGGTCGGGGGGGCACTTTGGGTTCCAACCGGTGCGAACCGGCGCGAACCGGTGCGAACCGGTTAGATTCAACCGCTGGTCCAAGCGATGGTTGACCGCGCCGAGGGCGGCGAGGGTACCGGTACCTTCTTCTGATCGCAGCGCAAGGGTCCGCGCAGCCATCGTTGGGCCAGAACGGACGTGGAGGATTGGCCAAGACTTGAGACACCCCCCCACTTATAGCTTTATCCGGTTTGAAGCGGTTTGATCCAGTCTGATCCGGCCCGGGGCGCGGTCCAGTGACGGGTGGGTTCTGGCCACTCTTCCAGGCGTCCGCCGGATTTCCAACGGCTAAGGCCAACACAGGGGGAGAGCCCACAGAAGCAAAGAGAGCCAAGGGAGGGCGCGAGGCGATGGCGGAGGTTTTCATGCGGGTTGGGTTTTTCATATTGAGAGTAGTGTTGTCACCCTATATAGGGCCACAAAACGTGTTACAGGAACGAGAGGCGGGGAGCGGGGCGCCGGACACGGGCCAGGAAAGTCGGACCC